>Ga0065711_1050049_pt1 | contig 11012 bp, 5 predicted proteins | sample Hoacrofraction12_FD_59098 | JGI IMG/M metagenome (GOLD analysis project Ga0065711, IMG submission 59098) | Hoatzin crop microbial communities from Cojedes, Venezuela - Epithelial fraction 12 v2 (version 2) | ecosystem: Host-associated > Birds > Digestive system > Esophagus > Crop | place... | reverse complement strand
AAAATTTCCCCCCCCCCCCCCCCCCCCCCATATTGTAACGTTTTTCCTTTGTCTACAATAAGGTAGCACCTAAAAAGAAGAAAATCTGATGCAGCTTCTTATGCGATACCCATCAGGACCATGGCTATAATTCTGTTTTCAGTGGAATTTGCCTCCTTCCAAAAGCAGTGACATGTCCTCCTCTCCCCGCTTTTCAGAACAGGCCAATATTGTCCCCAACTTGAACACTTGCTTCAACTTGCTTTTCAGCTCATCTGAAGTGCAATCCAGGTTCCCATGGTCATGAGGGCAGACCAACAATCCCCCTCCAGCATGGAACACTAACCTGTCTTTTTAGTAATCTCATCACCGTAGCAGGATTCAAGAAACTAAATTGCAGTTAGTGAATTTAAACATACTCCAGTCTAAGACTTTTACTCCACAAATGAATGTGAAGCATTGTCTACTACTTGAGCCAAGAGACATACAAATAACCTTAATCACTTTTTATAAAATGCAAAATAACAGCAAAATGCTACTCTTCAGCTATTTTTGAAAGCCATAATTTTCACCATTTGTAGAATCACTGTAAAGCATAGCATCTGAAAAAATCTGCTCTCAATGACATTCTTATTAATAGTGATATATCCGTGCTCTCCACAGAACATACTCTGGCTTTCTGCTCAGTTTCTCCTTCATTTCCAATTCTTTCTTCCTGTCTATCTCCTCTCCTGGTTCCACATTCTCCTCTGGGATTAGCCACAAATCTTGCCAAAAGCAGAAAACGCTTCTGAAATGCTACCAACTGCCAGAAGCCAGCTTCAGTTCCAAGTCCTTCTGAGAGTTAAACTGAATATGGTCTTGTTTTTAACTAGAGTGTGACAAGACTGTCATTGTAGTAATCATAGATCCAAACCACGATACAGAAACACTCCTGAACAACAGGTTCAATGCTGGAGCTGTGTTTTACCTACAGTCCACCAATGTTGTAGCTGTTGGAAGTACCAAGACAATGTAATCTATCTGATGAGATAGGTCCTTACAGTTGGAAGCTGGAAAGACCTTTTTATGCCTTTTTATGCAAAGACCTGTAATTCATGCCACCTCAAAATAAATTGTAAAAGTGAAACAATCCAAGTTAATCATGCTAGGAAGTAGTTATTTAAGTACTTCATCACTGATGATTTAAAAAAAGTCCTACTGATATTTCCCCAATAACAGCATCAAAGTCACTCTTGATAAGCTCACATTCATTAACACGGTCTCCCGTCCTTGGGGGGTTGGACTAGATGACCCACAGAGGTCCCTTCCAAGCCCTAACATTCTGTGTGATTCCTTTTCACAAGCATATGATAAGTCAGCACAGGTCAATTATCTAAATAACAGGTTTAGAAGTAAGCACTTACAGAAAGATTTACTCAAATCTAAGTTTCAAGTATCTCCCCTCTTATCTATATGTATTCATAAACGCAAGTTACATCTATGAAAGTACGGGCAGAATTAAGTCTCAGACGAAGCAGCTGCACCTGACAATGTGAAATCAATTTAAATAACCAGATGGTACACACCATGTTCACATACATAACAGAGACAAAACCATAGGTGGCTAATTTGCAACCTTAAAAAAAAAATAATCACAAACTAAATAAAAAGGGATTTTTAATGCCTTTTTTCATTAAAAATACCTTTGTTCTATGCAAACACAAATTGTGTTGAAGTGAATAAATAAGCTCAGCTGTGTTGTGCAATGATTCCATTAACCTTGCAATCAAGCATTAAATTAAATTGCCTTGTTTGGATATCCCTGCGGCAGGGGAAAATGTACCTTCTAAAGTCTGTGCTTTATGTTACCAGAGCCAACGAGTAAAAGCTTCACAACTAAACTTCTACAATCAATAACACGAGAAACTAAACAAGTAAGCAAATTGCAAAAATTCCTCTGATAACTTTTTAATGATTAACCTTATACTCAAAGGTTCACAGCCTTTCACACTCATTCTCCCATGCATTCAATTAACATCTGCTTTGAACAAGTTAAATTTAATCTTCATACGTTTTCTAGGTGTACCAATAAAGCAACTCAGCACTCCTGCTTGCTGCCTCCATCCACGGAACGAAGAAGGTGATTCATTACTGCACCATTCCATTCAACTGCTTTCCCTTATGCCAGTTCTCACCCTGGAAAACTGCTGCTCAAACCAAGATGAATTTTTTATTTAAACTGCCCATCACGATCACCCAGCAACCAGAGGAGCTATTTCAAAACTGCTGCCATATTGTAAGAAAATTCAGATCTCCTCCATAAGGTGAGTAGGCTTGCATTATTAACAGAAAAGACTAAACAAAAACAACACATTATAATGTCACCAACCCTGGGACCAAGGGTATTTATTCTGAGATCCCATGTTGCAGCTAAATTGACAGCCAGAGTCACTACTGTGTGCAAAGTCCGTCCCCTCCATGTGAACTGAAAGAAGGATTATCAAAGCTTGAAACAACTGACATCAACCAGGGATTGCATTTCATTGTGTCACAATCCCATTCTAAGTGGAATATATTTAAACACACCAATAATCTCTCTTGTTGAGCGCATGTAATCGGTCCTCACGTGCGGTGTCTTCAGGGAAGGAGTTTAGCAAATAAAATGTGAGAGTAAGTCACATGCCAAGAAAAAGTGTGGTAAGCACGGAAAATATTGGACGGGGGAAGGAGCTGATGAGGAGGAACGTATGACTAGCTCTCCTGAAGGCTGACTGTTACTTCAACAATAATATAATTTATATTAGACCAATTCTGTGTTGTAAACAGACAGCTTCTCTTAATGTGGCAATGTTCAGAAGCCACAGACGAAGATGATACTTGATTAGTCTTCAGTTGCATCACCAGGTGGCAACGCCTTCACCCACGGTCAACCAGGAGCGAGTGCTGTTGGCTGAGTATGGGTTTCAAGCTGCAAATGTCAGAAACAGATACGAGCTCCTGAAAAATTCAGGCATATTTTACAACTGGAAAGCACATGTTGACTTAGTAATTGAAACTGAGCTGAGATTATCTAACAGGTTTTGGTTCTTTTGTTGAGATTTACCATCCTGCTTTTTACCAATATCAAGAGACCACTAAAGCAAATTTAGCATGGCTTTCTTTGAAAACAAGGCTAGATTCTCCACCGCTTGCATTTCCTGAGTAACCCAGACATCACTCTCAAAAAAGTATCAGTCACATCAAACTCAACTACATTCTGTCACAGGAAAGACTTGTCGATAACAAAACAAATTAAGAAGAAACTTTTAGTTCAGAAATTGGTTCAAACTTGTAACTCAAAATCCATGTTTTGCACTTAGAAGCCCCTCATGGAAGAAAAAGGATATGGTTCACTTCCTACATCAACAGTAACACTCATCAGGCTTTGGGTTTGGAAGGGAAAGAGGCAGCTATAGGCTGATGCCATTAAAAGCAAAAGTATTTAACCCATTTATCTCAACGCTAACAGAATATAGGTCTAATTACTGTCCATCCCGCTTCCTTTATCGCCACACTCCCATAAATTATGGATTTTTAGTCTCCTAATTCTTGATCTTTGGCCTTGACTGTTCACACTGAATCACTGGACTTGTAAGAATCAGTGGAAATGAGAAGAGAATCAGGTCTTTTTTATTTCAAACACTATTGAAATAGAAATTTTACATTTTCTTGTGTTGTGTCCCATCCACAAAAACCCAGATGAGATTTCAGCAAAGCAACCAGAAGACATAAAGTCAGTATTTATCCTGACACCTCTGTGAACATATAGCCTAAAATACTCTGGAGAAGCTTATATCCACATGTTCAGTATCTGCATTCCCAAAGCCATTTAATTTTGGAGATCTGATATGCATTAGACAGAGCGTAAATCAAATGCGCCATTACAGGCGAGCATTTGCTGGATGAGACCTTACCTGTCAGCATCTCCAAGTCCCAGGGAAGTATTACGCTGCATCGTCTCCCGCACCGCAGCCATGCCATCAGGCAGCCGGTTTAGCCGTCGAGTATAGAGGCCGAGACCACCATCGGTCATATACCTTTAAAACAGCAAAACAAAACATCGGGTTTAGTAAAAAAGTAAAACTTCTAGATACTGTTGTAGCTCCTGTCTTCTGCATACTTTTATCTGTACATTGCAATTTCCCCACTTTTAAGTTAAGAGTATTACTTGGAAGATGAAGCAAGGAAAACTATTCTTGATTAGATCAGAGAGATCTAATCGTCCTCCGTTACATCTTGCACACTCTCTCATCAATAAGAATTGAATTTCAACAGAACTGTGACAAAGAAGGAATACTTAACTTTTATCAAGGATGCCTAGATGGAAGCAATTTAATATTTGTGAATGCTATCACTAATGATCCTTTCCTGTCCAAATAATGCACGGTTTGTACGGTCCTGAACTATTTTGTGTGAGCTAAAAGAACACGATGGAAATCTCAACCCTTTTACAAATTAACTGCAAAAATCACATTGAACTCATTCTAGATTTTGTCAATGATCCATGAACAATGAGTATCCCAAGATTTATTGTGAGAAATCAAAGTAGCAGCATGAACGAAAAGTTTTTTTCAACTTTATTTTGGCTCCTACTTTGTACTCTGTCTGCAATGTGACCTAAAGACATACACACTTCAGCGTTACTATTCTTATATATTAAGCAGTGCCAGGTACTTTACAAACTGCTAAGATAGCACATTTCTCACTTTCTAGTTTAGGCTAATGAAAAACGAATCTTCAATTGAACAGAGATGACACACAGTGGACAAGAATAGCTAGGTGTTGCTGACCACCAAGCACAGTTCCTCACAATAATGCAGGCTCTGTCATCCAGCATTTTTGATGAAATCTGTACCGACGCGGACGGCAATAGCCATCACGTAATGTAACCTCAGGATGTGGTGGCAAACAAGAAAAGAAAGTTTTAAAAACTGTACAACTACCCAGCAGTTTAGCTTATGAATATTTTAATATATTAATACAGAAATTAAGAAGTTACCCCAGTCTTCCCTTCTTGAATAGCTTCTCAGTGGAGCTGCCCTACATCAGTATCTCAGTAGTGTTTTAAACCATGCCGTGGCGTTTCACGACAGTAGTCAGTAAACAAGTTCCAAGTGTCAAAATAAAACAGGAGGATTTTTCTCTTGGTTTAGCTTTATTTCTTAAAATATTTCTGACTACAGATACATACAAGCTAGCTTTAAACTAGCAAGCCAAGTCCCATTTGCCTCTCAAGAACCTGGCATGAAGTGAGCTCTGTGCTACCACCATCGGTTCATCAGCCCGGTTACACCTACGTGAGCAGCACCGACAGTTGTGTAAACACACCGTGAAGATTTTCACACACCTGAGACTGAAATAACTCTAACGACTCCAGTAACATGGCCACTGTCTCCGACATTCCACTGGACACGTAACATACCTTACTGAGTTGGGATTGTATCTTCTTAATCCTTTAGCTACTCTTAGCAAATTGACCGCAGTCCACAGAATAATATCCAGATACACAGGACACCTTCCTCTCCTTAACAAGGCACAGAGCTTCTTGCTGTGAGACACCCTCACACGCAGCAAGAAAGAACAGATGCTCCTAGCTGCAGCCAGCCATGCCTCTGCTGGTGAGATCTTACTGCAACAGAGGTACTTCACCCAAGTCAAACTCAATTATTACATTTATAAAAATGGGGTGGTAAAGAGTCAAGAAGCCTTGCACAGGCTCTGCTGGTTAGCGTTTCAGTTAGATGTATAAATCTGTACGGGGCCTTCCTGGGAACAACAGAGGAGTCTCTGCAGGGCATCTAACTAAGAGGTTGCTAAGCCCGTGACGCCAGACCCAAGAGTATTCTCCGTTCAGCACATCTGCAGGGACACGATTCTCCAAACTCATAAACAAAGACATTAAAAAGCAAGCGGAGCAGTTGCACTGTAACCCATGTGGAATTCGCCTTAGGTCTTGCATTCTAACTTGTGTTTGACATAGTTTATAAATATTTTATCATGGAAGAATATTTTTTTCCTTAAGCTAGTAAAATAAAAGAAAGGGAAAGAAAAGCACAGTGGAGCTTAAGACCGTATTATACAAACACACAAACAGCATTTTAGAAAAACTTCTAACATACATACGCTAATTGGTTTATTGCAGATACTTGTCTGCACACGAAACCTGTTTCTGTATGAATATCTGTTGTACACGTACTGGAAAAAGCAGCTTTTGGCTTTGCTGTCAGATTTCTGGCATATGATTAGTCCTCTGATAAAAACGATCAACCACAGCTGAAACAGGTTCTTCTCCGTACTTCTTACTCAGAATACGTGAAATGAAATGTATCACTCTTAAAAGGGTTAGCCATGCTGAAATCAATGGAAAGCCTTTTCACCAGCATCAACAGATTTCATCCTCTATGTAGAAGCTCAGCAAGCGGATAGATTAGAATAATTCTGCAGTTGCATCAAACTGAAAACTAACAGTCAGATTCCCACTGGTTTTAAGCACTCGTAAATCTTACATAAGTCAACGGAAGCTGGATGCCTTTGGCGTCTTTGACAACCAGATTGCGAGTTCTTCTAACCAAGACCCTGTAAAAAGCACAGACGTAGATGACAACTTCTACCCACTACACCAATGGAACAAGTTTCTTACACGCCAGAACAACACAAGATGGATTTTTTGTATTTTGCAACAGGTTTGTGTAATCACAGATTGAAAGTTTTAGATCTTTTTATTACACACAATGTCCTCTACCCCGGAATGTTTAATTCCAAAAAGATGCCAAAACCAATGATGCCGAAAGTCCTGCATGCAACAGTGAGGTGAAAGAAGGAAGGTACTAGCTTCTAAATTCTGTGAAAAACGCATTTACAATAAATACACTTTAAAATACATGAAAAAAAAAATTCTACTGTCCGTTGGTTAGCACAGAGGAGATTAAAAGTTACTGGTGCCACAAACACCCAGCCATTGCTTTCTTTTCCTTCCTCTCCATCCTTCCAAACTTAAAACTCTCTTGGCTCTCAGAAACCATCTTGCCTTTATGAATACTATGTTAGTATTGCTGCAGATTTTTGCTTTATGAGAAAGAAGACTATAATGCAGGTATACTTTTCTAAAGCCAATCTTACAAGGTTCTACTCGGGGAGAAATAAAACCACGAAATATTATCCTGCACGCATGTAATTCTAACAGTACTCAGTGGTATCTGAATTTCTTGCCCTGTCCTATGCAATACGGAATGCCAGGATACCATCCCCTCCTCTACAACCACCCCCTTGCAAGTCCAAACAATTGTATTCGGCCAGTCAGCGGTTAAGTGCCATTTCTTTGACTTTCATTATTCAAAAACATGACAAATTTGTACCAGGTGCCTTGCTAGATTCATGAATCGTAAGGACTCTGCAAGCACATTCAGTGCAAAAATAAGCGCTTCAAAGTATCTTTCTACCTGCCCCAAAATAAGAAAAAGTTTAAACATATGATCTGGGAAAAAGCGTAGTATCCAGACTCTGCGGCTTTTATACTGACAGGTAAATTCTACATGTTCAAAAAAATTAATAGCCCAGATGCTTTAGGGATGGTACCAACAGCCTCTGGGGAATGACTGCCTTTAATGAAGATGAATACAACAATAGTTAACGAACAGACAACGAGATGGTGACGATGCTGGTTAAAAGGAGTTACTAATCTTTTCAGGAATTCATGGTTAATACTCATCTCCATAGTTTCACTCTTCATCAGAAAAGAAACAAAATTAACCAAACTTCTCTGAATATGAAAAGACTCAGGTTAAACAAGAGCGGTATTATGCCCTTCTCGCACACAATTGGAATTTACAGCCCACTTTCCAGGTGACGCTTTTTTCCTATAAGAAAGTGGCTCCCTGCCCTGTATTACAGGCATAAAGTAATTTGCTTTGGAGTTCCCTGGACAACCTGGACCTTTAAACTTCTCTTTTCTTTAGCCAAATACACCCTTTCTGAGCCTCTGAAATATTGCATGCTGTAATAAGTCCTTCCAAGTGCAATATTTTTAGGGTACTTCTGATGCCGAAGTGATTTATTTCCCTTTCCTGAAAGGCACGCTGAGGAAACAGGAACGGGTTATGCCAGGGATCAGTAAAACACAGCGGCCCGAGTCACTTGACTTCTGTCCGCACTCCCTACTTACCACGGATACAGCCAACAGCACACCCACTTTCATGGTCTGACAACTCTACCACTTCATATATATTCATTTCACTCCTTGATGTAAGAATATGAATTTTCCAATTTTGAAAATAGATAACCAAACAACAAGCATTCTCTACTCAAGTATTAGGAGAAGAAGGAGTCGCAGATAAGTCAGCAGCACACAACAGACTGGGCAAGCCCACCCAGATCTCCTCAGCATGTGGCTCCGTAATCCCAAACCCACAAGCAGAAAAGCAGCAACGTGCCCTGAAACTGGAGCTGATTCTGGCAGCCCAGGTGCTCCTGCCTTACTCTTGCTGCTTTTGACTCAAGGTTACTTTGAAAATAGCTGCCCAGGTGCCTCCTGGCAGAAGACTTGCCCAGCAACCCAATGCTTGAAACGTGAAGAAACAAAAAGCTTGTAGGAATCACAGCTTTTGGATTATCCCATGGATCAACATCCGCTTTGACACTCAAAAGTCTTCTCTTTTAGCCACAGCAATAACACTGTTCCCCTTCATGTTTTCCTCTGTATGTTTACTTTCACCAGGCTTCACCTGTCTCATCATTACAGGCAATTAAACAAGATCAAGAGGCTTAACAAGCTTTGAGTATCAAAGAAGGCGTCTAACCTTGCCAATCGCTAAAAAGTGCCAACAGCAGAAAATTCTCCCCTGCCGTTCCTGAAATATGATAAATGTGACCACAACGGCTCTGTTATTGCAACCAACCTGACTTAAAAAAGCAGTGTTAGCCCAACAGCAGGATGGGGACAACCCAAAACTTCTCAGGTTAGCACGAATTTGGTCTGCGTTTTCCACCGAAACATTGGAATTATCCCACATGATCTTTCCCCATGTTTGCCCCAAAAGTCTTTCCATCTATTCTTCTGGCCTGACGACTCTCCGTTACAATGCCCACCACATCGGCACGGTGCTTCATCTCTCTGACCAAAGGGTGCAGCATATCTTTCAGGTTGGGATTGCTAATGCAACGCCCAAATCCCCAACTTTAGACTCAAATATTACCTTTCAGGTTCCTAGAAGCACAAACCTATTGCTCATTTAAGCTAAAATATTAATTTTACATTTAAGGCAACCTATAATTTGCAAATAAACAGACTTTTACAAATGATCTGTATTATTTGCAATTAACAAACCAATGAATGAACTACGAATTGTTTTGAAGATGCTCAAACCTATATATGGAGTAAACCCAGCAAAAACAATAAATGACTTGCAGTCTCAAAAATCCTTCTGGGAAGCAGGAGAGACCTATTCCACTAATTGGTAAGGCAGGAAAAATGAGATTATGCAAAAACTTAGGAAGTCTATTTTAGTTTCATAGTTTACTTGGAGAAAACTCTCACCTGTAAATCACTCATAATAGGAACTGTAGCTGCTCATTCACACTGTCTAAAGCAGTCTAGTAGCAAAAAAAGTTCACCCCTGTTAACTACTTAATCCTCAGACCTTTTTCTGGGGAAAAAAAAGAAAAAATCTACAGAAAGAGTGGCTTTGTGAAATCAATACTTTCCTGTTTGGAGAGGTATTGAGACTGCCTGGTACATGTGCCATTCAGCAACCATCAGATAACAATTTTTGGGCACTGCTGCTCAGGGTTAAATTTATTTCTACATGTCTTCTCAGCTGGGTCTCCCTTTAAAGAAGCCTGCAGGCTTGTTACTACAAAACCTGCATTTGCTAAGGGAAGGAATTCCAAGGAGAGTATAGCCTCTGAGGACTTCGGTGGCTGCTGGCTGTTGCTACGGGTCAAATCTCATATATGCCCCCACATCTGTTCCCTCCAGGGCACTGACTTCTCATTGAGCTTCTGAAGAAACCAGTTTCCTGGGGAATTAGGAGTCTTTGATAGATATAGTTTAAGAGAAACTGTCAGTATATAGAAGAAGAATTTTAGACTGAAAGAAAGCATCTCACATCACTGCATCCGTTCCTGTTTCAGAGGAGACTCTTCTAGAATATGATCCTCTTTCCAACACTCACTCACAACCTGTCTGCCCAATGCACCTTAAGCTTAAACTCACCTTCCCCTCAAGGAAGAGACTTGCTCCACTGCCATTTGTAAAATCCTTTTACAAATCTAGTCAGCCCATTCAAGATGACAACACGGATTAGGCACTAAAAAGCATCCATTTAAGGTAACTGGACTTTCAAAAGCTATAGTAGAATAGGATTACTGACATATATTTTTATATTAACTATAAATATTCTATTTACTGTATTTTATGCTCTCCTTGCTTGCATCAATTTCTCCCCCTTTCTTTAGGCTGTTGATGAAAAGAAAGGACTGGTTAAAGTTTTACTTATTCCTCTTTGTCCACCTTGGAGTTGAATGGCTCTTCAGAAATGAATGGAACACTGTATCTTGAAGGAGAACTCTGGCTGTGGCAATGAGAAGCTTCACATGTCAATATTAACTATTAACTGCTGCCAAAGCAGGCTTCAAAGAAGCCAGGTGATTAAAATATGTACACGAAGATAGCAAGAGCTGAGAAAACGCCTGGGAAGAGACTAGGACAGCTCCTCCCCAGATTGCACAGAGGAATTTGGGCAGTGACTCTGCAATGACTTTGCTAGGAGACATGAGGAGTTCATTAGAGCATTAGAACTTCACATGAATTAGAAGAATTTTTCCCCTTGTAATCAAATGACCAGTAAAAGCCTAATTATTATTAAGATGCAGTCTTGCTTAAACATATTTATTACTGTTTACCACATTTTTCCCAAAATATGTCTTTAATTCTGAGCAGGATTAATTCAATCCAGTGAGAACATTGAGTTAATCTTAAATTCTGCCACTTTGAGGCCTTGGCTCCGAGCTGCAAG
>Ga0065711_1050048_pt1 | contig 11012 bp, 7 predicted proteins | sample Hoacrofraction12_FD_59098 | JGI IMG/M metagenome (GOLD analysis project Ga0065711, IMG submission 59098) | Hoatzin crop microbial communities from Cojedes, Venezuela - Epithelial fraction 12 v2 (version 2) | ecosystem: Host-associated > Birds > Digestive system > Esophagus > Crop | place... | reverse complement strand
CTATGCATGCAGGAATACAAGTTACAGTACTAAAGACTACTAAAAACTAGAAAATATTAAGGCTTTTTTGTTATAGTTTCATGTTTCTTACAATCCCCTCTATCAATACCATGAGTTTCAAATGACCAGCTCTTCAGCTTCACCGCTTGATGGCTTTGCTCCTGGGATCAGCTCTTGTCCTGAGCAGAGCGGGGCATAAATATGAAAACTAGGAAACAGCTACGTTAAGTTTCACGCTGTGGGAAGATGATAAGTTTAGCTCTGGCTCTGGACAGTGATTCTGAGCTTTACGTGGGTGACTGAAGTTCTTGCAACTATGCGAAATTGTTCTTGTCAGCTAATATAAATAATTGGAGCCCCCCAAATAGTGACTTTGAGAGCAGGATTACTCCTGCAAGCCAGGTGGCGTGCTGAGGGGACAGTTGTGATTCAGAGTGTATTTTTCAGGTGTTAGAAATGTGAAGCTTGCCAGGTAAGGATCACAAGCGAATGCTGCAGTTGTATGATACGCCAGCCAAGATCCGTAGCACTCCAGTGCTCTTCTGTTTTGCCTATTCCAATACCTCAGGTGCATCCAGATTGCAGGATCTGCTGTCTGTCTGGAACAGTAATCCCAGCAGTCATCTTGATAATGTTTTAGGGAAGGCTTGCTGGTCTTTTTCCCTTTGAATTCAACTTTCTGAATGTATTTCCAAGCTGTTGCATTTCATTACTGAAAACTGAGGCACTCGTTCTGTTTCTCCTCTCCAGGATGGTGCAGTGGATTTACTGAAAGAACTGAAAAGCATGCCTATGACTTTGGACTTGCTGCAGGTGAGTTGCAGCGTTAGGGTAAAAAGCTGGTTTGCATCTAGATTTCCTCTCACTTCTTGCCTCACTCAAAGCATCAAGATAAACATTAAATCCGGAAAATAGTGCTCAGCCTGGGTTTTGGACTGGCAGCTAAATAGCTGTGGGCCACCATGTGCCGCCTGAAACTTGTGCACTGCGGATGAGGCAAATGTAGGTAACTGCTCAAATCCTTTCTTAGGTGTCAAAAAGAGGAAAGACCCGATTTAAAGTAGCAAACACGAAGGGCAGTCATGGGAGAAGTTCTTTAAGTCTTTGTAATGGTGATATTCGGGACACTGGGGAGGTGTGAACAGAATTACAATTCAGAGATTAAGATATGCATCTCGGATTTTCTCACTGTAAGCTGGAATGTCACTGCAGGCGAGGAGAGAAGGTACCTGTGGGTGACTGGATGTCTAGCTTCTGGCTGGTTTGAGTAAGCTGGAGAGCATCATCTCGCTCTCCAAAGTCGTAAGGAGATAATAATTCCGCAAATCCTTGGATACTTCACATCTTGGTCATTGCTTTGGCTTCGTCATGCTTATTTCTGATTTCAGTTAGTAACAAATAACGAATCTGTTCTGGAATGATTCATGTGAATGTTCACTTGCAGTCCACCCGCATCGGCATGTCAGTAAATGCACTGAGAAAGCAGAGCACAGATGAAGAAGTGATATTGCTTGCCAAATCCCTCATCAAATCTTGGAAGAAACTTCTAGGTGAGAAAAGCAGCATGTTCCTGTCAGATTCAACTGGTGAAGGAGCTGGCTTCAGCGGGGGGCTGGGTTCATCGGGAGAGCTTATCTATTGATCCGAATAGAATATTCTAGCAAATCAGCCTTTACAATTGCACCTTCTGTCTTTCAATTTTTGTCTCCTACCGTGCATGCCTCTAGATTCGACTCCTGTCTAGCTCGCTCGTGCTTGAAAGAACACTGAAAGCTTCAGGACTATTCTTAATGTGTACCTGTCCATATAATAACCAGCAGCATTATTTGTGGAAATAATATCTGTGCTCTGAGCCCTCTGCCCCAACTTGTGTGCTTCGTGGCATTGATACAGCGTGTGCTGTCAGCCTTGTGCAACGTCTTGGAAAGAGAAATGCTGGAATGTGTTTTGGGTGATGACTGATAGAAGGACCTTAGGTTAACACCTTCTGGACAAGTGCACGTGGACTGTTTCCTGCCGGGGAGGCTTTCGTGGTGATGGATGCTGATAAGCAGAAGCTTGTAATTCTGTCTGGGAAATCTTAGTGCTGATATAGCACAGACTAATGTCAAAATTACAGATGGAGGGATTACAAATGTGGTTTTAGTGGTTACCTTTGATACAAGAACGAGGCGTCTGCAGCGCTGAGATGGGAAGGGCAGCGTTCCCTGTGTCCTGCTAGCAAGACCGCGTGTCTCCCGCTCTCTGCTAGTGGCGGGGTACCCTGAGGTGAAACTCAAACACTGGTTAGTTTTTAAACAGACCTTTTGGGCAGCTGTGTGTAAAAAGAACAAGAGCAACGTGTTTGAGGCGAAGTGGGAGGTGCGGCTGGCTCTGGCCTGCACCCCAGCGCTCCCCATTTCTTGATAAACGCTAAACGAGCGTTAGCAGCACTGGTTTCCTGTCCTGGCTGGGGACTGTCGCCTCCCCGTCGGGGCTGATGTTTGTTGGCTAGGCTGAGACACTTCACCTCTGGGTCAGACTTGTTCTGCAGTGTCATGAAAGCCCTTTCCAGGGTTGTGCTGTTGGCTTTCAGCAGCACTTGGGAAACCCTAGAAGTTTGCTCCCAGAAGCACTAGCCTGTACTGGCCCTTCAGGTGGTGTTGGCTGGAAATGCTGCTTCTGGCGGAGTTTTAGAGAACTTGATCTAATCCGTGCTCAGCAGCCAGGGTGTCTCTGAAAGGGACTTTTGTGATGAGGCGTGTCTTGTGAGGAAGCTTATCTTGTAGTCAGGGGAGGGATTGCTCTTTAGTTTGGTGAGGAAAGCTTTTGTTTGAATTAGTTTCTACTTGGAGGCAAGCACAAGGTCTGTTGGAAAGCACGAAAGGCCATAAAGGCTTTTTTTCTCCTGATTCTTTTTGGAGAATAATAGCTTGCCTTGGGCCAACACTGTGTAGTGTTCAGGCATTGATTGGTGTGTGTGGGGTTGTAGGGTAAAGACCAGTTCTGAACCCTTTAGCATCCGTTTCTCTTTCCAATATAGATGCTTCTGAGGAAAAAAGTGAGGAGAAAAAGAAAAACCTGTCCTTGCCAACATCTTCCTCGAAGGAGACTGGTAACTCAAAAGACCAAAGGTAATGCTTCCCTTTAACCAAAGAGGAGACTGTTACAGAATGTGAATTTTCTTAAGACACCTTATATTAATTTTTATTTTTAAGTGTTGTGATTTTTGCATAGTCAAATTCCTGGTCAGAAATACCAGAAAGGTAGACGTTGTTCAGAGAGGATCTGTGGTGTTTTTAGTAAACAGTAGTGCAGAAATAGACATCTACAAAATACAGTGGCTTTAGTGAGTTTTTTGATTTTATTCCCATCTTATTTCATGTTTTTCCACTCTTGGTTATGTGGTGGTTTTTCTGCTAGTAAAACATTCCTCTGTTCTTTTTTGCTTTGTGTTTTTATGTGTTTTTGCTTATTTCTAACTTTGAAATCGTTAGAATGAAGGTTATTTTTGGCCTTTGCAATCTCACATGATGGAGGGGATTGACTGATACATCATTACAGTGAAACTTCCGTTTCTTTGTCCCTGACAAGTCCCAGCAGAAGTCCTCTTTTCGCTCTGGACTGACATCCCCCCACCTGGCAGGTCTGCTCCGTGCCTGCTCCTTGCCGTGCCTCCGGCCTTGCGTCCTGTTTCCACTGTCTGCGACCGTGCTTGCCAAGCCGTCGAGTGGAAGCAGTGATCGAAGGGGAGGGGGCAAATGCGATTTAAAGCTTTGTTCCAGAGGTGAGAGACCACTCTCAGCCTCAGATCCCAGGACGGTGTGTGCCTCGTAGGTTTGACCCTTAGGTGTTTGAGCCCATTTCCCAAGTTTGCCAGAAGATTTGGAGTCTGTCACCTTGCTGGTTTGCAGGCTTTCCCGTGTCTGCAGCCTGTCTCTGTTGGTCGTTTTCTTGTCACTCGACCCCTTGCTTTTCCTTTTTTGCTCGGATCTCTCAACGCTTGCCACTTTGGTGTGAGCCTTTGCAGCTCTGCACAGAGCTGCTGATGGAGAAGGCTGCTCATGCTGAGCTACACAGCTTTGTCTGATTTGTGTCTTTGGTTTATCTCATTTCCGTAAAATGTGAAGAAGGATTTGCTGAGTCTTGCTGTGGAAGTACTGGGGAGACTCCACAGCCAGAACCGAGTCTTGTAGTGATGTAGTGCAACACGGGAGCTCGGGCTGTCTGGATCTGTGCGCCCCGTGGCAGTCTGGTGCCTGACAGTGGTACTGGGGTGGAAGCCGTAGGATGGAGTCTCCCAGCTGCTGTTTGCTTTGTCCTGGTGAGAGGAGGTGAGGGTGGGAGGCCAAAGAGCAGGCAGTGATGGTGGAGAAGGGTTTGCTCTGTCAGCTGAGAGAGTTGGCCCGAGCAGTATCACCAGCCTTGTGATGCAAATACCTTCTTTTCATGATCCTTATGCTCTATAAAGTTCTGACTGCCTTCCCTAGGGTGTGGACACAGGAAGGATCTGTTGCAGGGCTGCTAAGGGTAGGAGCTGAGTCAGCCATGGGTAAGAGCTCCTGTGCACGCCCTTACTGGTAAAGGGAGGCAGATTTCCCTCCAGGCTAAGGGCAGAAGCCTTTGTGGAAGTACCTCTTGGCAGTTCCTGATGGGAGAAGGCCAGTATTACTGACTTGGCTGGTACTGCTCAAGCCAGGAAGTAATACTGCAGTTCACAGAAGAAGGGAACCTTCTGATTTAACCTTTGGAAAATTGACCTTGTGGAATGCAGAGTCTGGAGGGAGGGCAGTGTGAGACATTCCCTGGGCACAGTAGACATTTCGTGAGCAAAACTAGCTGGGCCTGGTAAGACATCTGGTTTGAAGGCTGAGGCTTGTAGTAGTTTCACTCGGAATAGGCTCCTGGCTGTAGGTAGAGAGGCAAAACCCTGCTTTCTCCTTGCTTTGTCAGACAGTTATCGTGGGGCGAGTGGAGTGGGGCTTTCTGGCTTGTGCTGCTAACCCTCCCCTGTGCCTTGAGGATGTGCTGCTGCTGCTGCAGTTATTTTTTTTCCCCTTGATGCTTTCTGTGTGTATTCAGCCTCCATCTTCTGAATGGCAAAGCCTCCCCTTGGCTGTGAAGGATGAACAGAAGCAAATTATTAGCTGAGCGTAGGCAGGCAGAAGTGGTTAGCCCCTGGTGTCAGTCTGTTGAGCCAGGCTGTCTTTGCAGAGGCAGGAATGCTTATTCTCCAGTGCTGCAAAATAAACTCCTAATCTGCCTTGATAAAAAAACCACAATTTATTACCAGCGAGCAGTCTGTGTTCTTGGAAGCACAGGCTGTGATGAAGGGAGTCTGACTAGTTGCTCAGTGTGCGATAGCAGGTTCAGATGAGGCTGCTATCAAGAAACCAAAGAGATCAGCTTGTATTCAGATATTTCAGCCACTTAGTCTGATAGGTTTTGGCTAGGCCTTCCTCTGCTGTCAGGGAGAAAAACTTGGCCTGAAGCTTGTCTGGCTTTCTGGAGCGCAGATGTAGAAATCCCTCCGTAGTGAGCAGAGAGCCAGCACTGCAAGACCTGGAGGCTCTGAGCCAGCCGGCGTGGAGCTGGCACCTGTGAAGTTACACGCTGCATTACTGTAATCCAAAGCATATTCTGTTATGCTGCAGTATTTTAGACCCTTAGTGTAGTACATTTTAATGGGCTGTGTCTGATGTTTCTATGTCTCTGGCAGCACGAGCTTTTTCTTTTCCAGGTTTCTCTAAACTGCCTTTATTGGGACGTTTTGGATCTGTGGCCTGAATTCAGCTCTTCCGTGGGATTTTCTGCCGGTGCAGCCCCGAGCTCTGCCCGCAGTCCCTTTGCTTTGGTTGCTTTGCCACCGTTTTTTTCCAGCATAGCCTTTTTATGCATAAACTTTTGTTGCCAGGATAGATTTACAAGCTCTTTCTCCTGTTTAACAGGAACCGCGTGAACCACAAGGATTTCCTGAAATAAGTCTTCTAGGTGTGTTTGAGATCTATTTCGCAACTATTCTAATTATAAACTAACTTCTAAAGCTTGTTAAATAACTTTCTGCACAGTCTTTGGAATGGCTGAGAAGTCTGTTTCATCTAATTTGTGAGTGATCGGTTGTCATCTCAGGGCACGTATGACATGTGTGTGTATGTAGGTGAATATGTCTTTACTCATCAGCTAATGGCAGTGGGATAACCATGCACCTTGTCTAGCTTTTTTTCCACCTCTAGGGAAGAAACATCTAAATATTTAAAGTCAAAAGCATTTGTAGATAGAACCTTCCTGAAAATCAAGTATTACCTGTGCAGATATTGGTTTGAAGACCTGACTTTAAGTATCGAATGTGGTGAAGGTCAGTGTTGAGAGTCACATACAGCGTTTTGCTCTGGAGACTGTTGTTTGCAAAATGAGAGTCATAGAATCATGGGTTGGAAAAGAGCTCTAAGATGGAGTCCAACCATCCACCCAACAGCACCATGCCTGCTAAACCGTATCCTGAAGTGCCACATCTACACGTTTTTTAAAAACCTCCAGGGATGGGGACTCCACCACCTCCTTGGGCAGCCTGCTCCAATGCCTGACCACTCTTTCTGAGACAAAAGTTAAAGCTAGAAGAGCTCTCAGGAAAGCTGTTCCTGCCACCCCTTCCCAGGACAGCATGACCTCTGCCCGGGCTGTCCCTGACGAGCCTTTCTCTAAGCTCTTCTTTGACAATCCTAAAAAACCTCAGGGTAAGATATTTCCGCAGCTGCCCTTGGCAGTGTCTTCTGATTCATAACTCACCTTTACAATTTGAAACTTACTCGCGATCAAAACCATCTTGCTACGACCATTTCTTCATGCTTTTGTCTTTAGCAAGTATGGAGGATTTTTCCTGCTGTCTTCCCTTGTAACAAGTTGGATCTCAGGACTTGTCTTCTCTAAGTTTTCCCTGCTCCAAACCACTCCAGTTCCTGCAGTCTCTCCTTTTGGCGTAGGTCTGGTTTCTAGGCTTTTTGCCTTTGTCCTTAGGCAAGTCTCATTCTTCCAAACCGTTGTATGTGATCAGCTGTGATTTGGAGATGAGTTATTCCCGAGTTGTGTGTGCTTTGCTATATACACCCCCACGCGTGCTGCCTGCGAGCTGTGCGTAGCTTCTTCAGCACTGAGGTGCCCGATGGCGGTTTGTACATCCCAGATGGGAGGAGATCAGCATCTGATCGATTATTTGCAAGCTAAGTTTCTGCTGCTTTTTGTAAATGTGCAGTGTAAATCCTGTACAATGTTCTGAGCTGTTTGGGCACAAATCTGTTCCTTAATAGCCTCCTGCAGTGCTGACCAGTAAAACTAGCTGGTAAAAGTGTTTTTTATTCAGCTGCTGGTCAAAGAGAACCACAGTAAGCTCACAATATAATCTGCCTTGTAGAGTGCATCCATTCTGTCTGAGCAAGAAATTAATCTGCTGTGGTTTGAGCTGAACAATTTGCTGAAGGTGCACTGGTGGATGCTGCTTAACAGGGCCCGGCGAGGTTTTGAACTGCGGAAACCCAGTAGCCCTAATGATGATCTGCGGACTTCGAGGCGCTGCGGAGCCAGACTGGGTTTGAACTTAGCAGCAGCACGGTCTCCCAGGAGAAAAGTCCTTGAAGTTGTCTGGCTGGGTTCGTGCGGCGGCAGATTCAGAAGGTTTCCAGCTCACGCTGTTCTGCTGTGGGCTGACAATCCCTTCCAGCACAGTGCAGTGGAAGTGCCTGTTCATGGCAGATTTATTTCTAATGGCAAAGAACTGGCGGTAGTGCCCTAACTTAACAGCGATTGTCAAGCCACTTGGATCTGCAAGGAGATGTTGCCAGTGTGGCACGGGTGAAATATCAGAGTTTCTCTTTTTTTTTCCTTTGTCTTTTACTGCATTAATGTTACCAGGCATTGGCCATAAATACAGTGCATTTTATGGGCCAAGCACCAAAGTCAGAGCAATCGCTGCTGAAAAAAATTGCTGTTTTTCTGCCTAGATTTAAGGGGGATAAAAGCTGTATAAAATCATCTGGGAATCATAATAGCCCCAAATCTTTTACCAGCAGCGTTCACAGGGCTGGCTAACTCGATGTGCAGATTTTAGGCCTTACGGGCAGGATGTCTCAAGGCCGTGGGTGCACACCCAGCCGAACCGCTCCGTGCCGTTACCCCTCCGGCACGCGAAGCTCGCAGCCCAGCCGGTGCGGTGATTCCTCGCCTACGGTCTCTCCACCCAGCTCCCCTGGCAGCTGACCCAACGAGGGCAGCCACGGCGGGTTGGTGTGTGCGTTCCCTTGCCTGTGCCCGTGGTTGCTTGCTGGAATTGAAGTTATTTTTGTGAGTGAAGCAGTGTTTTAGTCCTGTGCCAGCCTGGCACCTGTGAGAGCCATGTGTGGTTGTGCAGGGATGCTCTCCTGTGGGGTGAGTAATCAGAGAGTCTCACCCAGACCCAGGAAGAAGGAAGATCCTCTTGCATGTTATGCTTTGTTCTTGGGTTTTTAAATTTCGGAGCGGAAGGAGCCATTTTCTTTCTTTTCCTTAGCACGGCAGCTCCTTCTGCTGTAGGGGCTGGCGTAGGCTTCTCTGGTTTCTGCCCTGGCAGGCAGCGTGCTGCAAGCCTTGGCTACAGAGAGCGAGAGGGCTTTTTTGTTTAGCTGTTCTCTTTCCTGCTGCTGACATCTTGGTAGTAAAGGGTGTGAGATGAGGAGCCAGCTCCAGCACCTGCTGGGATTAACCTTGGTGGTGGCTCCCGCTCCCTTTCTGCTGAGAGCAGTTACCGACCTTGTGTCCTGCCAGGTGGTAGAGGAACGAAGTACCATGCCTCTGCACTGCACTACCAGGCTGAGAGGGTGCTGCTGCTCTCAGGGAAGTCCTGAGTACGTTTGAGGTACTGAAGGTGTCCCAGGGAAGTCCTGAGTACGTTTGAGGTACTGAAGGTGTCCAACAGCTTCGTAATATTTCCACTTGATGCCCAGTGGTCCAGCAGTTGTGCTGTGTGTTAGTAACAGGTCGGTTGGCAGGCCTGCTGCCCGCATCAAACCCTCCATTTACAGCCAGCAGAGCCACAGGAGAGCTCGTGCCCGGGTTGGGGGTGTTGGTTGCTGTATTGCGCTACGTGCTGATTCGGGGCATGTCTTTGCGCTGTTTTCCTCTGACTGGTTTTGTGTTACGATTAACAGGATGCTTGGCCACATACCTGGTGATCCCTTCTCTGCTCTCAGTGACCCAGACTGAGACATTCTGACAGGTGAAGTTTCTCTTTTAGCTCCAACAAAAGGCAGGAGCCTCCGAAGACTCCGACCACCCCCAAAATCACCACCTTCCCTCCGGCGCCCGTCACCTGCGATGCTGTCCGCAACAAGTGCAGAGAAATGCTGACAACAGCTCTGCAGGCTGATGGTAAGTGCTGGGGGAAACCCTGCATGGCCCAAAGCTCTTCACAGCTCCTGCCACCTTCTGACAGACCTCTGCGTGTAGGTCAGCGCCAGCTCCTCTTAGGTAGGCTCTTCTGGAGCAGCCTGGTCAAAGGATTGTTGCCATCCGTTTGTTCTTGCTGCTGGTCAGACCAGCTGGCATTGCAGTGTTTATAGACGCTTGCTATAAAGTGTTTATAAACCTGACTTGAACCAGAGACAGAGCAGCATGTCAGGCAGTGGGTTTTAAGAACATGAGGTCTTCTGCTCTGCAGCCTGGGGTAGGCTGGCCAGAAGTTTCAGGTGTGCAGGTATTTGCTTCCCGTTCTAGGTCTCAGTCTTGTCTGATTGCTGTGGAGTGAAGCTGTCATCTCTGCTTACCCTTGGGGCACAAAATGAAGCTGTAACTCAAAACGTGGAATTTGTCAGTAATGGTGCTGTGCCAGTCCCCGCCTGCTCTTGGACTCCCTGCCCATGCAGGCTGGAGCACCTTAAATACCGCGGTCCTCGGCGGGTCTGGGCTGGAACAGGTCTCTCCTCCACTCAGGCTGGGCCATCGGAAAGGAGAGGCAACTGCAGGTGCTCAGCAGCTCGGAGTGTCACGTTTGAACACCTCCAGCTGAACACGTGCTCGTGTCCACATTGCAGATCCCTGTGGAAAACTGGGGTCTGAGCACTGCAGAGTTTTATTAATTTGGAGCCAAGCGATGTAGACGGCAGATGAAGTTCACCAGGTGTTTATTTCTAGTCTACCTGTGCGCACGCACATGTGTTTTATATATACATATATATATATGCTGCATTAAATACTTTGTATAACTCTTAGAAAAAAACCTTTCCATATGAAGTCTGGGAAATACTCCCCTGGAGTCTTTCGCTAAGCTCAGCCCTGCTCCCTGCTTTGTGGTGGTGGTTACCATACCCAGTGTCCAACCTCACAGCAGTTATTGCACTCTATATGATGCTGTTTAATTGGGCGGACGGAGTCCTGAGCCGAGAAGAGAACTGAAGGCTTGACCCTGACGCTGCGTGCTTTCGGCCTCAGGTTGTTGGTCTGAGTAGAGCTGCTTTTCATGGACACCGGTATCCGATGAGACTCAATTCCTGCCTGTGTATGTTTGATTTCAACTATACCAAGAATACATTGGAAAACTGTGTATTTTGGGGGCTGGGTTCTTGTTAGCTTTGTCTAGGGCAGTCCCTCTCCTAGAGAGGGAGAGGGCATGGACTGGCTGGATTGGTCTGTTTTCATCACTGCCCTTTTCAAAAGGGTCAAAGGGTAGCTGGAACAAAGGCTGAGATGCCATTTGATGGAAAGAGTCTGTAAATCAAAATAGGAAACTTATCTAGATTTGTGTCTCAGAAATACCGAGTCTGGGAACCCCTCACTGGCTGGAAGTCACAGAACCACAGAATGGTCGGGGTTGGCAGGGCCCTCTGTGGGTCACCCAGCCCAACCCCCTGCCCAAGCAGGGTCACCCAGAGCAGGCTGCTCAGCACCGCGTCCAGGTGGGGCTGGAATATCTCCAGAGAAGGAGACTCCACAGCCCCCCTGGGCAGCCTGGGCCAGGGCTCCGTCACCCTCAGAGGGAAGAAGTTCTTCCTCGGGTTCAGCTGGAGCTT
>Ga0065711_1050047_pt1 | contig 11013 bp, 9 predicted proteins | sample Hoacrofraction12_FD_59098 | JGI IMG/M metagenome (GOLD analysis project Ga0065711, IMG submission 59098) | Hoatzin crop microbial communities from Cojedes, Venezuela - Epithelial fraction 12 v2 (version 2) | ecosystem: Host-associated > Birds > Digestive system > Esophagus > Crop | place... | reverse complement strand
CATAGGCGTAACCGGATTGAGACTTAATTTTATTATCGCACCGGTACTGGGTTTGGTTATGGTAGCCACAACTTTTTTTCAATCACTGGAAAAACCTGTGGAGTCTATTATTATAACTTTATTGAGACAGGTTGTTATATTGATACCGTTGATAATTATTTTGCCTAAAATGTTTGGAGTGCAGGGAATATTTGCGGCAGAGGCGGTGAGTGATGCTATAGCTACCGTTATATCCTTGGTATTGATATATCGTGAAAGAAAGGCACTGAGTCAATCAAATAAAAAAAATAAATTAAATAACAGTAATAAATCAAATGTATCCGGTCTTGTTTTCGAAATGTAATGATTATAAAATTATATTATGAATCGTACTGTAAATAATATTAAAATAGTATTGAAGATGATATCAAAAATGCCATTTGACATTTGAGGTCTAAATTTGAACAAATCGGTTTAGCAGCTAAATGTACAGTGTGAGAATTCAATAGATAGTGGGAGTAATAGATAAGGGTGAATAAAAAAAATATATATTTGATAAGGGCTTTAATATGTGCATTAATTGTAGTTGTATCTTTTAGTGCATGCAGTACAACTGTAGATAAATCTGAAACAGAAAAAGATAGTATATCTGAGGAAATAACAAAAAGTAATATGGAAGATAACACGGAAGAGAATATAGAAGAAAATGAAGAAGATGATACAGAAGAGGAGGAATCAGAAGTAGAAAATGAAGAAGATGATACAGAAGAGGAGGAAGAAGATATGTCAAAAAGAGGAATGATTCTCGGTGGATATGAGGTTAATGAAGGGGATTTTTCTTTGGACGAAAATGAATATGCAAAAGAGGCATTTGAGAAGGCAACGGAAAAATCAGATAATTATAAATATGAATCAATGGGCCTTCTTGCAACACAGGTTGTTGCGGGAACAAATTATACAATACTCTGTAGGGTGACGCCGGAATCAGAGAATGAGGATATGTATTTTGCCGTTGTATACATATATGCAGATTTGGACGGTAATGCAGAGATTAAGGAAATACAGAGAATAAATCCTTGATTTGAGAATTTGTTCAATATATACTGATACATAGATTTCAATTTATACAGAAGTAGGGAGATAAAGAATGTATTGTATAAAATGTGGCTCTTTATTACCGGACGACATAAGTAAATGTCCCAATTGTGGATATGGTAATGCGTCTAACAATGGATACGATAATACGTTAAATAACGGATATGGTAATACATTAGACAGTGTACATAATGAAGGATCAACCGGTGGATTTGATAATAATGATGAATCAAATAAAATATACGGAAGTGATTTAAAAAAGAGATTTAATGGATCGGATTTTGAAAATCAAATAAGTTCGGTTGCCGAAGATGCAAAGGATATGCTTGATAAAGCAGATGATATGTTGGGCGGAGTAATCAGTGGATTTGCCGGAAATTTTGGAAGCAGAGGAAATTATAGAAGCAATAGTGGTTATGAAAACAGCGGTGATTACTATAATAATGATAATTATAATAATTACGGCGGAAACAATTACGGCGGAAACAATTACGGCGGAGGCAATAATTACGGTGGTAATAACAATTACGGCGGCGGTTATTATAGTAATAATAACGGAGGTTATTATTCAGGGCAAAGATTACAGACCGACAGAAGTTTGTTGATGTATATTCTTCTTTCATTGGTTACATGTGGTATATATAGCTTTTATTTTATTTATAAGATCGCGCATGATGTAAATATTGCATGCGACGGGGATGGTAAGGAAACAGCCGGATTAATAAAACTTCTGGTTCTTTCGTTTATTACATGTGGTATATATGCTTTTATTTGGCATTATTCCCTCGGTAACAGATTACAGGAAAATGCCCCAAGATATGGTTTGGTTTTTCCGGAAAACGGAACAACAATTATTATGTGGTTTGTAATAGGATATTTTGCCTGTGGAATAGGACCTTTTATTGCCTGGCATATAATTATTAAAAACACTAATGCAATATGTCTTGGATATAATAACAGTATGGGCTTGTAAAATAAAAGCTTTATAAACAATTGAATTTATAAATATTAAATTTATAAAGAATGGAATAAAATGAAAAAAAAATCAAAAGAATTTTTAGAGGCAGTATGTGCGATATTTTTGCTCTATGTCGGATTTTGGATATCCGGCATAGGGTGTCCCATAAAATTTCTGACAGGTATATCCTGTCCGGGATGCGGGATGACGAGAGCGTGGATAGCTCTTGCAAAAGCAAACATTACTGCCGCTTTTTATTATCACCCTTTAGTTTTGATACCCCTCTTTGCGGTGATTATTTATGTACTAAAATACAGATTTAATAAATTAAGTGACAGCATATACAGAAATCTTGTTGTTATAATTATTTTAGCTTTTATTATTGTATATTTTATAAGGATGTTTAATCCTGAAGATTCCATAACCGTTTGCAATGTTAAAGACGGAATGCTCTATAAAATTGTAAGCATATTATTAAGATAATAGAAAATAAAAAACAGAAAACAGAAAATATAAATGGCGCTTTTAATATATAGATTTATAAAATTATAATTATACAGTTAACGGCAAGGGCAAGCAGAGATGAACATACTGCGGTGAAGAACATACTTTTGCCTCTGTATGCCAATAAAACGGCAAATAATGCCGCGGTTATACTTGCTGCAGGATTACCTGCAGAATAGAATATTACCGGAAATGTTAAGCATCCCAGAACGCTGTAAGGTATGTAGTATAGAAAAGATTGTATAAATTCATTTTTTATTTTTTCCTTAAACAATACAAAAGGAACGGCTCTCACAAGATAGGTGGAAAGAGCCATTATTGCCAAATATATAAAATATGAGATTGTACTTGTTTTATCCATGACGAGCTCCTTGTTTTTGATTTATCAACTTTATTAGTTTTATTTGAATTATCAGAATTACATATTTATTAGCTAAATCCTAATTATTGATTTACTCTGAATTGGTTTTTACCGGAAAGATAAATGCACCGGCACATGCTGCCGCAATTCCTACTATAATAACCCTGAATCCTGATGATATGTAACGGGAAACAGGTGTAAAATATATAATCGAACTTAATATAACAGCGATTATAACTACGGTTAACACTCCTTTATCTTCTCTTGCGGGTGGAATTATTATAGCCAGGAACATACCATATATGGCTATTCCAAGAGAAGTTGTTATTATTTCGGGAACTATGCTTCCGATTATAGCTCCTAAAAGTGTGCCGGTTGCCCAACCGAAGTAGGGAAGAATTATAAGTCCGGCCATGTATATTTTATTTATTTCCTTTTGTTTGCTCATTGATACGGCAAATATTTCATCGGTTATTCCAAAGCCTTCGGCCAGCCTCACAGGTGTTGTCATAGATTCATCAGCTTTTTGAGAAAGGGAAACCGACATAAGAGAATATCTTATATTTATAATAATTTGAGTTAAAAGCATCTCTATATATCCGCCGCTGTTTATTATGATGTCAAGTCCCGCAAATTGTCCTGCAGATGTAAGGCAGCACATGGATATAAGCAGAGATTGCCATATGGATAAACCGTTATTCACCGACATTAGTCCGAAGGTAAAACTTACAGAGAGATATCCGAGAGCAATAGCTATGCCGTCTTTAAGTCCTGTTTTAAATAAATCTTTGTTATTAATCATGATATTTTTCCTCGCATAAACAGTATAATGTCTAAGCGTAAAAAATTCAAATTAATATATGCCTGTGGTAGAATAAATACAAATAAATAAGTAAATAAGCAATTATATAAGCAAATATATAAACAAGGATTTATGAGGGGAATTTACTATGATAAAAAAATATACATTTGGACATCCGTTTGAAACGGATGCAGTACCAAAAACATCGGCAGCCTTTTTTAAAGACGGTGAAAAATCTGAGTTAAGGAAATTCATGGAAATAAAATTTACAGATGTAAATGAAGCAGAATCTTCAACTGAATCTTATTCGGATGCAGAAAATGGCTGCGAGATGTTAATGCAATTAAATAAAGATGACAGGGTTTACGGTCTGGGAGAAGCTGTGAGAGGAATTAACAAACGTGGTTGGATATATGAATCCTGGTGTACTGATGAGTCCGAACATACAGAAGATAAAAGAAGTTTGTATGGTGCACACAATTTTTTGATTGTGTCCGGTGATACAATAGATGAAACCTTTGGGATATTTGTTGAAAACCCGGGGCGTGTGATTTTTGATATAGGTTATACAGTTATTGATGAATTAAAGATAATATTGCCGGACAATAATATGAATCTTTATATAATTACTCCTGATCTGCCGGAAAATAATGTACTGAAGGATATAATATATCAATTCAGAAGATTAATAGGAAAAAGTTATGTACCGCCTATGTGGGCTTTTGGATACGGACAAAGCAGATGGGGATATAAAACTGCCGATGATGTAAGAAGATTAGTGGATGAGTTTGATAAGGCAAATATTCCTGTGGATATGATTTTTCTTGATATAGATTACATGGAAAATTATAAGGATTTTACCGTTAATAAAGAACGTTTTCCGGATATGAAAGAACTTATTGCGGAGATGAAGGAAAAGGATATTCATCTTATTCCGATAATTGATGCGGCTGTCAAGATTGAGAAAGATTATGATATATATGAAGAAGGACATGATAAAGGATATTTTTGTAAAGATGAAACCGGGGAGGATTTTGTAGGAAATGTATGGCCGGGCAGATGCTGCTTTCCTGATTTTTTGAATTCTGAAACAAGAAAGTGGTTCGGAGAAAAATATAAGATTCTTACAGATATGGGGATAGACGGATTCTGGAATGATATGAATGAACCTGCAATATTTTTCTCGGATAAAGGATTTAAAGAGCTTGAGATTATGCTTGATGAGAACAGGGAAAAAGAGTTTGAATTGATGGATTATTTTGGACTTATGAATAAAATCTCATCTCTCGGAAACAGCGAAGAGGATTATAAATCTTTTTATCATAAAGTCAGTGAAGGTGCAGTCAATAAATCAGATGATAATAACGACAAAGATGCAGATAATAATAGAGAAAATAACAAAGATAATAATAAAGACAATAATGCGGATAATAGTACAAGAGAGGATGAAGGTAATAATACATGGGTAAGACATGATACGGTGCATAACTTATACGGATATAATATGATGAAGGCAATGAGAGAAGGCTGTGAAAATGATGTTCTGCTTTTTGCCAGGGCTTCATATATAGGAGCACATAGGTATGGAGGAATATGGCAGGGGGATAATAAATCATGGTGGTCTCATTTGGAAATGAATGTAAAAATGATGCCGTCTTTGAATATGTGTGGTTTTATCTATACAGGAGCGGATACGGGAGGTTTCGGTGCGGATATTACAGAAGATCTTCTTATCAGATGGCTTCAGTTTAGCCTGTTTACTCCACTTATGAGAAATCATGCGGCGTTGGGTACAAGAGATCAGGAACCCTTCAGGTTTAAGACAGTTGATATTATGAGCTTTATTATTTCTATGAGATATGTTTTAATGCCTTACATATATGATTCATTTATGGATGCTGTGGAAAATTATAAATTAATGTTTACACCGCTTGCATTTGAATATCCGGAGGATAAAAGAGCAGTTGAGATTGAGGATCAATTGATTGTTGGAGATTCACTTATGATAGCGCCTGTGGTAAAACAGAATATATACGGACGAATGGTATATTTTCCGGAGGATATGACAGAGGTGAGATTGTCATCCCACAGTCATAAAATTCAGAGAAACATTAAGGGTAAAAACATAAGGTATGAGGTTAGAAGAAGAGAGATAAAAGCAGGAGATCATTATATAGAGATGCCGTTTGATGAAATAGTAATGTTTGTAAGATCCGGAAAGAAATCAGAATTCTTTGATAATTTATAGGAAATGTTACATTTCTCTACTGTGATTGTTTTTTACTTTTGATATTCTTGTATATCTATACCAAATGATATCTATCAGCCATCTTTATATATCTCTGTTTAAACTCTTCATTATCGTTTTGTCTGTATTCTGTCAGATATTCGTGGGTATCATAGCCACCGTATTTTGCCATAATCATGCTTGAAGCAAGATTGGAACAGTGGTCTGAAACACGCTCAAGGTTAGTTGTAATGTCAGCTAAGATATAACCGAGCTCAAAGGTGCATTGTCCCTCTCTCAGTCTTACAATATGATGCTCACGAATGGTTTTAGTCAAGTTATCAATTACTTGCTCTAACGGTTCCACATCGGCGAGTTCATCAGGGTTGTTATCGGATATGGCTCTCTCAGTTAATGTAGTTACATCTTTAACGGCTTTTATAATTACACCTATTTCATTTTGTGCCTGCTCGGAGAAGTTTAAGCCTTTTTGATTCATTTCTCTGAATGAGTGTACAAGATTTATAGCATGGTCCGAAATTCTTTCAAGATCACCGATATTCTGCAGATATAGTGAGATTCGCTCGCTGTCTTTAGGAGATAGTTCACGCTCGGATGCTTTAACCAGGTATGCTCCCAAAATATCCTCATATTTGTCGGTTTCATTTTCTAATTCCTCTGCTTTTTCGGCTTCTTTTTCATCGAATTTATTAAATAATGACAAGGATATATGCAGAGATTCTATAGATTTTTTTGCCATGGACAGAAGAACTGTATGTCCTTGCTCTACGGCAACAGCCGGCTGATTTAAGAAACGCTCATCTAAAAGTGCAAGATCTTCGTTTATTTCCTTTGCGGTTTCATCATCATTAGAATCATGAATAGATATGGTTGCAAGCTTTACAAGTTGATTTAAGAATGGAAATAAAATAATAGTAACAGTTATGTTGAATAAACTGTGGAAAACTGCTATTCCTGATACTGTTGCCATGTTATTCAGAAAATCAAAACAAAATATTGAATGTAAAATATAAAATACCGTCAAAATTACAGCTACACCGATAATGTTAAAATACAGATGAATCATCGCTGCACGGCGGGCATTTTTATTGGCGCCTATTGAAGATATAAGAGCGGTTACGCAGGTACCGATATTTTGTCCCATGATAACCGGTATAGCAACAGAATAGGGTACGGAGCCTGTCATACAAAGTGCCTGAAGAATACCTACAGAGGCGGATGAACTCTGAATGATTCCTGTAAGTACAGCTCCCGCCATTACAGCAAGTATCGGATTGGTAAATGCGGTCATGAGACGGGTAAAATCAGGATCATCGGCCAATGGTTCAACTGCACCGCTCATGGTTTCTATTCCAAACATTAATATTGCAAATCCGATTAGGATGCTTCCAACATCATTTTTCTTTTTTTCTTTAGAAAATAAAATCAAGATAATTCCTATAGCGGCGAGAATAGGTGAAAATACTGAAGGTTTTAAAAGTTGAAGTATTAATTGGTCACTGCTTATTCCGGCAAGGGATATAAGCCATGCGGTTACGGTTGTTCCTATGTTTGCACCCATAATTACGCCTGCAGCCTGTGTAAGCTGCATTATACCGGAATTAACAAAACCAACCACCATAACTGTTGTAGCTGACGATGATTGAATAACTGCGGTTACAGCCAGTCCTAAGAACACTGCTGAAAGTCTGTTGGATGTCAGTTTGGCTAGAAGAGATTCCATTCTTCCGCCGGAAAGATTAGTTAAACCTTTTCCCATAACTTCCATGCCGTAAAGAAATAATGCGAGACCGCCTATCAGAGTAAGTGCTCCGAAAATGTTCATAATACTACCTCCTGTTTTTTCTTCCCTTATAGATGGTATTTATCATTGTTGTTTATCATTGTTGTTTGTCGTTATATTCGTCCGGTGGTTATAAATAAAAAACCCTCACAATTTATATTAGTAACACCTGAATGTAAAATCAAAATCAGTTTAATGTAAAATACGTGTAAAATTTTTATAGATAAAGGTTAAATATAAAAATAACCGTTGATTTGATTGATGTTGAAATGGTATTTTACTCATATACAGTAAGAGTAATAATAAGATATGAATATGAATGTGAATGCGAATAAGAATAGGAATAGGAATAGGAATAGGAATAGGAATAAGAATAAGATACGAGTAAGATTCGGATTAAAATACGAGTAAGATTTAGATTAAGATTAAGATTAAGAAAGGATTTTGTCATATGATATATTGTGTTGAGGATGATAAAAACATCAGAGATCTGATTGTATATACCCTTAAATCATCAGGTTATGAAGCCAAAGGATGTGCTGATGCAAAGGAATTCTTTTTAAATGTAGATTCGGAAAATGCAGAGCTTTTTTTGTTGGATATAATGCTTCCCGGTGAAGACGGATTAAGTATATTAAAGAAACTTAAAAACAAATCAATTTTGAAAAATATCCCTGTAATTATGATTACGGCAAAAGATTCAGAATATGACAAGGTCACGGGGCTGGACATGGGAGCGGATGATTATATAGCAAAACCATTTGGAATGATGGAATTTCTTGCAAGAGTCAGAGCGGTTTTACGAAGAAAAGAAGAAAATATATCGGAGAATATCGAGGATGTATTAAGGTTTGAAAATATTGAGCTTACAAAATCTAAGCATAAGGTAACAGTTGATGGAGAAAAAAAAGAATTGACCCTTAAGGAATTTGGTTTGCTTGAATATCTTCTTGAAAATCAGGATATAGTAGTTACCAGAGATCAGTTACTTTCAAAGGTATGGGGATATGATTTCAATGGTGAAACAAGAACAGTGGATGTACATGTGAGAACCTTAAGAATAAAGCTTGGAGAGGCCGGTGAGTGTATAGAAACGGTGAGAGGCGTGGGTTATCGCATAGGAGAGAATACTCATGAGAAAAAGAATATTTAAAAGTTTTGCAATATTAATCGTAGTTGCCATAATAATTACTTTTGGAGCCATGGAATATATATCATATCAGGATGCTTATGAAAATATGAAGAACTGGGCTGTGGAGGATGCAAAATTACTTGCAAAATATGTTGACATATATGGTATTGAATCCATAAATGACAGTACAGCGGGGATTATTGAAGGAAGAGTAACTGTTATCGGATCTGATGGCGCAGTATTGTATGACAGTGATGAAGATATCAATCTTATGGAGAATCATTTTAAACGTCCCGAGGTGCAGGAGGCTTTCGAAAAGGGAAAAGGTTCTGCAACGAGACTTTCACAGACATTTGGAAAACAGACATATTATTACGCATATAAAACTTCAGAGGGTAGTGTTATTAGAATCTCAAGAACCATGGATACGGTTATGGGTGAGGTGTTTGCCAGAATAGGAATAGCAATCGGTATAATTCTTGTGCTTATTATAGTGGAACTTTTCTTTGCAAAATCCGTAACGATGAGAATTGTGAAGCCGATTAATACTATTGATTTGGCAAATCCAAGAAAAATTATTCAGACTGATTCGAAGGAATCTGATATGTCTGATGCCGAAATATCTAATATCGAAATATCTAATATCAAAATATCTAATACGGTAAATATGAATAAAAACAGAGCTATATACGAGGAAATAGAGCCGTTAATAGACAGGATAGAACTTCAGAATGAGCAAATAAGAAAACAAATGGATGAACTTAAAAAAGCAGAAGTTATAAGAAGGGATTTTACCGCAAATGTTTCCCATGAATTAAAGACTCCTCTTATGTCAATATCCGGTTATGCTGAACTTATGGAAAATGGCATGGTGAAACAGGATGATATAAAGGATTTTGCAGCAAGAATTCATTCGGAAGCCGGAAGACTTAAAAACCTGGTGGAGGATATTATAAGGCTTTCAAATTTGGAGGACAGCGAGGCAAAAAGAAAAATTGAGAAATTTGATCTTTATGAAATATGCGAGGAGGTTATTCAAACATTGGGACCTTATGCATCAGAGAAAAATATTGATATGACTTTTAAAGGAGAGCATATAGATATAAACGGTTCAAAACAGGCGATGTTTGAGATGATTTATAATCTCTGCGATAACAGTATCAAATATAATAAAGAAGGCGGCAAAGTAAGTCTTGTATTAGATGTAAGAGACGAAAGACCGATAATAGAAGTAAGAGATAACGGTATAGGGATTGCAAAAGAGGATCAGGAAAGGGTATTTGAAAGATTTTACAGAGTTGATAAGAGCCATTCAAGGAAAACAGGAGGAACCGGTTTAGGACTTTCTATAGTAAAACATGCGGCGCTTCTTCATAATGCAACAATCAGTATAGAATCTGAACCTGATAAGGGAACAGTGATTACTGTAAGGTTCCCTGAAATTTCTGAGGGGTTCTGAGATTTTCTGAAATTTTCTGAGGATTTCTGAGGGTTTCTGAGAATTTCTGAGAATTTCTGAGGGGTTCTGAGATTTTCTGAGATTTCCTGAAGTTTTCAATATGAAGTTTCCAATAGCTTCATGAGCTAAAAATATTAGAAGAAATGAACTTTGTGGAAGAAGTATATTTGCTATAAATATAGGTTATATCAAATTAAAAGATTTATCTATTTTGCAAATGAAAAATAATGCACTATAATAGCTGTAATGAGAACTTGATATGCAGAGTGTTCAAAAGAATGGAGGTAAATATTATGGCAGATATTAAAGAAAGTGCATTGGATTTGATAGGAAATACACCGATTTTAAAATTGAACAAATACAGCAAGGCAGCAGGAGTTGAAGGAGTAAATATTTTAGCTAAGCTTGAATATCTTAATCCTGCGGGATCGGTAAAGGATAGAGTAGCATTCAATATGATTGAGGATGCGGAAAAATCAGGAAGATTAAAACCCGGAGCAACAATCATAGAGCCTACAAGCGGTAATACAGGAATAGGTCTTGCAGCTGTAGCGGCAGCCAAGGGTTATAAGGCAATATTTACATTACCGGACACCATGAGTGTGGAAAGAAGAAATATGCTTAAGGCATACGGAGCAGAGTTGATTCTTACAGAAGGTTCCAAGGGTATGAAGGGAGCTATAGAAAAAGCT
>Ga0065711_1050046_pt1 | contig 11014 bp, 7 predicted proteins | sample Hoacrofraction12_FD_59098 | JGI IMG/M metagenome (GOLD analysis project Ga0065711, IMG submission 59098) | Hoatzin crop microbial communities from Cojedes, Venezuela - Epithelial fraction 12 v2 (version 2) | ecosystem: Host-associated > Birds > Digestive system > Esophagus > Crop | place... | reverse complement strand
ATCCTCCTGCCACCCACCCTTCAGATATTTGTAAGCATTTATAAGGTCCCCTCTAAGCCTTCTCTTCTTCAGGCTAAACAAGCCCAGCTCCCTCAGCCTCTCCTCATGGGAGAGATGCTCCAGTCCCCTCCTCATCCTCGTAGCTCTCCGCTGGACTCCCTCCAGTAGCTCCTCATCTTTCTTGAAGTGGGGAGCCCAGAACTGGACACAGGACTCCAGATGGGGCCTCACTAGGGCAGAGGGGAAGGAGACCTTCCCTCAACCTACTGGCCACACTCCTCTTGATGCACCCCAGGAAGCATGTATTTTATAACCTGGGAAGCGTTCGTGGTGGCAGCGTGCTGCCCTCCAGAGCTTCTGCTGTCGCTTGCTTCAGCAAAGCTCTTGCAGGGCTCTCGCTCCCCAGAGCTCGTGTTGCAGAGCTTTATTGTTGCCCATTACACAAAGCGGTCCTTTTCAGTTCCTCTTCCCCCAATTTGACGTCGGAGAACCAAATAAACTGCCACCTGTCTTGAAAAGAAATATTTGGCCATTGTCAGGCCATAATTTGAGCAAGAAATGGTTTGGGAAGCAAACTTTGTTGGTTGTTTGTTTTTTTTTAAATTCTGTTTTTTCAAATGCACCATTGTCTTTCCCACAGGGTCCTCCAGGAATCCAGGGACCTAAAGTAAGTCAATAAATTTAAATGTCACCCACTGTTTCCAGGCTGCCAGTGCATTATTTACAGGCTCACAAAGGCCTGTCAGCTCTGGGGATTGATTTTGTTGTCACTGTTCATGACAACACATCCCTTGGTTGGCATTTTGCAAAACAAGCCGTTTTTCCTTCCAAACACATTTACGGTCTTAAATCCTCCTCCAGCATGGAGTCCTGAGGGTCAGCAGCACATGCAAGTCTGGCTTTCCAAACCCGCAGGCTTAAACCTGTATTTTCAACTATTTTCTACTATGGTCCAGTCAAGAGCAAAATGTGAACAGCAGCATCCTGGAGATGTGGGAGGAGGCTGCGGATGCACACGGTTGCTGTCCCAGGCAGAGCTACCAGGTCGTCTTGGTTGATGCTGTTCCGTTTATGCAGGGCTTGGATGGTGCAAAGGGAGAAAAAGGTGACAGCGGCGAGAAGGGCGACCACGGCGACGCTGGACCTGCTGTGAGTCGTTTTCCCGTATCTCATTTCTGGCCGTCAGCAGAAACCTGCCTTACAGTAACTATCCCAATGCCTCGTTTGTTTTTAATTTAAGGGTCTCCCGGGCGCTCCAGGGCTCATCGGTTTACCCGGTACCAAAGGAGAGAAGGTAATCGGCTGTGTGGGAAAGGAGCGGTGACGTGATGTCATCCTAAAAAAGGGGCTGTGAAATGCTGCCACGGTGGGTCCAGCCACAACGGCAGAGCCGGGCTTTACCGGCACCATCCCGATGCGTGGCGAGGAGTCCCCGGAGCTGCAGGGCCAGCGCATGCTGTCACTGCCATAGCGTTTCACCAACTGGATAGAAGTTTGCCTGCGACACCAAATTCCATACGGCGTGTCTTAATTTTTATTTCTACACCTGCAGGGAAAGCCGGGGGAGCCAGGACTGGATGTGAGTATGGAAAACATTAATTGTGCCATGTAGAAAGATGAATAACATGCACGTAAAGGCCATCAAATCACTCAAGATTGTGAGAAAAATATGTAGCTAACACTGTCTAGGCTACTCTCCCTTAAACACGGTGCCCACAGATCAATGCCTGTAGGAAAGGGCTGAATTCAGGCCAGCTGCCGGACTGCTTCCACTGCAGAGCAGTAACGGCTCAGCTGAAGGTGCTGTGGGGCTTTCCCTTTCCAGCTGAGAGCATTTGTGTTGGATTCAGTGAAACGAAAATCTCTAATAGCCATAATGTTACTGGGGTGTGGTAAAGCACAGGCTTTCCCAAGAAATTGCTGGCGTACCGCGTCAACGGGAAGAAAACGTCGTGTTCTTCACCACGGGAGGATGGGTTGGTCTCTAGAAATTGCTTATATTGAATGGAGATGCCAGGATGTTTGCACGCTAAGCTTACAAACCTTTTACTTTTTTTTTTTAACCTAAAAATTGTCACAACAGGGTTTCCCAGGTCTCAGAGGAGAGAAAGGCGAGAGAAGTGAAAGAGGCGAGAAGGTGAGCGCGCTATGGCTGTCGAGATGCTCGTAGGGGCAGGGCCGGCCGTGCTTTTGGTGGGCAGCAACGCTTGCCCTGGGTGCTGGTTCCCTCTCCAGCCTGGCAGCGTTTCTTGGGTCACTGCTCTAAGGCCTCTTCTGTGGCACAAGTACTCGCGTGGTCCCAGCGCAGGGCAGGACGTGCAGGGAATTCTTGCCCTCTTGGAAGTGCTTTCTGCAAGCTTGTCTCCCCCCGCCCGGCACGACCGTTGTGGGGAAACGGAGCAGCCCGACAGCTCCGGGTTGTGAAGAATCGCTAGTTTGGGTTTATAGACCTTGAAAATGGATCCGACTCAAAGGTTTTTTTTACAGGGTTCCTTAAATAAAAGGGTGCCCAGCTGGAGGCCGCAGCGGCTGGAAGCTGGCGCTCCCGCTTGCTGTCAGATACCAACCTGGTTTCTAGCAGAAACCGGTCATTTAGTCATTGTTATAAAATTATCTATTAAAATACCTCCAGCCAGCTTTAACTGAAGATTTTCACAGTGATTTAATTAGGCAGTTGAGGTTACAGTAGTGCAAACGTCCCCGCTCTGGGTGAGGTGTGGGACTCTGCAAGTGCTGTGCGAGTTAAAGCCGAGCCGTTTCCCCTCCCGTTCCTGATATTTTTCCTGTTGTGCCAACAGGGTGAGCGAGGAATTCCGGGGAGAAAAGGAGCCAAAGGGCAGAAGGGGGAACCAGGCCCTCCCGGGCTGGATCAGCCTTGTCCCGTGGTACGTCTGCTGTTCTGCTCATTCGAAGCGCGTGTTGCTGGGGCTGAAAGGGGTTTGCAGCCAGGGAAAGGCAGGGAGGATTTGGTAGTTCTTTATTTCGCAGTAAATCAGAGCAGATGGTTATTGTTTTCTCACTTTTCTTAACGGTTTGTTTTATCTGCACTGCTGGAAGCTCACTGCTTGCTGTAAGGGCTCCTCGCTGGCCAGATGGGAGCGAGCCACAGCAGTAAAAATAAAGAATCGTTGTGTGAAGACCTTCTTACTGTGGTCGGGAACAATGGGCGTCAGTAACGCTCTTCGGGAGATCGCGTGCCCTGGTGAGGCTGCCGGCCTGGCTTCTGAGTACGTTTGAAATCGGGGAGTCACTCAGCACAGTGGATGGGAGGTGACTGGAAAACCAGGTCAGCTCCATCCCTTCATCCCCGCGAACGGGGCGAGGGATGAGCCTGGCTCCAGCTCTCCCGCGGGGGGAAGCGGGTCGGAGCCGACAGCAGCGCAGTGCTGCCAGGGGCAGGGGATGTACGAGCCCGAGCTGCCCAGAGGTGCCTCTGGGAGAGGAGACCTCCCCGTGCTCCCCAGCCTGGGGCAGCAGCTCACGGCTCCGAGCGGTCCCTTCTCGGACACGGCCCGTGAACACGACCAGGCTTTCCAGGAACCTCCTGGGTGCTTGAGCTGGGGAAGGCGGATATCCCAAGTCCGCTTCCAGAACTTCTCATTCCTTTGATAGGGCCCAGAAAAAAAATCTAGAACGTTTTCTAGAAGATACCTAGCCTGGTAACATTTACCTCCTTTTCAATGCTATTTTTCGTATGACTAAAACCAGAGAGAGATTTTCCCTAAAATGCTTCAAGGCTGCAGGATGAAAAGTGATTTGTGTAAACTCTTGAACTGAAACTACTTAAAGGTAGCTGTTAGACCTTCGTTCAGAGGCACCTAACAACCAGTGCCAGGTACCTGCTCCAACATGCTCCAAAAAATCCATTTCTTTTCGAAACGTGTGACCGTTTCTCACCCCGCCGGCGCAGCTATGGCAACCAGAGCTGTTGTGTAGCTCTGCTGTGCCAGCGAAAAGCTCCCTCAGTCAATATGCTTTATGTTGCTTGGAGATGGAAAGTGAACTACAATTAATTATTTCATTTCTGTTGGATCACCTTTCCTCCTTCAACATGCGGGATGATTTAACCTTCATCTTTTCCACTGTGCTGTTACAAACGTGAATCTCTGGCTTGTGTCTAGAAGATCTTTCCCAGATGACAGACTCTACGTCTCTGTGAATTCCCCGCCACAAAACAACTCCGCTGACTTGCTGTGTCATCAAAAATGGGGCTGTAAACTTCTGGACCCATCCTGTCTGAGTAACTCCCGTGTCCTTTATCGTTCTCAACAAGCAGTTATTTTCTCAAACAGGGCGACCGCAGCCTTGCGGGCAGCAAAGGGGACCCAGGTTTGCCAGGCCTGGCCGGGGCGAGCGTGCCCTGCCCTTTGGTACGGTATCTGCTCTCTTTCTCTCTTGCATGGCTTGTGTGTGCTTCTGCTGTGGGCAAGCCCTGTCCTGGGGAGTGAATCCCTCCAGGGAGAGGAAGGACGGAAGGCAGCAGAGCTGGAACAAGATGTTTCACTTGGGCACTCGGAGGAGGACGCCGGTGTGTTGTGCCTTCTTCCTCCCAGTTAAAAAAATCGCTTTAGCTGAGGGTGTGAGCAATGGGAGATCGCGCAGGGGATGCTTGCCCCTTCGTAACAGATGCTGAAAATGAGTTCTGGTTTCTCTCGGCACCTGTGGCCCTGTTTGGTTCCCCTCGTGCCCATGCTTCGGCAGCCCTGCCAGTCCGGTTCCCAGCTGGGTTTTGGCAAAGCTCCTCCCAGAGGAGCGGTGCCCGGGGGGGTCACCGGCACCCGGGGCGTCAGGCGGGCGTTCGCCGTGCCGGCTCGCAGCCCTGCCCCGCAGAGCGCAGGTTCGGGTCCAGCCGCGAGGCGGGAAGGTTCGGGCTCTGCTCCCCGAGGGGGCTCTGTACCACTAGCTAGAAAAGGTTATTGTTTTATTTTCATGTCTTTAACCATAGAAAATGCTGCGCGCTGGATGATTTGCAGTTGTCTTCAGAGAAACAAAAGGGCAGTAAGCCATCTCTGTCAAAAAGTTAAATTACTTTCATATGTGTCAAAGAAACCAATTACTAGCAGCAGGCCTGCTTCAACTCTTCGTATTTACTCCCTAGCGATGTTATATTTACCAACTATTTCCCATCTTAACTCTACAGAAAACACAAGACCTCTGTGTATTGAAGACATTGTAAACTGTAGTAGATGATTTCACCAACATGTAACTACTACACTAGTTAGTAAAGCACTTGCACATCTTCCCGCTTACGCAGGTGAGGGTCAGTTGCAAGCTGGCTGGGAGCGTGGTCCCCGTTCTCCAGCCCAGCGTGCGGTGGAAGCTTGCTGGGTTCTCAGCGACGGCTTTCGGTGTGGGAGCAACGAGCCTTACAGGCAGGTTGCAAAGCTCTCTTTAAGCTGACGAGTCATTTTGGAATCACTCGAGTGAAACATGGTAGAAAGGCGTGGAGTTTTGTGATGGCCAAAGGAAGTCTTTTGAGTGCACGGGAAGGAGAAGGAGCCCAGGGCAGAAACCAAGCCCGTGGCCGTCGGTGCTAGGATGAGCTTTGACAGCCGGTCAGGATCTTTCTGGGTCGAACAACTGCTCTGCGCCTTGTCCCCTGTACCCTTCACCCCCAGACAACTCTGGCAAATGTACAAGTTGCTCTTTTTCTCGTGAATAGTTATGGACCAAAATATGGACTGGTGTCAGCAGAAAAATGCGCATGTTTTCTAACTAATGTTATAGGAAAACACGTGAAAATAACTTGACCTGTTACACTATGAGTAGCTGGAGAGGGTAACCTTACTTCACTGCATCTGTTTTATTGGGCATAGGCTATTTTACATATAAAATCAACACAGAATACAAAAAATGTGATGACTGACATTTACAGTAAAAAATGTAAAAATGCATTTTGACCTGTATTTGCACCAGGAGTTACCTCCACTGCGTACACTTCCTCGTGGCTTCCCACCCCTGGTTAATTTGGAGGTGGCTGTGAGGGAAGGGACAGTGCATGTGTGCTCTCTGTAGCTCTACATGCAGAAATTCATGCAATCAGAGATCCAAGAGCCTTAAAAAATTCCAGCGTCAGAAAACGCAGCTGAAGTCAGCTATTTCTTCTAAAGTATCTTGAAATTTCGAGTTGGTCTCATACACAGTCCATTCCTCTTCTAAGGGCTCCTTCCTTCTCAGTCTTTTCCTCCTGGTAAATAAGCTCGTCTGTATGTTTCTTTTATCTCCATCATAAAAAGACAAATATTTTCAGTCCCTTTGCATAGTCCACAACTCATCCTATTGCAATCAGTTCAGCAGCTCAAGGTTTCTTAGAGACTAAGTACTGCAGGATCGAATTTAACAGAATTAGGATATAATCCGGGGAGAAAAAAAATTACATCACTGCCCCCAAACTGAAAAGCGCGTACTAACAAAAAATAAAATTCCACATCATGCTTTCCATATATATGTCTGATTGCAAAAACTACTACCGTATAAAGCAGATTATGAAGTTAGTTAACTGTGGTTCCAAATGTTTACATTTGTTCACATTTTTTGTTTAAAGGAAAAAAGAAACTAGATTTTTTTTTTTCTTTCCACCCTGCGGTGTATTCAATTTTGTGTTGCTTGTGACACACGGATTACCTTGCCTGCATATTCATTTTTGTGCCTATACAGTAAGTGGGGTTTGCATGGTAATGGTGCTGCTGAACCTCTTCATCGTTGTGAAGACTGAGCTTCAGGTTTTGGGGGCTGACACTTCAGTCATCGTCAACAGAAATTAAATCTGTCAATTCAATTTTGCAGGGACCAGATGGACTGCCAGTAGCAGGATGTTGGCACAAGGTACAGTAACAATAACAACAACTGTACAGCCCTGCGCAGGTCCTGAGCGATGTCGCTAGCTGCAGGGACCGCGCTGCCTTGAGGCAGCGGGTTATCCGTAACGCCACGCTGGGGTTCCATCCAGCTTCACGCCTCGTTCCCCACAGCTGCAGACTGGGGCTAGGAACGCCACAAACTGGCGAAGCGTGAGAAATTGTTCTCGTTAATACTGGTGGTGGCAATGTTTTTTGTCAGGCTTGCTCAGGCCCGGCTGTTAGTGTGGCCCAGGCAGTTTAGGCACCACTCGTGCAAAGGCTGCAGCCCTCTGCAAACCGTGCTGGTGTGACGTGGCCCGTGCCCTCCTGCTGAGACTTCTGCAGTGGGTTACCCCTTTCTCAGAGTTACAAAACATTCATTTTCAATGAAAGACTTTTCTGCCGTTGTTGCTATAATCCACAACCAGTACGCTGATTCGGCACTGGAATCAAAAAGACCTGGGTGCGGGTGGTCAGGTAATTCAGACCATCGCACGCTCCCAGAACAGCCAGGGCTTTGTAAGTGCTCAAGGCAGCGCGGGAGGCCGAGGAGAGCTGTGTCCCCCCACAAGATGAGCGTTCGGCCCAGGCTGGTGGGAGGATGCTGTAACCCCAGCCAGGGCAGGGCACTGGAGCTGAGCAGAACTGCTAACCCAGTTTCAGACATGCGGCATGTGGACGCAGCTCGAGTTAATAGCGAGCACGTTACTAACTGGTTGCAAACCCTCGGTTAGCATGTGAGCACGCCCTTAGCTCAGGGGGCTTTTTAATTCTGTGGCAAGTCGTTTGGATGCGCTGTTAATATTAAAAGAAATCTGAATGCCAATCCTTATAATATTAACAGTAAGATTAGTAAGTGTAACGAATGGAGCATTTCTCTTTGATTCAAATATTTGTCTGTGTGTTCTTTTTCAGTGATCTCTAAGCATGAAGCACAATATGTAAATAATGTGATATATTTGAATCTTTTTAATTTTTGTATAAAAAAAGGAAAAAAAAACCCTTTCAACAGTAATATATTGACCTTTTTTTATACTGGATTCTGTCATTTACGGACTTTGAAAATACTGTAAAGCTCGCAAACCCGTAAGATGCACATGGTAACGTCAGGATTTGATAAAGGTGGGAATGAACAGTATTCACTGCTGGTGTCGCTGCGTGAACTAACAGCACTGAGACGGCGTGTTGCCTGGCGTGCCTTATCGCATGAAGGAGGGAGAAATCCCTACCCTACTTGGGCTCTCAACTCTGTATTTGCATTGCACATGCACGTGAAAAGGGTGAAAAAACCTGGCTGAAAACAAAGACAAAAAAAAGGACGCAGCCCTAGAAGCGAAAGAAGCTGCTGTACAGCGTCTGGTCAAACGAGAGAAGGACTTGCAGCCTGCAGAGGAAACAAAGCCAAGCTCCATTCATTGCTACCTGCTGCTGACACGATGGAAACAGCAGATCTTTGGCTAAACACAACCACCCTGACTACCTGTGGGTATTTCCGCTACTATCAAGAAAAGCTTTTTTTTTTTTTCTCAAGAGGAAGCCCCTCTGGGTCCTGTTCTGGAGTCTGCGGCTGAAGATGTGCAAGCGCTTTGTTACTGCGGAATCCGGATTCCCCAAGAAACCTCCACTGCAAAATTTCAGGACACAAAAACCTAGCAATATTTTCAGCGTAGAGGGCTGCAGGACAGGGAGGGCTCTGCTGAAGTCCTGTCCTACACAGCGGAGCATGTAACGTTGCTGTTGGGGTTCCCCAGACTTGGGAGTTTGGAGTATTTAATTGTCTTCGTTTGTAGGGTTCATTTGTGTTTGATTTTTCTTGGTTTACGTGGTTTTAATTGTAAACTCTGAGCACTCCTCTTGTCCTCTTCTGCCCCCTTTTTTGATGTGTTTCTTTAAATTATCTCATCTCAGGCACAGCCCATGCAGAGGAGAATAAAAGGAGGATCAGGATTTTGATACCTGCATACAGCATCAAGTGAGATCAGTTAAACCTGTGCAAACTATTCCACAGTTTATACTTTTACAGATGTTGAAAAAACAGAGATTGTGCAGTAAGGAGCCACCAAACATTATTTCAGGGAGGAAGAAAATGGCTTACAGCCGAGTGTGTTCAGCTTGCAGTGAAGATCAAGAGGCAATCAGATTGCTTTACAGGGAGGAGATACTTTATATTAACAAGTTCTTACAGTGAACAAAGAAAGATATACAAATATCCATCCGATGGGTGGAAGCTGGAGCTACAGAAAATGAAATAAAGTAAGCCATGGATTTTTAATGGTGAGACTGGTTAATCCTAACCAGACTAGTGATGTAATCCCTATCACTTTAATGCCTTTTCGATTTAACAGATCGTTTCTGGAGGAAATACTTCAGCCCAACACAAGTTGCTAGGCTCTGTGCAGGAGTCTTAGCTGAAATGAAGAGCCTGACCAAAATATCAAATCAGTTGGGATCAGGGCTCGTTGTGGCCTTGATCTTAGAGAATACAGAAAGGAGGGAGTCATTTTTGGTGCATTGAGTAGATTCAGATCCTCCGTTAGATCCTTGTTCCACTGCATCTCTTAGGGCAGCTACTGCCAGAGAGGATTTGAGAGAGGGATGCGACTGCCCAGGAGCAATCCGCCCTGCACAAGCTGACCTAGCGCTAAGGCAGCTCTCGCTCCCATGTTCTGAAGAACAGTAGGAACACGCTCAGTGCTCCGTACAGGTAGAGTGACGTCTGACTGATGCCTGTGAGACCTGTGACTAGGTTCTAGGTGTCCTTGAGCTTACCCTTTTAGTCAGCTGGGTGAATTTGTCATCTGCTGGTCAATTCTGAAACGGCCATCTAGCTCGGTAGATGTGGACAGAGAAGACTTAAAACAATAGTCAGTGAACTTTTGTTAGCTGCTCAGGGTCTCGACCTACACACTGCTTGCTTTGTGGCTATGCTTTGCAGCTTTATCAGTTACTGACCATTTTCTTGGTCATCATATAGATTAAATCCATGTAAATTCAGATCAACTAACAAATCAAGAAACAAGAATTATGTAACTCAAAACAGCAATGAAAATGCATTTTATTTACTTCCATTTCATGTTGTTAGCTATCACTTTTGGTGTAGGGGTTTTTAAAGGCATAAGGAGCAGCTGGACACGCTCCCACTGGCTTTCATAGTGCTTTTGAAAAACCCCTTTACTGTCCCAAATTAAAGCTAAAAATCTTCTTCTGTGGAAAGTACAAGGCAAATCTCTCACTGATGTCACTGGGAAGAAGATCTGTAATTGTTCCCTTAATGTACAGTTGCTCTTCCCATCTCCCCCCGTCAGCTCCAAACTAAAAGCAATTCACTACTCCAAACCACACTGTGGGCTTCTACACTCAAATTCCTGCACGTGTCCTGTTCATGGAACCTCTATTGATATCAATGAGAGCTCAGTCCCCAGAATGACTGCAGAAAGCACAAGAATCTGGAAGTGTCCACAAACAATCTACAATGCAGATAGAAAAGTCTTGTTGTACATACGCTGGCAAAAACTAAACAGCTTTCTATCTAGCTCCTACTTGAAGAAGTTTGGTATCACTGAAGCTACAAGACAAGCTAACCTCCAAAGCTTATGAAATTATATTAAAATTTATATTTTCTCTGAGGAAATACCCCGAAGTCCTATTATCTTCAGGTAAACAAGTCAGTATTCCGTCTTCAACTTGTGGAATATCCAGTGCTTGTAGGCATCAACTGTGACCACTGCCAGGCCTGCAAAACATTGATACAGAATACCAGAACAGTGCTTTACCTATTGCTCTATCCGCTCTGCATGGCAGCCGTCCCCCTCCCAACACAGAGCCTCTGCTGCCGCAGAACCCAACACGTTTGTAACGGAGGAAGAGAGCTCATTTTGAGTCAGCTAAACCTCTTCACTGGGTTGTTGTTCCCTGGCCCCGAGGTACAGCCTGACCACTCACAGTGTTTCCATTCCAGCCAGGGAGGAAGGCTAAAATCGCCCTCCTCGCACGGGATGGCGGCTGGTATCCATACCACGTATCAGCGCTGCAGCCTCAGCTGCCAAACCCTTCAGTGATCGCCTTTGAAAATTCCCAGGCAAATTGGTTTGTTCTGCATCCCAAATACGGCAAGCCCAGCACGTACAAAGGAGATCCATCTACGCACCCGCGGCAAGCTTGGCGTGCTGAGGACG
>Ga0065711_1010198_pt1 | contig 11014 bp, 6 predicted proteins | sample Hoacrofraction12_FD_59098 | JGI IMG/M metagenome (GOLD analysis project Ga0065711, IMG submission 59098) | Hoatzin crop microbial communities from Cojedes, Venezuela - Epithelial fraction 12 v2 (version 2) | ecosystem: Host-associated > Birds > Digestive system > Esophagus > Crop | place... | reverse complement strand
AGTTCCGTCTGAACATGAGGAAGAACTTCTTCCCTCTGAGGGTGACGGAGCACTGGAACAGGCTGCCCAGGGAGGTTGTGGAGTCTCCTTCTCTGGAGATATTCAAGACCCACCTGGACAGGATCCTGTGCAGCCTACTGTGGGTGACCCTGCTTCGGCAGGGGGGTTGGACTAGATGACCCACAGAGGTCCCTTCCAACCCCTACTATTCTGTGATTCTGTGATTTTCACAAGTTTCGTATTGTCAGAGTTATAGTTAGAGTCTGTGTTTCCAGTTGTACTGCAATAAATAGACAGAAAAGTATTGACTTGCATTACATTTGATCAGTCTCCCAAGTACGCTAGAATAATTACTTGGGAGTCATTTTTCTGTCAAGTTATTCTCTAAAAAGAAAGTGAGACGAAGCAAACTTCGGAGTCTTGCAAACTGTCATCGCAACGTGTGAGCTCCACACGAGATCTACACAGAACAGTGGACAGTTACCAGCTCACAGAGGCATCAGGGCTCTGTGAACGCTGATCTCTGTTACACGGTCTCTGGTGAGCTTCCGCAGCTGTAGCGCCTTACCAACGCGACTGAAAGTAGCTGCTGATCTCAGCGAAGACTGCACTAAGACCTAGAATTCTTCAGAGAGGTGGAGGTGGGGAGGAGTAAGAACAATATCAACAAGCAAGTCAGGCAACAAGAAGGTACCGTCATCTTGCTGAGGTCAGCATCACACCCAAGCCCCAGAAGGGCTGACTGCGGGGGATGAAGTCACAGCCTTAGAGCTGAGTGTGTGCTGATTGGTTTGCACAACTCCTCCTAAGTTACGGGGCGGGGTGACTTTCAGAAAGGAGTTTTTAGAATTAAAGAGTCAGTAGGCTTGGATATAACATAGTATGGGGAAGCATGTGGAGCATGCTTAACATTGCCTTTAGATGCAGGCAATGCATCTAAGTGTTTTTTAGGGTCTGTGTTAGTACAAAGTGTACTTGGGCAACCTCTGTCTCAAATTATTAGCATGGAGGAACTTGTGTGAGTGGTTTGTCACGCTCTTTAAAACCTTGTTGTTTAGCCCGTGCTGTACCAATGATGATACACGTTTTAAAACTGGAAAGACATAAATTTCCCTGTCTTCTTCACTTTGTCACCTCTCCCACTGGCTCCCCTATTTAGTTAGAGGTTGTCCAAAGCAGGCTAGAGTACCATGTATTATTCACCAGTGTTTTGCTATGGAAGACTCTGTGGTGGCTTCCTTGTGACTCTACCCAATTTTAATAATTTTCCTACATTTTTCAAGCCAAATGTCTTCCCCTACCTGGTCAGACATGCACTAATTTACATTGGGACAACTTAATGAAACTGATTCAGCAATTTCCAAGGGTGACCCTTGGCTTAGGAGAAGTTCCTGTGACCTCTTTTCGGACAACTCCAGTGCTCCCGTGCTGCAGGGTTAGGACTTGCCTACAGCTGTGGTGATTCTTCACTTCTGAGTGTCTCAGATACAGAACCTTTGAAAATGAAGCACACACACTTAGTTACCACCTGTGAAAAGTTTAGTTTACGTGACCTGTCTGGTATCACACAGGTGATCTGTGATGCAAACATGGACAGAATTCAGTTACCCAGGATAATGCTCAGTTCTCTGAGCCGTGAAAATGTCCTTTCCCTTTCCTGTAGTCTCCTGTCTCCTTGTGCATCTCCCAGCTTTTCCAACATTTAGCATTCAACCCTGATCCACTCCAAGGAGGCTGGGAAATAACAGCATTCAATTATTTCGCTAAAGGCTACTGTAATTCTGTCCACAAGATTCCTAAATTAAGGTGGTATAAGCAAACTTAACTCTAGCATGTCCCAATTTTGGAGTGCCTGGTCTGCAACCTTTTGCATGAATTCTAATAACTGGGTTTGTTTTCTGAATTAATTTTTTCTAGAAACTCACACGCATCATCAACATTCTGCGGTTGCTGTTTGTAGCAGTCTCAGTGCTCAAATATGTGGGCCTGAAGAATTAACAATTATATTCACCAGTACTAATGGACTGGCCAAAGGGCACTTTCCTGCATTGGTAGAGGAAGGTTTCGTTTCATTAGATGGAAATCTAACAGAAGATCTCACTCAGACCTCCCCTTTATCCTTGCACAAGGGATTTCTGTGTCCACCAGAAGAGGAATGATGAGCTGTTTGATTAACATGCCTCCCTGTTCTTCCTTCAAATTGAAAACCTGTCTAGACTTGCTGGACTCATCGCTTTTAGGGAGCACAGGTTCTCAGCTCCATGCAGAAACAGTCTGGCTATCAGCTGTGGAATTGCTAAGAGACGTCAGCCATTGGGACCATCTACAACCTGGCTTGCAGATGTACAAAGAGTAAGCTACAATTGGCAACACAAGGGAGGTCCTGGTTTTGAGGTCTCCATTTCAGACCCAACGCATGGAGCTTTCAGTTACTCATGTAGGCTGGCAGGAGTTTCATGACCACAAACCTGTTCATCAAGTTGACTGATTAACGTATTTGTTTCTGAATGTTCCAGTGTCAGCGTTAGTCACTCACTGTAGGAGTGTTTGTAACAATAGAAGGATCAGGCAACACCCAAGGTCATTCAACTCAAAGTACAAAAATACATTCTTGATGTACCTTCCGTTTGCTATCACTTTTACCACTTTTACCGCTTTGAAGCTGACTGAGAGCTGCTTCCGGGAAAACAGAACACATCACCTTCCTAGCGGGCAATGTGTTTCATCCTGGTACACAATAAAGAGAAAAACATGGTAATTTTTGAAAAATAATGTCTCCTTTCTTCAAAGGCAGAAATCAGTTAATTCTATTTATTCTTCTGTTTTCAGGGGAATCTCATTTTTCTCTTAATTTCACATACAACCTCCTTTTTCCTATGTTTTGCTAAATACCAGTATTCTGCCGCTTTCAGGCTCACATGGATAAAACATCCTTCTAGATGACTCGTTTTATTAGTATGACCAACCTGGAGATGAATGTTTATCATATAATTATGCCTAGACTTTCAGTTGCCTGAATCTTAAAGGCAGAATTTTTTTAAAGAAGACTTTAGTATGAGGTGTACTTATTAAAGCTAGTGATAATATTAATAATCTGAGACTAAGATGAGTTCTTGCGTATTTAATTACTATAATATTATATTATCAAGTAGGACACCAGTGAGGAAAAACAAACCATACTTTTGAGCAAATAGAGGCTTTTTACTCCATTTTATTGAATAAAGAATACTGTAAACAAATGCTATTTCTGCATCATTTTCTTAGGTGACTCTGCTTCTACAGAGTTTATATAAATTACGAAACAGTCATCATACATAGTATATGCTGTACCATCAACTTGGAATCAGAGATGTCTTGAAAATGAAGTGTCTGCAGTTCTGAAATCTGTATGCACAATTTGATATAATTTGCCAAATAGACCAGTGATGCTTAAATCACTCAGGTAGTTGACTGGGAATCCCCTTTTGGAGTATAAACAACCACTTTATTCCACACATCTGTATCTGACACTGAAAAAGAGACTTTGCTGACAGCTCTCTTAAAAATTACAGTATAGGTGGTGTATTCCTGCAATTTACTATTCTTGTAAACTCTTCCTAGAAGAACTAGAATCAAAAGACTGGCCAAATCTAATCAACAGAACTTGTAAGCAGATCCTGTTTTCTGCTTCAGCAGTGATCCTGTTGATCTTCTTCCGTTCCCAAGATGTTATAAAGTTGGGCTAATAGTCATGAACCACTGGGAAAAAAAATGCCTTAAAAGTGTGAAGTCTCATTGCTCATGTAGCGGGGTAAGAAATTCAAACAGCATTTCCACATGTTCTGAAGGACTTGGATTTACTCTGACTCCTCCATCAGTCTCAACTTACGACTAAGATCTTCAAAAAATCACTTATTATTTTACGTTAAAAAGTCATCTGGTATTTAACCCCTCCTTCAGGCAGTCTCGTGCCTGCTCTCTTGCAAATGGGTATCCCTTTTTATTTGGCACTGTTTTCCTTCCTTTGCTATGAATGAGCTCTCCTCGAGCAGTAGACTGAGTAGTGACTCTTCACTCCTGCTCCTTATAGTGCGGCTTGGTCAAGCTACAGAACATACACGAAGGAATATCTTTCTGTTTAATTGTTTGTTTCTGCCAGTTCGGGATATAACAGTGCTTAATCCTGTAATTTTAGTAATAGTATTTTTCCATTATGAGCCACGTAAGCCACTTTTCTGAAGTAAAGGACTACATACATTGTCCTGTTGTGGCACTGACAAATCAAGATCAGAGTTTACTTACAGATCACAACCTGTGTGCAATACGTGGGACAAGAATGTTCTGCACTCTGTGTAACTCTCAGGTCATACAAAATGAGTCAGGGGGTTTTCCAGCCACTCCAGAGAGACCACATGGGAAGAAATAAAATGTCACTGCATACAATGTTACAAAATAGAAATAACCAGCTTCTCTACAGGCCCGGTGCTCGGAAACCTACCTCAGTTTCCACTGAACGCACGTTTCAGAAATTCCAGCATCAGGTGTGCGCAGAACGTAGGTTGCTGAGATAAACCCATGAAAACCTGGGACTGTCCTTCGCAGTGCGCTATGCTGACACAGCCCCGGGTCTGCAAACACCACACTGGCTGCACTGAGAGTCCCTGAGCTCTCACCCATGCAGGTACCCGTTTAAGAGGTGTCCAAACACCCCGAGGTTCCAGAAGGCCAGAGTGATGGTAGCGTGCGTTCAGCCTTGGTGTATCACAGGAACAGAGCTGTAGGTCTTAACTATCACCAAGTTTCATTTTGTCCCATAGGACCCCTGCTTCTCCCCAGGGGAGAGATGTGGGCAACGCACGGCTCCTGCCTGGCCTTTATTGCTAACAGTAGCACACCTCCACCAACGCTTCCCCACCCATGTCCCTACACACACATCCAGTGCCTAACTGGGACTCCAAGCAGTTTTCAAGTTGAGTAGCAGAACTGAATGTATTTAGTGTGAGAAGGAAGGTCTTTTAAGAAGAAAGTGCACTGGCAAACATATTTTGAAAGGTTAAATGTTAAATGGAAGCCCTTTCTGCATTTGCACCAGAGATGAGTTTAAGTGTTCAGGTAAATTGTGCATTCCAGACAGAGCTATTCCTAGATTCCCAAAGGCTAATGCACCACAAGATTTTATGAGTAGTGAATTCAAAAAGCTGGAAAATAGAAGATAATTATTTATTTATACAGAGCAGATCACACCTATTGTGAATTACGAACTATGAATTTATATAGCAGACCATATGTGCATGAGTAAACCCATTTCTACAACTCAAGACTTCGGGAGCAACCCACTGAGTTAAATTTTACACATGCTAATGAAGACAAGCCCAAGAAACGAAGCTAGTTCCTTCCTTCCTCAGTAAAAGTCTTGCTTCAAACAGTGGAACGCCCTCACAGGAAGCGAAGGCAGCGCTGACCACCGTGCAAAACTAGTGTGGAGCACGTCCCGAGCTGAGCCTTTCCGAGCAGCTCCCCCAGGGCCTGGCGTACGCACTGCCCGCTGAACTGAGGGATGCAGGGCCACCTGCAAAACCCAGGACCTCTACATGTTTTTGCAATGCCCATTTGCATTTCCAGGACTGAAATCCTTAAAGCAGCCTGAGAACATCCCAACAGGAGAGCAGCAGAACCTGGCCGTGTGCGCTGAGAAGAAGATGCTTCATGTTTTTAGGAGGGTGATGTCACTTACTAACCGCTTGCACTGAAGCTGACATTTTTTTCTGTTTGGTTGAAGCAAACAAAGATCTGTCAATTTGGCTTTATTGTTACAAACAGCTGGAAGGTTATATTATATTGTTATACAATTATGATGAGAATATTGTTTCGGTTCTATCTAATTCATATGGAATTGACATGACAAGAGTGGACGTCAGGACGACCTATAAGAATTGACACCCGTAGATGTTCACCGGTACAATTCCAAACACAATATATTTGCGCTGCTGACGGCCCCCACAGTACCTGGGCTTTTATTGACCTTTAACATTGCCTCACCTGGATTATTGCTCTAACTGCTAGCTTACAACATAATTAAAGCAAGTTTATTAACTCACCCTGCAGAACATCTAACATACACATCTTTATCATAACTTTTATTTCTGATCTGTCTGCTATTTTTTTCTTCCTTCAAGCCAAGCACCTTTTTATGACCTTTTACTCATCCTCAGCTTGTAGTTTCTCATGCAGTCAAAGTGAGATATGCCTATTTTTAGCACATAAAAATATTCTAGGAACTACAGAACTGCTTGTCATCTCTGTTGGTAGAGCCTGATTGTTTTAATTTGTTAGTTGGTTGAAATTACCGTGGAATTCAGTTATCTTTTTGTTGTTTATAATGTTTGCATTTTTTAGACAACTCCTGCCTTGACTGTGAGTTATTTATGCTGTTCCTTCCTGAGAGGTATACCCCCTAACCTGGTTTTGCATAGCATTAAGTGAACACCTTTTTTAATAATTTTTGGTTATCAAAAGAGTGTTAGTGATAATTATGTATGCGCTTCTACTTAATATTCAATGAAGCTGAAAGGATGCTGTCCTTTTTACACCCACATTTCAGTGAGAGGTGGGATCACTTCACTTCGCTCGCTCTCATATACGCTCTGCACTATTTCAGGCAAAACACCACACTGGAAAAAGCAAGACAGCAGATAAATCTCTGTAGTATTAACACAAACTTTTTTCCCATTAGATGCCTATCTTTCTACATAGAATTTATGTCTGAAAGGAATGTGGCTATAATATTTTCCATTAAATTATCATGCTGCTAAATCTTGCTTGGCAAAGATTGTGGTAAGGTGAAACAACTCCATTGCTTGCTTGACAGACTATTCCAGTAACAATGCCGAGGGAAAAAAAGCTCTACTCATTATTTCAGTAACGAGATGTAGGGGGAGAAAAAGTTTGAATCCCTTTTGCCTTGGCAGGCTGCAAACAGGACACCAAATGGGATATATTTAATAAATAAACACTACAAAGTCTCTGATCCACCTACAGCCAAGTCCTTACTCAGCCTCCTCTTACTGAAATCGTTTGGAGTCAAGTGCAGATAAAGAGCTCGTTTCCCTTTTGGATCCAAGCTGAGTGTTGCTGCATCCAAACTAGGTTAGGAACCCGCCACTGGGGAGAGGTGCGAGTGCGAAAGGACGGAGAGGCTTTGCTTTTGTGCTTCTTCCCCAGGCTCTAGCTGTCTTGCCGTCAAGTTAGAACAATCTATTTTCTCTACTTACAGTGGCCTCTTGAAAACTTAAAAAAGCTGTTCTAGCATCGGGATATCTCTGGGCTGCTGCTGCACTCTTGACATACTATTTTTTTCCTAAGAATCTCTTTTTGCCCCAGAGTTAACTGGAATCGCCGTGCGGGGATGCCCTCTAAACAAGGTGAAATCTCTGGTGCCCAGTTACCGCTGCTTGACAGCAAACATACGCTGATACAAGATGGGCTGATTACCAACCTGAAGTGTAGACTCTGTAATCCATTCTACACAGGTCAGCAGGGCTGCCCAGCGAAGGGCAGGTTTAGCTGTTGGATGCCTCTGGCGTCACGGATCAGCAGGCACGGACTCGCACAAGCCTTCAGCTGATACACACATCACGGGAGACTCGGGCTCATATCGTCCCATCGTGTTTAATAATAATATTTTTAGTTGTACTTGGAATAAAACACTATGTAGGGATCTTCTGTTGCTGGTTCCTGGTCAGCAAAATGTAAATTTTGGAATCAGTTGTGTAAACCACTGGGAGAAGCAAGAAAAGCATTTGCAGTGAGGGGGCAGAGACGCGGGGCTGCAGACTGACCGCAGCAGATGCTGGCGGGTCAGACAGCTGGTAACACGCTGTAGTGTGCTCCGCTGCATTCCTGGGGACGAGCAAGGGCACCTCTTGCCCTTGGCCTTACATTGTAACGCTGTAACCTTAGGGCACTGCGCAAAAATAGAAGCCGCAGCACCACAAAATCTGACCCTTTAGCTGAATATCCCATTTCAGAGGAATACCAGAACTCCGTCAAGACTGTGCACACATAAACATCTACTGTTGTTATCATGATACAGTGCCTCAGCTACTCTACACTTCAGGTTATCTAGGTTATTCCTCAGTCTTTTTTATGTGTGTGGTCTTACAGACATCCTTCAGCAAGGACTGCTCCATCATGCGCTACATACTTCTCTGGTGTCGTACAGACCATCAAATATTAGTGTAATTTTTCACACCGCAGCCAGCTGAACAGATGTTAAGCTGTTGGCTCAATGGTGCAATTGCCAGTGTGATAAAAGGAAATGATAGCCTGAAGATGGACATAGTGCAAAATATTACACTGAGCAGCTGGGAGCCAACAGGTTATTCCATACGTTGTTTAAAAATAACAGAAGAACAGCAAAAAGAGGCGTGGGTGTTTTTTTCATGTCAAAGAACGTGCTTTAGAGAATACTTTATTGCAACATTTTCTCACCGTAGCTCGGTCTGGTACACTGGCCATTGGTTATGTTGGATATGACCTCATGGTGCCTTCACATGGAGGTTGTCTTCTCCCATTTTCATGTGACACCAATCTGCTGCTTCAGGCATTTGCCCTAACTGAGCCCTGAAGACTTCAGCCCTCCCTTGTACCGTGTGAGCTCTAGCTTTCTATTCCACGGGACATTTTGAATAACTGATTTCATGTAATTTACAAACTTAGTTGCATGCTTAGAAAATATGTCTGGCTAATGAAGTCATCTGTATCATCAGCAAAAAATCAGTGGAGTAACTCACTTAACAAGACATTAAATCTTAGAGACACGGCAGAGTCACTAGGCACGTTTCATAACGTCAGGGCCATGAGCGTACCAACACTTTAGCAGATTTTCCTGGTGCTTCCACCCACACCCCTGCCCGCAGGCCCATCTCAGCCCTGGGCCCTCAGCCCTGCCTGAGCTACGCTGTGGGGCTGCTGGTCTGCAGCTCCACGTTCAGCTGTGGTACAGCCACATCTGTGCCTGGCCGCGGACCTCCTCGATCTGAGCCCAGCCTTCCTGGCTTGATCTCCACCCTGCCTTGCCACCGTGGGCCACCCTGGCAATCCCCAGACTGCATCTCGCTCTGTTTACTGCCGCTGGGCCTGGCCCTGATCCGTAGATTGCCTTCCTGGCATCACCCCAGGCTGCCTCCTCATTAGGAGCCTGCCTGACGACCCGGCGCGCTGCCTGACCCCAGCTGCCATCCCTGGGCTTGCCTTGCCACCGCGGTGTCGTGTTTGGTTCCTTGCTCCTTGCCCCCGGAAAGCTGCTGGCCCTCGCTGTCCCTGCCAAATAATATATGCAGGGCTGCATAGATTTGTATATCTCTAAAAAATATTTAGAGAGTCTATAGTACTTTTTCAGACAGTGTTTCAAAATTCTCTTTAGAGAAATAGAAGGGTGATTGTGTAGTGGGACTTCTTAGCGTTGTGGTTTAAGCCAGCAGCCGGCAATTTGCCACCGGACGGCCGCTCGCTCACCCCTCCGCGTCTCCCCCAGCAGGATGGGGAGGAGAAACGGACAAAAGGGGAAACTCATGGGTTGAGATAAAGACAGTTTAATAAGGCAGCAAAGGAAATACTAGTACTGCTACTAATGATGATGATAATAATAATGAATATGCAAAACAAATTATATCCAATATAATTTTTCCCACCACCTGATGACCGATTCGCACCCAGTCCCCAAGCAGCGATTGCGGAACCCGGAAATCACCAATGTTGCAAAATTACCAAAAAAGACCGAACTCCCGGACAAGTTCGAACTTNCCAGACAAGAGAGGATCGGAACCCACAGAAATGAGAACGATTCCTGCCCCCCAGCCAAGGCCCGTTCATACGCTGAGCACGCCGTCCATGGCACGGAGTATGTCTGCTGGCCAGCCTGGGCTGGCTGTCTGGCCGTGCTCCCTCCCAGCTCCTACACCCTGCTCCCTGAACACGGGAGACTGGGAAAAGTCCTTGATTTCTTAGCAACAACCAAAAACATCGGTGTTATCAACATTCTTCTGGTACCGAATCCTAAACACAGCAGCTGCTGGGAGGGAAATTTGCTCTCTCCCAGCCGAAACCAGGACAATGTCCAATATATTGTATTATCTCCATCAATTAAAATCCTTTCTTTATTTTAAGAAAGGGAAAGTAACAGAAAAGACTTAGGCGTGCTGTCTGTGGCTTTCTGCCAGCTTATCAGATAGTGATTTTGGTTGAATTTAAATTGCCACCAACAAAGATTGCTTTTTTTTTTTAACTTGAACAGGCCGCTTCTGTTTCAGTGACAGTGTAGGGTAGCTTGATCTCCACATATGAGGTAGATTCCTGGGAGATGGAAGAACTTCTATCTCTAATTAGAAGTCTGACTTAGTTGAAATAGAAGGCGAAGTTGTAATGAATAGCAATGCCTGGGATGCGGTGATAATAGCCAAAATAAACTGCAGTGCCTTGAGGACTGTGAAGCTGGTGATGCTGTCAAAGCAGATAAGTTGTTCTCTTCTCTTAGCTAATTTTATATTTAGTATAAAGTGCAGCGGTACTGTTACTTTCCTCAATACACTTGAGAAAAATGTATGAAATGCAGAACGGTTGAACACAGGTTTGCAGTTTGAGACCTGCTGTATGATAATTGTTTTTTGAATTTAAAATCTTCTTTTAAGATTGAGAACTTCCATTGTGATTTTCCAGACACAGTTGAGTGAATTGAGCTTAAGTATCTTTGCAGGGACACGTTTCATGTCAGAGGTCCTGGCCGCTGGTCCAGACCAAGCGGATCTGAAAAACAGCATTGTTTCCTCAAAGTCCTACGAGGAGAGGCTGAGGGAGCTGGGCTTGTTCAGCCTGGAGAAGAGAAGGCTGCAGGGATACCTAATAAATGCCAATAAATATCTGCAGGGTGGGGGTCAGGAGGATGGGGCCAGACTCTTTCCAGTGGTGCCCAGCGACAGGACAAGGGGCAATGGGCACAAACTGAAGCAGAGGAAGCTCCATCTGAACCCGAGGAAGA
>Ga0065711_1009473_pt1 | contig 11014 bp, 9 predicted proteins | sample Hoacrofraction12_FD_59098 | JGI IMG/M metagenome (GOLD analysis project Ga0065711, IMG submission 59098) | Hoatzin crop microbial communities from Cojedes, Venezuela - Epithelial fraction 12 v2 (version 2) | ecosystem: Host-associated > Birds > Digestive system > Esophagus > Crop | place... | reverse complement strand
CACCGGTGCCGGCGAGGGATGCCCAGCTGGGACTGCGGTCACCGGAGAGCCACCGCCACCGCTCGGCCTCCGCCCAGGACCGGGGTCCACATTACTCTTCCTATTGCACCAGGGAAAAAGGTCACAAAACATTTGATCACGAGGGAATAACACCTGCCACTGTTCCTGAGTCCAATCTTCCAGCTGCGCAGGCAGCCCTGCCTCATTTTTGAGCAAAAAATTGTTAGAGCAGGAGCGCCATGGCCAAGCCTTGGCTTCAGGGAGCCTGGCTGCCTGCGCAGGGCTCAGGACTCTCCGGGCTGGAAGGAGGGCTGTGGTGTTTCTGTTCAAACCCTGTGGGCAGTAATTGAGAAACAGATTTCTGCGTGGAGCTCACAGGCACCGCACCGCACCCTGCCTGCGGTGCTTGCCCTGAGATGCTGCTGCCGGCGCGTTACCTCGCTGCGAGCAGGTCGCTGAACGCAGGGATATTTTTAGAGCCTGCTCATTTCTTAATATCCTGGTTATACATCTCGTGCGTACTGGGGAGGCTTCTTTGTTTCAGTCGTTACCTAAAATGAAACGCAGATCGCAGATGTAAGGCAGGATGTTGGGGTAAGCCAAACCTCCCCCTCTGCAGAACAAAGATCTCTGCAGGCAAAGATTAACATCGCCTGGGTAAAAAACATTTGAATATTTAGATCTGATTTACAAATATTTAGATCTGATTTACAAATATTTAGATCTGACTTACATTTGCAGCTTTCCACGTTGGTTGGTGATGCGTGTTTTGTGCTACTGGAATCTCGGCTCCCAGTGTAGAAGCTCCTCAGGTTTTTGGGACACTCGTATCAGGAAGATGCAGCACATCCATCACACGGCTGTGGCCTGCTCACGCTTCCATACATAGAGAAAAACTAATTGCTGGCATATTTAAAACAACAAATGTGAAGAGAAAAAGAAAACTGGAGTTTCTTAGTCAGCAGAACACAATTATTTTAAAATGATTTATTTGCAGTTTTCTTTCTATTCATTCCGAATTTCATGGAAAGTGTCACTGTGGTTGCTTATAAATGAGCACTGCAGTAACCTCAACAAGTAGAAGATAAATTGCATTACACATATTTAAAATTCATCATTTTTATCCAGTCTGAAACTGAGTTTTTTGCAATAGCTTAGAACTAAAAATTAAAAATTACTGTCAGGAGCATTGAATAAAATTGGCCCAATTATCTACTCGGTGCAAAGAATTGATTTGTGTCGTTGGGGCCGAAGGGCGAAAATTGACGGTCTGCCAGTGGCTGGAGAAGGAAGATGCACCTCGAGCTCGAGGACCTCGCTGTGTAGGAGCACAAAGAACCAGCCCCTTTTCATTTCACTGCTTGATAGACGCTGGCTTGCAGATAACCCCCCCTTTCTCACTTCTGGTCAATACGACAACCTGCACGTTTGGCACTCTGGGGCACTTTGATCGTTTGTTTGCTTTTACCCAGGTATAGATCTGGCAGTCCTCAAGCTATAGCAGGGTTTTAAAACGCAGCAAGGGCAGGGCTCTGCTCAGTTAGGCTCCTGCAGTGGTCTTCACCCAAAAACCCAGATCAGCTCATCACACCACATTTGCACAGGTTAAGCCAGACCAGATTCTTCCTTGTGGCCTCTGGCCTGCATGTTTCTTCTATAAATAATCTGAACTGATCTGAGTAACTCACTAGGGGAAATGTGTAAAATCCCTTTTCAGTTCAAGATACCATCATCACATTTAAAAAATATCCCTCATAGTAAGTCACTGCCCATTAAATTTTACCAATTCTCTGATTAAATATTGTTTGGATAAACAGAATTATCAAACACCAAAGTATTTCTCAAGGGAATTTAGCAGAAAACACTGCTAACAGTTCTGTGTTTTAGCTGCTGTAAAGATAATTAGCAAGACAGCTATTTTTAGCCTTAGACATTTTAGTAATTTGAAGACATTGTCCCTAACTAACAACGGTAAAAGTGTGCCATGAGGTCTCTGGTGATGCGATGCCATTTCCCGTGGCAGTGCTTGTGGTCCCGGCTTAGTGTGGAACCTGAGCTCCATGGGTGACAGCCCCAAAATCCAGAACACTTCTTTGCTGTCTGCCTTGCTGACCAGGTGCAGGACCCGTTTCTGGTTCGATGGCAGAGGCTGCGGGGAGCGCCTGCTCCCCCCCAGCACACCCATGGGTGGGGGCAGAGGGGGAAGGCCCGCAGCCCAGCAAGCTGCCGTGAGGGATTCGTGTTCCTGTCCCTGCTGGTCTGGACTGAAAATAAATACTTTTTCTGTTGTCCGGGACAAACACCTCCAAGCTGATGTGTGGAGATGGGTGAGCAACACGATGCTGGGATCAAAAGAAGATGATATCAGGGAACAGAGGCAGGGGAGATTATTGTCTGGGCTGTTTATTCTACTAGGCTTCGGTTTAGGCTACAAATGCTCCTTCTGGCCTTGTAAATGCATGGGAATAAACCAGAAATTATTGGTTCAGCGCGGTACTTTGGGCCAAATGCTCTCTCATGGTTACACCATCCATCCATCCATCCATCCATCCATCCATCCATCCATCCATCCATCCATCCACCCATCCATCCACCCATCCATCCACCCATCCATCCACCCATCCGTCCCTTCCTCACTTTGGGCTGGGCTGGACCCCTCCAGGCATTTCTCCCCTACACATCCCTTGAAGGCAGCCTTCCCCCCGGCGTGCAGCACCCTGTGCAGCTGGGATGGAGGGAAAGCAGCTGGGAGCAGCGGTGCCTGTCCCACCTGCCAGCACAGGCTGCCACCTCTCCCCACACACGTCCCTCGGAGGCATGCAGGCAAAGCCAGGGGAGGAGGTGTAGCTGTCGGGGTGAATTCTGGTGCCAGGGCTGGGAGGAGGATGCCCCAGGGTGTCAAAGCACCATCATAAGACGGAATTCTTCTGGGCTGCCCTTTGGGAGTTGCTGGACCTAGACAGGACAAGGTGGTAAAGAGGAGAGGGATGTGTTTAGGGCCTGAAAGCATCCTCTCTCACTGCTGTGTGCAGACAGGGCACTGATTGCTGCCACCTCTCTGGGCTCTGTCCCAACCCTCTCAACCCTGTACACGCTGGCAGGAGCAGAGGACCTGCTCGAGACTCTGTCCCCTGCATTCTGGCACTGTCCTTTCCTCCTTGACCCACCTCCACCATGGAGGTTTTGTTGTTGTTGCAAACACATTTTTGAGCATCTGCAAAGCACCTGAACATCTGAGGTGCTTCCCAGCCTCTCCGGCCTCACATGCCCCCAGCCGAGGGCTGCTTGGGTCCCTCTGTCCGGGAGTGCTGGGGTGAGCACACTGCACTGCACGAAGTGGGGATGGGCAGAGCCCTGGGCACCTCTCAGGCTGCAGCCGCCGAGCTGGGGAGCCCAGCTCGTCTGCTAACTCCTGCCCACGCCTTCGGGGTTCAGCGCAGCCGTTTCCCCAGCTGCTGTTCCTGCGGCTCCTTCCCCAGGGACGGGTTCGCACCCGGCAGCTGGAGCACGACGAGGCTCCTTGCAGCGGCTCTCGGGAAGCTGCGGCAGCAGTGCCGGCCGAGCACGCTGCTTTGGGGGGCATTTCCCGAGGGGGGACCAAACTCACCCGGAGAGCAAACCGACGGCAGCTGCACCATCGGCTTCTTTGCAAAATTCTGTCTTGGGTTGAAATTCAGCAGGATTCTTCAGTTGCTTTTTGAACATCTCCTGTACCCCTTTGAGACTAAGCAATTCTGCCAGGAACCAAGTGTATTTTTTTATACTTTAGAGACTCCATGGTCCTGATACTCCAAAAGCAAGTGCTGTATTCAGTGAAGTAAAGCAAATGTTATTCTCAAGTGTATATATCTCTGTAATTTTCCTTCTTAAGATACAATATAAACTACAATATAAATGCAAATATATTTAAAAAAAAACTGACTGAAAACAGAGAGTGATAGTTAGCATGCATATGTTCCTATGGGCCTTACTAAACTCCCTCCAAGAGCAGAGCAAATGATTATTCTTTAAGTCAAACACTGAGAAGTGAAGGATGTAGGTTTTGATAGCATGGACTTAAAGAACCAGTATAATTTTTTGCCAACACAATTAAGTCTAAGCTCGTCACACAAGACGCTTTTGATTTACCTGCCTTTCTTGACTGATGTCCTGTGCTTGTGGGTAATTCAGCCTTTAGCAGGCGTGCCTTCCTCTGGAGCTGTGCCTCTCCATCCATGCCATTTCCCCATCAACTGGTATCATTATGTCTCCTCCTCAGCCCACTGGATCCATGGCTGTAGCTGTTAGGGAAGTCCCAGATGTTGCCCATTAGCCTCCCTGAGCCCTTTCTGAGAGATGCTGATGAGATACCTGCACTTTTGCAGGTCCCCAGGTGGCACTCAGCACGCCTGAGATAAAATCCAAGTACCTGCTCAGCTTTGCTTGAACGGGAGGAAGAAAATATGGGAGAAGCTTAAAGACCAGCTGGAGACTATTTTCTTAAAAAAGAAAAAAGGAAAAAGAAACCTGGTTGTTGACCCTAGAAATATCCAGGGATTACCCCGGGGGTTGCATATTTTTAAAAGGCTTTTGGCCACTGTGGCTCATGGCTGTTGTGTATGGATACCTCTGCGATAGCTCTGCCCCAGGAGACCTCCAGCAGCCGCTGGCCTGGAGCTGGGGCTGCCCCTTGCCCATTGCCCCTGTGCCCAGCGAAGGACTGGGGAGGGTCTGCTGAGGAGCTCAGCATCTCGGGGGCATGGCTGCCCTTCGACACCCATGGGCAGCTGAGACGGCCGACAGACTGAAAACTGCCATCTGAATAATTGTGTCAAGGAAGGTACAGAAGACACCTGGCAGTGGCCGTTTCGTGGCTCCTGAACACGCGTGACCAGCGATCTCTGCTGTCGGGAGAGGGGGAGGTACAGGTCTGCAAGGGAGGACCTCGCAGCCGGGCACCTCCACCCAGGTTGCGCCGGAGCTGCTGTGGCGGGCAGTGCTCGCCTCCCCGAAGCCTCATCACGGGGCAGCGACGCTGGAAACCTTTCCTTTGGTCCTCTCTTGAGCTCCTCCATGAGACCCAGCCTTGCTGGAGCACCTCTCTTCTGGCAGTTATCACCATGCTCAGTGACTTGTGCATGCAGCGCCTGGTGCACACGGATTGCTCATCGGATGGACGAAGAATACAGTGGTCCAGGAAAGGTGAATCATTTTGAAAGAGCAAGACTTCCATGACTAAAGCAGCCATTTGATCCCCCATGAAGAATAAAGGCTGATTTTCTGGTTGCTGGCTGCTTTGCCATGAGGGAAAAACAAACGAACAAAAAATGAGCTCATTATTTTCTGATGTGCTCTCAGTGATAAACCATAGATGGTTTTCAAAGGCGAATAAAACACATGCAGTGATGCATCACTTATTCCAGTGAGGTCTCTTCTCTCTGAGTTTTTTGGTTTGTTTTTTTTTTTTATGCTGGGTCTCAAAGTATTGGTTATAATCCTTGTCGCCTGAGAAGTGCAACAAAGAGAGAGCATATGGGACTATTACCAAGGCCTTGTTGTGACAGAACAAGGAGTAATGGCTTTAAACTGAGGGAGAGTAGATTTAGATTAGACCTAAGGAAGAAATTTATTACCATGAGGGTGGTGAAACCGTGTCCCAGATTGCCCAGAGAGGTGGTCGATGCCCCATCCCTGGAAACATTCCAGGCCAAGTTGGACTGGGCTCTGAGTACCCTGATCCAGGTGAAGATGTCCCTGCTCACTGCAGGGGGTTGGACTGGATGGCCTTGAAAGGTCCCTTCCAACCCAACCCATTCTGTGATTCCATGATTCTGTGCAAATACAGGGAGAAAGAAAAAAAGGGGAATTATCTCCTGTCCCTTTCAGGCTGTGCAGTTGTTACCCATTCATAGGCACAGAACAGTGCGCGGATGTTACTTTTCTTGCATGATATTTAGGTTTAGAAGGCAGAAAGTCAGGTCAGAGTAAAGGATACCGTTCCCAAAGTGGAATGTGACAAAAACAGTCTGAATATGAGTGATACTTAAAGAAGGATTTTCTGGACTCATCAAGTATCTCCCATTAAGTAGTATATAAATGGAAATACAGTTTCATTATTTAATACCAATCATATAACACACAAATAGGCATCAGAAAGTAGAGATCTGTTTGTCTCATTTTATTAACTTACACCTACGTTTTCAGCACTGCCTACTAGGTGTTAAACTTACTAAAAGAAATTCGATCTTAACACAGGCTACAGTTGAGACAAAGTTTCACCTTCTATACACAACACAATTAGTTTGTGGATCTTTTTTGTCCTGAATATGTGTAATTATTTTTAAGTATATTTATATTTTTATTTTCCAAAGTCTCCCATGGCTCTCAGTTCCATGTTTAATTATGCATTATGTGGAAGAGAAGTTCTACTAATTAAACGCTGTCTGTATTTTAAACCTACCGTTAGACTATTTGTTCAGTGACCCCTGGTTCTTATGATGGGAGAAACAGTGAACGATGGTTCCCAAGTTATTTTTTTTTCATGCCATTCACCTCGGCTTTTTTTGCATGAGAAAACTCTATCAGATCTGAAAATACAGATGTAATTTGTCTGGTTCCCAGAGATACCCAACAGCAGCAGCGTGGGAATCCCTGGTGCACCAATTGTGCAATATCTTACACGCAGTATTGCCACGTTCCGAGTGTGGGAACGACACAAAGCAAAACCTGCGTGGCCAAGGCACACGGCAGAACTGAGAACTGCAGATCCTACCTGGGACAGTGCCGTCACAATTTTTATCCACCCCTTTCCACAACAGCTTTCAGACGGGCTTTCTGTGCCTTCTACCCCTCGCTGGGAGAACCAGCTCACTGCCTGTGTCACTCCGAACACGTTGCCTGTAGCTCCTCTCCGTGCCTGGACGGGGCTCCCTGTCCCCGCGACGCTCAGCCACGACAAACCAGGGGTGTTTTGGGGGAGCTGGCCAGCGGGGTCCCGACTGTGGATACCTGGTGAGGGGAATATCCCCTCGCGGAGTAGATCCAACACGCAGTGAGATCCCGTGGGGACAGTGCGGGGCTGCGCACCTGGAGCTGCGACCACCATAGTGCCAAAGTGTCCTGTTTCCCAAAATGATATCCTGATTTGCTTGTGTTTTCTTTTCTTAAAGGACAGGCAGGCTCATGCTTGCCCTATTCCCTGCACCTTCCCGAAGCATTATCCAGAAGATGACAGCAATGCGCAGGGTGGGTGAGAGCCTCTGCGAAGCCCCGTGGGGACACAGCTCCTCATCGGGGGACAGGCTGCTTCACACGGGAAGGAACGAGCCGGCGCTGCCGTGGTGAGCTCAGAGGGTGTGGGTCGTTGCCATCGCCGCCCCACAGCCGGCTGCTCCCGTCCACCAGCTCATGGTGCCCACCAGCACCCACCGCGCTGCTCAGCACCCGGAGACACCGCTGAGAGAAACCACCTGCCTANTTTNGTTTGTTGTTTAGCACGGGACCGCTGTCTGTGGGATGCTGCCGCCAAGAAAATGCTTTTGTCAGAATACCTGAGTGGCTGTTTCCCGAAATAAGCAGTTAATTCATTCTTTTCAGATTAATTTATTTTATTTGCCTCTGGTTTACGTATCAGGAATTGCAAAAGGAAATGAGATTTAAACCATTTATTTTATTGCAAGTTAGCATTGCAATAATGGTAACTGTAAATGTCAGGGGAAACNGTTGGAGCTGAGGAGGAACCTGAGAGTCTTCAGCTCCTTTGGAACTGCATCTTGACAGAGACATGTGGTGGCACAGACATGCTGCTGGTGGCTCTGGGACAGTCCCAGACGTACTGCACACCTGTCACCCGAGAACCAGGTGGCTTTTCTGGATTTTGGAAAGCCCTTTGCGTTGGTGATTTACTCTCCGCAAGCTAAGGCCATACGCAGCCTTTCATCCTGCGATTTGTTGGTTCTCCTGCTTCTGCAGGTGAGCTTTTCCTGAGCTCACCCCCTGCAGTGTCCCACCAGCCTGAGCGCCTGACCGGGGTGCCGGTATCAGCAGACAGTTAGCGATGGGCACCTACAGAAAACAGACCATCCCTCATTAAACATCCACCAGGTCCTCCTCATTAAGTCTGTTTGTTCTGTTTGTCTTTGAGAGTGATGAAAGTGGTAAAATGCAGCTTATCTCTGGTACCAAGACAAACAGCCAGGGTTCATGACCCTCCCTCTGTGTTTCTCAGCCATGGTGGTTTATGACCAGCTGTTGATCCCACCATAGTGGATGGTTTGTCCCCTTCAAGACGTAGTTGCTCACAGGCAGGACTGGCACCCAGGCACAGCCAGCACCTATTCCCTGGATGCTATCTTCTCTCTTCTGAGCTGTCTGAAGATGCTCTGATGATAACAACAACGAAGACTAAGCAATGTCTCCTCCGGAAGGAAATGCAGACCTGGGGTCATGCTCACCCCAGGCCTGGCACCGGCTCCTGTCTGTGGCAGTGTCTCTGGGGGCCAGGAGCTGACCCCTTCCTCCGGACCACCCGCGCGGGACACGGGGAGCAGCGGGCGCTGCAGTGTGAGTTATGACTGGCACTGTTCTACCACCACGGATGTGTATTAATGTTATCAGTGAACAGCTTTGCTTCCTCCAGCACAATTCCCAACACAAAATGTTTGTTCTTCAGTAACGGGACATGTTTTGATTTAGTTTATGTTGCTAGGGAATAGATTTAAGGTATATTGAAAAAGCTGTTTTGTTCAATAGCAGTCACTACAGGAAGAGACATAGTGAAATAATTACGGTAGTATAGTTATATGGTAATTATGTTGGTATAATTGATGAACCTTTCTGCTGCAGAAAAACCCTTACTGCTAATAGCCAAAAGAAACTGTAGTTTTCCTGTCTTCAGAAAATGGTTTATTGCCCAGTCAAAATACATCGGCAACCAGTTTGATAGGGAAATTTAAGCCAGATGGGGACGCATCTCCACAGCACAATTAATCTTGATCTATCTAGAGCCCCATGTGAAGGGCAGAGTAAATTCTGGGATATAATTAAACTTTAGTTCAAAAGCCTAAACCTAAATTACATTCCCTGCCCTGTTGTGCCCCTCTGCACATTTCACTGACACCATAATGAAAGTGTGCGGTGCCGGTCTCCATCGGCTACCAAGTCCCTTGACCCTAGAGAGAAGCTTGCTCCTACAGGGATGCCCGTATCTGAAATTCCTGTCGCATTTTTCTCTCTCTCTCTATTGCAACGCAAGGGTGGCTGACTCCGTGTGTGACTCCACGTGTGACTCCATGTGTGACTCCGTGTGTGACTCCACGTGTGACTCCATGTGTGACTCCGTGTGTGACTCCGTGTGCGCAACGCGTCCCGGGAGCTCTGCACCCAGAGCTGGGCTGGGCGGTGCGGACTGGCTGTGCCCAGGGAGAGGAGGAGGAGGAGGAGGAGGTGGCGGGGAAGAGATGGGCAAATGCACAAACACCTGGTCACCATGTCGGTGAGTGGTGGGGAGGGGGGGCAGGAGCAAGAGAGACCTTTCAGCCAAGCTCTGAAGGTGTAACACGTTTAAATTTGGTTGCCCCTCCCTCTCCGCCGAGTAGTCACAGCGCTGCGGTGTCTCTACCTGCTCGCTCCCACGTTACCATTTCACAGAGATTTGCTGTTGTTCGAGTAAGACAAGGGCTCCAGGACTGAAATCCCATTTTCAGTGCTCTCAGGAGCACATCCCTCCTCTGACCTGGAAGGGCGGCAGCCATCTGTCAGCCCAGGGTGCGGCGTCAGGACGTGCAGTCTGCTGCGCCAGCGGACAGGTCATACCGCAGAAGATAAAAAAGAGAAACACAAACCCTCCCCAGAAGGATGGATCTCAAGTCCTGGACGAGGAAATATTTTTGTCTGGGTTTAAGGCTTTTGGTTGTATCAACAGGGGCTGTTTGGGGTTTAAATCTAGCTTTCTCACAAGTGCTTCGTATGCAGTGGAGATAAATCCATGGTTTGTCACCCATCAGAAGGATCGTCTCCAGGCCGGGGACTGAAAACGACCGGTGCTGTGTCTCCGTTTCACACTCCGCTCTGCTTGAGGTCACGGTCTGTCTTGTGCTGCCCAGGAATACTCTGCCGAGCGCGGTCTGGGGTCTCCCCCTCCGAGTCCCCCCGTGCCAGCACATCCCTTCGCTGCTGGGCTGGGACAGCAGGGCACGGTGCTGTCTCACGCTGGTAGGACCACCAAGGGCACATCTCCTCTGCAGTTCCGGTAGCAATTCTGGAACATGATCCAAAATTCTAATTTTGTTACCCTGCTGCTTTCAGCTTAGTTTGTCTCAAACGACTCAGGCATCCTTGAATATTACTTCCCAACAAATAAAAGCACATTTCTGTTAACACTGCTGCCAGTCAGGCTGCACGGCAGCCCGAGGGTACCAAGGCCGCCTGTCCTTTCGTTACCTTCCTGTAGTACATTCTTAGACCCAAACCCCACAATTTTGTAATGCCTACCTACAACAGTTAAAAGATGCCATAAAGTCAGATCAGATTCTGCTAATCTATGAATGCAAACTGAAAAGAAAATAAAAACATGGAGTGTCAGCATCTGAGGAATCAAAAATAAGAAGCTCCTCCAATCAATTTTTTTTTATTCTTTAAAGCCATAGTAATTGGGAGGATTAAAACCTTATTTTCTTCTCTATGTTCAGAAGGACCAATTACGCTGATGCATGTGGCCTTTTCTCAGCTTGTACTGCAACACGTTGTGGTTACTGGTGACTCCGTGAAGCCAGTGAACCTCAGCTATCGACTATGTTGAGCAGAAAATCACACATAATGAGATCCTGTATTTTCCACGTATTTACTCAGCTCCCTAGTTCTACCAACTCAAAACCATCTCTTTTCTCCAAAGTTTCATACCCTGGTCCAAGTGCAGACAGGATGAGATGCTGCTCACCCGGGGACAGGAACAAATCCAGGTACTTTGAGCAGGGCGTCACGCTCAGGCTGTCCCTCTGAGGCAGGAGCCCAGTGCTGGCTCCGTGTGTCTGGCACA
>Ga0065711_1009472_pt1 | contig 11015 bp, 6 predicted proteins | sample Hoacrofraction12_FD_59098 | JGI IMG/M metagenome (GOLD analysis project Ga0065711, IMG submission 59098) | Hoatzin crop microbial communities from Cojedes, Venezuela - Epithelial fraction 12 v2 (version 2) | ecosystem: Host-associated > Birds > Digestive system > Esophagus > Crop | place... | reverse complement strand
TTGTTGTGTTTTTCTCCTTATTTGTATCGTTGTTGTTCCTGTTTCCCTCTGTTTGCTGTTCTGTTAAACTGCCCTTATCCCGACCCACCAGTTTCTGCCTCTTTTCTTTCCATTCTCCTCCACACGCCGGCGGGGGGACGGGCGGCCGCGTGGCGCTTTTGTTGCCAGCGGCAGCCGAAACCAAAACAAGTTTGTAGACAGGAAGACAAAATTTACATGGAAGAGTTCTCTGGAGAAGAGAGATCTGTAAGCAGTTCGTAATTCATGTGAGCTACTCAAGGCTAATACTTGGAAGAACAGTCTATACAAAATGTTAAAGAAGAGAACAGTTCACAGGGATACTGAGAGCAGCAGTCAGGTTTTACCTGCACATCATATTTCACCTCTCTCTTTGATGTTTTACAGAGGGTTTCTCTGCCGTTGCAGTTCTTGTGTTGCCTAATTACAGCATGGGCTGCAGTGTAAGGATGTTCTACAACCCTGCTTTCTTAGGGCTCACACAAGGGATTAAGGATTATATTGCTGCTGGTGTCAGCATGAAGGAAAAGGTGGTATAGGTACAAAATTCCTTTTTCACAAAGAAAAAAAAAAGAGAAGAAATGAGATTTTGCTGGTTTTTTGAGCACTTGCTCAAACCTTATAGAGAAGATTTGTGAAGCATGTAAGTAGATTTCTGAAAACAAATCAAGTTCTGATGTCAGTTATGTGTTGAACTGAATATCGTTAATGCAGACCTCTATAGCCGAAGTTTTCAAATTTTAAAAATCTCTGTTTTGCACACTGTATTGGCCAAATGACTGTGTTACACAGGCTGGCTGTCTGCAGTGTGCTCTATGTACGAGATCACAGCCACCTGAGATGAACCTCAGAAGAAGATCATTATAGTTATCTAAACTGCAGAAGAGGGGAGTTTTAAGGGGCTTAACGCAATATGCAAAGTTGTTAAACATGACTAAGCTAAATTCCATTAGAGAAGAGTGCACATATTTTAGGAAATGATTTGACAATGAAGAAACTCAGAGATGCTATCTTACTAGCCAGTGCTGCATTTTGTGTGGTAGCATGATATGCCTTGACAAATGAGGTGTGCTGAGTTTGCTAAACAGAAGCTTTGAAATACTTTCCTGGGTTTCTTAATCTCCTCAGCCCAAAAGAGCCACTAGTCTGCATGCATGGATAAGAACTCATTCTGCTCTGCTTTAGTCCTCATGATGTCATTTATATCTGTGCAAAAGGATGTAAGAAAGATTCAAAGATTTACCTTCCCTATTTGTTTTGTGCTTGTAAGTAATCACCTGCATGGTATGGAAAGGGGCTTGGTCTTTTGTGATGGCATTCCAATCAGATTTCTATGTCATTGTTTGGTGCAGCTTCCTGTTATATTATCTGGACTGACACGGGGTTGGTGTTTCAATGTCACGTTAATAGCAATGAATATTTGCATATAAATGTTTTATATAAGTGATTTAGGCATTGCTCTTCTGTCATCTCTGCAATATTTTGTGTTCTCCTAGAGAAGAAAAATATTCTAACTCTTGTTTTTATCTGTAGACTGAAATAAATAACTAGAATTATTTAGAAAGAAATAAATTATTAATGCCCGATGTATTGTCCCACTTTTATTTGTCTTGAGGATATGTTTACATTTTGCATGCCTCTAGATGAATTGATGGATTTTTCTTGGTTTTTTAGTTACTGTTTTCTATGAGGAAAAATTATTGTGTTGAGAACTGGAGACTATTATAAAGCAAAGCTGCTGTAGTCAAGAAGTGTGTGTTTTCTCTGGGATGAAATGAAATGTCTCCCTTATTCCCTGTAGAGGAGGGAGTGAACAGAAGCAAAATGTAAGCAGTTTTTACTTCTGGGTACTGTATGGAGGCTGAATCAAATTGGCTCTGGAGCTGCATTCTACTTGTCCAATAGGTTATGGGGTTTTTTCTTTATGGGTTTTTGTTTTAATACATATATGATGAAAAAGGGACATAAAACACTCCTCTGAAGAAATATTTTCTTGAAGAGCTAGCTCTTTTACTGGATCTGAAAGCTCAAGTTCTTATAAAGGTGATATTGTCATAAAAAACCTGTTCTTCCATATTTATATAATTAAAAAAATATATAATATATACAACATATAATTGTTGGTACTGTAAATGCAATCTACAAATGGACCTTTGCAAGGTAATGATTTGTATTTGCCAAAAATGGGTTTGAGATAAAATATAGTTGAGAACAGAAGGGATAAGAAATTTTTGAGTGATATTTGCAAAATTGATTTCCAGAATACAGTTCAGCACATCCCGTGTCTATAGTTCAATGGTCTATGAGCTCAGCCCACTCCCACAGTGTTTAGTGGAAAGGTTCCCATTCACTCAGTGGGATTTGGCGCAAGGTAGCAGAAGTTAGGAACATGCTCGATTTGCACCTGCACAGTATATGTGTAGAGCTANAATTTACCCTGTGCATATTAAAAAGATCTGACAAAGAACTTTTGATAACTAGTGTTGGAAAAAGGACAATGATCTTTCTTCTGCTTGGAGAATCAAATAACCTGACTAATAATTTGCATCTGACACCTCAGGCAACAGTGGGGAGAGATTGTGTGTGGTGACTTCATGAAATCTCCAGCTACTTTAGGCACAGTAGTAGCAGGAAGAAGCACAAAGATCAGTTTTAATCTTTACTTCCTGAAAGCACTGGAATTTTGAATCTGAACCACAGAAGAAATGAAAAAGGAAAAATTTTGTTGAGTTTGCTGATTGATAGGCAGTTCCCTGTTTCTTATAGTGTGACTAATTTTATGCCTGAGATTTCACTTCAAATAAATTTTTCCATACTATGCCCATAAAATATCCCCTTATTCTCCCTAGAAAGTGACTTTAAGAAAAGCTAAGCTAGCAGAAACCTTCTGCATGATAATTATGTGCTTTGGAAACACATGTAGCTCTGCTTATTTGCAGAGCTAAGAAGTGGTCCTTAGTGATTTGGGTTAATTTTGTTACCCCATGATTCCTTCAAGTGTATTTCTGTGTGTATTCTATGTTTCTCAGACAATTCTAGCATGAATTATGTCTCTAATCTGTACAAGTTGAAAAAGATTATTATTAACTAAAGTACGTAAAATTCAGTGCAGGTCTCTCCCTGCAATGTGGCACCATCCAGCCATTTTTCCAAAATGACTTGATTTGGGACCTACATTTAAGATAATTGTTATTTTGGTTTAATTCAAAATCCCCTATGTCAGTTACTCGGCAATCCTACTCAGACCACTGTCTCAGTCTTTTTAAAGTGCTAATTCTTAGGTAGTTCTTTTGGACGCACAAACACATAGCTTAGTATTTTATGCACCATCGCCATATGGTTAAATATTTTGAAAACCACCTTTTCATGGCAAAAAAGTACTTGTCTCTGGGTTCTTTGTGTTTCTGATCCTCAAGCTGTAGACATTTTAGGGAGCTATCTCATGTTGTGAATCCACACTTCAGAGGTTGCAGAATTTATTTTCTTTTTTTTTTTTTTGTTTTCAGCTGCATTTTTTTCCAAGTAGATGATAATGGAATTTTCTTAAGAGCTCTTTCTGTGAGTGAAATAGCCATTATCCTATAAGTACAGGATTCATTGAGATGGTACAGGATTCATTGAGATGGACTATCTTGGAAGGAGTTTATCCTAAAACTTCAAGAATTTGCCCAGCTTGTGTTAGGAGTCGCTGAAGTAATGCAAAAATTGGTAACTGAAAGACTCTTCATCTCTCTTTCATTTATCTTCTTTTTATCAATTTTTATACACTTTTCCAATAAAAGACTGATTGGACACTTTTACTTTACTATTTTGAAGCAAACTTTTCCTTTACTTCTCCATCACAGTTTGTATGGGAACTAGAAATGCTTTTTCATTAAAAAGAACCTCTTCATTGCCTGTTTTGTCTGTTTTTCCAACAGTCAGGTGTTAAAGGTCTATCATAGGCTGAGAAGTTGAGGTACTATTGTGAGGTCCTTAATTAGTCACTTACTTTTCTTTCTGTGATGCCACTCTATGTCCTAAAATATCTTAACTAAACTTTACGCTGTTGTGTCCACTGTGTGCCCTTTGTCTCTAGTAAAAGCATAGCTGTCCAAAGAGAGGCAGTTTTAAAGCCAGAAATTCAGTGTCAGCTGAGTTTACCCTTTGGAGAAATGGGCCTGTCCCACCACGGGGAAGGACATAGCTCCAACTTGATTAAGCTGTCCTCATGACTGCACATCCTTCCAGGATGTGCAGGTGTGTGGGGAGTTTCAGTCAGCTCATCTGAAATATGAAGCCTCATCTTCCAGCACCTTCCATTAAATTGCTTTGCCTCCCTGTTGCGACTCAGTGATGGTGCCATCCTGCATATGTTGGTTGGGCTCGGAGAGCAGAAGCCATAGGGTGGTCTGCACAAGACTGCCTGTTCAAAAATAGCTTCTGTCTTCTGGAGCTGAGCATGTTTGCCAGGTGAGCTCGGGACACTTACAAAGGTGAGATGCGCTCCAGTCACTGCTGATTCAGGCAGCCCATTGGTTTCTGCAGGGAGCTGCTCCCCTCTCCCTGTTGCTAGAGCAGCTCTACCTTGCTGACCTGTTCTCTGAAGAGCCAAGATCGTTGGTTCATGCCGGTTTGCACACCTGTGGAGTGGCAAGGGACTTTTCACCACTCAAGACAGGTCAGCATAGGAATGTCAGAAGGTACTAAAACTTCATTAGGTTCAGAAGGTAATAATTTCATTAAAATAGCCTGCAAAACTCAAAAACTCGTCCTGCCTTTTCTTAGCCTTTCCATAATCTTGGACTTTTTAACCAGGGCAGGTTCTTGTTTGGGGGTGCTTAGCTCCTTGAAACTTCTTTCTCCTTAATGCTTGTTGATCAGAAGAAACCACCTCCCTGAGGGATAGAGGGTCACAGAACATGCCTATGTACTCTTAAATCTGTAGTCAAAGAACTGCAGAGCCAGCTCCCAAAAAGCAAGGAGGTCAGTTTGCAAAAGCCATATCCAGCTCCCTTCCCACCACTCCCTGCACAGCACCTACCTCTTGGGAGTTTTCTTACATTTAAATGACACCTCAGCCACTGCAACCTGCATGTGAATGCTTCAGGATTGAAAGCCTTCATCTTCCTACTGTGTGTGCTCAGCTGTACCTGGGAGGGCCCAGAGAAACCCTGCCTGCTCGTAACACCAGCTGTCTTTACTTCTGGAGCTCTTCTCTCATACAGCAGAAGCATCATCATGTCCCTGGGTGTTTTTTTCAGGATGGAAGGACACATATGCCCCTCTCTTCTCTTTCCTTCCCTCAGCTCCTGTGGGAAGGCAATCCTAGGTCCATGAGTCAGACGGTAGCTGTGTTACTGTGACTCAGAGGGACGCAGTGTGTAATGGCAACAGGGACGCCAAGCTGTCACTTGCTATGTGCTGCCACTTCAACAGCATGGCTTGCAGTGTGTCTTGAAAAAAAGACATAACTCCACGCATTAACGCATGTCTCTGCCATACTCTGCCATTCCAGAAGCCAGGTGAGAAGACTGAAATCTGAAATCTAAACTTAAAACCAACCACTTGGGTATTATTTGTTATATAACACTGCAGAGCAGCTGCTATGTCAGGCAGACTACCCATCTGAACAGCGTAAATTGTATTCCTATTGAAGGCTGCTGCTGCATAGTGCCACATCACCTTAGCCAGCCTGTGTGGATGTGAGGGTCTAGATGCTTGTCCCAGCAGCATGCCACCTCCACGGATAGTCACTGCCAGCCAAAATGACACAGTGTTGCCTGGGCCAGCATGGTCTGTAACTGCTTCAGCCCTCTGTGGGAGTGACCACTTTGCTGGTGGTACCTGGAGTCTAATCAGGAGGATGTCAGGTTTCCATGTCTTCCTCAGAGACATGGGGAAAGAAGAGATATAGAGTCACTGTGCGAGGGAGCACTGTCAGCCAGGGCTGATACAGGGACAGGAGGAAAGTGTTGAAATTTTAGAGAGAAAATTTGCAGCCAGGGAAGAAATAGGTGAGACTGCAATCACTACATAAGTGCATCTATGACCAGGTGCTTGGCACACACAAGCAATACAAAGCTATTGGCTTGCAAAAGGCTTTGCCTATAAGCAAAAAAAATCCAAAACAACAAACAGAAAATCCGACAAATTCGTAGAATAATCATATAGTGTTTCTTGAAGTTAGTTGCAACTGAGTCCAAGGGTTGCAAGGGAGAAGGACTTGGGGATACTGATGGGAAAAAAGCTGGACATGATGTGGCAATGTGTGCTTGCAGCCCAGAAGGCCAACCGTGTCCTGGGCTGCATCAAGAGAAGTGGGCCAGCAGGTCGAGGGAGGTGATTCTGCCCCTCTGCGCTGCTTTGGTGAGACCCCCCCCAGGAGTCCTGCGTCCAGCTCTGGAGCCCTCAGCACAGGAAGGACATGGACCTGTTGGAGCGGGTCCAAAGGAGGGCCACAAAAAGTGTCAGAGGGATGAGGAAAGGCTGAGAGAGTTGGGGCTGTTCAGCCTGGAGAAGAGAAGGCTGCGGGGAGACCTTATTGTGGCCTTCCAGTACCTAAAAGGGGCCTGTAAGGAAGATGGGGACAGACTTTTTAGCAGAGCCTTTAGTGACAGGACAAGGGTAATGGTCTTAAACTAAAAGCGGGTAGATTTAGACTAGATATGAGGAAGATATTTTTTATGATGAGGGTGGTGAGGTATTGGGACAGTTTGCCCAGAGAGATGGTAGATGTCCCATCCCTGGAAACATTCAAGGCCAGGTTGGATAGGGCTCTGAGCAACCTCGTCTAGTTGAAGACATCCCTGCTCACTGCAGGGGGGTTGGATTGGATGACCTTTAGAGGTCCCTTCCAACCTAACCCATTCTGTGATTCCATGATTCTGTGATACCTGGCACAAACTCCAGCTAAAAGCCAGTCACCACAGCAGTACCCCAGCATGGACACTGGGGTCAGTGCTATTCTACCTCTCCATTAAGGCCTGGACGAGGGACAGAGGGCACCACCTGCAAGCTGCAGACTATCCAGAGTGGGGGGAGTGGCTGATACACCACAGAGCTGTGCTGCAGTGCAGAAGGACCTCAGCTGTATGCAGCCCTGGGAAACACTGCTTTGGGGAGGGATTTGAATTGGATGATCTGCAGAGGTGCCTCCTAGCTGCAGCCTTGCAGTGGCTCTGATTTTCTGTAAGAACTTGCTATGTTTTTTAACAGGTTTTAACAGATATTTGCTTTTTACTAAAGCTTAACTACTTTGCAGAACTCTTGCGTGTCTGTGCACTGAGGGTTTCACTGGCTGTCTCAAGTTCACAGCAATGGGCATGTGGCAGCTCAGGCTGAGCGTGCGAGGGGGTGTGTAGGAGCCATTGTCATGGCTGTTTCTTCTGTTGACTAGTATGCATCAGGCTGTTGTCCTGTTCTTAGTATGGAGAATTAATAACTTTTACTGTATTTATTTCATACAATATTGCACTTGTGAACATCCACACATTCTGCCTTCCACACTTTCTTTCTTTCTACTACAAAATTTTCTTCTTCGGAGTCCCAGCAGCTAAAAAGCATTAGGGCTGCCACAATCTTAGAGGACTGGAGGCAACCATGTTTTCATTGGCATAGCAAACCATGAGATCTTGCAGAAATGGACACATTGTATATTGTGTCCACTGCAATGGACAATGGGCTTCCATTGAAGAAAGATTTTTTTTTTTTTTTGTGGAGACCTCATTTGCCATAGACGTTATAAAGCAATGGTCCAGGACATCCGCACAATATGGCCTGTTAAGGTGTGTCTCTGACTTCCTGGATCCCTACTACTTTATGTTTGGGTGACTGTAGGGTTAATTTAGGCTGATCCTTTTCAGATGGATTGTCAGACCGTGCTTATTAAGCATTTGTGAAGCTATCTAATATGATGAAAAAAAAGAGGAAAAGTGATAAAGTGAATGATGAGTGGTTCATGTGGTTCACCACAGCTGGCTGACTTTTAAAAAAATCTAAATCATACTTCAGTCTGTCTCTTACTACGGAGGGGGGAAGCCACATGTAAGCAGGTGATTTTGGCTGCCCCACATAAGGAAAAAGGTTATCTTTCCTTTTGGCCTTATTTGCCATCACTAAATCTGCATTGCAAAGGAGATGGAGAGATGCAGTCCTCTGTGGTGTCTGGTGGGGCATGAGCTATCTTCTCCTGCCTGGATTCTTTAGTGTCTAATAAGGATCAAACTTATATTGTATTTTCCTCTTTAGTGAAGTACTGATAGCAGCTCTCTGTTCTGTCTATCTGATATTTCTGAAACTTCTTGAAAATTATCATTTTTGCCATCTTTTGCCTACTGTGAAGTGTTGTTGAAATTGGTTGAGTGCAGATTTTTTTTCAAGTGCAGAAGAAGGACGTCAGCAGACAAGGAAAATGTGATCATGTGTGCTGGATTTTAAGATGGCATTAGAAATACAGCTGGGCTTAAAAACACAGAAAGCTCATTACATGTTCTAGTCTCTCAGGATCTGACAGTCTTTCAAGAGTCATTTTGGATGACAATTTAATTATAAGAGAATGGGGGAAGTATCTTTTATTCAAGAAATGTAAGGTGTTTTTTGTTGTTTTGGGTTTATTTTGGGTTTGTTTGTTTGTTTTTTTTGTTAGTGAAGAAAGTAAAAGGAATAGATAATTGCTCTGAGTTTAGCCTTGGCAAGTCACAAAGCTACTTTACTTACTAAAAACCCAGCTGTCCCCAAAACACATGTTCTGCACTGTCAACTGGCAATATCAACACTTTCTCATGGTTTAAAGGCCAGGTTGAATATCTTGGCAGTCAGATATTAGAACTGCATTTTGCAGAATGTCATGATAATTAACAACTTTTCTTCCACCAACTAAAAGATTTTTTTACTGAATTTGCTTTCTCTAGAAATAAATGTGCTTATTAGGAAGCAGGAGATTTTTAGTGATACAGAAGTTATTAAAGGTAGTAAATTATAGCTGTTAAATGGAAAACTTACCACAATGAGAATAAGTAACTTGATACTAGAAAATGGAATTTGTCTGGAAGACATTCAGGTTGGCAAATCTAAGACATTCTCTTTCTGTAGGTAATACAGGTTTGTGGAGTGTTGATGCATCATGTACATCTTGAGTTACTGCTGTTTAAGCAGTCTAGCGGTATGTGAGATGTGTCCCAGATGTAGTGGTAGGACATGTGAAAGATTATTGTTTGTTAGCTTTTTGCAGGGCACTTGTTCTTAACTAAATATTTTTATCTGTGATGTAATACTTGCTCTCCTTTCACTTTCTTGCTGGATGGCACAGCCTTTGCAGAAGCCAAATCCTAAAAGATACAATTCTAAGAGCCCACAAAATGCATCTGTGTCCATTTAGGTGTTGGCAAAACCAGATAGATTGAGCAATAGATCAGAAAGCATTCCTGGAGCTACAGAGTAGGTATGCAGAAGCTCTGTTCTCACTGTTGTAAGACCAGTAATCTGCAGAATGTTTTCTCCTTGCTGTCTCAGGAGGAACACTGTCAGTCTGAATTCTTGAAATACACTAATTTAAACTGTGCAAGTTGCTGATTGGGTAAAATGTGCTGGATGTAAACAAAAAAAAAATCTTAAATTAGTTTTATATCCTTTTATTCCTGTTCATGAGGCCATGAGGAGGACAGGTCTGGTCCTCTCTGTGCTGCTATGAGGCAGACTGCTGCACTGCCATGGGCCTCCCACCGTGGTTAATACGCACTGGCAGGGAGTGCCTTGGTCTTCTGAATGCTCACGCATGAAGTAAATTGGTAAAATTCCAGGCACTGCAGTAAAACTGAGGAACTACAGTGGAATTAAATAGGTCTGGCTTTCATTTCTGGCTTTGCTGTAGATTGTCTGTATGATCTTGGACGGAGTTTGGTTTCTTTTATATGGAGATGGAAGCCAGATACAGGTTCTTTCTCCTGGTTATTTATGCTGGAGGTTATGGGCGGGGGTTGACTCTCAGTGTGTTCTGCAAGACAGAGAATGGCAGGACCTTCCCATCCACAGATTCAGGACTGATGTGCTTTCGCACTGTTGAGGAGGCAGCAGCTCCTCACTGCTTGCTGGATGTGGCTTCTCACTTGCTTGCTATGGAGGGGTCTGCAGTCACACTAGATAGTGCCAGAGCCCCATGAGTGGGTAGGTCTCACTCTTGACAGCAGCCATGCACAAGACAAGTGCTGTAGGTAGCCTTAGCTGAGAACTAAATTAAAATGGTTGTCTTGTTACTGGATTAGTTATAGGTGTGTCACAGGGGGGCAGTCTGGCAGAACTTTGTTGTACTTACTTGTGGAAGAAAGTGGAAAAGCATGTTCAACAAAAGGAACAGAAGCCAAGCCAAATCCCCAGTGACCTATTCTTCTTCCTGCTAAGTGGTTACATGTGTTTTATTGCTGAGCATCCAGCTAAAACTTTCAGGGAAATTTTGGTGGAGTGTGCTGGAACTGCTGACTCAATGCAGCTCTTGCAGCCTATTCAACAAAAACATCTGGTACAGCTCTGATTTACACTTGTTTGAAGAGAGAAAAGCAGGTGCATCTGTTGCTGCAGTGGGAAGCTGTCAAAAGAAGAGACCTTCTCCTATACCACCACTCATCATGGTGACTCTGCTGTGGCTTGAGAGTTATCACTTCTGACTGTTACACTTCAGAAGCCTCATACTCTATTTCAGCACATAAATGTTAGGCATCCCTCAATCAACTGACAAAGAGAAAGCACTATTTCCTTCTTACATGGGATGATTTATATCACCAATGAAGGATTTGTTTTTTCGGTGTAAGTGCCTTGTTTTCAACCAGCGGAGTGAATTTAAACTGATTTAGATTTGGTGGATTGATTTAGCTGAATGGAAAAAGATCGCAGAATCACAGAATCACAGAATGGTAGGGGTTGGAAGGGACCTCTGTGGGTCATCTAGTCCAACCCTCCTGCTGAAGCAGGGTCACCTACAGCAGGCTGCAGAGGACCTTGTCCAGGCGGGTCTTGAATATCTC
>Ga0065711_1050045_pt1 | contig 11016 bp, 6 predicted proteins | sample Hoacrofraction12_FD_59098 | JGI IMG/M metagenome (GOLD analysis project Ga0065711, IMG submission 59098) | Hoatzin crop microbial communities from Cojedes, Venezuela - Epithelial fraction 12 v2 (version 2) | ecosystem: Host-associated > Birds > Digestive system > Esophagus > Crop | place... | reverse complement strand
TGGACAAGGTCCTGTGCAGCCTGCTGTAGGTGACCCTGCTTCGGCAGGAGGGTTGGACTAGATGACCCACAGAGGTCCCTTCCAACCCCTACTAGTCTGTGATTCTGTGATTCTGTCTTTGGTATAGTGCTCATGTGTGGTGAAAAACAAGCTGGAAGTTTTTGACGGGTTACGGCTCTTGTGTGATCTTTTTTGTTCCAACTTGATATGTTGGCACTTTATTCTACAGAAAGGCAGAGCTCTGCTCCACCAGCCAGGTTCAGCTGGAGCAGTGTTTCGAACTCATCAAGTGCTGAAAAAACCCTGAAGTTCTTCGTACATCTTGCTATGTTTTTGTGGTGGTGTTTTTTTTTTTTTAATCCAAATAGCTTTAGGCTTCAGTTCCCTGTCTGTAAAATGGGGGGGATAATAACTCTTACATGGTGTTAGGAGAGAATTTTTTTATTTACTTAGCAGCTCAATGAGGAGAAAGTAGTAAAGAAATTATCAACTCTGTTTTCAGGGCAAGGTTCGAATGAAATGTAATAAAAGTGTGGTCCATGCATTGTTGTTAAATATTTCCAATTTGTACATTCTCATTAAACTAGCTCTGTCCATTTTTTGTGCTGCACCAGATGGCCTGTGGAAAAATCATATGTGCTCATGTAATTAAAGGTTGTGTTATAATGCATATTCACAAAGAGACTACGGTCTACTGAGGTGTGGCACTTTACCTAATTTTATGTATTGACTTGACAGTTTTGCTGTATGAAAGTTGCAACGTTGTCTTCTGTACGTATGTGTGTATACATGGGTGGGCACATGCACACTCGCAAAACTTGTCTGTTAATTTGTTTTAGTTGTAATTGGAACAACTCTGAGGAGATTTACCTGTAGAATTTAGAATTGTTCTTGGTAGATTACAGTACCCTGAGATAAATACGTGCTCAGTCTGACTTTATACAGTTCTACTAGAGCTGGTTCTGGATGGAGTGAGGAATATGCTGCTTGTTTTAATTTTCCTAGAGGAAGTTTAGACATAAAATCTTATGGAAATTAATAACTTTTCTTATAGATTATTCATGCATATTTTGTCTGGAGATAGTTGGAATAATTTGCATGGAAATAGTAGATTAAGAAGTTAATGGTAACACAGCTTGACAACTGAAAGTTGATGTTTGGGCTTATACATTAACTTGTTCCAGATTGAATACAGTCTGTTTAAACCTATGTCTGGCTCTTTAGATAACAAATTAAGAAACTTGTTTTCTAAAAATCCTTGGCAGAAATTAGACTTTCTGTTAACATTGTTATAGCTATGAATTAATTTTGTGTTACAGGAATGTTATGTTCATAACCTGCTACGAGTTACGGTGTACCTTCCAACTCTGAGGCTTCAAATTCTGGAGCTTATTATCGAAAAGCTGTTGAAGTTGGATGTAAGTTTATTCTGTATCATCTTTTAAGGAATCTTGGTGTTAAAATACACAGTAGGAAATTAAATATACTTCCATGTTAAGCTCAACAAAAAATATGTCGCAGTAGTGCTCATGATCATGAGTATAAAATTAAACAAATGTATACTCCATTCCCAGTCTTAAGATGTTCCCACACCTGAGGGTAACTGTATGATATCTACTGTTATACCCTGCATGGAATCTCCATGCCAGAATCAAAATAACTGTTTCATGGTGGTCAGTGCTAATGGGCAGAGAACGTGCTTCTCTTTGTGTTTTGTCATTCCTTTGAAGTAAAATGATTTACAGTCTTAAAGACAGGAAGGGTAGCATTGTAAATGACTAAGGCTTTTTATTCTGGAGAACCTCAGTGTGTAACAATCTGGGGAAAGCTTATGTTCTGGAGGTAAAGTTTCAGGCAGTTTGGAGTGTGTGTTTGTGTATTAGATACATATCATCCCCTTTTAAAATGTTTATTTAGTGCAGGACAAAATCTAGTCTAGAAATTACCTGTGTTGTAATTTCTTCTATAAATAATAAAAACAGGTGTCATGTTATTGTCATGGTCTCGCAAAAATTAATTTCTTGTTTGCAACTGTAGGTTAGTACTCCACAGCAAGATATTGAAGATGCTGAAGAAACTGCCAATAACTCCGATAGTGAGGAAAAATCTACAGAGGCGGGACTTTTTGACATGGTTGGCTGTCTTGTTCTACTAAGAAGTTTTAGAAAAATTTTCACTTTTGAGGTGGCTGTGAACTAAGACAGTGTAGGCATTCATTGTTGCTTTGTCATTAACTGCTCTGCAAATGGAGAGAGTGTAGGAACATTTTATTGTTTGTTGCTGCACTGCACAGGGCTCTTGAAACCTGAACAGCTGACAAATGATTAATGTGTTCTCCGAGTGTTGACTTTATTAATGTAAATACCCAGCATACATGCAATGAATCAGTTTCATTATGTAAAAAGACAAGCAGCTGTACATAAAGCTGATTAAAGAATTCACTGTAGTTGGCTTAGTTTACAAAAACTTGCTCACACTAAACAGTGTAATTAGATACTGTGGTTTTTTTAAGAAGACAAAACTTTAGCACGTCACTGAAAGAGAAATTAAGTTTCACTTTTCCTGTAATTGCTGTCTTTATGATGTTGTCTATGTAAAAGCTGCATGACTGCCATTTTATCTACCAGGAGGAAGATGAAGAAAGAAAAAGAAACAAAGTTGTCTCTCCCCTTAGTGAGAGAATGGCACATCCACTTGCAGAGCGCCTTGATATTTTGATGACCGTCCTGTTTTCCTATATTAAAGATGTTTGCCACGTGGATGGTAAGAACACTTGAACTAGAACCAAATTTGTTGGTTTGCTAACAAGTAAGAAAACCGTAAGAGGAGTTCCTGCTTTCTGCTGCTGCAAGATAGAGCCCTCACCCTTTAATGGCACAGCAGGCTGCAGTCTGCATTCCTGCCTCTGCCTAGTGTTGGCAGAGGATGCAGAGGTACATTTATGACTGCAAAGGTTTAGTCTGCAGTTGGAGACCCTCTGATTATATAAATATGACAGTGTATCCAAACTCTGGCATTATAGGGTGTAAGGGTAAATCGAGTTTTGTTTTTTCATTGTGCGACAAAACTTAGGGGATTAGAAATACTTTTGAGTTTCGCTACCACAGTGCTTTATCATGTGCTTTACTGTACTGCTTTGAGTATTAGAATTATGGATCCTTTCAACATGACTGGAAGTAGATTAAAACAACCAGCCACATCACTGAACTGGAATTGCTACAGCAAGGCTTTGTGTTTATAGGAAAATACCCGAAAGAAATGTCATACAGGGGCTTTTATTAAAGGTTTTAATTTCTTAGATTTGTGTATTTAAAACAGAATATTTAGAAACCATTTTGCTGTATCGTCTTCGTGTAAGTCAGGAAAGCAATTTATTAGTGTTTTCTTCTGGCTCTTCTGAATTAGCACATTATTGCAAAGTTTGTGTGTCTGCTAGTTTTATACATGTGTGTGTGCACACAGAGATATTCTCCATGTACACCCACATAAAAAGCCGTAGAACGGAAGTCCTGCAAGGTCTTACTATAAATATTTTTTAGATGTCAGATAAGCCTAGAAGTCAGCTTGATGGTGTTTCTTTGCATATTTCTTACTGGTTTAGAAAGATAGGAATTCCACTTCTGCAGCATGAGGGCATGGAAAAAACCCTGAAATGGCGCTTTTTCTTTTCTGTTTTCTTTTTTTGTTGTGTAGGCAAGCTAGATATCAACAACACAAAGGATTTGTATCGGGATCTGGTTTCTGTTTTTGACAAGCTCATTTTACCAACCCATGCTTCATGTCACGTACAGTATTTCATGTTCTACATCTGTAGCTTTAAATTGGTGAGTACAACCTCTTTAAAACGCAGTGTCTTCTGTCATTTCTGCCTCGTTTTGGCTTTTTTTACAAAAAATAGTTGTTTTCTGCTGTAAGTCTAGTATTACCTTCATGTGTCTGAAGATAGCACATCAGGATTCATTAGTATCTTTTCTTTCTTTTCCTCCTCTGTTACTCCTTTCTTCAAGTTTTATGTGGTTGCTCTTCCCATGTTATGCTTAAATGGCAAACAGGTGGAATCTAAGGTAGGGTGAAGAAACTTGGTTAACGGGCCTCTGCTACAAGAGGACTCTTGAACCTGAGACACAGTGCTCCAACAAGTTCCTTCAGCATCCCAAAACTATCTTGAAGATGCTGTTTGTGTTAGCTTTTTAATTTGAAATTGGTGTCTGCTGTTTGTTCCTCCCCTCCCCGTTTTCCCATCTCTCACAAGCAAACTATAGTTCTTTCTCTTGCCATATAAAAATAAGAACATGCATGCTTTTTGCATGAGAGTAGCTAAAGATCCAGTAAAGCTAATGCCCTGTCTCTGCCAGGACAGTGGTGTATAGTGGATGTGTTGGAAGGAATGTCAGAATGGGGCAAGCACATTACCATGCTTTGCTAGAATACTCTCTCAGCCTCCGTCAATAGCCCGCTAACTTCCTGAGCTACAGTGATGTTCTTTCATGGTAACAGCCCATGATGGATGAATTCAAGGAGAAAATATCTTGGGATGTTACTGTTTTTGTACTGATATGAGTTTTTGGCATCATGAACTTCTGTGGCAATAAGTTCCACAATATAGCAATTTAAGGTGAAGAATCACTTTTGTTTCTTTCAGTTCTGCATCCTGCTATTTTCACTGGATGTCCCTGACCTCTTCTGCTACAGGAGACAGAGAACAGTCACTTTGTGTTTACCTTCTTACCACTCTCATTTTTAAACGCTTCTCCTGTATCTATTCCTGACTTATTCCTAGACTTCTGGTTCCATTTACATTTTACAACTAAATATAGAAGAAGACACAGATAAGAGTACTCTTCCATCATGTGTAGGAATAGTTACTTACTACAGTTATAGGTAGATTTTTTTTTTAAATGGTTTCGTTACAAAAGTTGTGGGAATTGAGTATTAGGAATGTGTTACTTAAACAATGTCATCAGCATAACAACTGATGATTTTTGTCTATCTTGTTTCCAGGGGTTGGCTGAGGCATTTTTAGACCATCTCTGGAAAAAACTGCATGATCCAAACAATCCTTCAGTGATCAGGCAGACTGCTGGGAGTTACATTGGCAGCTTCTTGGCAAGAGCTAAATTTATTCCAGTTGTGTAAGTTGTTTTGCTATGTGAGCAGAACCAAACAATTTATGGTGATTGCCGAGGTTACGTACAGAATTCACAGAATGTGTGCACATTGTTGGTCTTTTATTCCCACTGCTTTGCCAGTAAGCCTGTATCAATGGTCTTGTTTGTCCTTTCTACAATACTGTTTCAGTATTGTCTTGAAGTTTCCAGGAAAGTTTTGCATTTACTGGATGCAGGCTCTAATGACAGCTGGGATTCATGACTTGCTGTTTAAGGCTTCACTTGCCAAGAAATGCTGAGCACGGGTAGGTTATGTTGACTTCACGCGGAGTCATGGATGCCTGGTATATCTGATGTTCAGAAGCAGATGCTTTTAATGCCCTATGTTAGGCGTTTTATGTGGGCTCTGAGACAGGGAAGTCAAGGGTTCAAGTATTTTGATAACAGATGGACTAAAATACTTCAGTAAATGAGTGAAAAATGTCATCTTTTTTACATACACATTCTGTATTTTTGTGCTGTTCAGGGTGGGCTTGGTGACTTTAATGTTGACCTTAATTTGATACTGGAATTACTTGTTGGACATGGGAGACGTCTCTGTCTGTGCTACCTTGTAGGCCAGGATTCTGCTTACTTACTGTGTGTGTCACATGCAACATGCGTTCATGGATTCATCTCTTCAGGCATTTTGTGCTTTCACTGATTGGGATTTTCAGTGCTGATATGTTGATTCATTTTATGCTGAGATAGCGGAGAAAGCTTATAACAGAATCTCCTTTTTTACAGTGAGGTTTTCATACTGATTTTGTAACCACTGAGATCCTTGAATACTTGTTTAATAACTTTTCATCACCATTTCAGGTGATATTTTTACACCTTTCCCCCCCACTTCCATTATAGCACAGTGAAAGCATGCCTGGATCTTCTGGTGAACTGGATGCATAAATACATTGATAATCAGGATGCAGGGGCTAACGCTTACTGTGATGTAGCTCTCCACGGGCCATTTTATTCTACGTGTCAGGCAGTGTTCTATACGCTTATTTTCCGTCATAAGCAACTTCTGGATGGAAACCTAAGGAAAGGTGAGTATAGTAGGTTTGAACAGCATTGTGATTCATTTGCCAGTTCTGCTGTAGATGTGTTTTGTCATGGTTGATTCAGTCAGGTATCTGTTGGCAAGTTTATGTTGTTGTGCTCTAAATAAAATGAGATGGCTTGTACCCCTGTTGGGCTACCAAGCTAAAGAATCTTTTTTTTTCCCCCCCACTGTTGAAAACAATGCGGAGAAGTCCTCAGCAGTGATATCTGACCCCACTTAACTGAGCATGTCTGAATTCCAGCTGTATAAAACTGGCGTGGGCTTCAGTTAGTAATCTTTCTTGATAACCTGTGCCTCTGTTAGTTCCTGTAATGGGTATCTAAGTGTAGCATCCGTCTTAGAAGGATCCGCAGCTGTGGCTGGTTGCCGTTATTTAGAGCTGAAGAAGCTGTAGGCTAGATCTGTACTGTAAAAGAGCACCCTAGGATGTGCTTCTGTGGTGTTGTGCAGAGTGCGGGCTGGTCAGACTGGAAATCCTTAGAAATTAAGTTCAGCTTATATGATACATAACCTCTGCTTGTCAATTGTTCTTATTTTCAAGGTCTGTCATATCTGCAGAGTTTAAATTTTGAGCGCATTGTCATGTGTCAGCTAAACCCCCTGAAGATTTGTATACCCTCTGTTGTGAACTTGTTTGCTGCCATTACCAGGTAGGTACCTACTGATTTATTTCAGTTTCAGCTTGATACAGGTGTTTGTGCATGTGCATCTAAAAACAGCACAGTACGTAGAACGTGGGTTTTCTTAGGCACAGTATCAAGTATTACCCAAGACAGCTCATGTAACACTGCCCGTGTTCTAGGTGGGGTAAGTTTATTTCTGGTTCAGTTTCAATGAAATCCTGTAGTACTATGAAACATTGCTTTGTGTTGGAGCCAGTATGATTCTACTTGGAGTAAAGTTTATAGGAGTGCAGAGGAAGAGAACAGACACTTTGCGATTATGTTGAAAACTAGTATCGGTTGAAAAATGGAAGATAGAAGTGATGTTTGTTAAAAAAATAACGTCACATTTTAATACCATCTGAAATTCTTGCTTTCTGTGTACTAGAAATGCTTATCTTTTCTCTGCTACCTTTTGAAGGAAATACCAGTTGGTGTTCTGCTACACAATTATTGAGAGGAACAATAGGCAGTTTATACCAGTTGTACGGAGTGGCACTGGGGGTGGCCTTGTGCAGACGTGCACTAACCTGCTTGACAGTTTCTTCCCCTTTGATCCCTACATGCTGAAAAGGTATAGTTTAATCAACTCGTTTCTGCCTTGTAGAAAATAACGAACTAAAACTAAGAAACTGTCGGTGTTTCTACAGTTCGCTTTCTTCACTGATCTTTAGTACTTTTCGTGTTGCATATTTTAACCAGAGATTGTCAAAGGTTTGAATTGAAATTTACCCCCACTGTGACATATAGTGCTGCAAAAGGAAGAAAGCCCAGTTTCCTGGAAGGTCTAGTTAATGCTTGGTTTTCTTCTGGTTTTCCTTGTTTTAAGCAGTCTCTAAAATACCATGTTAGCCTAAAACATGTTTTGTTGGAGCTGTGGTGGTGGCATGCCAGTTTTTTAATTGGTTTGGTTTGGGTTTCTTGCACCTTTAGTGTATTCCTTCTTGATTGGAGACTTCAGCTTATTTAAAATATCTTGCTTTTTTAATGAATAGTGGATTATTTGTAGCTTTTTGAAATGTCTAGCACTATGATGCTTTAATAATTTTTTTTATCTTTAATAAAGGATAAATAAAAGTTCCTTTTAGAGGGCAACATTCTGGCTTTTTTCTCTCTTATGAAAAAATAAAAATCCGACTCCACAGAAGGGAGACCTTTTTTAGAAGTAGAAACTATTAAAGAAGCCATCCAGCTAGCGATTGGGAGACCTGACTGTATCAGAACTCCTGAAGCAAGCAATTGTAATTTATACCTATTAGCAAAATGGAGTTGTTTCTTCATGGGGTTAATTAGGGGTTATATAGGAATTGATTGAATAGTTTGTAAAACCGTACAGAGGGCTATCAAAATGTCAAGCGTTTTACACTGTATTATTAAAATGAAATACATATGACTTATACCAAATACATTAACTCAATAGTGTGTTTTAATTCCTCTTTTAGATCAAAGAAGACTATTGATCCTTTTTATCAGTTTTGGGAAGAGCTGAGTGCTGAAGATCTTGAGAATCTGAAGAAACCCATTAAAAGGGTAATCTTTTCTGATCAAAATGCAGTTCAGCTTTTGCCAAATCTCTACCAGCTGCTTCTGTTCAGGATTTTTTTTTTTATTAGTAGATGCAAGTATACTAAACATTTACGAGAAACTGTGCTTGAAATTAGGACACTTCAGGGATTTGATCCATCCTTACTTTGAGAACACTTTTCTCCTCTTCCGCAGAAGAGTTAGTCTGGCAGCACAGGACCAGAGCGAATGCTTATGAATGCTCTCAGAATATGGACATGCTGATGTCGCTGGGAAATCCACTTTGTAGATACGGTTTAGTTTCTGGGTGTCATAATAAGAGTACATTTAGTTCTCTTACCATTCCAACTAGTTATGACAATTGTAGTACAACCCGACTTCTGAATTATATCTTGCTAAAGCTGCTGTGTAGCCTGTTTACCTTCCTGCAGAATGTCTATCCTATGTCAGGTCGTTGCTGGGGTTCTTCAGATGTTGTTTTTATCTTTCCTTCTTATGACAACATGTAAAAGCATTTTACGGTGTTGTAGCTTTGTAAACTTTCCTACAGCATTTTGATTAGCAGATTTGATTACTGCAACATTCCAGAATTTACTTTAGAAGCACCTTTTTTGGTCTGAACATTCATTATTTCTGCCAAAACTTTAATGAAGACCTGGAGTATCTTTCTGGTCTCACTGATCCTTTTAAATTTGTGCAGGGTACTTCTGAAGATGAAGATGATGACTTTTTGAAAGGGGAAACCCCTCAGAATGACGGTGTGATTGGAATTGCTCCAAATTCCTACGAGTCAAATGCCCGGAGCCCAGTGAGCAACATTGGCTCCCCTCCAGACTGCTATGTGCCGTACCCTCAGTGACATGGAGAATCAATCAGAAGTGAAAAGGTTGAAAATCGTATGCAATTTTTTTCTCTATGAAGAGACTTTAGCTTAACTTTCCAAACTGGCAAATGTTTAAGTAACTACATTTTAGAAAAATTGTTGTTTCTTAATCATCAGGTTTCTACAGATATGTTATGATAAAGTCATATGTTGCTAGAAAAGCCTAGAGAATAAATAGGGTGATATTTTACAAATTTCACATTGAAATTGTTTTTATGACTTACAAAGATTTTTTATTTTATAGTTTTTCCTGACTCTTAAAAACTTTTGTTTACTAATGTTTCTCTACAAGGTTTTATATATCGGGTGAAATTCTGATCTTTTCCTACTGATTTGTGTGGGGTCCAGAATTCCATTGTCGGTATTCAGACTGTACTCTGACTGGTTTTGAGTTGGTTTCAAAGCGGTGGCGTGATCCCACAATAGGGAAGCCATGAATCGAGTCGGACAGTGATATTTTGCACGCGTATCTGAAGCTTTTCCTATCTGTAGAGCAGTAAGTATTTGGTAAAGCCACGTGATAGTGGAAAGCGTGTTCAGATGCTAAGCATTATCACTCCGTAGATAAGTAGCTGACGCACAACTTTCCTGGCTATGAAAGTTCAGACTTGTGAAAGTGATGATGTTTGGAAGTGTTGAAAATGACGGAGTAGCTGAATGTACGACTTGTAGATAGAAGCACTCTGAGACAGGTATTTATTTTCAGGATTTGAAGTCTATATGTGAAAGCTGAAAAGACAAAAAAAAAAAAAATCTTCCCTCATTGAAAGGAAGCAGTGTTGTCTGGTGTCCTTGTGTTGTCCATGTGTTGGTGCTGGGGTTTCTCTGCATAGGTTACTTGTCTTTTTTCATGATTGCTGGCTTTTGCGTTTGAGTAAGAATATAAACAGTGGAAAAAATAAATGTTATTTGTGTAACATCTAGTTGAAAACTTATGCATTTGGGACTAACCTCCAATAGCTGTGCAACTCCATTTGCCCTTCTTCAGATTCTGAGCTGGGGGGCTTCAAGGACAACATTATTGCTCAGAGCCAATAAAGACTGATGAAACCAGTGCAAATCTTACATACAAAGACATGTTTTTTAAAAGGTGTAACTGAGGACCTCGCAGAGTCTGGCTTCTCGGAGTTAGGGGGTTTGTTTTGACAGACACGAGGACGAGTTTTGGCTGTGATACTGCAAAATGCATCAGTGGATCTTGTTCATCCTTGGGTAAAGTGAGACTTAAGTTTTTGGTTTCAATTTTAGTCCTCTCTACTGCCATTCCTGAGCAATAAACAATAGATTTCCGTCTGAAATAATTGCCTTCTCTCCTGGCATAGGAAAGGAGCCTTCTCCCATCAGCAGTAAGGAAAACGTCTTTTGCAAGCTGCTGTTTTCTGTTCCTCTGCTGTTGCGTCTTTAGTAACGCGCTCGGTCGCTGCTACCGGCTGCGGAAAACTTCCCAGGTTGTGCTGCCGGGTGCCGGCTGCAGGAACTTCCACAGCTCGGTAAAAGCCACAAGAGAAGGATGGGGGTGACGTGAAAAAGCGTGCAGACGGTGGACGGTCTGGGCTGGAGCTGTGCCCTCACCGTCCCTCGGCTGCGGGGACACGCTTTGGGCGGAGACTGAGCCGTTCCTGGCCTCTGTTCTGCGGCGGGGGCTCCCGGGGGGCTGCGGCCCCGCGGCGAAGGGGTCCCGGCCGCCCAGACCCCGCTCTCCCTGCGGGGGCACTCCGACTGCTGCCCCCGCCGGCG
>Ga0065711_1050044_pt1 | contig 11016 bp, 7 predicted proteins | sample Hoacrofraction12_FD_59098 | JGI IMG/M metagenome (GOLD analysis project Ga0065711, IMG submission 59098) | Hoatzin crop microbial communities from Cojedes, Venezuela - Epithelial fraction 12 v2 (version 2) | ecosystem: Host-associated > Birds > Digestive system > Esophagus > Crop | place... | reverse complement strand
AGACCCGCCTGGACAAGATCCTGTGCAGCCTACTGTAGGTGACCCTGCTTCGGCAGGGGGGTTGGACTAGATGACCCACAGAGGTCCCTTCCAACCCCTTCTATTCTGTGATTCTGTGAAGCCTTTGGCCTTCAAGCAGCTGCTGTGCCCCATGGGGTGGTTCAGCAGCCGATTCACAAACATCTTGGGCCTCTGTGTGAGGAGCATGGTGGGAATTGGGCCAGTAATTTGAGTGATGCTTGGCTGTCCTTGCTAGTCAGGCAGGACCTCAGGCTTTTCAAAGGGGGTTACAGGAGCAGCAGCAGCTGCCTGGCTTCGTTAGGCTCCCGTCATTTGTAGCAAGGGGTGAGCCCAGCCAGGTCCAGGTTGCAGGACAAGCAGAGCAGGGATTTTGCCTCAGCATTTCTGGGTTGACTCTGTCATTGCAGGTGAGCACCTTTTCTCCTTTCCTGCTTAGTTCTTCACAGCCTTTATGGGAGAAATGTCACCTCTTTTTCACAGGTGGGGAAACCAAGGCATGGAGATTAACCTAATAGCTAAATCACCTAAGGACCTGATATCACAATGTCAGACCCACAAGCCAAGACAGGCCTTCAGCAGCATGACAAGCTCAGAGGCGTGTAAAGCCAGTGGCACAAACCTGTACTTAGCATCTCTTGTATGTGGTAAGCGTTTTGTCTGCAATGTTCTGCTTTTGTTGAATTAGTCTTCTTTTAATTTTAATTAGAAAGTCTGGTGGGCAAAGCTCTGCAGCAGCTTTGGTCACAGCTGGCTGGGGCACCTGGCTTGGTGGGCTTGTAGTTGGCTGAGGTCAGTGCCCACAGCGTGGAGCTGCAGCGTACCTACAAGAAGCTGCTGCTGAGATTTTGCTGAGAGGTGTTTTTTGGGGGCTCTTCTCTTTTCCAGACTGTATTTCAGCCGGTAAATGAAAGGTAAAATTTGTTATTTTAGTGCTTTGGGTGTTCTGTGTGATCGCTAGCCTTCAGATGAGAAAATCTGATTTCATATGTTTATTAAAAAAACTCAAAAACTAATGTAATACCACCCCCTATGTTAATGCGTGTAGGGCAGTTAGCAAAGGCTGCTCCGCTGCTTTTATCAGTGGGTTTACTGGTGAGTTGGGCAGTGATGCAAGTCAGGTGCTGGCTGTGCTCAGCACCACAGATAGCACAGCTCTGGTTGTTTGACAGCTCAAGCATGCAGAATTTGCATTGACCGACACCTGCACAGCTTCATCGTTGTCTATGTCTGTAAAGTTTGTCATGTGTCTTGTCCCAAACACCTCACTGCTATCACAGCTCAGCGTTTGCCATATGTCGCGGTCCAGTGCCTGAAGGTATGTGTTCCTTACGCTATGTTGAAACAAAGCTGGGCTTGACTCCGGGCTGGACACTGTGTTCAGATACTTGTGTGTCTCTCCCAGTGAGGGGCTTGGGTAGCTCTCTCCAAGTCACACAGACGAATTTAGGGTGCTTTTTTTCTGGGGAACATTCTGACACTTCACGTTTAGTGACGTGACAGCTATAGTGAAAGTATTTATTGACTATCTTTACACAGTAAAAAATTATTCACCCAAGGAACCCTAAATTACACTGAACCTATTATGTCATTTCATATCTGAGCAATATTCTTGTTGCTAACAGGACACTGGACCTAACCCAGTAAAAAAGGCTGCCAAGTGCTGCAGAGGTACCAGGGCAGCAGTAAAACAGCTATGGGCCTCCATGTCCTTCTCCTTCCCTGCAGCCACAATGTTTTTTTGCAAACTACTTCCTTCAAAAGAAATACATATTTCATGTAAGGAAAATTACTTCAGCCTCAGGTCAGCAAACTATTTATTTCATAAGTTGAAGTATACACAAAATCCAGTGAAGTTACATTCTTTTGTCCTTAATTTTGAAGCTACAGAATCAATGCAACACTTTGCAGAAGGACCTCAGGCTTTGCTCACCTTGTTTTAACACCAGGAGAAGTGCAGAGGTCAAGCAGCTTGCCCCAAAACCCTCTCACCACTCACAACATCCCTGTGGGTCTGAGACTGCCTCCCCTCTGTTCAGGTGCCCTTCATAGACTATCTTGTAGACTTTTTGAAAACTGTCTTACAGTTAAAGGACACAAGGCTATGCCATGTCTTTCAACATAGGATTTGTGTTCAACATCAGTCTGCAAGAAGTGTTTGCAGCAGCATTTGAGACAATAGTTTGGACCCCAATGTGATTTGAGGTCTGTAACAATTTAGAAGCTCAGGTCTGTGCCTGCACAGCAGGTTTCATGGGAAAACTTTTATAAGTATCTTTGTTTCCCTTTAAAAAACTTCCTTAGGAAGAAGCTACTGCTAATTTTAGTAGGTGAATGGTGCTACATGGTGCATGGCCAAGACAATTTTAGTTTTTTGAATGGTACATCTTTCATTTTCCAAACTACGGTACTGAGTGGCAGAAAATCAATAAAACTAGTTCTTCAGGAAATGCTGATGTATGAAATCTGTTTGCAAAAGCAACTCTGTGCAGTCATTTGCTTTTTTAATGTTCATTTAAAAAAAAATAAAAAAATCAGACATGTATTTCCCAAGCAGATCTAAGCAAAGGAGAGTCATCTCCAGGTGTAGGCTACAGTTCACCAGCCTTCTGAGTACATCAGAGCTCCTGCATACCTCTGTCTCCATAATTATGTATGCTTTTGATATGGAAGTTGAAACCAAGCAGTGTCACTGAGTTCAGCTTGGAGATTTGGGATTTGTTTGAACTGCTCACACCAAGTTTAGCTCTGGAGCTTGCAAATCTTTGTGGATCTGGAACAAATGCAGGGTGGGGGATTAACAGGTAAACTCTGTGCGTATACCCTTGTGGTCAGCAGCTTGTCTGTGTATAATCTATGCAGATAGATCAAAAGCAAAATATTTTTAACAACAACTCTCGGGAGAATAAACGAGAGAAGAAATAGTGGAGCCATCATTCCAGTCCACGTGAATCTCGGTGTGGTTGCTGTACATGAAAAGATGTACGGTTTTCTTTGCACTGTGTAGTACATTCAGGAGAGTCACTCTGTTTCCTCATACCTTGGCACAGGGAAAGACGTCACATCGCTGTTTTGCTGTAAGAGGTACAGCTCTCTTCAGGAGATGGAATACTCACGATTTAATTTTTTCAAGAGCTTATTAAAAGTGACTGTGATTTACAGACATGGTTTCAATCTCGTGATGGACAAATACACTCTGAACGCACTTTGCCCTGTGACTCTCCATCCTCCAGCTGTCCCCAATCCAAGCTGCTTCACAGTCAGAGCAAAATCTGGCCAGGCTTATCTGGTAGCATGTGGAAAGACGTTTTGAAAGGAACAGGTTGGAGGGAGGTCAGAAGAAGCAGTCCTACCTGGCTAAGATGCTTTCTAATGCATCAGGGTATTTGGATGCTGTCATCAACATTGGTGGCAAAGTGAGCAAATGGGCATACAGAAAACAAGGACAAAGGTATTAATACTCATGTCAGAGTTCATTGCACAAATGACTTAATCTGTCACTGGAATAAGGGTCTGGAAATGTTGTCCGAACCAAAGGAAATGTACACTTTGATGGGTTTTGGAGGGTATTTTTCCTTCAGAAAGCAGCATGGTGTAAGTGAGTTACTGACATGCCAGTAATTCAAAGGAGGGTTTTGCATCCTTGCTGTGAGGCTGAATGACAACATAATACAGTTATTGAGAGAAAAAAGGAAGCCTCAGTCCTGGGTGTTTTACACTTTATATTCTGTAACAACAAGCAACACAAAAAAAGACTGATACATCAGGCAACCTTGGATTTGTACTGCGGTTCTCAAAGTGGAATGAAAGTGAGTGAGTGAAAGACTTCTAGCTGCAAATTGGCTTGCTGGGTTTTGCCAGCCAAACTTTTGGAAATTTATTTATTCCAGAAGAGATTAAAATCAACTTCACATTTATTGCTTTTCAATTTTATGAAAAATAACCACTTGTAAATCGCTGGAAGAGTAGACTTTGAACCTCCTTACTCTTTTTTTTTTTCCCCCCCTACCTGTCTCAACCACCTTTTTCTAGGTAAGCAGAGGTGCAGCAGAATACTAAGTGGGGGGAGAAACCCACAAGCAGTTAAATAGTGTTTTTCACAAATTCAAAAAGCCTTTGAAAAGAATACTTTTTTTCCTAAACATTTCAACCGACTTTAATCAAGAAAAAATGAGGTGTGAATGCTTGAATATGAAAGCCAGACTCACAAGTAGCACAAGGATAAACTGCACCTAAAGGCATTGGGCCACACAGTCACCCAAGTGGTACAGCAGAGATGCATCGCAGTTTGCTCCAACCACTATGAAGGTGAAGTTCAGTCCATTGCTCATGATCTTAGTGACAACAGAGAATGTGCTGTTGGAGGAGGTGCAAGAAGAATTCACACACTTTGCCTAGGCACTCTGGAATAGCTCAGTAGCCCTGGTGTGAATTTATAATCCATCACTTGATTTTCAAAACACAATATGCAAAGAAAAGGGAGGGATGTGATGTGAACCTATTTACAGAGGTTCAAGTATGTTGGGTTATATTCTGCCATATACATGTGAGAACACAAAAATTAACAACAGTGTGGGTGCAGCTCTGCTTTCCTGCACTGCTTCTCCTTCTGCCACACAGAAATAACACAAAGAAGTGACAATGACTTTCCAGGGGAAAAAAAAATACAATTTTCTTCAACAATTGAAATTCATGCAAGTTTTGCCAAAATTTGACATCTTAAATATCAGTATCTCAGCTTTTGCTGTGATTGTCTCATTAATGGAGCGAGTTACCCTCCTTTTTTTAAATTTCTTTAAAATTAATTTCAAAAAAATCAAACACCAACCAAACCAGCAACTTTGAAAAAGCATCAACATTTATAAAATGGCAGCCAGCCCTACACCTATATGATTTCTCCTGACATATGGGTTAGGACGTTCAGATTTTCCCAGAGAACGTGTTGTCTCACGGTATTTCTTGCCTAACCAGTGAGAGTGATGGAAGCAGTGTGAGGATAAGCTGTTCAGATAAGTGTTTGCCAGCCATCTAGTTTTGTGGTTACTTGGAGCAATCTCTTACGTATTCTTTTTTGTGAATTATATTTGTCCCCATAAAGAGAGCTTGGTTAAGGCAAATAACTTTTTGTTGCACCGTCAGCCATATTCACTCATGCCTGGAACAGATGTCAGCTGTCTTTGAACATGAGAGGCTCTAATTTCTTATCAGCTTTACTGAGATGATCTTTTTCTTTTATAGTTTTATCAGAGCTGAGTAATGACTGTGTGCTAACAGAAGTCCTAACCCAAATGATGACAGCATATAGGACTCCAAGCCACAAATATTTGTAGAAAATAATCCCAAATTACTAACTTCTGGAACCACGAATATGCATGTTCAGACACACTAATCTCATAGCTATGTGTAATAACACCAGCCAGCAGCAAATCACCTCCCAGAACTGAGCAGCCATGCAACCAAACTGAACATGGGAATCACAGGTTCAGATGTCTCTGATTACTAGAGACATAGACCTGGACTTTTGCCTTGGAAATCTGCTTCTCTCTCTGACCTCCAGTGCCTGGCTGGTGACCCAAGAGAAGACCAGAAAGATGAAATCCAATGGTCAGTGTTTGTCCCCCTTGCTCTGAAACAGTGCCCTGAGCGATTCATGGGCACATACAGCTCTTCCTGGTATCCTTTGCTATATTACTGCCAAGGATTACCTGGAATTTGTTTTTTCTCTTCTCAGCTCACAACAGTAATTTCGGGTCAATGGAAACACCTAAACTTTTGGATGGATTCCTGCATGTTTCTTTGCTTGGGGAAACAACAAAACCAAAGTAGCATTTCATGTTAACAAAATGAAATTTTCCATTTCCATTGAAGTTAAAAGTACTTTTATTTAAAAATGTGCTTCTGTTTTAATTTAGCTCCCCTCCTTCCAAAACAAAATATTTAGTTTGAACTCCAATTAAAAAAAAACCAAACAACTGCAGAAGCTTTTTAACACATTGCTTAGAGGTGAGCTGAAGGATTGGGCATCCCAGACTGTGGTTTTGGAGGGGAGTCGCTACTTGGGACTATTTGCTGCTGCAAAACTTCTCACTTTAAAGACTCTCTGAGGAGTGCTGATAGCATCAGCCAGCTGGGAGTCCTGGGCAATGTTATGTTAGTTCAGCATTTTGTTGGATTCCAGATGTTGCCAAGCCCTAGGAGGACATAATGGTGCAGAACGTATGAAATTCAGATTTAAACATGCTATATACTGAAAATGAACCAAGCAACTGCTGTTTCATTCCACCCCAGTAAGCAGTAAACGTCACACCATCACAAAAATAATAATTACCTGGTTGTGGCTGTCATGTGCACAGTAGTATTATCAAGAGATAGAAATGAGTCAAGAAGTATTTGGCAACTTCAAGCATGACTGACAGTGTTTAGCAAAATTCCCAGCATATTTATGTGGAATTCACCATGTAATACCAGTGAGGGCTACTTGTATGAGATACATGGTGGAGCTGCAGCATACAGATGTTAACATTTTAATTACAGTGACTCAAGGAAACATTATTCTTCTGACTTAGGGATGGATTGTTATTCTTATAAAACAGTATTTGCTGGGAAGGAAAATGGGAGTAGTACCTCCTCGTTTGAGAATCAGATCAGGAGAAACTGGACAGCAGGTTTGTGCTATGCTTTTCACACAGTCTTGAGCAATGGGCTTTGCAGCTTGGTCAAGGGAGAGCGTGGCATGGAGGTGAGGGAAAGTGTCGACTTGGTCTAAGGGCTGAGTCCTGAGCACTGCCCAAAGTGGTTAACTTTGGCCATCTCACCTCTGCGATCCTCAGAGCAGCGAGTGCCAGGCCTACCCATCTCCTGTCCTGAGAGCTGCAGAAATACCCCCAGAGCATCCAAACTGCGGGCAGGTGTGGTAGTGGGGTGCTAAGCTGACTGCTGTGTGCTCACACGTGTCGACTCTTGCTTCAAGGTCAGCCTCAGGAGATTTTTCCAGGTCTGTTGTCTCCAAAGCCAGTATCTGAGCTTGGGGCATCCCTCAAAACTGTCACATAGTGACTGTGACTGTAAAATTACGCACTTGTTTAAGTCTTGGGCTGCAGCTCCCTGGCTGAAGGGCTTGGCCTGTGCGGGGACACAGCTTAGCTGGTCTGCTGTGACTGTATTCTCCTTTTGTTTCTGAACACTACTTCAAACCCTAAGGGTGAATGCCATTATGTGAACTTGCAGCTTGCAGAATATTTTCTGTATGACTCCTTTCAAGAGTATTGACAAAATCTGGTACTCTTCAATGTAAACCACCATACGTGAATGGCATTGAGGTGTCTGAAGCAAGCAGGGCTGGTCTTTAACCTTTTTGTTTTTTCACAATTCTTATTTTATCCTGGCAATACAATGCCCATAATTACCAGCAATGTCATGGTTTTTGTGTATAACTAGAAGCTGTTAATTAGGCAGAAGAACAATAACGGAAAGCATAGCAGGGAAGCAAAAGGATCAGAATTCATGTTTTGTTGTATTTATGTACCTCTCAGTAAACAGGTAGAGAAAAAGAAAGAAGACTATCTGAAAAGGGTTTTCTTTCCAGTGGCTGTATTTGGATCTACTCAATAGACAAATTTATTTGTACCCTTATGAATGCTACAATAACAACTGCCCTTTTTTAAGCATGCTAATCATGCTAAAAAATGTTAATCTTGCTAAGTATTATAATGCCTAAAGGAAAAGAAGAATAAGGTGTCCTACTGTTAGGTACTGTATGGACCCTGCCCAGATGTGTAAGGCAGACAGTAAGTGTAGAAAATGGGTATGATAACATTCCTGCTGTTACGATGTAGTGGGAAAACTTCTGCTGCAGGATTGTAGCAGCTTTATTAGGACATTTTGGAGCAGGATGGGGGAAAAAAGTCAAACTGGAATAATTATTTTTACTTTTTTACACAAAAAGCCTTTTGGAGTGGACTGATACCAGTCAGAAATTCACATCAAAGCCTTTAGCCATTTTAAAGGGAGAAAAAAAATCTCTTGGAAAAATTGAAAAAGCCCATTCAGGCATTTTTAAGGCAGAACACTTACAACTTTTCATGTTGAAGCAGTATTTTCTTTAGACATGGGCCTAGATTGATTTTTGTTTAAGAGCTACAGTGAAGCCACTTATTTTTGGGTCAAAGAAGACATTTTGTTCAAACAACCTTTTCTACTGTTGTTTTGCTAAACCCCTCAGTCTTCCTTTGCCCCCACTTGCCCCGCTTCTTGCACTCATTTGGAGATGATTTAAAAATTTTTGTTTCAGGTTATTTGCTTCATTCAGGAAACTTAAGATAATTTACATAGTTTTGTTTCATGCAGGAGACCTAGTTCAGTCTCTGGATGAATGTCTGTTGAATTCTGAATTTCATATATCCCAATCCATTGTTTCAGCCATACCATGAAGACCCTACTGAGCCTAGAAGAGGCACATGCACCAGTACTTTCTGCCTTGATCTTGGTGGTGGGAGCTCCCAACTCCCCATGCCTGCACAGTTGTTTCAACCCTTTGTGTGTGCATGAATGAGTAAAATGTACCTTGGTTCAGATATAGGAGGAATGTTTCATTTTACCTCTAGTTTAGTATAATCTTTAGTTACAAACTGAAAAATGTCTCATGAGATTGATGATTCAGAATGAAAATAAAAACGCTGGCTTCAAATCACATGAGAGTAGTGTTAGAGAAAGATTTCTACCCATAACACAGTAATGGATGACACAGACTCTTCAAAGACAGTAACAGAATCAAATCCATTTTCTCTACTGTTTTTGCAGTGGATATTCAGAGACTCACTAATGAAGCATAACTGATGTGATCAAATATATGAAAAATTGCTCAATTGACAGGAATAAGGGCTTTGGAAATTGAGTTAATACTACTTGATTGCATTTAGGGGTGTTTTGAAAACCAACTTCTGTTTATAAAATGTTCTGCATTTTTAAGATGAAAGCATGGGATATTCTCAGTGAAAGAATATTGAGAAGATTGTCCCTTGGCAATCTGTCATCATAAGTATCTCAGCTGATGAGCTGGTGGTCATTATCACCAAGACAAAGTCTGTCTTGTGATGGCAGGAGTAGGTACAAGTAGGAGTACATCCTGCCCCAGGCTAGCTGATAAGCTCCGTTCTTTCTTCTCCTATGTGGTTCACACAGCAGTTATGGCAGGTTTGGCTGGACCCTGTTTCAGTTGATCTCTGCAGCAGAGCAGGGGTAGGGTGGGTCTTGCCTTCCACAATGGCAAGTGGTAGGTACTTACTTTGCTTTGCATAGGAATGTTGGACCAATGTTCAAAACAGGGCCAAAGAAAGATAAGAAGATGGTTTCTCCCCATCAGGGATTTCTCCTGCAACAGAAGTAGTTTGGCTTCTCCCTGGAGATCCTGGCTGACCAGACATGTGTACCCTGAAATGCCCCTTTGCCCACGTGCACTACTAAGCCTTTTGTCTTTTGCTCACCCTTCCCCAGCAGTCTGCTTGCCGGTCACACTTTAAACAACCGCATCAGCAATAGCACACAGGCAACTTCACCAAATACCAGAACTAATCTGGTGTCCCAACCTTGGCTGAACCTCTTTACACACACAGTAGTGAACAGGTAGTAATCAGAACAGAGTTTGCATTGATGCAGACATATATATAACCACTCATGTAACAGCTCACTTTTCCCTGACACATTTGCATGGTGCTTTGCTTACATAGGCAAATCAAGCACCAAGTGAGGGATTAGGAAGATGTACAGTGGTATCTTCAGATTCAGCAGTAATTTCTATCATATTTTTCAGTTTGGTTTTCGTTTGCATGTTTTCCTTTTCAGAAAAAAAATTCATTACAATTGCTCTCAAGGAAGGTGAATTATATTCCTTAATGTGGCCAGTGGCTCCCTCTATACTTCTGTGGCTGATTTGTCAAATGGTGTGGCCACACCTGGCTGCCTGAGTTTGGATGTTTTTGTTGTTGTTTGCAGTGTGGGAACAAGTGTTCGTTCTTTGACATCTTTATTACTGTTTCTCTTACATAATCCTTGGAAAGAAGCTGTGGCAAATACTCTTCCCTCCGCTTCATTTCCTACACGTGGAACTGATTTGGGGGAACACAGTGTTTTGCTAGGACTTGATATCCTGCACTGCCTCATGTTCCTGGAAGAAGGACTCTCCTTCCTGCATGTGACTGCCTTTGTTCTGGGGTGGGCTTGTTGGCGTAACCAATGCTGCTTGCGGTGCGGGTATACTCAGGCTCTGTGCCACTGATCGATTTTCCCCTGAAATGTCTCTGGTTCATCTTTTCTCTTTTAAATTGAGCTCATACACGATATATAGAAATCTGCACTGTTGGTTCTATAAAATTTGTTACAGCATCGCTTAGAGGTTCCTGCCAGGTTTTGGACTCCACCAGTCTATGAGGACTTACAACTCTTATCAAGAGCAGCTGAGGGAACCGGGGTTGTTTCGCCTGGAGAAAAGGAGGCTCAGGGGAGATCTTATCACTCTCTACAACTACCTGAAAGGAGGTTGTAGTGAGGCAGGTTTTGGTCTCTTCTCCCAAGAAACACGTGATAGGTTGAGAGAAAACTGCCTCAAGTTGCATGAGGGGCGGTTTATATTGGATATTGGGAAATATTTCTTCAATGACTGTGTTATCAAGCACTGGAACAGGCTGCCCAGGGAAGTGGTGGAGTCACCATCCCTGGAGTTATTTGAAAGACATGTAGATGTGGCATTTAGGGACATGGCTTAGTGTGGACTTGGCAGTGTTAAGTTTATGGATGGACTCCATGATCTTACAGGTCTTTTCCAACGATTCTGTACTCTAAGCCAAAACTGGTGCCAGGCAGCTTCTAGGCAGCCCAAGCCCAAGAATAAAATCCTCAAAGTTTTGAAGGTCAATCCCTAAAGTCACTCAGCAAATGTTGGCATGTCAGCCAGCCGAAGAGGTACAAGACAAGCTCTTTTTTTCCTTTTTTTTTTTTTTTTTT
>Ga0065711_1050039_pt1 | contig 11016 bp, 2 predicted proteins | sample Hoacrofraction12_FD_59098 | JGI IMG/M metagenome (GOLD analysis project Ga0065711, IMG submission 59098) | Hoatzin crop microbial communities from Cojedes, Venezuela - Epithelial fraction 12 v2 (version 2) | ecosystem: Host-associated > Birds > Digestive system > Esophagus > Crop | place... | reverse complement strand
TTTTTTTTTTTTTTTTTTTTTTTTAAACAGAGTTGTGTGTATCTGAAGGAGCCAGGAAATCTAACTGTTCTGCTATGACTTCTGAAAGTTGCCACAGAGCTTCAGGAAAATATCTGTACAACCTCCATGACAACAAATTTATATTTGAAAGGTCTTATGTGCAAAATTTTAACTTCTGAGGATCTTTAGGATGTGACTGTAGGAAACTCTAACACACATTTTTCCCAAGGGTTTGCAGACCTGGGTGAATTTGTCATGTTGCCTTACAACAGACTTTCTGTATTGTATCGTCATTGAATGGTGGGCTTGGAGGATCTGCTCTTCCATCTTTTATTCAATAATTAAGAAATCCACTTAATAGTGGTCTCTCTCTACCCAGTTTGAGTTCGTTTAACTTGAACTTATTCAAGTGGCTTTCGCACAAATGTATTAGTACCCCACTGATGCGTATAAAAGGATTGGGAATTATACTTTCAGTTGATTTCTTCCTTGACAAGCATTTTTAAATTACCACTTTGCCTGTTTTTAATCAGCTTTGGATTTCTGTCAGGCTGAGATGCATTCTGTGTTTAATGAAGCAAATTGTTGATTAAGGCTTTTGCTATCATTAAAATTATTTGGTCCTTATTTTCAACTCTATCTACCTCTGTTATTAGAGAGTTATGCTGATTTGGAATGATGAAGCTGACAGTGATATTGGCTGCAGTTTTACTCTTTATTGCACTGTTTACACAGCCTTTACTACACTAATACAACATACTTTATTATACTAGTGCCATTCTTTCTTTTAGGGCATGGCCAGAAATGATCCATATATTCCCTTCATTGTACTAACTGTCAAACTTTTCAAACTCAAAAATAAAATAAAAAAGAAAGAAAAGGAAAAAAGATGTGTTTTGGTGCAATTAATGTCCACAAAATTGTATTTCATCTTTTGTCATTCTTACACAAAAAATAAAGCAACCACAGTTTCATCCACTCTAAATTAAGCACAGGTCAGCTGCTTATTTAAGAGTGCCATGTCATTCTTGCTTTTGGTAAATCTTATTTCCACCTTTTTCACCTTTTTGCCTTTGACCATCAGTTAGATTGGGACCTTAAATGTAACTGGATGTCAACTTAAATTTAACTGGAAGTGACTTTCTGGTGTCCAGTCCAATTCCTACTGCAGGGAAACATGAAGTATCATCCATTTTCTAAATTTATCAAAAAACTCCTTGACATTAAGACTAAACATTGAAAATAAAACCCAACCCCCCAATTGACTGCTACTTTTGCTATTCTGCTTGCCTTTGATGTTAACTAATTTTTTTTTTAGTAGTTCCAAATATTCTCTGGGTATATGACCAAATTACACTCCTTCACTTGCTATTTCGTATTAGTTCTTAGTTAAACAGTAATTTTCTCACTGCAGTGATTATCTTCTGCTGTATGCACAGACAGCAGTAGTGTCCTACACTTTCTTTGACTAGGATAAGGAGCTGTTATTTGCACTTCGTGTGATAGTATCTCCATTTCTTTGCTCTGCTTTCTCTGTGTGTTTTCTAGTACGATCTTGTATTTTCTGAGTACACGTAATAGGGATTGTACTCACCATTCCACATGAGCTTTGTATGGTGACCTTAATAGTTCTCTATCTCCACAGGACCATATAAACAGATACATTCTGGACTTGGTTTTTATCATCACATAGTGTGGTTTAATCATAGTTATCCCACAATTACCTAATGCCAAAGAATACCATTCTCTTTTCTCATTTCCAACAGGCAAGTTCCATTAAAGAGCAGAAATTCTCAGCACTAAGCACCTGACCTGGCATCTTATTCTCTTTAATAGCATTATTAGAACACCGGACCACAGACATTGTTTTCCTTGTTTTGAACCTTCCAATCCTCTTCAGTATGGAGCCTAACACTCAGCTTTCCTTCATCGCCAGATCTCATCAGAAGACTTCCACTCCTTGTGCCAGGAATATTTAGTAGAATTTGTAAGTGGCCTCAAGCTCTGATCAGGAGCTTTGCTAATAAACTCTGACTACTCAGGCTGTATATTTAAAGCTATGCAGCTTTAGGTTCTATATTTAGAGTGTTACATCAGGCTTGTCAATGCAACACCTATCTACAAGAAGGGCTGGAAGGAGGATCCCGGGAACTACAGGCCTGTCAGCCTGGCCTCAGTGCCAGGGAAGATTATGGAGCAGTTCATCCTGAGTGCGCTCACCAGGCATGTGAAAGACAACCAGGGGATCAGGCCCTGCCAGCATGGGTTCATGAAGGGCAGGTCCTGCTTGACCAACCTGATCTCCTTCTGTGACCAGGTGACCCACCTAGTGGATGAGGGAAAGGCTGTGGACGTCGTCTACCTGGACTTTAGTAAGGCCTTTGACACTGTTTCCCACAGCATCCTCCTGGAGAAACCAGCTGCTCACGGTTTGGATGGGTGTACTCTTTGCTACGTAAAGAACTGGCCGAACGGCTGAGTGCAGAGAGTGGTGGTGAATGGAATTAAATCCAGCTGGCGGCCAGTCACGAGTGGTGTTCCCCAGGGCTCAGCTTTGGGGCCTGTTTTGTTTAGTATCTTTATTAAAGATCTGTATGAGGGGAGTGGGTCCTCCCTCAGTAAGTTTGCAGATGATACCAAGCTGGGCGGGAGTGTCGATCTGCTGGAGGGTAGGCAGGCTCTGCAGAGGGATCTTGACAGGCTGGAGCGATGGGCTGAGGCCAGCTGTGTGAGGTTCAACAAGGCCAAGTGCTGGGTCCTGCACTTCAGTCACAACAACCCCATGCAACTTTACAGGCTTGGGAAGGAGTGGCTGGAAAGCTGCCTGGCGGTACAGGACCTGGGGCTACTGGTCGACAGCTGGCTGAACATGAGCCAGCAGTGTGCCCAGGTGGCCAAGAAGGCCAGAGGCATCCTGGCTTGTCTCAGGAACAGTGTGGCCAGCAGGAGTAGGGAAGAGATCATGCCCCTGTCCTCAGCACTGGTGAGGCCGCACCTGGAGTGCTGTGTTCAGTTTTGGGCCCCTGACTACAAGAAGGACATTGAGGTGCTGGAGCATGACCAGAGAAGGGCAACGAGGCTGGTGAGGGGTCTGGAGAACAAGTCTCATGAGAACCGACTGAGGGAGCTGGGGCTGTTTGGTCTGGAGAAGAGAAGGCTGAGTGGGGACCTTATTGCTCTCTACAACTGCCTGAAAGGAGGTTGTAGTGAGTCAGGTGTTGGTCTCTTCTCCCAACTAACTAGTGATAGGATGAGAGGCAATGGCCTCAAGTGGCATCGGGGGGGGTATAGATTAGCTATTAGGAAAAAAATTTTTTCCTGAAAGAGTGATCAGGCACTGGAAGAGGCTGCCCAGGGAAGTGATGGAGTTGCCATCCCTGGAGGTGTTAAAAAAAAAAGGTGTAGATGTGGCACTTAAGGATATGGTTTAGCAGGCATGGTGTTGTTGGGTTGATGGTTGGACTTGATAATCTTAGAGGCCTTTTCCAACATAATGATTCTACGATTTCATGATTCTACGATTTTGTCTCCCCCCTTAGTCAGTCTCTTGTCCATCTGACAAGATTTTATTAATCCCTACCTTCTTCAGCTGCACTAATAAAATTTCTTACATGGCATCTCATCTGATTATTTATAATCATACAGAGAGATTAGATCAATTGCTTCCCATTTGTTTGAAAATTTATATAGCTCTTCATGTGAACAACAACTAAAAGTAAAATTTGTTTAAACAAATGTCTGAATAATAAAAAAGAATTGCATATTAATGCAACCCCCCCAAAGCAAAATACACAATTATTCATTTCTTTTTGAGTCTTTGATGAAAAAGAAATTGTTTTTCTGCCAGAATTCTTCATTCTTTAATTTTTCGAATACATTGGAGTAGAGCTGAAAGGAAAAAAATGAAGACAATTTCCTTTAGTGTCTTATTTTGATGTTTCAAAAACTGTTCTCACTCTGACTTGGATCAAAATCCAGGAATATTCACATTTGCTAGGAAATATCATGGAGTTTTGGCGCTAGGAACATCCACCTGTCTGTCTGTCCTGTGGCCCCTGAAGAGCCGGAGCTTGTGGTTGTGGCACCCAGCAGGTGCTTTATTGAGGAACCATAGAGATAAGCTGGCAAGACACCAAGAAAAGTTTCAAAGCTCGTCTGGTGGCTGATTTCCAATGGGATTTCATCACAAGCGGTCTATTTTAGTAGAAAATTTGTATTCTGAGGAAGTAAAAAATTCCAAAAAGAAAAGATTTTCTCTGAATTTTCTGACTGGCTTTAATGTCAGTTATTACTGCTTTGGGAGGAGGCAGATAATCTCTGTGCGGGACACAGGATGCAAAGTACTTACTGTGTTGAGACCTGCTCTGGACCACACTTCTGATATGTCCTATTAGAGCCTTGAGGGCACTAAGAACCTTCCTGTCCCTGCCCAGCTTCCCTGGGGCTTCACCTGATTCTGCCATGGTGCAGGACCCCATTTCAACCCCTCAGGCCAATCAGTCCCTGCCCCAGCAATGCCGCAGCAGGGCTGGTCTCCAGCTCCCCACAGCCCCGCCCTGCCAGGCCATGGGGCCACAAGACAAAAGATCTCCACTTCTTCCAGTTTAGGTTGATGCTGACTTCCCTGATTGATGCTTTGATGGAACATGTTTTTAACCAGTCTGTTTGCCTGGCTGGTTCATAACCCCTCTTGATATGGTGGGTATACTGAGATCTCAGAGCTGGCATCAAGTCTTCAACGGTTAGTAAGGTCCATATTTATCATAAGTCTCATTGTAGGCAAGGAGGAAACAGGTTTGGAGAAGGAAAGCACCTTGCCAGGGTCACAAGAAGCAGCCTCTAGTTCCTAATAAAATTTGAACTTTTATCACAGATAACAGCCTTACAAACACTTTTTAGCCTACAGCATACTCTGGATTTATATGGTTTGATGTAAGTGAATTAATTTGTCTTGGAAGTCTGGTCATAAAGCAAAACTGAGTGCATAATATACTTAAACTATAGCTCCTTCAAGATTTTATATTTTGATAAAACTAAAATATTGCCCTGGGATTTAACTGTAGCAAAGTTATTTCTTATTGTTTTCTGGCATAAAGCAATAGTTAACAATGAACTAGGAATATCAACCCCATACAAATGTCTGGAATAAAGTATATTTGCAAATTTGAGAAGAGCTATGGAATCTAATATTCAGTGTTTAGAAAAACTTCATGCTACGGTATTGATCCAGGTAAAAATAGTAACCTAGGTGGCTTTTTTTTTTTAAGAAAAAGGACTTTTTTCTTCAGTTCACATCAGTTTCCCAGTTCATTTTAATGAAGGGCCAAATTTACGAGCTGGAGCACCAGGGTGAGGAGGAATACAGAAATTGCCGAGTGTTGGAAAAGAGGCCAGCATGTAATGAGGCAGACTGTAAGTGTTTAAGCTGGCACTGGCTGCAGAAAAGATGTAAACTGACAAATAAGTAGGTAGATTAAGTGTAGCTTTCTTCTTTTTCTTATGTTTACAAACCTTTCTAAATGTGTTACCTATTTCTGTTTGCCTTTATATTAAGCTAGTTGTGACTCAAATGTGCGTCTCTAACACAGAAGGCAATCTGCTCCCATTTTTGTGGTAGTTTCTTTAGCTGGAGCTCTAGAATATTCATATCCAGATTGGACTTCCAATATATTTCTCCATGAGATCTCAACAGTTGTGCTTTCAAGGCTACAGGAATCAGTTTGGGAATCTAAGAATCCAAGATGAAGAAGTATCATTTTCTAGATGTTCCACAAAATGTTACAGTTCTTCAGGAAACATAGATTAGTATAAATGATGGTCCAGAATGTAAAGTTTCTAAACTGAAAGTTGCAAGCAAAACAGCATGCAGTGCTTCGTCTCTGTTTTGGATCAAATTTACATTTCGCAATATTGATGTTTACTTGTGCAAATAACTTCATATTATAATTCCCAGTTACAGAAATATTTTTTTATCCTACCTAATATACGTGGTATTTAAAGCTTATGCTCCCAGGCAGAAAGCAATCATTAAGTCACAGGAGGTATGAAGAAATACATCCTATCAGCAATTTATTCTGTATTTGTCAATACTGGAATTTCTTGGTCCTTTCTAACTCATCTGGTGCTAACCACAGCGAGACAGGATACTGAGTAAAACAGACTAATGATCTGATCCAACCTGGCAGCTTCTGTGAAGTGAAGTCACCAATGGAGGTGGGTTTATCCTGTGGATAACAACAGCAATTATCTGCTTGTTAGTATAGCTTGACCTAGTTTTCCTTTGATTTATGCAGCAGATGACAACTGAAGCTAATCTATGACAACTATTGTTAAAGCAGAGTATTGCAGAGTTCTAGAACCACAGAAGGGCAAACACTGTCTTTTCTGCTGTCTCACAATACCTTTACAAGCCTCTATACATGCGTAATTTTTCTTTGGTCTTTGTAACTCCCAAAGTATAGCAACACTAACTGTATATTGTCACAGAACATATGCTGGCTTTTTATTGTCCTGTCTGCCTCTCTAATATGTTTGTAAAGGATATACTCAAATAAATAATGCACCAGGAGTTATACTGCACCTTAGAAATTGTGACTTCAAGTGGACTAATGCATGCTATTCTTTTTTGAGTTACTCTTTTTCTTACACCTGTTCTTTTACTTCCTTTTTTTTTTTACTCTAGGACATACCCCACTCACCACTACTTGGCTTTCTTAGCTGAGAAAAAAGTGAATGAAGACTTCAGGAATCGGCTCACCACTATTACTTCCTAATGGGACTGTGAGGTCTGAAATTGTATTTCGTGGACAAACATTACTGTGCTTTTATTCAGTCTTTTTGATCAGTCGATGTGACCTGCAGAGATGCTATGTTACTCCTCTGACTTGCTGTGTTTGCACTCCTGAAAATAAGGAAGTCAATAATATTAAATAAAGTTCTGCTCTTCACCTCCTGTAGACTGCTAGTGCTTCCTGTCTGCATGAAATATGTTTTTTCTTGAAATGTAAGCTCTCCTGGCTACAAACTCTGATGATTCATGACTTAGAAAGTCCTGGCTACATTTATTTCTCTTTAACAAAAAGCAGCTTGGCAAAGTGTTAGGCGGCTAGCCCTGCAGTGTGTGGTAAGAGGCAGGTGCTGCCCGCTGGGATGCACCAGTCCAGAGCACTGGGCGCAGAACTGTCCCAGCTGCCTGGTGGGCACCACGGAGGAGGCAACTTGCATTTACCTCCTCTGTTGGCTTCAGTATAGAGCTGGGACTGAATGGAGAGATTTACATTATCCTGTGGTCCTCAGCCTGGTCACTAGATTTCCTCTGAAAAATAAGGGGGTCTAGGGCATATCGTTGTTTCAGAAATTCTGCCTGTTAAAATGATACTTGAGTGGGATGATTTTACCGATCTGTGGAGGTGGAAGGCCTGGGTTCAGTGCCTTCTTTTGCTCAAGGAGAGGTATTTCACACTTAACTGAAGTTAGTCACCAGCTGTTCTGGGTTGACCTCTTTTTGAACTTCTTTCATTTTGCAAAAAAATAATAAAAGATTCACTGCCTCAGAGATAAAGATAAAGGAGGAATGCCCAGATCACAGAGCAGTACCCAGCTAACCCAGGGAGAGGTAAGCACAGCAGAACTGCCAAATCAAAGTAATAAAATTCGTAACATTAAGGCTCTGTCTACATTAGCATTTTGGTTTGGGGCAGCAATGCAGTACTGAGACAAATCCCTTGATTGCCCCTAACAGTAGTTTGGTTCACAGAGCGGTTTTGGTACACACAAATGAGACTCCTTTCAGGGATAATGACATTAGAAACTCTGCTTCGGGTGCTCACCAAATGCATTCTTGCCTCTAATGGGAAAATAATGGTCCAAGGCAAAGGCTGCTTCTTCCAGTAGATTCAAATCACATGTGGTGGGGTGCCAGGTTCAGGGAACTGACTAGCTTGAATTAAAATCCAAAATTACATTTATTATAGATGTAGAGTTATCAGCAATTGCTTTGATCTACTTCTGCTCTTGTTATGCTGAGGTTTGGATCAGCAGAGAAATAAATTTGGATGATATTGGACCCTGAATTAAAAGTTAGATTTTTGAAATAGATAGGAAGAAAGAATTCAACCAGCAAAATGGATGCTGCCTGGACACCCCTAATATTAGACTCATTTTAAAGCAATATGCAGAAAACATTTGTTGAGATAGAAGTTATTGAACTGAGAGGAAACTGGAAACAAGAAAAGTTTTAAGTATCATTAACTCATTTTAATGTAATATTCTTTAGCTTAGTTAGTTATTGAACTAACAGCCCTGAATACAAAATAACTCGTAGCTCTTTCATTGAAGATATATAGGCTAGATGTACGGTCTTATATTACAGCTATTGAAAGTATTGCTAATAGAATTTCTGAATGCGTTCTAATCATTCCTTTTGATATCTACAGCATCATTTGGGGAAACTACAGTAATGTATTTTTAAAATGCCTGAATGGCCACTTGTAAATTGTTTCTGTTGTTAAACGTAGTTCTGTATTCAAATGCAAATGAATTATTTAATAGAATGTATTTCAGTAAAATGGCCATTTTACTTTCACAATTACTGTTTCACCTTTATAGATACTCTCTTAAGAAAAAAATATCTGGCAATTTAAAATAGCACAGAAAAGTAGGTCCTGGACTAAACCCTATCAATTGTTAAACAGAACTGTTTTTCAGTTACATTAAAATTAAAGTCCATCTGCTGATAAAAACAGTAGCATTAGAAGTATTTTACTGTATTTTAGAACACTCTAAATCAGATAGTGTAATCTAAAATTGCATCCCTTTAATCATCTCTTTTATCTCCTACTTCTGGCATGGTTTCATCAGCTAATAACATAAGAAATACACAAAGTAGAAAGCTGATGCTTAGAAATTCACAACTTCTTGGAAATCTGGATTTTTAACATTCATACAATTCAAATATCTGCCAGTCTAGGAGATTAGTGAAACATTTAGTTGATAAAGGCAGTAATATTTCCAGGATGACTAGAGCTTTTCAGAGGCTTGTAGAGGCTTGGGTTTACAATATTTTCCGTCACAAACAAGGAGTTTAATCAAATTAGGAGAACTGCAGCTCCCCTATGTGAAAACAGTGCTTGACTTGGAGATGCCTTGCTCCTACAGTGACATCCAAAATCTAAAGTTAGAGGCATGGGAGGAAGTGACTTTCAAAGAGTAGATCAGAAATCTAACAACTCAGCAGGGCACCACCTAAACCTGGCTGATAAAAAATGCTGGGAACACCCCGAAATTTTGCCACAGGGCAGAATATCAGCACTTGGCTCAGGGCAGAAAGCTGACATCTCTAGCCACAAGGTGCATACAATTAAATTTTCTGACATCTATGTACCTTGACCTTTTTTGTCCATCCGCTAGTGTGGGCAGACATCTTTTATGCAAGGCTAACGGAGCAGTTGCTAAGGCAGCGTTAAATCAGCCTGTGGTAACATGCTACAGGTTTGAAGGTCAGGGCAGTGTGCACGCAAAGCTACATGCGCTCCTTCTGGCTGTGTTAAGGAGCTGAGCGTGCTGTGTACAATAGATCGGAAGATGATTGCATAGGTTGAAGCATTTCAGTCACAATGTGTGTGGAAGAATTGTAAGCTAAAATTTGTTGTGAAAATGTGCATACCTACATTTACAAGCAGGCTTCCACAAGTAGAAAATGTAAGATAACTTGTAATCAACACTGACATTCGGTATTCAGCTACTGGAAAATGCAAACTGCCATACTTTGGACCAATGACTTCTACTAAGGAAAAACAAATACAGTCTTAGTTTTTGAGGAATGTAAATTAACTCTTAGGAAAGGAAGTACTACTAGCTAACCATGTCACTAAATAGGAAATATAATGAATACTCAAATGTCATTTTAGATAATTTTCACGTGTGGTCACACCAGGCCACAGTTGCTAGTAAGTCATCCAGCATCCAGAAATGAAGTGACACGTACTTAGGATCAGAGAATAATATGCCAAGCACTTCAGATACACATCAGCCAATTTCTATTCTTTCTATTCTTTCATTAGCTTAAACAAGATTGAGATCAACAGGAAAGTTTTCCTTCTGCCACAGCAGCTCAACAATAAACAACAAAATTTCTTGCTCTGTGGGAGAAGCAGCGTGATCAAGAAAGCCTATATGGAGAATGGTGATCACCAGCTATGTTGTTTAAAGCCACCTTGAAATGTTTGATCTAGTTTCAGAAAGTCTGAAACATTTAATGAAGAGTATATTACATAGTGTTATCAATAAAATTTTTCTTTTGCCACAAACCTCAGTAACAAATTACATTTTGCATCATGGTGACATTTGAAGGCCATGTCTTTCTGTTAAACAGAGTCCTATCATTCAGTGAAGCCACTTCCGTTCTGAAGATCTTATAAGTGTACAAATACAGCTGACAGAGATAAAACAAAAGCTGGGGAAAGATAAGAAAAGAAGGGACACAGGGAAGCAACAGAATACCATTCAACAGAAGTCTGTTATGAAGAAATACATTCATATCTTCTGTACCTCTGCTCAGGTTAGGACATAGTTGGTAAAGAAAGACATCTTCAGAAGGCAAGGCTACTGTTCAGATTACAAGATACTGGCCCCATTTCAGAACTGCAAGAGTCATCATATTGTGGTTTTTCTTCTGTATGACTTACAATTAATAAATCTATGGTTGACTTGGAGATAAAATCTTAGCTTTGTGTCCAGGTCTGGAGCCCTCAGCACAAGCAGGACATGGACCTGTTGGAGCGGGTCCAGAGGAGGCCACAAAGATGATCCCAGGGCTGGAGCACCTCTCCTGTGAGGAAAGGTGAGAGAGTTGGGGCTGTTCAGCCTGGAGAACAGAAGGCTCCAGGGAGACCTTACAGCAGCCTTTCAGTACCTGAAGGGGGCCTGTAGGAAAGATGGGGAAAATCTTTTTAGCAAGACCTGTTGAGACAGGACAAGGAGTAACGGCTTTAAACTAAGGGAGGGTAGGTTTAGACT
>Ga0065711_1050043_pt1 | contig 11017 bp, 10 predicted proteins | sample Hoacrofraction12_FD_59098 | JGI IMG/M metagenome (GOLD analysis project Ga0065711, IMG submission 59098) | Hoatzin crop microbial communities from Cojedes, Venezuela - Epithelial fraction 12 v2 (version 2) | ecosystem: Host-associated > Birds > Digestive system > Esophagus > Crop | place... | reverse complement strand
CAGGCGGGTACCCGCTGCCTGCCTGGCCGGGGCGGCGGGAGAGGCCGGGGCGGCGAGGCCTGGCCCTGGCCCTCTCCGCGGGAAGGCCCTGCCGCTCCCAGCCACGAGGGAGCTGCGCCCTGAGAGAGACTGGACGGCAAGTTCCTTCTGCCTGTTGGGAAGTATTATGGGGGACGGTATCCAAGTTCCACTCTGAAAAGTAGTTGGGACCTCTGGTAACTCAGTACTATGGGCTATTTCCCTTTTGCCATACTGCTGTTAAAATATGGGAGGATTGCCACATTGTAAAGACCGGATAGCTGAAACGTATGGAAGATGTACTTTGTAAGTTGTTACTTTCACTGTGCATGTTGTATTTACCTTGGAGGTGGCACGTTTTCCCCTTTGTCTCTGGCAGCAAACTTCTTTAAGTTGGCTTAATAATACTGGTTCAGAAATATTTAAATGCCTGAAAGCATGCATCTTTTTCAGGGGAAATATGGGCTTTATGTTCTGCAAGAGACAAAGTAAAATGAATGTTAGTTTGTCCACTGGTAATTTGAAGTGAAACATTAAAATAAGGTTTATAACCCACTATCCAGTATTCCATTTTTTTATGCAGTCTGCCTATGTGATAGACAGTGTCTTAATTCAGTTTTAATAGGACTGACACTGAGCACAGCAAATTAAAATATTGTTTGAACCTAAAATTAGGAGGGAACAGAAATATGGCAGAAGGAAGAGAAGACTTAATATCTTGTATTTCTGATTAATGATGCAGTGGACTATATCATACCACTATGGATGTTTTTATTTGAAAATCATCTTTTAAATGGATATTTAGACAAGCTCTATTCTTTATTATTCTTATTGAATTATAGCTGTATATATAACTTTATGTATTAACATCTTGTACAAGGACTTCATTTGCATTTAATTAGTTTCTCTGTAAAATGATTTCTGGTTTTGAAATTATGCATTTGTACGTTACAGAACAATCAAATTATCAGCCTCGCTGCCAAAGATCAATTCGAAAGTCTGAAAAGTGTGATGGGGTAGGTTTTCCATCATTAAAATTGCCTACAAATTCTTCAGCACTGCCAAAATGTCAATGGCTGTTATTTAATTTGTTTATGACTAGCGGGAGTAAATAGGATTGTGTAGTAAAATGGTATTTTCAAGAAACTTAATCATCCCACAAGTGGAATGTTTTGCTGGAAGTGTAAGAAATCACTGGAATATACGTGTCTATTTTTTATAAATCTTTGCCTCCTAACAATACCTAGTCTTAAGATAGGCACAAAAATGTTATGTGGGTTCTAGCTGAAACCTGATGGATTCAAACATCAGTGAAGTTTACCTGTAGTGCACTGGATTATGAAACAGAAAACGATGAGAAAGGAAGGCCTTAGGTTAATTTTGTCTCCTGATTCTTTATTCTTATCAGGGCAGTGCCGAGGATGGCAAACTGAGAATAACAAAATAGCCAAGTGGTCTCATGTGCTTTATGAGGGGAACATAAACATGTAAACAGAGCTCACTGAAATTCTACAGCGACTGCTTTTCACACATATATTTCTGTCCGAAGTGCTAAGAATTAGTTTTTGACTATTGAAAATGTTACCATCCTATCTTCTACTACCATTTGTACTGGGGGACAAGAGGAGAATTTCTCTGTGCCAGATTTCAGGAGACACTAGAATGTTGTGATTTTTCAGAGAACCGGAATGCAAGCAGGCGATAGTAGAAATCAGTTGTCAACACAGCTCTGTAAGGTCAACTGTGTCTTTCTTCTCAAGCGAAGAGTTAGAAAGTGTTGCTTGTAATAGGCGTATCCTGAGCTTCTGTGATCTAAAATATCTGATACAAATCATCATGTTCATCTGGTTTAGAGCTGTACATGAATGTTAGTGCAGAACATGAACTATTAATAACTAGCATGTTTATACTGATTGTAAAATGAGGTAAATGTGAATCTTGCGTCTCCTTGGGAAAGAAAAAAGATAAAAGAGAAAAACATTTGCCACTGCCTTTTTTCCTGGACGATGGTTATTGCATATCATTGTGCAAATTTGGATTTTCAGAGGATTAGGACATACAGGGCAAACCCCTTTATTAAGCCTGAGACATTACTATGACAGCTACTTAGGTTTTTTGCAGTTACTCGTGTTTCTTTGATGCCTAGAATTGCTTTAAGTTTGTGTTCAATTTGGTTTTTTTTTTTTGAAAATCATTAAGTTTTAGCCCTGTTTTGGGCTCATCTCTGTGGTGAGAGAATATGAATGTTGTGGGTTGACCCTGGCCAGCAGCTAAGCACCCATGCAGCCACTTGCTCACCCCCGGCTTGACTCCCACCAGAAGCAGAGAGAACAGGAAAAACAAAAGCATGAAAACTCATGGGTTCAGATAAACACAGCTTAGTAAGTAAAGGAAAGAGGGAAAAAACCAAGTGACGGAAAGGCAGTCATGCGCCACCTTCCACAAGCAAACCTATGCCCAGCCAGTCTCCAAACAGCAGCCACTTTGGAAGCCAAAAGCTCCTCGCCTTCTTCCCCCCGCCAGTTTCTGTAGTTGAGCATGATGTTACATATCATGGAATATACCTTTGGTCAGTTGGGTCAGCTGTCCTGGCTGTGTCACCTCCCAGTGTCTTGTCCTTCCTCAGTCTACTTGCTGCAGGTTGGGAGGAATGAAGAAAAGGTAAAGCCTGGATGCTGGTGCAACCACTATTCAGCCACAGGCAAAACACTGGTGTGTGATCACTGTTATCTTAGCTACGGATCCAAAATATGGGTTGCTGTGAAGAAAGTTAGCTCCATCCTGGCCAGACCCATTTACAGTGAATAAAGTGATTTAAATTAGTTGCTGCTGTCAGCAAGCACAAAGTCTGAAAAATTAACCTTAATAAACAGAAGCTACTCTTCTAAAGACTTTTCTTGGGCTCGTGCAACTGCTTTACCCTAATGTGAATGCAGTAGTACAGACCGGGGATCTTTACAATGTGTGCTCCAACTTGCAGAGAATTTCAATGCAGTCAGCCAGCCTGATTGCCATTTTTACAAAATATATTATCCAGTCAGTCCTGTCATTAACACCTCTTGGAAACACCTGTTTTTAATGTCTCTCCGTCCACTGTTCCTTGGCTGCTGTAGCAGAGGATGCTGGTACATAACTGTCAGCTTCTGTGCAGGCTCAGACAAGGAGGAATATCAAGCTTGAAAGATTTCAGTGTAATTTTAGAAAGAAGGTACATTGCAAGATCTTTTCTGTAGTCAGTTATGTCCTAAATAGAATTTCCTGTTAGCAGAGATAAAATACATGTTCTGTATTTCAAGTCTGTATTTTAATTAAATTTGTATTAAACCAGGCTGGAAACTGTTTTAAAAGCTTCTGCAGAAAGATCTTGAAGTAATAGTTTTGAGCAAGGTGGCTGTCAACCACAGTTAGCTAAAAATGACAAATATAAGAGCAAAGTTTATTTTGGAATACATGTCACAGTTTACACATGGTGAAGAGAGTTTACAATTGTGTGGACTTCCTGTGAGTTGAATTAGCTGGTAGAAAGTTTTAACTGGGGGAAAGAAACCTACAATATTTTCTTTTTCTGAATTAGTCATACATAGCATTAGTGCATTTCCATCCTTCTGCTAAACTCAGACCTCAGTGGAGACTGAATGTCTTTGTCTCTTATAAAAACAAAAGTCTAACTTGGAGAGGCAGCAACTCCTGGCTCTCAGCTCTACTGAGATTAGAGATTTGGGAGTCGGGGAATCTGCCCACAAGCCTTAGATTGCTGTTAGGGAAACTTGCCTTAGATTCTTTTCTCTTGCATGAAGAAATTATTTATTCTCGGGATGTCTATGCCAATAATCAATCATTTAAAAATACAGCGATGCTGGAAATTCTTCTCTTATATTTAGGATTTCTTTCAGCGAGGGTGAACTAAATGGAAGATACGAAGAAGAAATAACTGGTTTTAGAGGATTTACCTTTCAATTCATAGACCCAGGTGGTCATACATTTATGTCTTGTGACAGGTAACATGGCCCCACTTTCCATCTCTTTTGCCTTTTTGTTTGTTGGTCAGATATTTGGAAAAAAATTCATTTTCAGTAATGTTTTAGCCCATTTCCTCAGAGGGAAATGATGGCACTAAAGTGGAATAAAATTCTTTCTTCTATTAAACATTTTATAGATTTTAAGGCAAGAAGATGCCGTTATATTTCATTAATATTTTCTAAATAACACAGACCACGATTTTGTCTGTAATGTAGAGTAGCAGGATTTAACTTCTGCTTGAGCTTTATGTGTCTTTCAGAAATATATTTGGTCTTAATTTGAAGGTTTTTTAGTGATGAAAAATCCAACACAACCCTTACTAAATGATTTCTTATGGATAATTATTATTAAAAATTATGCCTTATATATAGCTGGAAATTTATCTAATTTCAGCTTGCAGTCACTAGGTGTTGTTATGCCTTTGTTTAGTAGATTAAAAAAACTTGTCTTTGAAAATTTAAGTGAATAGAGCTTTTTAAATATCAAACTCCAGACCCTGAATCAGTCTTACAAGGCTTGTCTGAATATTTTCCAATTTTTTTAAAAACTTTTTGAAGATTTAGGCAGACTAATAGTCTCTCCAGTGTTATATTCAGAAAAGATACTATCTTCATATTTCTTCTTATATACATGCATACTGCAAAGTACATCTTCTGATGGGATTTATTTGGATTTCTATTAACTCTTAATATGACTAATACTATTTAGCCTGTGTTTTCGAGTGTCAGGATTATGATACAGGATTTTTCAACAACTCTTTGAATTAGAATTGCGACAAACATAAGAACTAGTAAGAAAGTCAGGATTAACTTGGGCAACCCAACCAAATTCTGTTTAATCAAATGTCTGCAAACCTGTTAATTCTGATTTTCTTCTCATCTAAGTCAGGTTTGTCATGATGTCTGAGAGCACAGAATGGTGGGTTTTACCTCGCTCATCTATATTTTTGCTTCTAGTGCTAACAGGTATTCTAGAATTTACTTCAGTCAGTAACAGCACAGTAATTATATAATTTGGCTGCACAAGTCTGCAAAGAGTTGATGGGGCAGAGGATGGAAATATTCTTCTGATAGCTCTTCTGGTCACTCAAATAAGGTAGAACAATCTATTTGCAGAGGGAAATTAACCTTTTTTTTTCCCCCATGAATTGTAAGCAACGTAGGACAATAGCTTTTCTTTGTAGTGTAACACTGAGTAAAACAGGTCTTTCTCTGTCTGCTTCCTATTTCTCCTCTGAATCATCAACAGCCAGCAGAATAGGCAACTTGCTGGGCCAGTAACCTGATCATCTAGGTCAGCCAAATCAGGTATGTTCTTATTCTTAGAACTCCAGTACTATCTTTTTTTAGATTTGCTTGTAATCATGACTTTTTCTTTGCCTACTTTCAGTGATTTATGCTTGTTTAAAGACAGGCACTTGTATGCTCCAGTGTCTTAAAAGAATGCTGTATCCGTACCAGCCAAATAACTTACAAACATGGCACAGCCAGCTGCAAAGTGAATTAAAGCTGCAGCACACACTTTTGGGGACTGGGAATTAGCATAGAAGAGACAGATGCAGGCAGATGGCCAGCCCATTTGCTGGCTGGGAGAGCGCTGCACAATTCCAGCTGGGAGTTTCTGCTTAGAGCAGATAGGACCCAGCACATGGAGTATGAGGCCTCTCTGAATGTTAGTTTTAATTTAAAAGGAGATCCTTTGACCTGGGGTTGCGTGGGTTTGCATTGCCTTTTTACAGTTTCTCTGCTGGGTGGGGAAGGGTTAGCAATTACAAAATTGAAAGTGACTTCTGTGATATTTTGTCAATGGAATTTTAGTAAAGCTAATGCTGTTTCTACTTTTGAGAAAGAAAATGAGAAAAAAGTGGTAAGTGCTGCATTTGCTGCAAGTGATCTGATGTTGCTTAAGCCATTCCTTATGAGTATTTCTTTCCTCCTTTGTTTTTAATGGAGAAATGTATGGGCAGAGTGAGGGGATTGTATTTCCAAACAAAGTATATGACTTGTAACAGTTACTGCGGTAGAGTCACCAGGCGTTTGAAGGGAGTTACTGAATTTGCTGAGTCTATGGTTCAAGCTGCCTTTGTAGATGAGAAATCTTTAGTGAATCATATGGTTGTGTTTTAGAAAGCTCCCTTTTCAGTTCTTACTTTCCGTTATTTTTTCCTTGACCTCAGACTTTCTATTACCAAACAAGAAGAGAAACTAAAACATTTTCCTTCTAATAGTTTTCACCACCTCTTTGCTGCTTTTGATGTAAGCAAAGATGACTGTTAAGACAAATTGACTTCATCAGAGCATGGGGAAAGACTTTTTATTTGACCACAGATTATCAAACAATACAACTGTGTAAAATCAAGCAAGTGAAAATCGTGGTGACTGTGTTTCTCAACGGAGCCCTCTGACAAACCACCAGCAAAAATGCTACAAAACCACTGCCTCTGTCAAAGTAATCCATAAGGAAAAACTTAGATAGTGGGCACCAAATGTAATCCAGACTGTTAGACCATGGTTGATACTCTTACCCTTTGGAGACTAGAAATTTCTAAACATTGGGAAGCAGAATGGATTGTATTAAGCCTGAGAGGCTGAAAGTTGTGCTGTAGCAGAAGTGTGTGCAGGGCACAGGTGAATCATGAACAGTGTCGATGACATTTAGCAAGCCCGCCTTTCAGTTGCTGTGAAGAGTGGAAGCAGTCCTCAGATGAGGACACCTTTATTCCTTCACTTGCTGAAGGACCTGAGATAAAGCAGATTGTTACATAGAGCCCAGTCTGTTTCATTCAGCAGAGTGCAGTAATGAATTATGCACTGAAGAGCTGTATAGCATACTTGTTACTTCATTTTGAATGTGATGTGATGCAGCTATGAGCCATTTTGTTGTGAGGAATCTGAAATCTAATTAGAAATTGGTTGAGCTATGAACAAAAATAACGGACAAAATGACCATAAGGAGAGTTGCTGGTTTGTTCAGTTAATTAGCAAATAGGAGTCTACGTGTCTTTATTCTGAGTCTGGTGTCCGAAAGGTGGCAGGTGGCTTTGAGGTGATTTACTGCTTGTTCTATCTCTAGAGGAACATCTAGTAAAATTATAGCTACATTCAGTGCACTACTTAGAAGTTCTGATTGCTGTCACGGCTGGCTTTAGTGTGTGACTTAGTAAACTGCATTTTGTTCATGCAGGCTCATGATGCAGGTCTGTGTGGTTTAAAGTTCTGGAAGCAGTGTTTCTTTGTGCTAGGCAGTGCTTTTTTTGTGCTGTACTTCTGTTTGCTTATGCTTTTACGGTTTTATAGACCAATAGTAGGAGAAAAATTTGGCTCACTGCTGAAATCTCAATGTTGTGTGAGAGATCGGGATCCTTTAGATGGCTTATCTGCTGTTTTTTCAAAAGATTTTGAATGGAGGAAAGCATTAATCTCTTAACTGCATTCAAGGTGGTGATGGGGATATTGAAGAAAGAGAGAAGGAAAAATTTTATGCAGAAACAGAAGTGTGGTGCTTCCCAGTGGCCCAGGAGATAGTACAGATTGATCTGTAGTCAAGCAAATTGACAACTGAGATTCTGGGGCACTTACATTTTGAGTACAGATTGGTAGTGCTGTGTAAGATATTTCATGCTGCAGTAGCTCTATGTGAACTGAAAGACAGACTTGTCTGCGTGATCTGTGGAGTATTTAAGAGTTTGAAATTCCTTCCTTACGTGATAGAACATGATTTCCCTGTGACAGCTGGAGATCAATAGGAAGCAGGAATTGAAGGTATGCTTAGACTCGTCTGTTCCCCGTGGGGAACATGAGGGCTCAGAAGTGTGTGTGCGCACATATTGTGAGGGCCATAACCCTTCTTCCCTTTCTGATGGCAGTGATGATATATCAGAAGTCACCTAACAGCGAAATTCATTTCTGTATATGTCACAATCAGTTTGTGGCTCTGTGGTGGGTTGACCTTGGCTGGATACCGGGTACCCATCAAGCTGCTCTATCACTCTCCTCCTCAGCAGGACGGGGGGAAAGAAAATATGATGGTAAAAACTCATGGGTCAAGATAATGACAGTTTAATAAAGCAAAAGCAAGAGAGGAAAACTTCCAGAGCACCAGTGATCTAAGGATAATGCTCGTATTGTGTGAAAAGAGTCAACATATATATATATAGCTGAATTTCAGAAAGATGGTTGATCTCTTCAGTATGTAGAGGACCTTCTGCACCTTATTATAAGAGGCCTGGCAGCATTCACTGTTACAGGCTGCCAGGTTTTGTCATGAACTATGAATTTACTTGGTATGAAAGTACTAGTGGAAAAAACTCTGAAAGATTGAGCCAAAGATGGTGGATACTGCTTGCTGTAGAGCATCTTCACATTTTGAAGTTCAGGACGTTGCTGATATGTGTAGTTTCACAAAGAAGGTGGTCCTCTAACAGACCTTTTAACAGCATTTGTTGGGTCATTAGGAGATAAGCTGGTTCAGCTTTCAGTGGAAGATATATCAGAATCAAAAGGGTAGGTGATGTCCTTTTGCTACCAGCTTCCAGAGAGCTGCCTCAGGCAGTTAAAATTAATCAGATATATAAAAGCTGATGGTTGAAGCAGCCTGAAAATGAGACAAGTCAAAGCACTTCTGAATTTTTAATGTCTCAGGACAAAGGATCTCTAGTATTTTTTTTAATTATCCACACGTCATGTTTCTGTTCATGCTATTAATGATTTTTGGTTTGTGAGAAATTAAACTGTTCGTGTTTTTTGGCACATAGTCGTTTCAAAGAGATTAGCTTTGCCAGCTGAATCAAGAGCTGTCAATGGGCTGATGAAGATTTAAGTTTTGCAAGTCCTTCCTGAGTGAGAGGATTTTAATAATGGTTAAGACATCCTCCACCAACTCTTTTCTTGTAAGAGTGACTCAGTTTGAGGGTGGCAAGCTTGATCTGAAACCATACAGTTGTGTGGTAGGAACATGCATGATCTTTTAGTATATCTGGGAGAACACATATTAGCTCCCAGAAGAAATATACACTGTGAAATAGTGGGACAGCGGTACTGTGCGAGTTCGTGCTTATGAACCACACATTGTAGAGCAGTCATTTAAGATAACTTTCATGTGCTTGATGAGAACAGCCAAAGAAAATAAACTATTAAAACTAAAGGAGAAAACACGGGACGATTTTAGGCTGCTGTCATTTGTTGCCAGCCATGCTTATCCGAAATAGTGCTAAGTTGGATATAGTACTAAGCTGCTTATATTGGAAAGCAATCATAGATGTTATCATGACACATGAGAAAGCAGAATGTTGATGTGGGTATAGAGGTTGACACGGAGACATGGACAATATCTGATTATACAGGGGCAATTACAGTAGGCCTGGGAGAAATCATAAGAGTTGACAGTTTTGAGGGGAGAAGAGTAACATTTTGGTCAAATGTTGAATAGCCACATAGGATGATGCAGGTCGCTTCAAATAATCAGATTCTGCACGGTTGAGTGCCTAAGAACTGGCTTTGAAAGTAAAATGTGTGGTAACAAACTTCTGGCCAAAGCCTAGTTCCGGGAAGAAACAACAAGGCATTAATGGCAAATCTTTTAGAGGGCTTGACCTCAGATCCAGTGATCCAAGTATGTTCCATCTTTGCCCAGATAATTAGTTTCAAGATAAAACATTTCTATGAATAAAGAAGAATATATCTATACTGTATACATATCTTGACATGTCATACAAATATATGCACACTATTAAGTTGTGGTCTGCATCTTTGTTCCATGCTCACCCTTTGCCCATCTGACTGAGTCAGCAGCAAAAGAGGTTGTTTGTTTTTTTTTGTTGAAAGTCCAATTTTATTTAGCAGAACATGCAAGGAAATGAAGTAGATATGGCGTATATGTTTGGTACTTCTATTCTAGAGATATCATTAGCAGAGACATGAAAAAATGGAACAAGCGATGTCAGATGCTGTTTAGTCTAACAAATTTGCCTACGTTCTGTAAATGCAGAAGGAACTTTGCTGGAAAGAAATGAAAAATATTAAATATATTAAAAATAGAAATTAAATGTCCAGACTTCCTGAAAATGTGAATATAAAAACTGTGAAATCCTAAAAGGGCGCCTTAACAAATAGGCATAGCATTTAAACTTCAGGCTCAGAAGTACACTGTAATTGTATGTGGTGTAAAAGAAGCATAACAAAAAATCGTGACAGCAAGTTATATAGTTTTCATAGCTTTCTAAAGACTGATGACTTACAGTCAATACACTTAGAAAAAATTTGTTAGCGAAGATTCTGAAGGATGATCTTATGCCCAGATGAGAATGTATAAAGAGATATACGTGGCTGCCTAACTGAAAGAGGATGCTTAATACAGTAGTTGAAGATCCATTAATCTTTACTGCTAGCTCTGAAAGAACCGGAAGGTGTAGCAATGTTAATATGCTCATTATTGAAATTAATGGAAAAATCTGTTGATTTGGTATTCTAAACATGCCAAACATATATACAAACTTTTGTGGTATGCTTTTTTCAGAGAATAAGCCCTTCTCCTTCCCTTTCCCTCCTCCTTTCTTGGAACATAAAAGGAGGCCTTATTTTTCTTGTTAGAAATATTCTCTTTCTGATGCATTCATCTGAAGATAACAAAGTTGTACATCAATTTTAAAGTACATTTATAAATCTGTTGTGTTAGGCTCTGCACAAATAAAGAACCAAAAAAACCCTATCTCTGAATTACTCATTTCAAATGCCTGCAGAAAGTCACATTTGGTTCTGATATGTAGGTTGATAAATGATTTGCTATATAAATAAACCAGTTATCATGTCTAATAAAATGGTAAATGTACATTCCCAGTATTTTTTTGCATACATTTGACAAGAAATTACATTGTGACTTTAGCCATACAAGTGAAGAAATGAGAAAGTCTTTGGTCTGTTTGCTCTAAGTCTCACTCAGCGAAGACCATTTACGCCCGTGTCGTGTGTCCACCCGCCTCCCC
>Ga0065711_1050042_pt1 | contig 11017 bp, 5 predicted proteins | sample Hoacrofraction12_FD_59098 | JGI IMG/M metagenome (GOLD analysis project Ga0065711, IMG submission 59098) | Hoatzin crop microbial communities from Cojedes, Venezuela - Epithelial fraction 12 v2 (version 2) | ecosystem: Host-associated > Birds > Digestive system > Esophagus > Crop | place... | reverse complement strand
AGGAGAGGAGAGGAGAGGAGAGGAGAGGAGAGGAGAGGAGAGGAGAGGAGAGGAGAGGAAAAAATAGCTCTCCATATGCACAGAAAATTGGTTTTGTTGCTTATTTCGCCAGTAGGTAGACAACGAACCTCTTGTTCTCATTGTGCCAGACACCATAACAAGTTACATAGGTAGAGGTCTGTTGAAGCAATACCATGTTTAGCATGTTTGCACTCCCCTTCCTCCTGCACCTCAGTAAAAGTGCTTACTGAATTCCGAGGGAGAGACCTGGGGCTCCTGGGTTTGTCTGGCCGGGAAGCAACATACTCCAGCCTAATTCCTTGTACTGCTTTCAGTGTTTCTATTCTTTCTTTATGCCAAACACAGCTGAATGCAGCACAAAGATAAAGGGAGAGACAACACCCTGCTCAAAGAACTTCCAGCAGAAGCAGACAACTTCCAATGAGGAGGGGTAGTCTGCCTGAGCTCTGAGGCCAGACCAGAAATAGAAAGTGAACTAGCAGTTCTTGAGATCCATAAGCCTTTACACTGTGTTTTTTTGGGAAAAAAATACAGTAGGTAATGATATCTTGCTTTGCTGGGTGCTGGAATTTTTGAATATGGCTATCCCAGGATTAATTGCAGCCTTTGGAAGCGCTGCACATTATCTCACTGTTACAAGTGACGAAGATTTGTTTCTGCTTTGAAAGTTTGGGTTGGTTTATCTGAAATTTTATGAGGGTAAAAGAATTTTATAGGGATAAAGAGGAAGAATTATCACTGTATGTTAAAGGAAGAGTTATCACCAGTAGTTATAACAGCAATAGGAAGGATTATCACTCGCAAAAGCTCAGGAGGATTACTTGGGATTCAGCAATGTACAGTAAACAATCTCTATCTCTTGCAGAATGTCAGTGCATATTTTGCAATATAGCGCTCCAAGAAAAAAATCTGGTGCAATTGATGTTTAATCATTCTGAATCTTGGAATTAATTTAATATTCAGTTGTCATGAAACCAATGAAAAAAAGCTGCTTATGAAAGGAACAGCAAAAAGCACTATAATTTCATTTCAGTCTCATTCCAGTTTTAAATCTTTATATCAGTATCCCCTTGGCATGTTATCAGTACATCCATAAGAGTCGGCAGAGCTGCATGAGCATGAAGATAATGTACATGAGATCACCTAGCAAACTAGTTTCAAAAGCTTCTGGTTTAAGCCAAACTGTTTTTAAGAAGTAAACAATATATTAATGATTTCCCTCAGTAACAGTCATAAATATCAACTGATTAAATGATATTCTTATCTAACAAAAATATGGATCCTTCAAGCACACTCACAAGCATACATACAGGCACATCCTTTCTACAAAGATTAAAGTCAACACAGTTAGGATTAAAAAAAGAGTAACAAAGAAAGTATAAACAAAATTTATGCGAGGATTTCTTCTGGTAGAAAAAAAGGAAAGCAACCAGAATAAAGCTGCATGTGAGAAAAACATTTAATATTCTGCTGGAATTTACTTGGATACCATGAAGATAGGCATCCTAAAACACAGTAAAAAGAATTAAAAGACCGTGTAAAGACACTAAGCCTGTCTGGAACATGATGGAATTACGTAAAGTTCTACTAGTTTTACCCTTGGAAATTTATATTCACATTTATAGTTATAAATAAAAAATCAGATTTATAAATCAAAAATACCCTGAGATGAATTCCGCACCAATTCTTGTCTTGTTATTCATTTATCAATGGCAGGTTGCAAATCAGTGTCTGCTGGAACTTACAAATGAGAGTGATGCTTTGTTTTGTTTTAGACCTTTTTCTTAGACTTGAACAGTAACTGTATGGAGTCATAGCATGACTTTTACATATATATATATATATATAGAAAAAAAACCCCACATCCTCCTGGGCTTTAAATAACATGCAAGAGCATTGAATCTCTGATCAAGCTGTCTCCTATTGGATAGAATTCTAGGTTATTAGAGAATAAAAGACCCCCTAGACAAAATAACATGCTAGTTATACATTCCTCCTGGCCTCCAAGTTAAGAGAATGCTTGTGCTGTGGGTTTGCTTTGAAGTCACAGTTTTGCCATACAGTTTTGGTAATGGAAATTAAGACTGGGATTACAAAGTTGGAAATTTGTGGAAGTTAAAAACTGGGGATGCTCTGGATCATTAAACAGGGTAATTAATATTGTTTTGCAAAAATGATGGTTCATGCAAATTGTAGATTATTTTAAATAAACTTGTTATGCATATATACATACTAATTTTGAAGGATGAGTTTCTAATTTTTAGGAGATAAACGAAGCTGGGAAATTCATGCTCTTGTATTTATGAATTTGCTATATTTAGAAAAAGTAGATTCTCCTGTTTGAGGCACAGATTAATCACGGACAAAGCTATCAACCACATCCAGCAATGTATCTCAGATTTTACCTGGAGGATGACCTTAAAGATTTAGCAGTGGACGTAAGTTAATCATTGTTCTTGTTGAACATTCAAAGACAGCTGAGTTAACATGACAAGCTGACAGTAATTGCAAGAAAAAATTGTGTATGAGGGCAATACTAGTAATCAGGACTAGTTACTGACTTGGAAGAAGAAAGATCTAATTTTCCTCTCACACATTATATCTACAGCAAAAAATCTAGCTATTTAACATGAGAAGGGAATATACCATACCAGTGGAAGGTAGTTTGCACTAACTGCATTGCATCCACATAGTTGTTCCAGTGAATCCATATGAAAAAATTTTTGCTAAAAGGCAGCTATAACAACACATGTTGTCAGTCCCAAACACAAGGTCCTGTGCATATTTCTCTGTAGCAATACATTGACATATTCTGCCTTCAGTTACAGGTAGCCCAGTGTTACTTTCCTGAGTTGCAGAAAACTTGTTTTACGTAGAGCAACACTTCACGTGACAAACCATCTCCTTACTTTCTTCCTTTGGTAGGTGGTTCAAAATGAGCAAAGATGTTCCATATTTCATGTAGCATTTTTCCAGCTTCAAATCACCTCTTTGGAAAAAGTCCGTTTTCTGATGTGGCTTGGTGTGTGGCTTCAGCATGCAGCAATGGAAAGCTAAGCGTAAACCAGGCACAGCAGGAAGCACGCAGACAATTGTATCACTCACATCCTAAGATAGTGCCCAATACAAACTACGTTAGCAAGGTCATATTTCTCCTTTCTTCTTGAATCTTTAGTGAAACCGACCTCAAAAAAACATTTTGACATTAACAGTACACAATTTTCTAACACAGTTCCATCTCATTGAAATTGTACCAATTGCTCTTCAGTGGCAGCTTGGCTGGGAGTCCATCCTCCAACTGTTTTTAAGCCCCTACTCAGCTGACAATTGCAGTCTATTTCCAGCTTACTATTCTTTAAAGATTGTCTTACCATGTAACCTCTTTTCTTTGACCTTGAAGTCAACTAGGATCTTATGTCATGGGTGAACCTTGCGACAGTCTTGAATTTACTTAGCCCAGAATTTTCAGGGTAATGGGATCAACTCTGGTGTCAAGCGGGCTCTCTGGCAGCTGTAACCTGCAAGTCACTGTTCACTTTGCTAAGTGGTGTAAAGATATAATCTTGGTAGTAATAGTACTGCTTAATCTGTGTTGAACTACGGTGTTCTGCTACACTTTTGACCTCTGCACACTTATCTACCTCTTCCTGGCTCCTGAAATATTTTGAAAAGGGTTGGTTGTTGCTGCAGTGTCCTTGATGCGCACTTCTGGAGGCTGAGCCATTGGGTGTTGCAGTGCTTGACAATCTTTAAATGCTTCAATGCTTTTCAATACCTGATATATTTTGTAGCCTCCCTTCTTTTTGAAGCAGTTTTGAAAACAGGAAGATGTACTCAACAGCAGTTCTCAGACACTTAATGGTCCCTGCTTCACATCATGCTGGCAGCATCTGTTTGCCAAATGACAAACACAGCCTGGGTCAGATAAGCTAGGCTCAACCTGACAAATCTGGAGATGAACAGTGTTTCTTTTTCCCCTTCACATAAAGCTGCTGTTGTCAATGCAGTGGAAAGCAACAATGTTATTCCAGGGCAAAGCTTTGTCCTGTCAAGGATGGCAAAGGTGTTTTCACCTATTACATGTCAAGATGTCTGAGATCCACTTATTGCTTGGCCTACATCTTTCTCAAAGAGTCTTCTTAGAATAAGAATTTCTCTCTCAAATTCTGATCTCTGTTTTCATCTCCTGAACAAAATGACCCATACTTTCTTATGTTCAGCTGGACTAATGAAGCATTTTTAATGATCATCACTGTTTTCATACTTCTCAGGATCTCTAACTGCACTGTCACAGAATATTTCTTCAGCACATTGGCTTTTATAGATGTCTATGTCATTTATAAATACCTTTGTCTTTTGCTGTAGTATATAAGATTAGCAGATTTGTGGTGTAGGGAAAAGATCAGTAGCTGTAGATGAAAGATTATTTTGGAGCATAGTAGGGCATTCTTATTTCATTCCCAACAGTTTGTTGCCCATGAAAGTTTGTATTACGTCTTTATCAAGAAATAGATTCAGCAAGAGGGAATTATAGGCTAGTACTAATAACAGGAAAATGTAAACTAGACTGTGGTTTCCACTGCATTTCAAGTAATCATCACTACTTTCTGTCTCCTTGTTACTTGCTTTTAAAGCAGAATTTTTGACTTTGTTATATTAATTTGAACATTGTTGCATGTGAAGGCACTGGAACCAGAGACCCACTCTGCTACACTCAGTATGTACATAGAATTTGGTTTGCAGTGTAGGTGTTTCTGTGACGGAACGTAATACACCAGTACAAGTTAGAATGTATAATACAGATGTATACATGTGAAATACAAAAAGGCAAAGGTTATATTATGTAGTTCATATATAATCAAATCATATCATACGAAATACAATCTATTTCATGACTGAAATGGTGATTCATAAGTACTGCCTTGATGATTCTATATCGATGTGTATAAAGTAAGCACTTCTCTGTCTCCACTGACAATATATAGAAGCATTAGAAAATCAGTGTTAGCTTACTGACTTTGACACGTTAATTTCAACAGTTGTCGCTGCTAACCCCGCTAATTCCAGCAAATGACGTGAAGCATCCTTGTTAAACTAATTCAGTTCAGTTCATTGGTATGGTCTAAGAATGTGCATATGGTCATTGATTTCAACTCAGTTAATAAGCATTAGTTCTTTAAGTCAGTAGCTTGTATTTTATAGATATTTGCTTCCTGTATATTTTTATACCTTCGGTTTCCATATTTGAACTTTTATTTTTTAGCAGAACCATTCAATATCTCTTCTGCTTTCAACATTAATTATCTTGCCACTAATCAATTTGACACATTCAAAATTCATTAAAGAAAATTTTCAAAGGACAGCGCTGTAAATTAGAAACTAGCTGTATTTGCAGGAACAAATGTTTGTCATTTGGAAGTATAAAGTCACTGAAACCAAGGAGTTTATTGCTTATGTTCATTTGAACCATGAAATGACAGTTTTGAAAATGTAAACTAATGCTCCTATAACATATTAACTATATAATGTACATAATATTTAATATATTATTATTTAATTTCATTGAAATGAGAGCAAAATTACACTTTTGAAATGACAACTTGAAGTCGTAATACTCCTTTATTTAGCTTGAAAATGGTAGAGAAAAAAAATTGTGATTCCTAGTGTAGAGATTTCAGGATATTTTTTTTTCCTTACAGACTCAGATTTAGATTAGAAAAGAATTTCAAAATTTTATCACTCCCCATGTGATAAAGCAGCAATTTTACTAACAGATCATGTCCAAAATTTGTCTATGAAGCAGCTGCATAATTGTATAGTATGGAGGTTCCCAATCAGTGCCTCTTTAATGAGTTATGCTAACATTAAAGGGAAGGTACAGCACGCAGTGGAAGCCAATAAACCATGGTGGAAGACTGCAGTGCAACCAAAAGGCAACTTCAAAGATTTGAGGATGTTGCTCTGAGGTACCAGAGGCACACCTTTACCATTCTGCCTTAGTGTACTGGGGATGCAGGAGAATGAGGGACTAAGGGATCAGGAGGAATGTGGGTCAGGAATAGGCATCTCTGGATAGAGTGAAGGGAGGAGAAAAGCAAAGAAACTGCAGCATTCAAATCTGTTTTAGAGCAGATTGAGGATCATTGCTCACAGAAGAGTAAACCAATTTACTGTAAAGGTTATATCTGCTGTATTAGGCTACATATATTTAATGAAAATAGCTGGGATCCTGGATGTTTATGAATGAGTAATTGGACATGAAGAACTGCAGTTCTGCTGTAACAAACAGATAATGACCGTATTTCACCTTTCAAATTAGTAATCTCCTAATCTGTGTTGTCTGGTGTCCATATGCTATACTGTTCCTAACTTTGCAATCAACCACATATTGTCTTACAAACCACAAGGTCAAATAAATATTTTCACTCTAGCGCACCTTTAATTTAGGAAGAATGTTCTTCTCTGTCAGTAAGCCTTTTAGTCACAGTTGTTTAGCCTAGTGAAATGAAATAGTTCCCAGTATGCTGCAAGTCTGTCTACGATTAAATGTAATCAGTTTTTAATTAACTGGAATTTTCAATCTCACAAGTACTCTGTATGAAGTTTTATTCAAATGAAGATATGGATTACTTTAATTTTTAAAGTTTGGAGCTCAGAGAAATACAACAGAAGAGATGGTACTGATAAAATCAAGCTTAGCAAAAAAAGGACAATGCATGCATAAAATCTGTTTAAAGGCGATGCAGGGTGTGTACCCGGAAACAGACTCTGAACAAGACCTTCATTGTGTATTAATTTGATATAAACAGTTGGGTAACTGTTAATAGATATTGCAATACTAATTTTTACGTTATTATTATAGACTATTATGGTTAATACTGTTATTGAATTACTATGCATAGCAGAGTTTCAGCCTGTTAAAGCAGTAGCACATAGAGCTCCAGAGTGTGACATCTCCTAGGTGGACTGAGTGTCCTTTCCCAGAAAGCACCATAGATCATAGAATCATAGAATCATAGAATGCTGTGGGCTGGAAAGGACCTTTAGAAGTCATCTAGCCCAAACCCCCTGCAGTGATCAGGGACATCTTCAACTAGACCAGGTTGCTCAGAGCCCCGCCCAACCTGGCCTTGAATATTTCCAGGGAGGGGGACTCCACTACCTCTCTGGGCAACCCATTACAGTGTTTCACCACTCTCATGGCAAAAAATTTCTTCCTTATATCTGGTCTAAATCTACCCTCCCTTAGTTTAAAGCCATTTCTCCATGATAGAATGTGGATAGAATAGAACTCTTAGACAGCTGCTGTGCTTCGGCGATGCACTAAAGAAGTCTCAGGGGCTTCGTGAGCCGGATAAAAGCTTTTAAAGCCTCATGAAGGAAAAACCTGCATTATTACAAACTTACCTTCCTGGATCAATGGACAGACAAATAAAAGACCATTCTAAACTAGAGTGGAAAGCCTACTGCTATTTCTTTTGAAAAGAGCAAAGTTGGCTGTTTTCCATTCAAAAATATTGACCATTTATTTGCAATAATAACTGATGTTTTTACTCTACTGAACTGAAAAATCTCAATTATGTAAAGAACTAATCTTTCATTTCAAGAAATCTGTACTATAAAGTAGTGCTGTAATATCACATAAATACTAGCTATATCAAAAGCAATACATAAAATAATGAAAACATATTAAATACAATACTAAATGATAAATAAAATCACAGATACATTTTTTCTCATCAAAAAAGAGATATTTAAAATATTTTAGAAAAATAGAAAATAGTTTTCACAGCTTGTTTCAGAATTCTTGGCATAAAAATTAAATTTGACAGTGTGCTATTAAATATTTTGTTTTCTGTCGATATTGTCTTCTGAATTATCATCTCTATGTAGCTCTCCTCTTGCAAGCACATATTTTGTTGAATATGCATGAAGTTCATTTAAATATATTCCTATATTTTTTGCTCTAATTCAATTCTGCCAATGTCTGAACAGCCATTTAAAATGCCAACAACCCACCATTCCCTCTGATGCGAATGCTCAATATATTGTATAATCAAATGGAGCAGGAAAATCTTGGTCTAATTCTTGATACGGATAAGATGAGACAGATGTATTTGAACAGTTGGAACTGTATCTGAGCAAGGCATCTAAACAATAAAAGCCAATTTACTTCATTCAGGCTCAGGCCGAGCTTCCTTGATTGCACAGATCCAGAATGAAAAGGTACTCCCTGCAGTCAAATTTTTGGCTTAGACCAAAAGAAAAGCACAGTTTTGGAAGTCAGGGTTACAGGGTCCTTTCAATGCTCTGCCTGATCTGTGTGAGCTGGATGCCAGCCCTCTGGTGGCAGGGTGGATGTATTGTCAGGCAAGAGCAACCCTTTCTGTCCTCGAGAGTCTGAGTGTTAGGAGGGAAATAATCCATTTGCTGCTTTTCCTGAGCTTTGAGGGGTGCTTCTGCAGAGAAGCAGTGGCACTGCCTGCACCTACTCTGGGGTGGCACAGTACAGCTCAGGGTAGTTTAGGCATTGCAGATGCCTACTCATTGAGCGTGGAAATATCTCTGTCTCTGGAAATTCATCTTGGCAAACTAGTGGAGTGGTCAAGGATGCCCAACTTGTCTGTATGCCCCCCATCTACGTGGTGATGTTCCCTGAGCGAAGGTGTTTCTCAGTACCCAGCAATGTAAAGGCAGTAATCACGGTGAGGAGGAAGCTCTTTATGTTCTTCCCACAGCCTGCTAGAAGCAGTGTGAGACTGTGTGATGGTCACCAAAAAGGACTGCGAGCAGCAAGCATCCGGTTGCAGGAGCTGGGAAGGGGCGGCTTTGGAAAAAGTAAAAAGCAAAGGAGTTTCCTTCCTTAGGAAGAGAAGAAAATAATTGGCTTGATTTAAAAAGCCCTAGCTTCTAAGCTCTAATTAAATCCTCAAATGAAGGGGAAGGGGAGGATGTGGGGAATACAATTGTAGAGCTTCCTTCTGCAAAAGCTGCGCAGTCCAGGGGTCCCTTTCATCTCCAGGCAGACATTCAGCCCTCAGCCGTTACAAAACCAGCCCAGCCTGGCACCAGCCTGCACAACCCTCGCCTGTTCAATAAAGCCAGGCACAAGCGCTGAAAGAACGTGTGAGACGGATGAGTGGTGCATTGGCAGAGGCACGGAGGGAAGTAGCTGTCACCCATGGCTGTACCAGTACAGGACTTTCACGAACGCTGTTTCTCATCTCTTGGATGCTCTCTGCAGACTCATTCGCAAGATTGCTATTCACAAGCCCCTCACTGAAGTCAAGGAACGCATTTCCTTCCAAAGAAGGGGCTAGGTGGGGAAACTGCAAGACTGGAGTCCATTTCCAAAATGTGTGAGAGATCTGCTTTGAAGAGTAGACATTGACACTTAGCCCTGGCAGTCTGTGGGCAAGATCTGAATGCACATCTATGTAGCCTGGCTGGCGTAAAGATGGTTGTTTAGTACAGATGAATATATAGACAAAATATTTCTCAGGAAGCACCAGGGCCAAGTACTGTTAAGGTACGTAAGGTGTACTGCCAACCACGGTGTTAAGGAAAGCTAATGGAGAAAGTGTGGGGGAAATGACAGACACTGCTACGGGACAGAAGGTATGCAGAAAGGATGTTAAATTTGCAGAGGTGTTAGGTTAATGCAGAGGAATCCCAAATGCACACTGGATGTGCATTTCCATTTTGCCCGTATTAACCTTGTTGCTTCCCACTGAGGCCTGAAGCCACAAGCTGTGGATCACCTCCAGTCAGATTGCCTCCGAAACCCATCTCCATACGTAAAGATTTTTTCCGTACTGCTTGTTATAGCAGTCTGAAAGTCAGAGAGAGGTAGCTTGAGCCCTGCTACCTGTGTGGTATGCATAAGCCTGCCTCCTTTTTGGGCAAAGCTGCCCACTTGCAGGTGATACAGGTAATTGAAGTGTTTGGGTGAGAGTGTAAGCTCAAGCCTGGGGCTATCTGGCAGCACAGATGTAGTCTGAATTTCCTTTCCTCAGAGAGGCTATGCCCTCTCCTGTATAAATATATTGCTATTCTTACTGTATACATCTCCCCATGGCCACTGAGAGTGTCTATACTTCAGAAGGGTTCTATATTTCTATGTGAATGCATCATTTTGTGCTGTCACAGCTCTGCTAACACAGACTTTCTCCATTAACATATTTTTTTGAAAGTTTTGATATTAAAAAAAACACTGTCTTTAAAAATATTTCTTTCTCCCTTACAATTTTTCATTTACAAAAAAATAATAATAATAATAACAATAACAATAGTATCCTAAGAAATATTCTTGCTTTTTCTAAAGTGGCAACTGGAAGCAGTCCTGGAAGACTTTTATTTTCTTTTGGTGTTGTCTTGCTCAAATCGTGTATCTGGTGGAGGAGAGTGCCTATGGGGAAAAGCAGGAGAGAAAAGACCACAGTCACTAGCACAGAGTATTTTAAGACAGAATCCAAATGAGTGCTGCAGCCTTTGTTTGTGTAATAAAGGAACAACTGATGTAGTGATAATGTATGTAAAAAATAGCCAAAGTCCAGATACAATAATGTCCCTATTGCTACAGGATTTTTCTGTAGTTTTTTAGTTGCGTAAATCATGTATATATATATATGAATAAAACCAAGCTCCATACCCATTCTCCAGGCCATTTTTACAGCCATTAGCAAGGCAAGCATCAAGTACAGGAAGTTTCTCAACACAGAAATAAAAGAAAATCAGGGAAAAAAAAGTCCTTTTATAGGCTTAAGCTACCCAAAAAATGCATCTTCTGTCCCCAGGCACACAAGAATACCAGAAGACACAGCCTGTCCTGACTAGTTCACAATAAGAAAACTGAAACATAGGAAGTTCTGTCTGAACATGAGGAAGAACGTCTTCCCTCTGAGGGTGACGGAGCACTGGAACAGGCTGCCCAGGGAGGTTGTGGAGTCTCCTCCTCTGGAGATATTCAAGACCCGCCTGGACGCGGTCCTGTGCA
>Ga0065711_1050040_pt1 | contig 11018 bp, 11 predicted proteins | sample Hoacrofraction12_FD_59098 | JGI IMG/M metagenome (GOLD analysis project Ga0065711, IMG submission 59098) | Hoatzin crop microbial communities from Cojedes, Venezuela - Epithelial fraction 12 v2 (version 2) | ecosystem: Host-associated > Birds > Digestive system > Esophagus > Crop | place... | reverse complement strand
TTCCTCCCCAGGTGCAGGACCCGGCACTTGCCCTTGTTGAATTTCATTAGGTTCCTCTCTGCCCAACTCTCAAGCCTGTCCAGGTCTCACTGAATGGCAGCACAGCCTGCTGGTGTATCCACCACTGCTCCCAGTTTTGTGTCATCAGCAAACTTGCTGAGTGTACGCCCTAACCCTTCATCCAGGTCATTGATGAGTAAGTTGAATAAGACTGGGCCAAATGCTGACCCATGGGGGACATCACCAGTTACAGGCCTCCAACTAGACTCGACGCTGCTGATGACAACACTCTGAGCTCTGCCATTCAGCCAGTTCTCAATCCACCACTCATCCAAACCACACTTCCTGAGCTTCCCTAGGAGGATATTATGGGAGACTGTGTCAAAAGCCTTGCTGAAGTCAAGGTAGACAACATCCACTGCTCTCCCCTCATCTACCCAGCTGGTCATGCCATCGTTGAAAGCTATCAGATTGGTCAAGCATGATTTCCGCTTGGTGAATCCATGTTGACTACTCCTGATAACCTTCTTTTCTTCCACTTGCTTAATGATGACCTCCAGAATGAGTTGCTCAATCATCTTTCTCAGGATGGAGATAAGGCTGACTGGCCTGTAGTTCCCTGGGTCCTCCTTCTTGCCCTTTTTGAAGACTGGAGTGACATTGGCCTTTCTCCAGTCCTCGGACACCTCTCCTGTCCTCTAGGACCTCTCAAAGATGATGGAGAGTGGCTCGGCAATGACATCTGCCAGCTCCCTCAGCACTTGTGGGTGCGTTCCATTGGGGCCCATGGATTTGTGGACGTCCAGATTGCTTAAGTGATCTCTCACACAATCCTCCTCGACCAAGGGAAGTCACCATTTCTGTAGGCTTCCTCTCTTATCTCCAGGGCATGACATTCCTGAGGGCCGGCCTTAGCACTAAAGACTGAAGCAAAGAAGGCATTCAGTAACTCTGCCTTCTCTGCACCCTCCATCACCAGGACACCCACCTCGTTCAGCAGAGGCCCCACATTTTCCCTAGTCTTCCATTTGCTGTTGATGTACTTGAAGAAGCTTTTCTTGTTGTTCTTGACACCCCTTGCCAGATTCAGTTCCAGGTGGACTTTAGCCTTTCTTATCACATCCCTGCATGTTTTGACAACATTCCTGTACTCTTCCCAAGTGGCCTGTCCCTCTTTCCACATTCCATAGACCTTTCTCTTCCACCCGAGCTCCGGTAGAAGCTCCTTGCTCATCCATGCGGGTCTCCTGCCTCCTTTGCTAGATTTCTTACTCAGGGGGATGCACCAATCCTGAGCATGGAGGAAGTGATGTTTAAACACCGACCAGCTCTCTTGGACCCCCCTACCTTCTAGAGCCCTGACCCATGGGATTCCTCCACATAGGTCCTTGAAGAGACCAAAGTTAGCTCTCCTGAAGTCCAAGGTTTTGATCCTACTTATTGCCGTCCTTCCTCCACACAGGATCCTGACATTCAGGCTGCCTCCAACCTTCACATCCTCAACCAAGCCCTCTTTGTTCGTTAGTACAAGGTCCAGCAGAACGCCTCTCCTCGTCGGCTCCTCCACCACTTGCATCAGAAAGTGATCATCGATGCTCTGCAGGTACCTCCTGGACTGTGTGTGCCTGGCTGTGTGGTATTCCCAGCTGATGTCAGGGTGGTTGAAGTCCCCCACAAGAACCAGGGCCTGTGACTGTGAGGCTACTTTCAGCTGCCTGTAGAAGGCCTCATCAATTTCCTCCTCCTGGTCAGGTGGCCTGTAGTACACACCCACAATAATGCCACCCGTATGAGCCTGTCCCTTAATTCTAACCCATAAGCTCTTGACTTGTTCTTCTTCTGCCCCCGGGCAGAGCTCAATACATTCCAGTTGCTCCCTCACATAAGAGCAACTCCACCACCTCGCCTTGTTGGCCTGTCTTTCCTAAAGAGCGTGTAGCCATCCACGACAGCATTCCTGTCATGCGAGCTGTCCCACCATGTCTCTGTAATTGCAATGAGACCGTGGCCCTGCAACTGCACACAGATCTCTCATTCTTCCTGCTTATTGCCCATGCTGCATGCATTGGTGTACAGACATTTCAGGGAGGAACTCGAGCATGCTGGTTTCCCTGGAGGGATGGCAAGAGGATCTGCCATGTCCATGCCCACCCTTAAGGTTGTTGGTCTTTTGCTTCTCAGCCTGGGACACAGCTGAGGAATATTCATCCCTGCTCTGATTAGCCACTCTTAATCCCCAGCCAGATGGGATGGCTTGAGCTTCGTGACTTTGTCCCCCACCCCCTGAGTCCTTCAGTTTAAAGCCCTCCACAGCAGGTTGGGTAGCCTGCTGCCAAAGATCCCCTTGCCTCTTCTAGACAGATGGGTCCCATCCCTCTCTAACAGGTTATAGTCATTGAAGAAAGTCCCATTGTCATAAAAAGCAAAATCCTCACGGCAGCACCAACCATGAAGCCAAGAGTTGATACCCATAATGTGCCTGTTTCTAGCTGATCCCCTTCCTCCAACTGGCAAAATGGAGGAGATGATAACTTGAGTACCAAAGCTTTTAGCTTTCATCCCCAGGGCTTTGAAATCTTCCTTAATCCTGCCAACATTCCACAAATGACTTGCAGTGTCATTTGTGCCTACGTGAAAGAGTAACAGCGGACAGTAGTCTGTGCTCTTCACAAGTTGTGGCACCCTCTTGGTCACATCTCGGACTTTAGCTCCCAGAATGCAGCACACCTCAAGTGCCTCCCTATCAGGTCAGCAGATGGGCGCCTTGGTGCCCCTTAACAGGGAGTCACCCACCACGAGTATCCGCCATTTCTTTTTACGGTACCCGCTCTGTGCTGCTGGTGTAGTTTCCTCTTGCAGACCCTGCTTCTGGGTATCTATGGTTATTAAAGCCTCATAATTGTTTTTGGTAGTTATGCTGGAGGGAGGCTGGAGCAGAGTCCTGCTTTTGCGGGTCACCAGGATCCAAGGTGCCTCTTTCTCACTGGTGGTCTCCACAGGAGCATGGCTCTGCAACCACCTATCTATCTTCAACTCAGCTCCTCTGATACTGCGTAGCCTGCCTACATCTAGTGCAGGCACTTACCAGGGCTCTAGAAGAAGGGTCTGGGCATTTGCTGCAAGCTGCAGCCTGCACTGACGTCTCCTTTGTTACCAGCTTGGTCTGGGTAGAGGCATCAGACATCACAGCGGCACCCACTACAGGAGCTCTGGTTCTAGCTCTGAGGCAAGTGCTCACCATTGTGGCAGAGACCTAGAGCTCTCCCCTCAGGCTGTGGTCTACTGGCGGGTTGTAGGGCCCTCCCTGCACCAACTGCTGCACAAACTGCCGTGCCACGCCCTGTTTGCCCGCTCTGTTCGCCACACTCCCTAAAGGCTGTTTAAATCTCCCGCGGTTGCTGCTGGCAATGCCCATGCAAACGTCAACCCTGCTCGCTCGTGAAACCTGCCGGCGCCTACCTCCCTTCTCCGTGATGACCCAGCTAATGGTCAGTGGAGTGCAAAGCTGCACCAAGAATAAGCTGTCCCTAGCAAGTGGACAGGGCTTGGTCAGTGGAATGCGCAGCTGGGCCAAGAATAGGCTGTCCCGTGTATGGGGGGCAAGGAGCCCTCAGCCTTTGGAGTTTTGACTCCCTGTGATAGAGGTAGCGTGTTTGTGTGTCCTTTCTGTCGGTGTTGTCATACTTTTGTTACCACTCAGTGTTGTTGGTGTGGTCATAAGTTTATTCGAGCTGATTTCAAGAATAAGCATGGGAACGCAGAGACCTGAGCAGGTCACATGTGATAACAGTTATCATATGCACGAGTGCATGAAAGGGTCAGGCTGGAAAACTGCCTGAGGTAGCTGGATGATTGTCTGTGACTGAAGACAGTCACAAGGGATGATTGTGTGAGAAAAGTAACTCTCTGATTACGAAGTGTGAGAGAGAATCATCCTGCTTGGCCTCACAGCTCAGACCCATATCTGTGGATACCAATATATGCTCTTTACTACAAAAAAGGGCTGCTTCTGCTCTCTCTCGCTCTTTTCGCTTGCTTGCTTGCTTGGCTTCAGAATAAAGGAAACTACAGAAAGAGAAGGAGGAAGAATGGAACATACAGAAAGATATGGAGGAAGAATAGAATATATATGAACACATTGCCGAAAAAAAACCCAGATAATCCATTCGATCCAGAACTGACTGATCCTGACTGTGAGCCTGATCTGTATCCCCCATTGCCAGTGACACCTGTAAAACCTGACATGGTGCCTGTGGTAGCCATCACAACACTGCCTCCCCCCCCCGCCCCCCCCAAAAGCTTAATAATGTATGGGGTTTGGTTTGTTTAAAGAGCAACCGATATGATTTAGGAACTTAATTGGGAATTTGGGAATTGGTTTTAGATTACTTACAAGTTGATACATATTGTGGGGTTGCAAGTTCTCTGGGTATTTGGCACTGATTGATCATTTCGGGACTCTGATTTTGAGGTATATATATTATATACTGTATATATTGTTTTGAATGAGCTCTGTGTCTATACGTATGACATATTGGTTGAGGTAGTTTGACTGTATATGTTGTACTGAAGTAATACACAGTTTGTAGGCAGAGGGATTAAAAAAAATAGAGATATGGATATAGTGGCTCAGCAAAGGGCCACAAAGATGAGGAAGGGACTGGAGCGTCTCTCCTTTGAGCAAAGGCTGAGGGACCCGGGACTGTTCAGCTGGGAGAAGAGAAGGCTCAAAGCGATCTTATCAATGTGTATAAACACGTGAAAGGAGGGTGTAAAGAGGATGGACCCAGGCTCTTTTCAGTGAGTGGTGCCCAGCGACAGGACCGGAAGAAGTGGGCACAAAGTGGAACACAGGAGGTTTCCCCTGAACATCAGGAAACACTTTTTTACTGTGAGAGTAACTGAGCACTGGAGGAGATTGCCCAGAGAGGTTGAGGAGTCTCCATCCTTGGAGATACTCAAAAGCTGTCTGGACGTGGCCCTGGGCAGCCTGCTCAAGGTGACCCTGCTTGAGCAGGACGGGCTGGACCAGATGACCTGCAGAGGTCCCTTCCAACCTCTACCATCCTGTGACCCTGTGTGAAAGCTCTCTTCTTCCCAAATTCCTTCCCCTCTGCTTTTACTAAGGCTACTACAAGTTTCAACTTGCAACAAAAACCCACCCTGCCTTTGTAAACAATTATTTTTCCCGTTTGAAAAAGATCAGTTTGTGCTCAAACCCAATCTGAAATGCAATCCATCCATTTAATTTTTTGAAACTGTTGTACCCTTGCAATCCCATGGCTCAGGTCAGATGTTGTCTTCAAGATAACTGCTTCCAGATGCTGCTGTTTGGTTTCTCGTAGAGCTTCACAGAAGGCTGCGAAGGCATTAGGGCCTCTCTTGGGCAGCAAATTGAGGAATTCCACATTTTGGCTGAAGCTCCCAGACTTGGCCTAGATCCAGAGAAAAAACAAAACCCACACTCAAAGTAACACCCCAACACAATTAATTTTCAATGAATCTGCAGAACAACTATTTTTTTTACTTCATGTAAACGTTTCATCACTATGCTTAGCTGTGCTAGATCCATCTTTATAGCTTTTTCTATCTCATTTCACTTCCAACTCCTCTGTTCCTGTTAGCTCAAGGGGGAGAGTATATGACAACGCAGCAAGCCAACAATTCATACATTACCACACACAGTAATACACCCTCTTCTCTCTAAACTTTTACTTCCAGTTACTGTTGGAATAGTATCTATTTCCTCTCATTGAATACACAAAGTCCAGAACATGTTTCCACTACTACCCAATGGTTTATGGTCTCATGCACCAAGACACAAATCCCTCAGAAAGCATTAACTAAAATACTCCTTTTATGCAGTCAATTCCTAAAAGATACTATGTACGTGTAGACTGTAACGCTTAAACCAATGAAGCAATATGTAGCAGTATGTGAGAAAAATCAACCATCAAAAATGAAATTTATGTATCTGTAAAACATTCCCAAGAAGTTTTAATCACAGGAATATTAACAGGACATTTGCCAACAACCTGTAAAATTTATACAGTAACAGCCTTCTCTGTGAGATCTAAAATACCAAAACATCACATACTAAAATACTGGGTATCAAAAATAATTTTATCAATTCCATGGAATTCATCCTATATGATTTAAATTACCATGTAGATCCAACACCTCTTCTTTTGGTGATGCTAAAAAAAGGCTGGTGAGTTACACAGAATAAAGGCCTAACACTACATTTGCAATCACAGGAAAATCAGAAAAAAAAGCCTTGAGTCACATGGGTAAATCCTCTGCTCTCTTTCATACAATTAATCAAGCTTGGTGTTAAACATAGTTTGGCTTTTGTCCCATCACATTGCTTGAAAGGATATTGCAAAATCTTGTTGATCCAATGCTTATGAACCTATCCTGAAATTTCAGAGCTATGTTCATTCATGACTTTCCCTTACTTATCACACTTCTTTCTATAAATGGGTCTCCATTTGCTCTAGTCAACAAACCACTTCCTTTCAGCCTCCTCATAAATGGCCTCTTCCCCTTGCCAATGCAGCAACCCTTTCCTATTCCCACAGAAACCCCAACTTTCAGAGCACTGTCTTCTCACCTGTGCCTTTCCACAAGAATGAAAATACTTGCCCCTTTCTCCTGGTAACAATTCTCCATTAGTCTGTATAAGATAACCAGCTCCATATACTTGTATCTTGCTGTAAGCCCACTGAATTTTATTTTACCTAATAAAGTAAATTGACAGCTGATATTTTAAAGTAGCCATTAATTGTTTCTTCCTTTCTAGTAGACCTGCAGCTGTTTAAGACAAGCTTAAGATCATTAACCTTCTTCATTTTATAAGTCTTCACAGTCTATGACTCTAAGCCACAGATCATAATTAAGAACACATGCTGACCTCAAGAACTGGATCTTCAGTTTTATTGAAAAGCTAAGAAGTTTCCATAATGTTCATATTCTGCACTTTGTATGTACAGTAGTCTGCTTTTGGCAGACTTCTTCCTTAAATCCTCAAAGTGCTGTACCTCCTCACGCAACTTCCACATCAACACCACATTTAGGTTACACTAAATAATGCTCAGCAAACATGCAGAAGTAAAACTTTCTTAAGACAGACTTCTTTCATTTTATTTTCTAATACATCTGTAATTTCTTTTTGTACCCTCACAGGTGAGATTGATAATCTGCATAACAGGAACAGGTTGCTCTGAACTCCTGTCAAAATCCCATAGTATCTCTCTTCCTACTGAGCCTGAATATACACGCAGAATCCGTGGAGAGAGCATGTATACTTGACAAACACCCTAATCAAATTTACGTCACTTTGTCAAAGCCAGTGATCCCTTCATTACCGTCTAGGGATCAACACAGAGCATTTACATCTCTGTATCTACATGATCTGATAGCCTTCAATTACAGCACAGAGTTTTCAACTTGTTTAAAAAGCAAGAGTAAGCTTTTGCTATCGTATCTGCAATTTTAAAGGTCCATTCCAGAGCTCTAGAAGAACATCTGATGCTCTGACAAGAAGGTATTAATGAAGTAGATTTTGGACTTCATCTTAAAAATGGCTGTTTTCACTGTCCCACTTTATTTCCACTGTCATTTTTGCTCTGTGTTCAAAATCCCTCTCTTCTGGGCCTCCATCTAGATAATTTTATTTACGTAATCTTCACTAGACAGCAAAAACATTTTTTTCCCTTTATTATTTCTTAAAAGTCTCTATAATTGAAAAAAAACCAAATCATTTACTATCTTTCCGAATGACCCAATTTAAGTTCATTCCTGTCAGTTCCTATTCTCTTTCCTCATTTCAAACATCAGAGGAAGCTGCTCCTATTTATTAATTCTTCTCCAGGGTACACCTATAAACTTTGTACTTTCTCTTCATATTCTCTGTGAGATCTCCAACCAGCTCAACCACCTCTGCCTTCAGTGGCTCTTCCTGCAACATCCTGAACTAGTCAGCTATAATATCCAGGAAAATCTACCCTCTGTCATCAGACACAGTGGCATTTGTCTCCCCCTGTTCCCACTAAGGTACCCGATCATTAGCATCACAATACGCTTTCAAGAGCGGGCTACCTAACAGCACTCCTAAGACCTCTGTTCACCTTGTTTCAGAGTGGAAGACTACTACAAATTCACAGATCTGCTATAGAAAAATGAAAGGTAAGACAAAGTGGTTTTGACTCCAGTGACCTTTTTCTTAATGCACACTACTTTTTGTTTACTTACAGCACTGTTATGATTAGTACTATCCTGCAAACCTTCCTTTCATTTCTATCCTTCTAGCAGAACGCGTATTTCGCAGTACTACTGTTCCATGCTTTCCTCCTACACCTGCCACATCTCTATTTTTGTGCAATTTCCAGATTCATACCTTGCAACAGTAGTTCAAGTCACTTTGTTCTTTTGCTCAGGCTGCTATTGCTATTTCTATACAGTTAAGTTCTTAGGTATGTGCGTATGTTTTATTAGGCACATTTTTTCCACTAAGCTATTACTATTTATCTGACATCCATCATAACACCTTTCTCCTTACTGATAATCCATTATCAATCCTTGCTGCATCTCCTTTTACCCAATTACACCTGGAGGGGAAGATTCCCTTAGACTTTCTTCCCCTCTGTCTCAGTTTAACACTTAACTACAGCAGCATTTTCCCAAAAAGACCACTTTCTCTAGCATTATCCTACCTTTGAGAGGCTTTTTTTTTCCCCCTCCTTTACTTCCCCTCCCTCCCTCTTCAGTGACTAACCACAGGCCAGCAATTGAACATCCCTACTAACCACCCATACTTCAGCAGTGTTGTCCTTCAACCCCCATGGACTGCCGAGCACCACGCAGCTGCTCAGTCGCTCCCTCCCCAGCAGCACGGCAGGGAGAATCAAAAGGGTAAAAGTGAAAAAACTTGTGGGTTGAGATGAAGACGGTTTAATAGGCAAATCAAAAGCCATGCACACAAGCAAAGTGAAAAAAGGAGTTCATTCACTACTTCCCATCAGCAGGCAGGTCCTCAGCCGTCTCCAGGGAGGCAGGGCTCCATTACGCGTAACGGTTACTTGGGAAGATAAACATCCTAACTCCAAATATCCCTCGTTCCTTCTTCCCCCAGCTTTTATTGCTGACCACAATAGCATACGGTATGGACTATCCCTTTGGTCAGCTGGGGTCAGCTGTCCCAGCTGTGCCCCCTCTCAACTTCTTCTGCATCCCCAGCCCACTTGCTAGCGGGGCGGTGTGAGAAGCAGAGAAGGCCTTGATGCTGCATATGCACTGCTCAGCAACAACTAAAACATCCCCCTGTCAATCCCTAGCAACATCAATCACAAATCTAAAACACAGCACCACAGAAGCTGCTATGCAGCAATTAACTCTATCCCAGCCAAAACCAGTACAACCAGTTCTTGACTCATTCCCTGACTTTCACTGTCTTCCTTGTCCTCATTCACTAGGGATCGGAGCTATTTCAGGCGAGACTGCCTGCATCTCCCACAACTTAGCACAGGCATCCTTGACAGACCCCATGAGGAATTTTACATTATCTTTGACACACCACAATGAGTCAAACTTCATCGGGAAGTTACTTCGTCACGGCTTTCAAAAAACCTTATCGGCCTCAGGTTCATACCTTCTGCACTGGAGCCCAGCAAACAGCTCATAATTCCATTTTTCAGCATCTGCTCTTATGACAGGACCATCCACCTTACTAAGGCACTAAAAAGTCCCTCAGTTGCTCACTTGAGTGCCACGAAGCACTTGACACGCACCCTCACTCATTTCCTTTCCCGCCTGCTTTCTCTTTGAAGCCATGTATTTCTGTCCCGGACAGTCTTCAGTGCGTCACCGTGCCTCTGGGATCAATCCCAAGCTATTTCCAATGACTTCTCTTCGTAGTACCTGCTGCTCGAGACAAGTAACAAAAGCCCACGAACAGCACTTGTCATCCCAGAGTCCCGGATCATACAAGGTTCTTCATGCAGTTTATAAAAAGACGTATGAAATGCAAATTCTTGAAGTGAGAAGTACACAAGTGCCACAAGTTGGTTTATAATGTATTCCTCCACCTGCTTTCACAGTGTTCTTTTGGAAATAGGTATTCTTCCTACTTTTACAAATGGAAAAAAAACCCGAGAGGCACAAAACGACAACAAACGCCTGGCAGACAGCACCCTACTCGCGTGGCCACCACGCACCAGCATGCAGGCCAACAACTCCACCAGTCTCGGATGAGATCCATACGCTGCCAGACACGGCCTACGGTTCCCTTGGGTGTTGCAAGTCAACCCCACGCCACTTTGCACGCACAGCAAACACAACCCCATCAAAACACCAGGTAACACATGGACAGGTTCCACCATTGCCAAGGCCGCCACCGAGCCCCACCGGCAACGAAGCCGATGGTGCAGCCGAGCGTCACGGGCGCTACCTGTATGGTTTCCACCATCTCCGCGGTGACGATGTCCTTCTCCACTAGGTGCTCCACCAGCTCCTTCAAGACCAGCTGCTTCGCCAGCAGCACCCGGTTCCTCTTCAGCGCTTCCTGGTGACACCGCCGCATGCCGCAGGCAACCAGCATTCCGGCGGCAGGCGGATGAGGAGACCCGAGGCCGAGCTCAGCGGCGGGAGGCGCCCTCACCCCGCCCGCCCGGCTGCCCGGGAGGAAGCGGCCCCTCACAGCGGGCGGAAGAGGCCCGGGACCGGCGCGCGCGCGCGCTCCTCCCCGGCGGCCCCAACCCTTCGACGCGCTTCCCCCGGTCACGTGGCCAAGACGGGGGGTAGGGAGAGGGGGAATGGTCGCGCGCCACAGCCCCTCCCTCGGCGAGCGCAAAAAACAAAACCGGCGCCAGCCGCCGCCCGCCGCGCGCCTGCGCAGGCCGGCCCGACCCGCGTCTCTTCCTGCGGGGCGGGGCTTTTCGCGTGGGCTGTCGGCTCGTGCGGGCCACGCCCTGGGGCGCAGAGCGGGAAGGGAGCGATCATGGCGCGGTCATGGCGCGGGG
>Ga0065711_1050037_pt1 | contig 11018 bp, 9 predicted proteins | sample Hoacrofraction12_FD_59098 | JGI IMG/M metagenome (GOLD analysis project Ga0065711, IMG submission 59098) | Hoatzin crop microbial communities from Cojedes, Venezuela - Epithelial fraction 12 v2 (version 2) | ecosystem: Host-associated > Birds > Digestive system > Esophagus > Crop | place... | reverse complement strand
CCTCCCTGCCGTCCCGGCTCTGACGAATCTGCCGCGCGGGCACTGAGGGGAAGCCGCCGCGCGGGTCACGTGCCAGCGGCCAAATCTGCTGAGTGATGGCCCCGCCGCCATCTCGGTGCGGGGCAGGCGGGCCGCTGTCCCGGCGGTGCCGTTTATTACGGTCAGTCCCCGTACAGAGGAGCTGGGCCGGGCCAAGCCCGAGCCGGCGTGCGGAGGGGAGACACCGAGGACGCCCCGCCGCCCCCCCAGGCGCAGCCTGAAGGTCCCCGGGAGCGGCGGGGGGCCCCGCGGCCGAGGGCCGCGGGCGCGTCAGACGTAGCCGGGCTTCACGGACGAGCGGCGGCAGTTGGGGCAGCCCCGGGTCCCGTTGGTCTGGAGGCACCTGCGAAGGGAGGAGGCCGGCTCGGGGGGGGGCTCCGCGCAGGAGCCGCAGCGCGGGGGACCCACCCCACCCCCCCGGGCAGGGGTTTGGGCCCTTCGCCACCCGTCCCGCGGGCAAAGTACGCAGAGCCACAGAGCTCCTCGGGCACCTCCTACTGCCCCGCAGCTCCATCCTAACTTGGGGGGCAGGGCGAGGCTGCGTTCTTAAATTCTTGATTTTTAGGAAGGTCTTTTGTTACACTCATGTTTCTTCTAAAAGCAAAATGGGGGTACAGCTAACTCCTGTCATAGCAGGAGCATGACAACGGACTGAAGACCCCCCTTCACCTCAGTGTACTTCTAGGCAAGACACACAGTGGGGGGGATTCAGGGGAAAAACCCCGACCTGCCCCTGGGAGCGAAGAACTGGTTCCCCAGGAGGAATTAAATAAGAATCTGTGAACTGGGCTAAGCACCTACAAGGTGAGGACATCGGTGGGTGATCATTCAGAGGGCAGAACGGGGAGCGGGGTGGATATTACGGCTAAATCTCACTCTTCAGGGCCATGAGATTCACGACACTGCAAGGGGATCCCACAGGGCACAGGTCAGCAGGACAAAGACCTGGGGAACAGCATGCCTAGGGCAGTCCTGCTCTGCGCATGAACAGCTCTTCCCTACGACTAATGTCACGACAAGGATCTTCAGTACTTCCAGCTCATTACTTTAAGTGGAAGAAGTGGGAGCAAGGCAGCGCCTGGAGCTGGTTGTTCTTCTCCCCAATGGACTCTCCGCACATGCCACAGTACAGCTCCATCTCCTCCACGCACTCATGGAACTTCACTACGTGGTCACGCAATTCTCGCTGCTGCCCTTTTGTGCGATAGATCCTTTCACACAGGCAGTGGAGCTTCAGCAGGCCAAGCTGAACGTGAAGGGCAGAAACACAAGAAAAGTGAACAAGAAGGTGAAGACAGACCAGTAACAGGAGGAGTGGAAACCACAACAGCCCCATCAGCCAGCTAGAGCAACACCAGCACAGAAAGCTTCCCAAGGGACAGGACCAGTCATACGGACATTTGTTAACCCCACTTCTGTCTATCGCAAAAGGGACACCAGGTTTGAGGCACGCTGCAGCTCTTTCGTGAAGATGGCTTTCCTGAGCTATCCGCGACATGCACTGTATTTCACTTCCCTGTGCCTCCAGCCAGCACACAGTTCAGCTGCTCCTCAGGGCAATAATATTTTTCAAGAAGAGACCTCTAATCCTCAAACTCTCTGCCTGTTTTTTACCCCATTTTTACTGCTTCCCGTTCCCCTTCGTTTATCCCACTGTGACTCCTCCCTCGCTTTTCAGACTTGCACAATGATCATCTGTGCAACTGCCCATCCCACAACTATTTCACAACAAAGCAAGTCCCAGGCATCGACTGGTTAATAGAGACATTAATCAGCAATATCAAGTCTGGATACTTCAATGCTTGGCTTCTTAAGTTGCCTGACAGAAGACTACAGACAGTGCTGAAGAGAAGGTGTAGGATCCTACCTTGTTCCCTAGCCCCTCTGCCAGCTCCTGTGCCTTTTCAATGCTCTCCAGAGCCTGTGAATTGAGAGCATGCATCATCAGTTCTCAGTCTGATATACCAAAACCAGACTTGTATGAATGCCCTATGGGAATTATTAAAAGAAAGAGGTAACAAGGTACAGAGTAGAATTTGGATAAACAAGCCCCACTGCAACTCTGGAGATGCAAGACAGCTGTCCGACAGATTCCCCTCCCCTCCCAAAAGTACATCCGTAAGAAAAGCTTGGTTTGTGAAGGACCGCAGATAATCCAAGAGCTACATTTCTGTTCCAGCCACCCAGTGCAAAGTAGAGGTATGATGTTGGCAGAGGCTGGTACTTCCAAGCAGACAGAATACAGACTTGTTTGAACTCAGTCACACATGCTTGCTGGGGTTGGGATGAAGCTCAAGCAAAGCAAGCCTCTACCCCATCCTACCCTACAGGCTCAATAATCATTGGTTAATTCCACTTGTACAGGAGGGGAGGAAAGGGATCAGCACCACCAACACACCACGCTCTTCCATTTTTTCCCTGCTGTTCATATATCCACTTTGTCCTACTTGCTCATGGTGTGACGTAGGAGTGTACTGCTATCCATCTTTTTCAATCTGAAGGAAAGTATTTAGCATAGCAGCTGTTACACCAAAGGAGTCCCTACCTTCCTGTAGATGCCACAGTGTTCATCACGGTTCTGATCATCAGGCTCTTTCCCAGAACTACGGAGATCTGCTTCACATTTGCCCAGGGGGAAGAAGTCTCCCTTGTGATGCAGTAGCTTTCAGGAGACACATCATAAATCTTCTGCCCTGTCATCTAGCATTACTGCTGCTCTAGGAGAAGGGGACCAGGTGAGGTGAAGAAATGCACTTTGGATGCAGAGGATATGGCATTAGACCTGCGGTGGCGGCAGCAGCCTAGGATAAGGAACTTTTAGAAGAGGGAAGCAGGAACTGAAGGCTGGCAGGTAGAACATAACTGGGAGCTGTGCCTAGGAAGAGTGACTGTGTATTGTAAAACCCTGAAATTAATGACCCGGACTAAGGATCAAACTGAAGCATGTGGGGTGGGGGAAGAGATGCACAGAAGTCCAGGGGACGGTTTGTCTTGGACAGGAGTATGAGACTGAACAAGAGTTTGGGCAAGCAGGCTGTGACAGCGGGCTGGGAGGATCTGCAATGGTATTGACTACACGCAGATGAAAGGAAATGGACTAACTGGCCAAGGAGACCAGAAACGTGGAGGAAGCTAGGACAACAACAGGGAATCTGCAAGTGGAAAGTTAGCAGTCTGCTTTATTAGGTAACTGATACCGAGATAAGTAGCATGAGAAATGGAAACGGACTGGCAAGTTGAGGAACAGGCTTGGGTGAGCGAGTATTCAGGGCTGTGACATTTGAGGAGGTCACATTTGGGGCAATGGGCATAAGGTCCCTGACCCACTGGACCAGACTTCCTTCTAATGCCTGCAACAGAGTACAGGGTTCGTATATTAATTCTCTTCTTTTGTGGGTTTTGGTGAGATTAGGACTCTGTGCAAAGCCCTCACCAGGCTCACACAGGTGAGAACTGCTTGTGATATCAGAGGGTGGCAGTGGCTGGAGGTGGGATCAGTGGATGTAGACGTTTGATGAGTGCTCTGAATATTCTCTTGTGTAGCAACCTGCCTGCTGTGTGTATCCTGTTCCCATTATTCTGAATATGATATATGAGGCTGGGAAGGGATTACACTGAGCAAAGTTTTTAAGTCCACCATTTCTTCTTCCATTGCAAACGTAGTGTTTACTTACTGAGATTGCAAGGTGTATCTCACCCAACTGATTCCCTGCTGTAGGCAACTCAGATGCTGACAGCACCTTGCTCTTGTCTTGTCTGACAGACACGCACTTGATTTCCTAATATCTGGGATGCTTTGTCTGAGATAAAATTCTTTGTGTCTCCTGTGAGCGATAAGAGTGAATCTTCATTATACCGACACCCACAGCAGCATCCTGATGTGGCACTGTGCATGCACTCCAGGTTGTTCAGCCCTACTTCAAGGCTAACCTTTGAGCATCTCGTTCTGCAGCCCAGCAGTGTTGCTGCAGTCTGGGTGTTAACATGTATACACTGCGTAAACATTTTCAAAATAAGTAACGTCACACCCTTCTACTATATTGACCGGTTGTCTATTCCCAAATGATTTTCTGCTCTCATTTCTCCGTTTCCCATCACAGTTTATACACCTTCAAAGTTCCTCCAGGAATTTGATGCCACGTTTATCTGCAAAGCACACGGTGGAGCTGTAGAGCTGTCGAAACATCATCACTATCGCAACGATGAGCTTAGTCATGTAGCTAAAAAGTAGCCATCGAAATCTATTTCGGAGCATAAGCATAAGCTGATTGCCTACAATGGCAGGAGCAGGCTTCCTTCCCTCAGTGCTAGTTTCTTAGTGTAATGCTTAAAATCATCAGGATTGACTAATGAGACAATTCTGTAAGTTAGCAGTCTGATTCAGAACAGACGTTCATACTGTTAGTAACAAATTCCCGGCTGAGAGGGACCACTCAGAGAAACGTAACTGTACAAGCAACAGACCCTGTTGGTAGAACCAAGGGCTACAGATCTCTACTGCACTTTCTTGGGCGCACAGTTCAGAAAAAGGCTGTATGCTCTGATCTTGTCTAACAAACTTCTGTGGAAACAAGTTTGTAACTGACCTTGTCCAGCTCCTTCTGGATCATCCAGCACTTAGTCACTCCTAGCAGCACCTGGATCAGGCCCAGGCGGTTTCCAATCTCTGTCATGATGCTCATGGAGGAATCATACCGAGGAAAGGCTGTCTGCAGAAGCAGGGAGGAAAACACATGTTTTGCTACGGCCTGATTTTCACACCCTCTTGCCATCCCCTCTGCCCTTCCTGGCAGGAAAGAGCTGTACCTGCACATCTTTGCGACTGCGATGGATATCTGCAAAGCACAGCAGACACAGAGCTTGCAGAGGCCGGTCACCATGCTGCAGGGCAATCTTCATGGACTCCTGAAAGAAATTATCTTTGGTCAGTAAAAGGACTTGTTCCTGGTTCAAAACAGCAGGGCTGGGACTGTGCACTCCAGCCACAGAAAGGTCAGCTCCAAAGACATGGCACAATCTTATTAAGGCAAATTAAGTCATGTTCACGCGTTCCCAACCAAGGGCCGTTCATAAACCCAAACTTTTGAGGCCCCCCTGGGCTACTGAAACCACAGCTCTAAGACTGGGAGGCAGCAGGAACATCTAGAGTCAAGTGTGAATGCCATGGTATCTCTCTTCCTCCCAGTCCTGGGGGCAAGATCCCCTTGCAGAGACCTCTGACAGCTCTGCGTCTGCCTGCACCCTATACCTCACAGCAGTCCATAGCATCCGCCAAGCGCCCCAGCTTCCGATAGGCCACTGCCATGTGATACTGGCTCATTGCACGGTACTTCAAGCTCCAGCCCTTTCCATAATCATTCACCAGCTCAGCCGCTTTACATGGGAAGAACAAGGCTTTCTCGTAGTCCTGTAAGGCAGACAAGCAGACAGACGGATGTTACAGCAAAAATAAAGCTAAAAGAAAAGAAAAAAAAAAACACCAACTATTTTTTATTTACTAACACTGCAACGGCTAGCAGGTTCTGTAAAGCTTTCAACTCCTGCTGCTCCTCTTCCACATGCCGTATTTCACTAGATGTTTTCACTGGATATAAAACCGTGGAAAGTGGAATTGCCATATACTGAATTCATATTGCTCTCTGGGTTCAGGACACCAGGGCAATGACACAGCAAATGATTCTTATACAGTATGCCATCAGCTTTACTCTGCAGGAACCCTTTACCTTCCTCTATAACCGAAGGCTGAAAACTTTCTCTGCTCTTACATCATCTCCGCTTTCAACACCTACATGGAGCCCTCATGTTCTCCATATGGTAAGTCAGGATCTCCACGAGGCTGGTTGTCCAGCATTGCAGGAAACAGGAACAAAGAATCACCAAATCCACAATAAGTAGTGACATAACATTTTCATTTTTAAGCATCTTTCTGCATTAAAAGCAGTTTAGAAAGAAATCTTATTTTACAACAAGTATGTAAAACTATTATCTAAACATCTAAAACCATTCCAAAGTAAGTTACATGAGACTGCAGAAATGAAAAGGTCCTCATATTTTTTAATTCTCAAAGATGCACAAAGGAAGCCGCAACTCTTAAAACCTCCTTTTTGCCTTCTTATTTTGTACCTTAAAAGTATCCAGCACAATGTTCTGTTCTTTATTTTTGGTATTATGAGGGAAGTTTACTGATAGTTTTCAACACTTCAGTTGGCGAGTCTTCCATTAGTGACAAAAATCAAGACACTGTAAGGAAAACTTATTTGTTGCTGTTTGTAATAGAAGTTAGAACTGGCAAATCACCTCCATCCTCAGTTCCTGCCTGGTTTTGCTCATGTAGTTAGCTATTTGCCTGCAATAGCAGTAGAAAGAGAGAATCCTTGAGTTCTGGCTGCCAGCCCTGAGTGCAGACAGCACCTCCTCTGATGTGATCTTCTTTGAAGCTAAGTTTGATCTTTTCGACACACAGGAATATTCACAGCTGCTTCTGTTGTGCTATATAAACGTTACGCTCATCCTCCCATCCTTACTCTGAGGGAGAGTCCTCAATGATGATTTTACAAAGATGAGATTTTTAGCTTACAACGCTCTCTCAGGACTTCACTTTCTATAGCAAAGAAACAACGTGAAATTCACACCATTTCCCATTCTTTCCTGAATCCGTGAGACAATCACCCTTCCATCCCTCAGGTTACCGCACCTTTATCTGGGCGTAGAAGTTCCCGAGGCTGCAGCAGACTCGACACTCCAGCATCTTGTCATCGTTGTTGTGTGCGTAGCGCAAGGCTTTCTCAAAGCACTCCAAAGCCTTCTGGAAAATGCTGAGGCCCAGGAAGGCATTGCCCATGCTGAGGCTCACCTGGCCGTTCAGCTGCGGGCTCACAGTGGTGCCCTGCATGTTCAGGCATGTCTTACAGTACGAGATTGTTTTCTGGAATTCACAGAGTTTCTCGTTGCTGCGAGCCAGGTTTAGGTAGCTCTCTGTAAGGTAATCTGGGTCTTCCAGCTCCCGTGCTGTGTCAATCTGTACCACTGCAAACTTCAAGTAGAAAAGACAGCGTTTGTAAGAGCGTGTAGTTTTTTTCAGTACAGCTCGAACACCCACAGAGTAGCACCCTGTACTGGAGAACGGGCTCAGCGCTGAGCAGGGCAGAGAAGTCCAGCAGCATAGACTGAGAAGCATCGTATGCACTCAGCAGTTATCTGGTGGTTTAAAAGGTCTATGAGCAGTCTGAAGGAACCTCTCCCTCTCTCCACAGGGTCTCTGAGGCAAGGAAGGTGAACTAGGCTGGCGGTTAGTCGAAAAAAGCTGTTAAATGGCCTTAAAGAGAAGCAGGTAAAGCGGGGAACATCTGGCATAATGCAGCTCATTTTCTTTCATTCAGTTTAATTTATTCCACTTTCTCTGGAATTCTGAAGATATTAAAGTACTCTATTAATAAAAGAAAGTAAGCATTGTTTTACTAACAAATTGCAGTCTTGATGTTTTTTGTTCTATAACCTTCAGCATTCATTGTGTACAGTTCTCTTAAATGATGTTAAGTCTCTTTCTCATAGGCTGCAAACTCTTCTGAGCAGTGAATCTTTCGTGTTTAGTGATGAACCAAGCACACTGCTGGCTTGAATTAATACCAGTAGCAAAGGTAAGTATTTAGCAATTTTCTCGGTACGTGTTTTCATTAGAGGTTATCAGTTAGGTTTATCGGTAACAATTCCCAAGGGCACCAATTACTTCCTTTTTGTATAGTGGCAATACATAGTAATTTAAGCTACTAGAACATTTTACAGAATAAAAACAACCACCATAAATTATGTATGTTTGGGTATATATGTTCTTGGTTTCCTTGGCACTCTAGGAAAGCTGCGGTGTGGACCCACTAATGTGCATTAGCACACGCTTCCCCACGTTCCCTTACCTTTGTGAAAGTTCTTAATCTTTTCCTGATTGCCACTGCCTCTTTCCTTGGTGTAATGTAATTTTTCTCTCCAAAAGAGACTGAGCATCTTAACCCTATTTAAATCAGTTAATTTAATGCCTTTAATTCTGACTGCTTTTCTTCTGTTATTTCCTCTCTCAATGGTTTATTGCTAAAGTTTTCCTTCCTCTGTCTTTGGCCACTTGCAGTGTAAAATCTTCAGTTGGACCGAAGCCATTTTTCCTTCCAAATACTGGGAAGAACTAAAATTCACCTACTCTGATCCCACTTTCTGTTCTCTTCTCAGGTAAGGAATTAAGATTCAGGTATACTGAGCCCACTCTTTTGCCTGTTTCTTGCTTTCCATGAAGCCTTCAGAATTTCCTACAGGTAGCCACACCTTACCTTTTTTGTCTCTCTCTTTTGTAATCAGTCTGTTACCAGTTTCTGCCACTACCTAAATCCGTATCACTTAGCAGAATTGTTTCTCTTCAAATGTTTTCCAAATGTATCAATACCCCTCTTTTCTTCTTTATCCTAAGTATTTTGTTTTAAGATAGGGCTTTGACATGTGCTTGGGTTTACTAGCAAGATGTGCCCCCCCCAACAGAGCTACCAAAAACTTTTGACTGAGCTGTGGGTCCCCGCTTTATGTTTTGTGCTAAATGCTGAATGATTGCCAGTCTAGTAAGAGACAACCAAAAACATCAGGACAAGAATATCAAGGCCCTTTAGCAAGACCCTATTTCAGGCTGGGACAGTTGTATTACAACATCCTCTTGCCTTGTCTTCCAGATTCTTGAACACTGCCTTCTGCTCTCTGTATGCATCCTGTTACTTCTCAGATCCACACATCAGCTTCTTTTTGTTTGTTTAATCAAACATGTTTATCCTCATGCTCTTGAAATGTAACTTCAGCTTCTTTTACCACTTTTCCCTTCAAGCCCCATATCCTTCTTTATTCTGTGCTGTTCTGACAACTGGGAACCCCTCTCTGACCCCAACTGTCATACCCCTCCTGGAACATCTCTCACCCCCCACCTTCTACTCCCCAAAGCACCCTCTTTCCCCTCTTAATCAGCCCCCTTGCAAACAAATAATTGTCGTAAAAAACAATGTAAGATCTAATACAGGTATCAAACAGCAGTTGAACAAGAAGATAACAGACACGTCTCCACAAGACTCCTGCTTATTCTACAGAATCCATTTGGAGATCTCTTTTTTACACTGACATACACACTGTAAACAGCTTCCAGTGGAGCAAAGGCCCTGTTTTCATACCTTTTCCTGAAGCCTGGTAACGTGGTGTGCCTGTATGTGGGGAATAAATCAAGAAAGGTCCCCATGATTAACTGGAGAACCTCAGTAACCTAAGGATCCTGAGGGACCAGACCCAATGAAAAGTCGTATTCTGTGTATCCTGTGGGCTGGAGCTATTGGTCAATGCAGTGATTACGGCAGCCCACAGTATGCACTCAATAGCTGGTATGTTCTACTATATACAAAACAACCCCCCCGATTTCACATCGTAATCTCCAGCCACTCTCCGCAGTGGGTGCGACACAATGGCATGCATTCATCTCCAGTTCACCTTACCTTCAGCATATCTTTGTACCTGCCCATCTCTGCATGAGCAGTGATGAGGCAACCCAAAACCCGAAACCTGCCAGCAGGATCCGCAGACTTCTCCAAAACCCTCATCCAGACTCGCAGGGCCTTTTCGGTCTGATTAGACTGGTAAAGATGGAGTCCTTTCTCTATCTGTTGCTTTGTCTGGTCCTGACCCATCTCCCATGCATTAAAAGCCTCGTACACTAACCTCTAAGGACAGCAAAAAGGAAGTGCATAGAAGAAGTGAACACAACATAAAATGCCCTAACAGAGGAGGGCGGGTTGCGTGCTCAGAAGGCTTGGAGCCGTAAGAGCCCAGCCATGTCAGGGGGCTGGAGTTGTGGGAGGCAACGGCAAGCAGGGGTTGCTCAGCACTGAAGGTAGAATCCCAAATCCACAGGCAAACGTCTCGCTCGCTAGGACTCCGTCAGTGCCTTCGCCTGTCCAATGCCATAAACAAAGAGGAAAAGCACAACAGAGAGAGAAAGAGAAAAATCTCAGGCGACAGGAGTGAAACTCAATCCGAGCAGCCAGCGCTGGTCTCCTCCCCATTGGCCACAGCTGTGCCTGCCAGTCCGGCTCACGTGGCTCCCGGGAATGCTGGCCAGGCTCCCCAGCTCCCAAGGTCATGGCCAGCCAACTGCCCGCCCCTGCCCGACAGTATGCAGCTTATAATACCCCAGGGAGAGACAATCAGCTGCAGCCACAGGCATGTCTCTCCCCCTGGCCATCCCCTTTTACAAGCACTGGTGGTGGTGGGCTAGCCTGGGAGGTAGCGGCCCCAGCCAGGACAGCAGCTTTAGGAACAATACACACCTTAAAAAGTAAGGTATGGACTAGAAGGCTCCAGCATGTACGCACGTGCAGTACTGTGCTTGCAACAATGTGCCCAATACTTTGCCAGGCACAAAATTCAGCCTCCCTTTTGAGGACCTCAGCTGAACTGTTCCTGTGGACAAAGGTCAGCTCTGTCACAGATCTGCTGCAAATACAGCACCGACTTCTGTCTTCAGAGGCACTGCTGAAGTTCTGCATCCAGAACTTGCTGATCTCTTATGAAGAATAGCAACAATGACCCAAAGCAACAGATTTCTGCACCTTCTGATTGCGTAAGAGAATTGTTAGCCCAATTAGAAGATAGCTTTAACTTTCCTACACACCTTTGAAAGAGTAAAAGCTAGACTGGTTCCTCTAGGAATCAAGTTTCATACCCCCACTGATGTGCTGCATTTTTAATGGGGCCAGTCTTTGTTATCTACAGATTTACTCTGTCATTCATAGAAGAGATACCAAACTTGCAAGGAGGAATGCTTCAGGGAGGTCTAATGTTTTTCAGATACAGAAGTCCCAGACAACTGTTTTGGGACTGTTTTACAGGCCAAAGAGAAGAAATGGCAATTCAGAGTTTTAACAACAGATCCACACGCAGAAGCAGACATGTCTCCAGCTGCTCCCCGC
>Ga0065711_1009471_pt1:0-7500 | contig 11018 bp, 10 predicted proteins | sample Hoacrofraction12_FD_59098 | JGI IMG/M metagenome (GOLD analysis project Ga0065711, IMG submission 59098) | Hoatzin crop microbial communities from Cojedes, Venezuela - Epithelial fraction 12 v2 (version 2) | ecosystem: Host-associated > Birds > Digestive system > Esophagus > Crop | place... | reverse complement strand
TAAATATGTATCCAGAGTAACTCTGCAAATATTGGTGCAATTACTGTAGATTTACAGTAGCTCGTAGAAGGTTGAAAACAGCCTGGCGTTTATTATATATAGGAAACTGGATGGTTGTGTAGCATTTCCTGGGCTAAGTGGTCAAGCATTGGATCCAGAAGTTAGATGACATAAAGTTTTATCGCAGAACGTGTTTGCAAAGAAGTGAAAAGTTGAAACAGGGGAAGAGGAGGCGAAGTTTTGGAGGTGGGACTGAGTCCTGCGTGTTCGCAGAAAAGATTGTGTATAAATACATGGATCTGCACAACAGACAAAACTACAGGCAGACTGTTGGACTGGGTGCTTATTTACAGTTCCTGTCTCTTTTTCTCTCCTGTCACTATTAAGGAGCTCAGGAGCAATCTCTGAATTATTAGAAGAGGGCGAAATGTTGAATTTCTTTATTTTTTGCCCATCTCGCAATGTTAGGTGTGTTGGGTTGGTTTTTTTTTTAGCTGCATCTCCTGGAATCTGGTGAGACTCTCGCCTTCCATTTAAAACCAACCAAGAATTGACAACTTTCTCACCCTCCTGCTTCTAGAATGAAGTTGTGAAATGCTTCCCAGATTTGTGCAGAAGGTTCAGGCAAAAAGCCAGCTGATTTGTTGTCTCTGTAAAACGTTTCGTGTGGTTAAGTTGCTCACAGTTTTTGAACGTTCGGTTTGAAATCCTGTTTTCTTCTCAATCCATCAGTACTTCAGTGTGGATTTTTTTCCATCAGATGTCCATGTTTCAAACTTTAAATTGAGGTTATAAATTAGATTTTATCTGTGCAAAAATTGGAAGTAGTTTGTGTTAAAGTTAATTTCAGGGCAAACTGACAGATTTTGTAAGACGTGTGGATCAGCCCCAATACAGAAAAGCACTTAAGGTGCTTATTGAGCTTCCTAGAATAGGCGTATTTTCCCAAGTCCTGACTATTCTATTGATTATTCCCCCCAAAAGCAGCATGAATATACACAATGCGTGAATATTTTCGGTAAGGGTAGGATTTCTTCAGGACATACACAAGAACTTTGTGTGTCTTAAAGCGAGTAATTAATTGCAAATACAGATGGAGCCGTTGGAGCTCTGAAAATCTGCCAACTTGCATCTGCCTAGGTTTTTAAAATGTATATATATATAGCCAGAAGATACGGGCATCTTCACCGCTACGGTCTTTGTGTCTGCAGAGAGTACTCTCCCCAGCTAAAAATACGGGTGGATGTTGAAGTTATGGTAGGCCGTCGGTGCTGGGGGCTTCGCTGGCTGCCCCGCATCGCGTGCTCTGCGATACTTCTGTACTGTCCTTGAATAACGGGGCCGCTGCTGAGACGCGGGCGGGCGGATGATTTCGGTCGATGCGGTCTGGCGCTGCCGATGTAGGGGGAGTTGTGGAGAGCTCCGAGTTGGGGACGAGGCACGGGGCTGAGAGGCTGGAGAGCAGAGTTGTATTCCCGGCCCATCGGAGCTCAGCGCTGGGCAAATCAGTTGCCCGTTGACGTAGCTGAGTTGTCTGGGCCAGCGTGGGAGTTTTTAGCTGCTGTTTGAAGAGTGCTTTGGGAGCTTCCCAGGGACGGACTGTAGGAGATCACCTCTTCGTGCTGTGCTACCGACAGCAACCTGGCTATGTCTGGGTTGGTTTTGTACGCTGAGGGCAGTGTGCATTTATTTCGGAGAGGATAAATTTAGAAATGTTTTTGTTAATTTATTAAAAATGCAAATCTTATCTACTCCAGTGGGTGTAGTGCTAATAAAATAGTGGCGTCACAAGAGCTGAGGTTGTGTCGGTGCACAAATCGGGACCTCTGGTTTTCAGAGTGCTGATAAAGCAAGTTGAAGTGTGTCTGCTCACAGGCATCATTTCTGCTTTTCTCCATGGGTGGAAGTTCACCTTGCAGATAAGGCGGCCATTTATTTAACCCAAAAATACAACCCCTGTACCTTTATTCCAGAATTAACAGTGTCTGTGCACCTGAGCTGGTAGGGAAGAACAGAGGCAGCAAAAGCTTTAGCTGAGGCAGCGCAGGCTGGCTGTGAATGCTTCATTCCCTTTTCCCCCTAGCCAGCAGATGGTTGAGGTATAGTTTGATTTTTCTGAATAAACTGAAATAGGCCTTTCTTAAAGAAAACCTAGGTGGCTGTACTGGAGGGGGGCTGCACAGTTTTCAGTGTTGCTTTTTAAATGCTGCTACGAGTTCGTGTGTAGACAAGGCCCAAGAGAGTTATGGTGGAGCTATTAGAAGGGGAAGTGATTTTTTCTTAGACTGATTAAAATTCTTTGGGCTTTCTGTTTGTTTGTTTTTAAACACCTATTTAGCTTTTAATTAACATTTAAGAGAAAGGAAGCTGGTTAAATATTCAATACCTCCTCCCTTTCAATTAAGGTAGAACAGTACACAATGCGTGATGAGGCCTCTGGGAAGTATGGAAAAACAGAGAAGAGCAGGCTCCTGATTATCATTTTCAGGGGGACTGGAAAGGTGAAACCCATCTGATTGTTATTACCATTAACAATAATAATGCCAAGGCATTTTTTGAACATCGGAAAGCAGTTTGACAGTGCAATTATTCTTTAAAACTCATATGTGCTGAGTTTTGCTTTTAAATGTCTTCGCTTTTCCTATCCTGTGCTTTGCTTATTTGGGGGGCAGGGATGGGGAATTTTCTAAGCCTTTTTGGTAGCTTAGCAGGGAGGCTGCAGATGCTGGAGAAGTTACTCTTTATGCTACGTGCTGTTGTTTGCATTTTGATGCGGTTCTTTCAGTCCCAGCGAGTCGGCAGCCTCAAACCGTACGGCCCTGAAAGCTCAACTGAGCAAGTGGGAGAGGGCTGTGTTGCCGCCATGGTCTGTGCTAGGATCTAGTCTCTGCCCCTTTCTCTTCCTCCCCCCCTGAAGAATCCAGTTACCTTCTGTGAGTCTGTTATCCCTCAGAACTGCACATAAAACGTTCAGAAAAGAATGCCTCGATGAAAGAAATTGAGTGGAAAAAATATACTAGTATTTGTAATTCAGTAAATACCCTTCCTAAATTGAAATTCTTTCTTTTTGATTTTGCGTACCCTAATTTAGCTGACAAAATACTTCTTTTGTTAGCAGTCCTGTTTAAAACAGAATTATGTTAACTCAAAAAAAGGAGACCATTTGATATTGCGGAAACACCTCAAACCACTGCCCAAAAGGTGATGCATTTTTAAGCTTCTTGTTTCTTTTAGTGCGGTGAGACAACTTACCTGTGCAAAATATTTTGTTTATATCAAATGGCATACAAAAATTATTTTTTTAAATCGTTGTGTTGCGTAAGCAGATTTTTGAAATGGAATTGCTGGCACCAGAAATCAGTTGTGTAAATGTATATGCCTGAATGAGTGGTTCTTCTTTTTGTTTTTTTTTAAGGAAGGAAGAGATAGCAGATGTGAAAATGCATAGCTATTGGATATGTTTCACATACTGGGACTTTAAAGTTTACTGGATAAAAGAATGCATTGATTTTTAAAACCAGAAATAAACGTTTTGCAAAAAGATTTCTGGCTGCGTATGAAACAAGACTTTCTAATTCAAATTGAAAATTAGCTAATTGTGATGACTTGCTGTCAAATGCATGGTGACAGTTTTTTAAGTAACTGCTGTCTTATCTGTTGCATGGTGTCCTGTTCAGTGCTAGGGCTTTTCATTTGCAAAACAACCCAAAGTGTTTCCTCCGTGATTAATTCTTCCAAATACATAAACACATGAATAGCTTTACATGTATGTCTTTCTTGTGATTACTCGTTAGTAGAGTTAATGATGTGTATTTACTGGCTGGACTAAACCAAAAATTGGTCCAATTAGTTCAATAATTGGTTATTTACCAAATATTTTCTTAATTATTGCGAGTCCATTTGTATTTCAGCTGTAAATAATAGAAAATCTCCCATTAATTTCAGCTAAAGTGGTATTTTTTCTTTTAAAAACATTTTTTTCATGGCTTTTTGTTTCAAAACCCCATTCGTAGAAATTAGACGAAAATTTTACAGTTCCAGAGGATAATGAAAATAACACCTTCTGTCAGGAGGTTCATATTTAAGTCAAACCTTCATCCAGGTGAACTTAACACCTTGTGAAGATTTTTTTATTATTATTTCATTTTATTTGTAAAGGAAAAGGGCTGAAGGAAGTAGCATGCGTATTATCTGGAAATAGTCTAATTCTGTTATCTGTAAAATTCTTTACTACTACATGATTAAAACTTTACATGAGCAACCTAAGACAGAAGTCTCTGAATTGGTTGACCCTGAAGGTGTATCCTTTAGATGCAAATACCACTAATGTCAATTTTATCTCAGCTGGGTGTAAATTACATCCAGTTACAACAAGCCAATGCCACAGAGCTCTAGAAGGTGATAAAGCACCGGTGAAGGTGAAGAAGCTGGTGCAAAAAGGATTTCGCCTGTGGATTTGGGAACAGGGACCTGCCCAGCTAGATAGCATGGACCTCCCGTTGTGAGGAGAGGAGATGAGGCTGTAGAGAAGGTGGCTCTGCCCCTTTCTCAGCTTGCTCCTAGTCATTCTCCGATGAAAGCATTTTCAGGAGGGGTTAGAGGGAAAGCAGGGATCAGTTCGGCGGAAGACATGGGAGGGAAGCTCTCCTAAGTATGGAGGAGACATCGGGTTTCGTCCGCAGGAGGCTGAGGTGTAGGTAGACATTTTACTAAACTAGAAGCAAATACAAGCTCTACAAAAATCGGTGCTGTGCATGCAGAGATATGTAGATAAACCTCAGTCTTACTCTTTCCGTATATTTTTTTCTCTTTTTTTTCCTCCAGATTTTCTGAAGCAGTTGCGTAGTAAGCACGATACTTACAAAAAGCAGTATCAGTAAATCAATAACTTTTTTTTCCCCACTTTTTTAAGGCGAACGCACGCAAGAAACCAATTCACCTCATGCACTGAAGAAGGATGTAGAAAACATGGGGAAAGGTAAAACAAATAAGGGCGTCTTGCGTTATAAAACTGCTCTTTGTTTTAATAGAATATGAGGATAATAGGGGGCACTTTTGTTCTGCACCATATTTTAAGCTTGTCAAGTAACATATGAATAATATATGGACCTTTGGGTGGATATAATTGAGATTAATGCATATATATCAATCAATACATGACACTGTAATATAATACTTTAAAATAATATATTACATTGATTTATATTCATGGCTTTCTGCACAAAATCTATTGTAGGTCTGTGCAACACACTTTTTTATTTTAACAGAACTGCTAAAATATTTTGTCTTATAGTAATGAATTGCTCTGCAACTGTTCTTTCAAGAACTATTTATACAGATTAGCAAAACCACTTTTCTTTTCTCTTTGTTAGATGAACTCCAGAAGGTTTTGTTTGAACAGATCGACTTACGGAGGAGACTAGAACAGGAATTCCAGGTGTTGAAAGGAAATGCATCTTTCCCAGTCTTCAGTAAGACACATACCTGTGGTTTTGGTGCTATTTGTGGGTGGTTGGTTGTTGACAGATTGTTAAAATGGGAGAGGTGTGTTCTCAGTTGTGTTAGCAGGATCTTTGGCTTAGTTGTGCTGAGGTTGATGGCACTTCTGCTGTGGCTGTTTAGGCTGCCTGAGCAGGTCATTTGTAGGGAAAATCTGAAGCTGAATGTCTGTTTTGGTGTGTGTTTTACTGGTTTTGATGACGTTCAATACAGTGAGTAGACAGAAACATGTCTGGGGCTGCTTGGGGTACAGTGATGTCGGTAGTCTTAAGCAGCTTCTTGGAGGATTTTGAAGACAGGGTGCTGTACTGGCATCTTCAGGTGGTTCTAGCTGATGCTGGAGAATTGATTTTGTCTGTGTTTAAGGAGTAGAAAGACATGTTTGGGTTTTTCCTCTTGAGATCAGGGCTGTTTGAGATGGCCCTTTCATCACAGCTGATGAGCGGGGTGCTGCTATCCAGGAGTCATGGAATGTGCTGGGCACGTGTTAAATAAAAGAAAACAAAACAGACATTTGGTAGGGTTTTCATGAAGCTGTCGGAAAAGTTCAACTGTATACACAGGGATGTGGAAAAAGACCTATTGATTGAAGCCTTCTGAATTACACTGGCAGCAACAAGGGAAAGTGTGCTTCCAGGAGAAATTCCACGTACATCAGGACAGGCTAGAAGACACAGTAAGGGCTCTCCAACATGCAGTGAATGTAGCGTGACAGAGCTGGAGTGATGAGGGCGTCTCCATTGTGCTCTGCCTGTCTGCAACACAGCGGCACGCAGAGACGGTACTGTCGTGCCGGCTTCCCTGTGCCTGGCTGTCGCAGCTCTGCAGCCACCTGCCCACACAGTCCCCCAGTTCAGTATTAAATGCAACCTAAAGGAAAAAGCATGTTTGAACCCACCTTTTGCCACTTTGTGAAGTCTAGAGGAGGTCTGACAGTATCTCCGTTTAGTATTTTCCTAATGTTGATGTTGTGGGTTCTTTTTTAAACTCTGCATTTTAAAACTCTTCCTTTGTGCCCTTGTTTTCGTGTGAGATGCAGATGGAGCACTGGGGAGTTGCTTGACTCACAGCAAACCAAGACAGATACATTTAAACCTTCCCAGACTGATTGTCAGGCTCTTCTGCAGTTTCCTAACTTCTTTTAACTCCCACGTGACTGAAATGTCTGACCAGCACTCAATGCAAAATGTTGGTTTACCATAATTTCTTAAAAGAGTTCAGAAACCTTCTGTTTTGTTATTCCTCCAAGTTCCTTCATGAAAACCAGCATTGCCTGTACCCCTGAGTGAAGTCAGTCAGCCAAAACCCACTGTGGCAAGCCGAGGAGTGTTGCACTTCCCTGGATTGCAGGAAAAGATGGGAACACAGACAGCATTTCCTATTATTTAAAGAAAATACATTTTTCCCCTTTCTGTAGCATCAGACAGAGTAAGTTCAGGGAAGCAAGGAAGTGCGAGGACTGGGAATGACTCCCATCTTTAGCCCAAATATCAAAATTTGTAGACAGCTTCATAAATACAGGAGAAGAGCTGCCGGAGGTGATACAGATATTAATGAAGGGAGGATAACTTCATCCTTCAGTATAAATTCAGTCATTACTTGGGTTTGGGAGGGAGGTAATTTTCAAATAATTTCTGTAGATCAGAACATTGATGTGTGGTATTGGCGAAATGGCATCTTGGAATTTTGCCATTCAGGTCACTCATTTATCCTTTTGTTCTTCTACAGTAAAATTAATGCTCTGTAATTGCAATGTAAATAAATACTGCAATTAAACCACATGAAATACAGTTCAAATAAAAGAAAAGAACACGTACGGCCGACCAAGGAAGTGGCGACCGTATATGCCGGCTTGAAAAATATGTGGTTTCAATGTACCGCAAAGTAGTGGTCAATTTTCTTTAGGATTAAAATAGAAAACAGATAATGTGCTATAAACAATATATACGAGTGACCGTAAAACCTATTTACAGATTTAGATTTACCAACCCCCCCCCCCCC
>Ga0065711_1050036_pt1 | contig 11019 bp, 3 predicted proteins | sample Hoacrofraction12_FD_59098 | JGI IMG/M metagenome (GOLD analysis project Ga0065711, IMG submission 59098) | Hoatzin crop microbial communities from Cojedes, Venezuela - Epithelial fraction 12 v2 (version 2) | ecosystem: Host-associated > Birds > Digestive system > Esophagus > Crop | place... | reverse complement strand
CTCCCGCCCAGCTTGGTGTCATCTGCAACCTCACAGAGGGAGCACTCAATCCCCTCATCCAGATCATTGATAAAGATGTTAAACAAGACCGGACCCAGAACTGAGCCCTGGGGGACACCACCTGTGACCAGCCGCCAACTAGATTTAGCTCCATTCACCACCACTCTCTGCGCTTGGCCATTTAGCCAATTCTTTATCCAGTGAAGCGTACACCCACCCAAACCATGGGCAGCCAGTTTCTCCAGGAGGATGCTGTGGGGAACAGCGTCAAATGCCTTACTGAAGTCCACGCAGATGACATCCACATCCTCACCTTCATCCACTAGGCGGGTCACCTGGTCATAGAAGGAAATCAGGCTGGTCAACCAGGACGTGCCTTTCATGAACTCATGCTGGCTGACCCTGATCCCCTGGTTGTCCTTCACATGCCCAGCGAGCACACTCAGGATGAATTGCTCCATAATCTTGCCCGGCACCGAGGTCAGGCTGACAGGCCTGTAGTTCCCAGGATCCTCCTTCTGGACCGTTCTTGTAGATAGGTGTTGCACTGGTGATCCTCCAGTCATCTGAGGCCTCCCTTGTTAGCCAGGACTGCTGACAGATGATGGAGAGTGGCTCTGCCAGCTCCTCTGCCAGTTCCCTCAGCACTCTTGGGTGGATCCCATCTGACCCTATAGACTTGTAAGCATCCAGATGGCACAGCAGGTCGTTAACTGCTTCCTCCTGGATTATGGGAGTTTTGTTCCGCTCTCCTTCCCTACCTTCCAGCACTGGGAGCTGACTACCCTGGAAATAACTAGTCTGACTATTAAAGACTAAGGCAAAGAAGGCATTAAATACCTCAGCCTTTCCTCATCTTTGATGGCAATATTTCCCCTCGCATCCAATAAGGGATGGAGACTCTCCTTGGCCCTCTTATTATTGTTGATGTATTTGTAAAAACATTTTTTGTTGTCCTTTACAACAGCGGCCAGCCTGAGTCCTAGCTGGGCTTTTGCCTTTCTAATTTCCTCTCTGCACAACCTAACGAGACCCCTACACTCCTCTTGAGTCGCTTGCCCTTTCTTCCATAAGTGGTAGACTGTCCTTTTTTTCCCCGAGTCCCAGCAAGAGCTCACTGTTCAGCCAGGCTGGTCGTCTTCCCCGCCAGTTCGTCTTGCGGCACATGGGGACAGCCTGCTCCTGTGCCTTTAAGACTTCCTCACTGCAGAATGTCCATCCTGCCTGGACCCCTTTGCCCTTCAGAACTCTCTCCCAGGCGACCTTCTCAACCAGCATCCTGAACAGACCAAAGTTTGCCCTCCAAAAGTCCATGGTGGTGATTTTGCTGGCCCCCCTCTTTACTTCACCTCGAACCAAGAACTCTATCATTTCATGGTTGCTAAGCCAAACACAGCCTCCAATCACCGCATCTCCCACCAGTCCTTCTCTGTTAGTAAACAGCAGGTTTAGAGAGGCATCTCCCCTGGTAGGCTCACTTACCAGCTGCGTCAGGAAATTATCTTCCACACTCTCCAGGAACCTCCTAGACTGTTTACTGTCCGCTGTGTTGTATTTTCAGCAGATGTCCAGTAAGTTAAAGTCCCCTGTGAGAACAAGGGCTAGCGATTGTGAGACTTCTGCCAGCCTCTTGTAGAAAACTTCATCTACTTCTTCATCCTGGTTGGGTGGTCTATAACAGACCCCCAGCAGGATGTCTGCCATGTTGGCCTTCCCCTTCATCTTTATCCATAAGCATTCAACCTTGTCATCGCAACCATTGAGCTCTATACAATTGAAGCAGTCCCTAACGTACAGAGCCACCCCACCGCCTCTCTTTCCTCGCCTGTCCCTTCTGAAGAGCTTACAGCCATCCATCGCAGCACTCCAGTCATGAGAGTCATCCCACCATGTTTCTGTGATGGCGACCAAGTCATAGCTGTCCTGCTGTACAACGGCTTCCAGCTCCTCCTGTTTCTTGCCCACGCTGAGAGCAGGCAGATGCACTTGAGCTGGGCTATCGATCTCACCTGTGTGTGTATATATATATACGTATATCTCTAGAGATAGATAGATATATATATGGATATCTGTGCAATTCCAGAAAGCTTCACTCTACAAGCAGGCTGGTAAGAGTTTTAGGACTTCGACAAGTAATTTCTAAGGCAATAAAACTCAAATTATGTCAATGAGAGTTGAGCAGTAAAGACTAAAGTATCAGCCTCCAAACAATAGTTTAAAAAATAAAAAAAGGTTAAAAAGCTATTCTGATGTGCACGATAGCCTTTATTTTACACTTCCTCTAGAAATTAATTCAGCATAGAAATTCTACTTAAGATATCTTGGCAAGCACAATCTAGCAATTAGATTGCAAAGTACAGTCCCCCCTAGTTTTGCACGTACATACGTTATTTACCAGGAGATGCTTTCCCAAAAGTGTAATAGGGGCAGCGAATGGACAAGCACAGCCAGAAAAGGAACTGAGCAAACGAGGCAGACAAACCTGCCCATCAGTACTGGTGATGAGGAAACCAAGACAACAGGGTAGGGTTCATTTCCAGCCCTGGGTTACAGATGCCAATCAGCCCAAGCCAGGATTTATAAACATAATCCAGTAGTTTGGCAGACAGGCAAATAATTAAGCTTCACTTGTCTGGAACACACGGGTTTGGCTGGTTTGGGCTGAAAAGCAGTTCTCTTCCCTGCCGTAACAGAACCTGCTGATTTTATAAGGCAGGTCTGCTCAGCAGTAAAGCACAAGACCTTCAGCGATTTTCCCAGAACCATTCTGTCTTAGGCTACAGAAATACCTGCAGGCTAGAAGAATGCAAAGCTCACATAAAATATCACTTGGTTTCAAATCTGTTTATTGCGAGTGACTAACCCAATCATGATTGATGCTAGAACATCTGTCATGAAAGTTGTTTTCACCACCGTTTCAGGTAAAATTCCATGACCTCTGTGCCCCTTTCTTGCCTATCTGTAAAACGGCAGTAACAGTCGACCATTTTTACAGAAGCGTTCTGATGGCCTCAGAAGAAAGTTACTGTGTAAAGGACAAATTAGTACTATTCATCCTGAAATGCTAATAAATAGCATTACTTGTCAATGCTTCTCTTATCCAATGGGAAAAACATATTTTTGAGCATCTCTAAAAATATGAAAGGGTTTTTGTCAAATCTCCTTTACAGGGAGCACTGACAGCTCTCAGCGCAGTAAGCCAAGCCTGATTTTTGCACTACATCTGCAATATCCTTTATACTTGGGCAGCTGGCACAAAGTGAGAAAATTCATTAACATGCTAATGATGTGTCCTATTTAAAATTCCAGCTCTGATTATTGTGTGATTAAGTCTCTTCCCTTGACGTCTGCTTCTTTATATCTCTGCATTACTGTGAGAAATCAACAATTATTAATGAAGTAAAAAAATAGGTGACCAATTTCTACACAAGACAAACCTACACACATATTCTAGCATTTCAATTTTTTTGTTTAATGTTTTCCAGGCAAAGTTCTATTATCTTTGGGGGGAAAAAAAAAAACCCAAAACATTTCAAAATAAGTTTTCAGGAAGCTCACAGGCACAGAAGATCACAGTTCAACTGCCAGATGACATAGAAGTAGCCACGTGTAGGAATACCTGTGCAGAAGGTTTAAAGTTGCTATATTAAAAAAATAAGGAGGGCTCCTGACACAGAGAAAGCAGAAGATTATTCCCTGGAAATAATATGGAAGCAAAAATGAGAGGTGACAACAGCTCCAGTAAATACAATTATCTCTCCTGGTGAAAAATGAAGCATCTCTTTTCTACACTGAAAAACACATAAACCCACTAACTTATTTAAACTAGCATAAACCTGCAAAGACAAGCAGACTAAGGGACCTCTTTCGCTACTTTATTTTCAGTAACCTACGTTTAGTTTATGGATGGACGCCTATTTCATAAAGAGTCGAGCCAAAGCGTAGCACAACCGTGCTGCAAGGAGGAATCCCAGGTATGTCTCTACGGCACGCCAGGACACGGACCAGCCAGCCCAGCCCGGATCATTCTTGCTGTTTAAGCTGGCATGGCTAATTTGGGCTGAAGGGCTCCCTAACGAACTCCAGGCAGACACACAGTAAAAAAAGCTGGAGGACAGTAACATCCTCAGTTAGCAGAGTTAGAGGGAGAGAGGATTTCTCTCTCTGGCTCACAGTTACAGAGGGAGAAGCCAAACTAACCAGGAATGGGCCACACCAGGCAACGGGTCCAACCACTCACACCGATTTACCGCCCAGCACAGAGCAGCCGAGCCCGTGCTGCGCTACCAAGCTCAGGCAGTGGAAGGGTTTCAGGAGCCATTTTCCTGCCAGACCATGCTCTCCCAGCATCACGGTGTCACCAACAGAAGCGGGTCAGCATATTCCCCACCCCTGCCGTGTCACTTATGCCAATGTTGGCACTCGCCCCACACACCGGTGCGTCCCATGGGCATGCTAACGCCCTGCTCACATCAGGGTTCTACTCAGGAGCGAGCTGTGTATGGGATGGGGCAGGAACTGGAGGAAAAGGCAAAACCACCCATCTCAGCAGCAACACAGATTTTATTGCCTGAAATGAACCACAAAGCCTGAGGCCGTGCAGTAAATCAGCTTGACTACCCCAACGCAAATCGCGCTTTCATAGTATCACAGAATCATTAAGGTTGGAAAAGACCTCTAAGATCATCAAGTCCAACCGCCAAATGCAATGATCTCCACTTCTTTTGAATGACAGCAAAGCCAAATGGTAACAAAATTGTATTCCAATCATTTATACTTCACTCTCCAAACATGAAAGTACTGCACAAAATACCAGTTGGTTTGTACAAGTGGATGCCATCTTTAAGGTGCGATCTGTTTAGTGTTTTCCAGGGAGTATGAGAAGGCTTCTATTCAGCTAAACACATTTGTATCAAAATCTTGCTAGTGTTCTCAAACCTAAGTGAGTTTCCAATTGTTAAAGGAGAAAACAGTGTAGATTACATGCAAGGGGGACAATTATATGCATGGATTACATGCATGGACAAGGAAAAGGGAAGATCTCAGACTTCAATGTATATATCTCTGACTAGTATGTGCTTGGTAAGAGTTTTATTTTACACAAGGATGAATTTCTCCTTATGCCTACAGAATCACAACAAATTAAAAGAACAACCTACATAGTAAACACTCAGTGTTTTGCCATTTATTGTCACAAATTGTAGGACATGAGGGGTCAGGCCAAGAAGACACCTCATTATGGCTCCATAAATTCAAAGGGGAAAAAAGAATCTATGAACTGCAACCAGTTGTGCTGCTTCAGCAACAGTTTTACACAGGTTTTGTTTAAAACCCCGCTGAAGAAAAACACAAATGAGAAGTGACTGTGTATTACAGGAAGTTTAATTGTCCTAGAGACAAAGGAGCAACAAAATGGATAGCTCGGAAGGTCAGAACCTCCTTCCACTCACTTGCAAATCCAAGCAGTAAGGAAGTATTGCCTGATGGGGGTTTGAATCACATGGCTGAGAAAAACGCACTACTTAGAGGAATCATTTTTTAAATTTTTAACCACACAGATTCTAAGAAAGTTCTTACCTAGTAGAGTGTCAGTGTACATACACATATTCCTCTACACATCTTTAAAATACTGTCTTAGACGTATTCCATTTCCGACAAAACTTTTTTCATAAAATAGCTCTTGCCTATCCACTTGCCTACAAAGAAACTTCATATAACTTTTAAAACAGAGGTAATTTCCTCAACCAACCTACTGTTCATAAGATCCTGAAAAGGAAATAACATATCAAACCCCTAGGGCTTTAAAAATGCTCTCAGATTTATACTTAGAAGTAACTATAGTAACTGCACATTTGCAGTCAATTAAACATTATTCAGCTTTTTCATTTAATCAAGCAGCAAGGCCACTTGACCTGCTTAAGTTCAGGGGAGGGTACAGCAGACAAGAGGACAAGCCAAGTCATTCCTAGACTTTGCTATTTCGTTGTCAGCAGCTTTCCCAGCAACTGGACATAACTTCCCCAGTTCCACTGTGATGCTACAACCCAAGCACACTGCTTCTGGTTACAGGTGAGCTGTGTTTACCAAGCTGTTCTGCCCCCTCTCCTCAGACATAAATTTATGAAGAGAACTTTTGCCTTCAGAACCAGGCATCCCTTGCACCTCATACATTCAGACTCATCACCAAATATGTTATGCATATAACAAATTGTATTTGTTATATATATGTGTATAACAAAATGTAGTTATATATACTAAACACGGTTCTAATGTCACAGCCAACTGCATCTACTGCTTCCACATAAAAGACTACCTGTGCTTCTCTGTATGTGAACAAATGCACAGGATCACCATCATTATTACAAAAACAGGTTTAGAAAATAAAGTTACTGAGAGCTGGGCTAAGACAGATCTCCAAAAGCTATATATTGCTGAGATATCCCTTCTCCCTCTCAACCTCCCCCACCTCCAGAGGAAACAGCTGACAGTATATCCAGTATATTGCTTATCTAGGTCCTGGCCAGACTTTCCTCCAACAAATTGGTATTTCTTGTGAAATGCAGGATAGTTCATCAAACCCAGCAGACTTGTAGATGCTCAGGACTGAGCAAAAGCTGTAACAGCCCGAGAACTACTTACCAAAGGCAGCCTCTCCTTGTTCAAGTTCTTGTTTCAGTCTGGTGTAATCATCTTTAATTCTCTCTAATTTTCGGACGTTTCTGGTACTCAGAACCAACAGTTCATTGAGAAGTCCTTCCAGCCCCTCCTTCTCAGATGTTAATGATCTTATTTCTTCTGTGAGATCCTTCGCAGTACTGAAATTACTTCCTGCGTGTTTTGGGGGAGGGGGAAGAGGGAGGAAAGAGACCATGAAGCAGACACTTGCAACATCAGTAGGTTACACAGCAAACACGGGAAATGAAGCAACTAGACTTCCCAACAGCAACTGAGGGACCACTTTGGGAATAAAAAAAGGAAACTGCTTTGCAAGCATTCAAATCATTAATATACTACAGTAAGAATCATAATTATAGGGGATTTAACCTCATACACACAGAAGTAGTCTTTTATTAACTACTGATACCATTTACATTTTTGAAGAAAACCTGTTCCTAAGGGTCCACGCTTCAGAAAACGTCATACTGTAATTCACTGACCATGGCGGTGTGATCTGTCAGACCATATTCCGGTTTTGGAGGACACCTCAACTCACAAGACTTTTGAAATATGTGCTATTAACCTGCTAGACCTTGAGGTATTTCCTCCTTGAACAAAAGCAGCACTATGCCGTTGTTCGTAACGTTATAAGGTTGTTTGTAAATGACATGCAGCCCACGCAAAGACCATCAGGAGATGTTCTTCTGAGAGAACGTATTTAAAAGTCACAACTCTCCGCTTCTGGCTCTCACTGAAGCATGAAACCTCGGAGACGGACAGAATACCTCAGTAGCACCAGCTCATACTGTTCTGTGGGCTTTAAAACAGGTTCGCCTCCTTTGGACAGGGATCCAGAGTCAAAAGTTCAGTTCCCAACCCTCACAGTGTAGCCTCGTAACATTTTCCCACTTAACGTTGCTGAAAACCATTTTTCTAAAGCTGGAGAGGAACATTTCTTGACTTCAGAGAAGTCTTAAGTATAAACAGACAATGACAGTGAGATGCTCCGCTATTAAATGATTTTTAAATAGCAGCAGGGTAACTATTACAATGCTACATTTATACAGCTGTACCTGTGTCTTTTCACTGATTCAGCTACATGGGTGGGGGGAACACCAAACACAAAACTCTACAAAAGACCCCAGTTTAATCTAAAGAATACTTGACAAAAATAATTTCCATGTAGACTTGACCAGTACAAAAGATCTCTAGCACAAGATCTAAACTGTAGCATCATCGTAATTTAGCAAAAATTTGGTAGTACGATCTAATAAGTCAAGGCATCTAGTAAGAGCACTTTGCAAATTTAGCCTTGAAGCAAATATTAATGTAAACTGCATTCAGTCACACATATAAGATGTCTCATCAGCTTCTGATGTATACACATTGACTTCAGATGCAGAAATAACCTTATAACATCTGAATAATGGTGGTGGTATTAAGGCGTCCTTTGGCTTTTGTTTCAAGAATATAATAAACTGCTGCTTATACACAGATCAATTAAAAAGTCTATTTTAGAAAATTAAGACATAATCCAAAACGTCAAATCCACATCAGAGTACCCTAAATTGTGGCACTACATCTTTTTTACCTGGTGTCTCTAAAGTGTTGGTCACAAAGTCTTAAAGAGGAATGGTTTGGCTGTCACACGTTTCCAGAAGGGTGAAACACAGCAGCAAGATAAGCAAGACAAAAGTCACTGCAAAAATGGCAGGTATCCCGATGCTTCTAAGGCAACGAGGCTTACGATTAAACAGCGCACCTTCACCTCAACTCACCCCAAGCATCAACGCACAAGAGCCTTAATAAAACATGAAGGCGAGAGATTCTTCATTAGAACCTGGAGCCTCCATTCCGTTTCCGAAGACAGCAAGGAGAAAGGCAGGATATTACATATGAAAGTTTTATACATATTGAATGGATCTTTATTCCCAGCGGTGAAGTTTACATCAAAACTGAGGCTGTGAGGAAATGGCATCAGACAAATGCCCAAAAGCCGAAATTGCCCGATGCAGCTCCCATGACAGCAGAAACATCTGGAACTCTGCAGTGGAAATTCAGACGAGTGTATACAAACTCAAGCACCGCAAGTGCCATCAGTGAGCTTCTGACCTCAATCACAGCAACCAAAATAACTGCTTTCTAAATGCCTTAAGAAGGTTGATTTAAAAATTAATACATAATCCCTAGCTGTTAGCATTAAAAAACATGCCCTCCTGGGGTTTTTTTTTTAAGAGACAAAGTCACACTGGATGTTACAGAAACATTCTGAAGACACATGTCAAAATGTTCTATTCTGCCAATATCCTGAAAATGTTAAAATTCTTCTCTTTGATGATAAAATAATTATTTTGCCTAAGTGAACAAAACTGTTGCTTTGTAAACCACTCAGAGCTATGTTTCATACAGCCATACCACTGGGAGAGTTCTAGTTGGGTGACATTAGGCAAACAAAGTCAAACCAGGAAACTCAAAAATCACTGAAACTCATAAGACTGCTCACTCAGAAAATCTGTACAGAGACAACAAAACTAAGGAATTAATAGTCTAAGACCAAAGCCGAGCTTCTGGTCCAAACCAAGACAGGAGACAGGGATTCTGTGAAGGGGACTGAAGGGCAAAATGCCACCTTTCCCATCCTTCCCCGTCTCACAGTGATGCTTACTCACCATGTGCAATTTTAGCCACTGTATACACGTTCATATACACAGAATGGGTACAAACTGGCACGCCAAAGGCAGAAACCCACAAGTTCAGAAAACTGTTTATAAATATCTAGGCTAGAAAGTCTGCTGCTCTATCAATCTTAAATCTATTCCATTTCAATCTGAATAAATACATGGAATCAACAGTGCTTGGATAAAATAGGAAGGAGGGGAACAGGAGGAATAACCATGTGAAGTAAAGTTGAGATTATAATAAAATCTGAAGCATTCACATGAACTTGGCCAAACTGGTTATAATTCTACAAGTACAACACCAAAAATTCATATTTTCACTTTCCAGGTAATTCGAAGTATCCAGTGCTTTGAACAGGTTGAATAACATGCTTGCAGTACGCTGTCATTAGGAGCTGAGTATGTACACTTAACTTCAGGGGCTGAACCTTACCGTTCACTCAAAAGACAGCAACAAAACCCCAGTTTAAACTTCCTCCTTAATCTTACCCTCTGGGGCTCTCTCCTCACAAGCATCCTTCATCCTCCGCTCTCTACAGATGGTGACATTAGGTAAGCTCCAAGGGCTTGATGTGAAGGCCAAAAATACCAGCCAAATCAAGCAAAACAACCCAAATTTTAGAAATTAATTAAAACAAAAAACAAAAAACAAAACAACAAAACAACCCCAGGCACAAAGTGGTTATATACTTGCTTTTACTGACTATAAACATAAACAGTACATTTACCTTATTTTCCTCTGTTCCCAAAGGGCCTGAGGGAGCTGGGGCTGTTAAGTCTGGAGAAGAGGAGGCTGAGAGGGGACCTTATCGCTCCCCTACAACTACCTGAAAGGATGTGGTGAGGTGGGGGTTGGTCTCCCAACTAACTAGCAATAGGACGAGAGGCAATGGCCTCAAGTTACATCAGGGGAGGTGTAGATTGGATATTAGGAACAATGTCTTCACTGCAAGAGTGGTCAGGCATTGGACCAGGCTGCCCAGGGCAGCGGTGGAGTCACCATCCCTGGAGGGGTTCAAACAATATGTGGATGTGGCACTTCGGGACATGGTTCAGCAGGCGTGGTGTTGGGTGGGGTGACCGTTGGACTCAAATGATCTTAAGAGATCTTTTCCAACCTTAATGATTCTATACTACAGCTAAATAGTGCTCTGCATATCAAGTATAGAAGGGTGGTGAAACCCTGGCCCAGGTTGCCCAGAGAAGTGGTCGATGCCCCATCCCTAGGAACATTCAAGGCCGGGTTAGACAGGGCTCTGAGCAACCTGACCCAGTTGAAGATTAAATTTAGGGCTACAAGGACAGTGAGGGGACTGGAACATCTCTCCTACAAGGAGAGGCTGAGGGAGCTGGGCTTCTTCAGCCTGGAGAAGAGAAGGCTGAGAGGGGACCTAATATATACTTACAAATATCTGAAGGGTGGGTGTCAGGAGGATGGGGCCAGACTCTTTTCAGTGGTGCCCAGTGACAGTGACAGGACAAGGGGCAATGAACACAAACAAGCAGAGGAAGTTCCGTCTGAACAGGAGGAAGAACTTCTTCCCTCTGAGGCTGACGGAGCACTGGAACAGGCTGCCCAGGGAGGTCGTGGAGTCTCCTTCTCTGGAGATATTCAAGACCCGCCTGGACAAGGTCCTCTACAGCCTACTGTAGGTGACCCTGCTTCGGCAAGAGGGTTGGACTA
>Ga0065711_1050034_pt1 | contig 11019 bp, 2 predicted proteins | sample Hoacrofraction12_FD_59098 | JGI IMG/M metagenome (GOLD analysis project Ga0065711, IMG submission 59098) | Hoatzin crop microbial communities from Cojedes, Venezuela - Epithelial fraction 12 v2 (version 2) | ecosystem: Host-associated > Birds > Digestive system > Esophagus > Crop | place... | reverse complement strand
CCCGCCCGCCCCTCGCCCGGGCGGCGGCGGCCCCGGTCCCCCGCCCCCGGCTAAGGCAGCGCCGCGGCCCTAGGGGCGACCGCCTAACGCTCCCCCGCCGACCCGGAAGCGGAGAGACGCAAACAGGAAGTCGGGCCGCCGGGCCGGGCGGCCAATGCGCATGCTCCAGCCGGCCGCGGCATGCCTGCCCCCTCTCTGCGGTGCCGGCCAATGGGGAGCGAGGGCGGGGCGGCGGGGGGGAGCCGCCCAGTGCGGAGGTATTGCGTGCCGTTGCGCTTTTACTTGCTCCCCCGCGGGGGTGCCCCGGTGCGGTGAGGCGGTGGCCAGGCCTGTCCCGGCGTCCGGCGGCGCGCCCAGCCCCCCCGCTCCTGCGACTGGCCCTTACTGCTCCGCTTTATCCCGCGTTGTGGCGTGGCCGGCCGCGCTCCCGCAGGGAAGCCTTTGCTCTTCAGCGACGGTTTAACGGGGTAGCAGCGGCCGCGCCGCACGCATGCGCACTGGGGGCCCACTGCCGTCCGTACTCGGGCCCGCTTATCCCTCGTCTGCACCCGGTTCCCCTCAAGTTCCCAACGCTCGGCGTTTGCGGGCGTACCTTGCGCTTCTCTACCAGAATATGTTTCCCCCATAAAAAAAAAAAAAAACAACCAAAAGAGTTACGCAGTTTCCGAGGGCTGAACGTTTCCTCTGGAGAGGTACGTAAGAAGAAAGGTCGCAAAGTTGAATTAAAGCCATCACCAGCACTAAACACACTGGAAACTGAGCTCCGCTTCCTTAAGTCAAGCAAAATCGTTTAGGCCGGCTCACTGGTCGCATAGGCTGGGTGTGCTGGCGAAGCCCTCTCCTTGGCTTTGTGTTACTTAATACACACACCTTCGTGCTTTGTGGTGAACTAATACCTGTAATTCAGCATCAAGAAAGCACTGAAAATGAGCCTATGCCCTGGTAATAGTTGATGTGTAACAGGTGCAGAATCTGAGCTGGAGTTTAGGTTGCCAACAGATACTCTTAACTTCAGGCTAACAAAAAGACCCACAGACCCTGCGAGGACAGATGTAAGATACTATAGCTGTCACAAAGCAAAACGTGAAACCAAGAAGTTTGGAGTTAACTTGAAAATTGAGTCCGCTTATAAAGTATTTCAAATGTTCAGTCAGACTGCTCGGATAACTTTGACTTTGGTCCTCCATGCTCCAGTTTTCTGTTTGCTCCTCACAGATGTAAAGTCTAGCTCTAGAAACCACAGTGCACAAAAAAAAAATTGTGATTGCTGAGTCATTACATTCCAGTATAAAATGAGTTGATCGAGGGCTTTTTTCTGAGAACTTTACAAAGGTCGGGGACTGTCACCGTCAATATCTTAATTACCTACAGTATCTTTGTAAAGTGTACTGTGTTGGAATGATATCTAAATCAGATTTTTTTTTTTTTCTCCAAAAAGACTTTGTAGTTAAAATCCATTAAAAAATTAACCTTGAAGAAGGTGCTGGATTACATAGCTTGTGTACCTGTGGAGCTTAATGCTTTGCCTTTTCTCATCTGTACCAGGAATGTTTTAATCCTCTTAAGTTCAGTGGTACAAACTCTCTTGTTGTTTTTTTTTTTTTTCCTAGCACTGTTCATGGTATCTTCTGAAGCCAGAAGAGGAAAAGAGTTCACTCAGGAGCCCAACCAGAACTCTGAAAGTAAGGGGAAACATTGATACCAAGATGCCAGAGATACATGTGTGGAAAGGGGTAAAGTGAGACCTTATCTGGAGAGAGGATCCTGTGGAGAATGGAAGGGGAAAGAAAGTTTGGAGGTGTCAGAAGCTGCAAAGGTGCTCATTTATGTCAGGGTGTATGAGAAAGAGAATAAAGGAGGAGAAATGGAGAAAAGCAGGTGGTGTGACAGGCTCATGGGACATACAATGGAGTAGGAAACACAGAGGGATGACGAGAGGAGCAGTTGCTGTGAGTAGCAGAAAAGAAAATGTGAAAGAGGTGGAACAGTCCTCTGAAATGATGGAGACACATGATGGCTTGCAGGCACATGAAGGTATGGGGAGTGCAGAAAGCATGAGCAGCTGCAGATTAGGAGGATCAGGGGCTCCTGTGAACTAGGAGATCAAAGGTCTGAGCAGTTTTTTGGTGCTTTGTCCTTTGTTTACATAGCGTTGTGGATGAGAGGGGAGGCAGTGCCTGTTGCTTGGAGTGAGGGGATGGTCTTCCCAGAGCAGCCCAATCACAGCGATCACTGCGTAGATGAGGCAATTTCTCAAAAAAAGCCACAGAAAGATCTGAAAATGTATAGCCCCAGGAAAAACTAAAATTGATAGTTGGAGCTGTCTAGTTGGAGGAAGGGTAAGGTACCCGTAGCATAAGAGCTTGGAAATAGTATTCCTATTTGCATCCAGATGACCAATTATGCATATTCCTTATTTAATGAACTTATTTAAAGTAATAGGACTAGCAATGAAAACCAAGTGGTTAAGAGTTATGATGGCTGATTGAGTCACTGAGTATGCTTATGACCTCACAGCTAAGAGTAGCCTGAGCTGTGGGGATGATCCTAATTACAACCTTACTATTAGGTATGCAGTTATCAATATATACTTATGATCTAAATTTTGGAACAAAGACTGTTCCTCTGTTTTCAGTGAAGTCTATCTCCTATATATAAATATATTACTAAGTTGTGCCAAAGTGAAAAATAAGCAAATTCTTCAGTTATTAAAATGCATCTTAAAATAGTTTCTCTGAAAGAGTAAGAAAACGACCTAGTCATGTTCCATCAAAAACAAAGATTATTGGCAAATCTGAACAATAATTACTCTTACTGTGAAACAACACAAATAGCAGCAGAAGGTTAGCTATGGTGGCATCTCCTTAGTGACTCAAAAATCTTAAAGACAGTAAGGCAGAAAGGAAACTTTTTACTAAGAACCCTAGATTGAAGATATCCTGTCAGTCTACAGGCATTTTATACCTTATGCACGAGATGACTGCTTTCTAGCAGCACATTTTGTAGGTAAGGGGGCCATCCTGCACGGCCATCCGAAGGGCTGTTGAGGCTCTAGATGCAACATCTGCCTATTCCTTATGCCACCCACATGAACAAGTCTAACATGCTGGACTTCCTGCTGATGTACAGAGCTATCCATATTGCATTTTACAGTGAATTCAGCCTCCCTGAGAGGTAGGATCCCCATATATCTGCAGTAGGTTCAGGGCATTTGACACTGAGCATCATGTGGCTTGGCTGTGTGGCTGCATGACTGCTAAACCTAGTGCAAGACAGGCAACAGGAGCCCTGGGGGAGATGGTGAGCAGGCCTCCCTTTTGAGTCACAGCTTACTGTTAGATCGGTTTCACCGTAACATGAAACTGCTCCATGAGTCAGGACCTTCTGAGTGCTAATCATGGCTCCGATATCAATTCCATGGTGGCTGCAAGCAGCTTATTTAACTGCAGGGTTGGTATCTGTCAAGTATAAATAGTAGTAGCTAGGTATTTGAAAGCACTCTAAGGTTCAATTAAATAATGTTTACCAAGTATTAATTATTTTAATTTTTGAAGTGTTGATTAAAAATGCCTGAACGTTGAGTCGTCATGTTGTTGTTGTACACTGTCACATGTCCCAAAGGTTTATTCGTCCAATGAACAACAGGGCACAAGTTTATTTATCAAAAAATCAAGACAGCACAGCATGTGGCCTCGGTGTCTTACAGAAACCTGTTATCATGATGCAATTATTTATTTTTGAGGGGAGATGCTTTGATTTGAAAGAGCTGTTTTGTCTCCTGTGGATACAATCTGTCATGATTCAGTTTTGCATATGTAATATATATATATTTGCCGTGTGAAGGAACAACATCTGACGGAGTGTGACTTTATTACAAATTCTGTATTAGTTTTCCTCTGTTGTAACAGAAAGATGTTGCAGAGATTGCACTTGGTATTCAGAAGACCTGCATAGTAATCGCCTTGAAAACAAGGGGCAGCCGTAGCTTCAGCCAAGTAACGGGCTATTAACAACTGTGATTAAAGGCTAGAGCCCAAGCATGGTGGGAGATCTAGGTAGCTCCTCAGCACTCATGTGACAGTAATCTACCTGGGTATTAGGTTGAAACACTAAGAAGTTTAAGGAGACTCAGGCCTCTATTGGGATTAAAAACATACTGCAAGGCCAGAAAGTTGATGAAAGGCAGGCATATCCACGTAAGATAAACTGATAGGTCATATCTGCCCCTGGAAATTTCCAGAAATAAGAAGCATCTCCGTGTTTCAGCATAGCTCAGATTTAGTTTGGCTGAAATACTGTGTTTAGACTCAGGCTTCTTTGCTAGATACATCTGCCTTTTTTACTAAGTACTCTGTCTCAGGAAGGTATTCAGCTGGTCCACTGTGATGAGTGTATTTTGTGTTTTGTCCTTTCACTTGGAAGGATAAGTGGCAAATCTTTGTACAATATCTTTCTCTCAAATCTCCATTACAGGAATAAACAAAACTGCTTGTTACCAAATATACTATTCCCACTGATGTCCATCTCATTGGACACCCTAAAGAAAGTGAGTGTGGTAGCCATAGTGAAACAATGGTGGTTAGTTTGATATTTGAACTATTGGAAACTTAGCTGTGTGTTAGACTCTCTTTTATTGTTCTTTACTTACGTCTTTGTGAAATCTAGAATTACGTCAGTGAAGTCCCACAGAGGTCAGGAAGGTTTAAGGTACCTAGACATTCACAGCAACTACCCAGAGCTTATGTTTCACTGGTAAGATGTGCATAACTTTTCAAAGCCCTGACAGTCTAAAAAGTGAACTTTTGGGGGCTCCATATCTCTTCCTTCTCTTGCACTGCACAAGATGTTCACAGTAAATGTACCAGATTTTAAAGTCAACATAAACTGCATTATGTTTAGGATGTGTAAGGCTAGATGCTTGAATATGTAGAATCAAATTAAGTTATGCCAAACCCCCTTGAATTTGTGCATTCCTTTATCTATTTTGCTTGTGCAAATGCCTATTTTGCATGCATACATTTGCAATACAAATGCAACTTGAGTGTGTTCATATGAAAATGTGGTATTATGTAGGAATTTATATGCAATGATACATACTATTTTCAGGAAAAAACATTTGTAATGGTGATCATCTTTTTCAAGTACAGACTGCTCCTAAAACAAGAAAAGCCATGCCTATAGGTACAGCTTCCTTTGATAAATGATACATTTGATAAGATTCAGATACCTGCTGAGGAAATAGTCTGTTTATAGAAATAGAGTTATACATCAGCCCAGCTATTGGACAGAAAGTAATAAAAGTAGATTGCCTGTAAGGTCATCTGTGACTCAGATATCAGACAGAATATGAACTGTGGAAGTCAGCTGTGAGGCTATGGCAGAGAACAATGCATACTTCATTGAATCTCCCCCAAAAGATGTGTCAAATATCACACCTTTCTCTAGAAAGAAAAGATTCAGTAGGTGAAGAAAATATTAAGCATTGTATTTCACTGCATATTACTCACAAAGGACTTACCAGGTTTTTCAATATGTGATATTTCTAAAATTTTAGTGACATGTTCTGTCATTGCACATGCATCCAAATAGATATATATGCTAAGTTGTAAAAATATGACAGCATACTTCATTTGGAAAAGTAGCAGGTTTAGCTGAAGTTAGACTGCTGTTTCTTTTGTCAGTTTTTAATGAGACAACTAATACTGAAATCCTTACAGCCATTGGCTGAGACTTACAGTGTCTGCTGCTTAATGAAGGAGTAAATTGTATCATAAATATCCTATTTCTGTTGTCGTTTCCTCATATGAGGAATGCAAATCAGCTTTCAAACTTACAGGTTTCTGCTGTCTCCTTCTTCATATATTATCCATGTGTATTGTAAAGAATACTGTAAAAGAATGTAATTTGTCCAAGACCAAATATCAGAGAGGTTCATACTGTCAGATCTTCTGGTTATATATTTATAGATGACATTTGAAGGAGTAACTGAGGACCAAATGCACATTATCATTAAAAACAAATCTAAAAATATGTAGGGAATCCAGGAAAAAGAAAGCAGGAAGTTAAGTTTCACAGAACGAAAAGTTTATCTCGGAGAGATATGACCATGGCTTGATTGGTCTGTAACTTAAAAGAGATGCTTCACCTTAACAGGGCTTGGGGATTTGCCAGTATGAAAAGATGTATATATCCTGTGACGAATCAAGCATCTATGTGTACCTATTCTAGTTTTTACCTTACATTTTTAACACTTTTTTCACTAACTGAGCGTTTTGGCTTGTATAAAATCCTTTGCCCTGAGCTAACAAAAGAAGATGTTTCAGTATATGCCTGATAATGTGGCACAAAAGAAGTCTTATTGTTTTCAGTGGAACTACCGTAATGCTCAACTGGTCATCATTGCCTGGGACTTTTCCACTCTACTGACATGTGCAGACTCCTCCTAAGTGAAGTAATCCACTGTGCCTTGTATCCTGGTTTGTGCCTTGTTTTGTCTTATGTTTGCTACAGCATGAAACATCTATGCACCATTTTTAAACTCTGAGATCTTGATGCTTTTCTTCTCTTAGTTTTTTAGGGGGTTTTGTTGTTTCAGGTTTTTTATACCATACATAGAGTCTAAATTTTCTCTTACTTCCGCAGTGCTGACATTGCCACTGATCAGACTTCATACATTCCATGGACTGTATGACTTCCTTTGATCTAATTATTTTGCCAAAGATTAATAATTGGTTTTCCTAGGGTCCAAGAATTTTGTCCCAGATCATAACCATGATTTCTCTTTCTCCTCTTAAGCCATCAAAAACCCAAGATGGGTTCATCAATTGTAAATCAGTCACAAACTTCTGTTAACATCTTTTTTTTGTCTCTGTTTAAAATTATGCTGCTTGGACCTTAAGGCAAACTTCAGATGTCTACAGTTTCACCATTAGCTCCCTTCTAACTCTTGACTCTTTCCTGGCAGCTAGCTGCTTACAGTTGTGAAGCAAGTAATTGTTTAATTTATTCATGTTTCATGTTTAAAAGGATGTCAGTGCTGATAAGTTCCAACTCATTTTTTCCTTGGTTATGCTCACAATACTCTGAATTATTCAGTAAACACTCTATGTCAAAAATGTCTGACAGAGGTCCCTTTCATCCTCAACCATAATTCTGACTGCATCTAACCTACATTGCATGGTGGAGATACCCAGCTTCATTCCAGTCTGTGCAGGTGTTTCTGTACCCTGCCTCAAATAATAAGCAATGCAATCTTTTCATTCATAGTGGCACAGATGGGCTGCTGCTGCTCCTGACACTGGAGTTCAGTTGCCACCAGTTTAAGTATCTCTCCACTATGTTGTGGGGTAGATAGGTTCTTCATTGCCCAAAGAAAGTCTATTTAATCAGGTCAAATTTGCTTCCAGAGCCTACCTGCAGTGTCGAAGCATTACATCTCTGAAATCTCTGCCTCCTGTCAAATACAGTTGAAATCAGCCCTTTTATTCTAATGCTTGTGGTGAGCAAGAGGAGGGCAGGCACATGGGCATGACTACATACGCCTTGTTTCCTTGCAACGCTAAGCAAAGGTGTCTGACTTCCAGCTCAAGGAATTCCGGACAAGACAGAGATCATACACATTGTGTACGCTGAGGAAGTTCACCCAGCAATGAAGTACTGTGGAATAAGGAACACAGTAGCTCTGGACAATAACAAGGGACAGAAAATAAAGTGTATTTTATACAAACATGCAAACGATTAATGAAATGCAAGTCAGATGCAGACCCACTAACATAGAACCTCCAAAATCAGGGACAGCATAAGAAGTGCATTATGTTGGTCTTGTACAGACATCCTTGAAGATTTCACACTTAAGTGAGCAGATCACAAGGAGTAATTTAGCCCTAAGACACAGTGTAGTCACACTGGTAATCAGAATGTACAATTAGTTTCTATCATCTGCCAGAAATGTCAATGCAGTTTAGCGATTTTTTTCAAAGAGTTTGCACAGCTGCTATTTCATTTACCTATTAGACTGTGGGGTTTTTTGCTCTTTGAATTCAGGTCCAATATTTGAATTTCCAGAAGAATTCTTAGCAAGAATGTAATATATCTAATTCAGATTATTTTGGTTTGCAGTCTGTGCTCATCTTCCAAAATAAGCTAGCCTGCCCATATTTTGACACTTTGTGCACTAATGCAGATTGCACTAATGCACTAATTCAGATGCATACCAACAAAATAAATTGTAACCATTTTTTGGCTTGAATAGCTGAATCCTTTACTAAAATCTGTATCACTAAGAAAATTTTCTGTACCTCAAGCTTACTTAAGATCCATGAGAAAAAGAATTGTGGGGTATAGAAAAACAACGCAGGGTCAGATGTGTACTCTGAAATGTGAAATTGTGTAAATACATTTTTATTTCAATTCTATTTAAAATTTCAGCACAGATGGAGCCTGTGATAATTCAGTAGTGGTGATATTTTGTCTTCGTCTTAAACCGGGATCTGACATGTTCTTTGCTTACAGTAGCTGCTGAGGAGAGCTTAGGTTAATGTGTAAAATAATTGGTTCTCTGAACAGTTGGGCACAGTCTCAATCAGTTCCAATTTCAGCCTCAGATTTCTTTTAATCAGAGGGAAGTACAGTCTTTTTCTGATGCTCTGTATGCACTGAAATTGGTTGGAAAGAAAATGCTTTGAACAGCAGTGTAGAAGCAAATGTTCAATGTTATAAATAACATGATTAGACAAATACACTAAGCTTGTAAACCTTATTTATGTTGAATCATGTATCAGGGTGTACTATGGACTTTTCTGCCCTGATTTCAATGATCTCATTCTTCTGGGAGAGGACCTATTTAAAGTAAAAGTTCATTTAATGCAAAGCATGAATACATCTAGAAAAATAATTTTTTTTCTTTATTGAAGAAAAAATTTTCTACTACCTATTATCTACAATATGAAAATGTGAAAACTCATTATTGATGGCCCAAAACATTTTAAAAAATTAGGCAGATCCAGCCCCATCTTTTTAAAAATGACATGATGTATACTGACAGCTTGATGTAGAACTTATCCAAATGAAAAGAAGACGGATACTTTTTTTCCTGTAGTTGTTACATGTGTTTGAGTATCTTCATTTTCCTAGAATGATTTAAAGGCAATGAGAGAATCACAGAAGGTTTACAGTCTGATAAAATAGTGTAGGAAAATCTGGATAACAGAGAGGAAAATTAATTTTTATTTAAGAGGCTATAAATTTCTTTTGGTTTGTTAATGCTCATTTAGCTTAATGTAAATCAGACACCTAACAAATACATGGAGCGTTATTTCTGATAAGAAGAATTGCCATTTCAGGTTTTCAACAAAGATCTGGCTTAGGTTGGTCCCCTGGGCCAGTCACCTTCCAGACTGGCCCCTCCCTGGTCAAAACGTCAGTTCTGATGTAAGAATTTTTGTCTCGTGTTGTTTCTTGCACTGCTTCTTATCACTGTAGGAGTAGCAGCTTCCTAGCTCATGCTCACTTCCTAAGTTTGCTGCTAGTATTTACCTGCTGTACGTCCGTATTTCTGCTAGTGCTGAAGAAGCATCTTCCTCTCAGAGTAGATTAAGCCAGGCTGGAAGGGATTGCCAAAAAACCTCTGCCTCTGAGGGCAATGTCTGATTGCACAGAGCACTCAGATTCTTGTTTCCTATCAGTATTAGACAGGTTCTCCTCAGAACTGAACAGCGACCCGTGAACATCCTCTTGTCCTGCAACCCACCATGATAAAGGGATGGTTAAAGCAGCTGACATACCTGTGTTCAAGCAGCTCTGCTAGACCAGACATCCCTGCCTGAATGTGCTCTGCTGGGTACTTGAGAGTCCTGCTTTCTACCAATACTCCACAAATACTAATGCTTTTGAAGGTAAAAGGCCTTTAGTGCTTGGTCATTTAAAGTTTGACTTTGCTACTGTCTCACAGAACCCTTGCAAAAGATTGATTGTGGCCCACAACTTGCTTGTGAAATAGACATCATTGTAGAGAGTCCAAAATGATTTGGCAAGGGCTGCAAAATGATTTTATAGCACCTTTATATCAGAGAATTATGCTTCATGTTATCTGGTAAAGCAATTTGATTTTGTTTATATTGTAATTTATCTGTATTTTAAAAGTCGATCAGGAGGACAAGAAATTACACCCTGCATTTTCAAAGTGTTTTACGAGTATCAGCCTTACCAAAAGCCAATAGGGTGCACATTCTAAAATGACTTAGGTGCTTTTGAAAATCTTCATCTGTAAACACCTTGACATTTTTCCTGATGAAGCTCCATCTCACATACCCTCATAAATATCTGCAAAACCACCTTGTTCTCTTTTTGTGACTCTCTGTCAAACTACCTCTTGGTGTGATGCTTACAGAAGAGCTCCAGTTTGCTTTCTGTCATCGTTCCTTCTTTTACTGGCCTTGAATGTCTTGTTATTACCTCCATGCTCCATCCATCTGTTACCTCTTGGCTCATATTTACATTGACAGTGTTCAAGAACTGGACTGCTCTTTCCATTTTGTGCTTTTACAGCATGTACTAGGGCATGGCTTGCTTCACAGTGAACATTTCCAGCAATGACAAAATAATAATGCACCAATTTTGCATGGCAGGGAAGAAGTGAATATTACATGAACATAGGTGCATCTGGCAACATGTAAGTAGGGAACCCCACCCACCCAGGGACTGTTTGCCACTGCAGCGCTATCAGGAGCTTCAGAATGGGGTGGAGGTTACCAAAGTCTTGTTCATAGTTTTGCCTTAGCATGCAGGCTTATGTCATGACAGTAAGATTCCAGAGGATGTGCTGTGAAAAGATGTTTCATTACAGTGGAACAGTGTAGCATTGGACATAAGTATAAATGTTTCAGTTTCGGCTGCCGCCGGCAACAAAAGCGCCACGGGGCCGCCCCTCCCCCCGCCGGCGTGCGGAGGAGAATGGAAAGAAAGAGGCAGAAACTGGTGGGTCGGGATAAGGGCAGTTTAACAGAACAGCAAACAGAGGGA
>Ga0065711_1050033_pt1 | contig 11020 bp, 7 predicted proteins | sample Hoacrofraction12_FD_59098 | JGI IMG/M metagenome (GOLD analysis project Ga0065711, IMG submission 59098) | Hoatzin crop microbial communities from Cojedes, Venezuela - Epithelial fraction 12 v2 (version 2) | ecosystem: Host-associated > Birds > Digestive system > Esophagus > Crop | place... | reverse complement strand
TGCATGGGACTTTTACCGTAGACTGGGTTGAAATCCAACGTGTTCTTTCCCTATGTGCACTGGAAATGGAAACATTTTAGAGCATCTTTGCTTCTCCTTGAAAGGAGGAGAATATCGCAGTGGTTACACCACCTTGCTTGGCATATGGAGTGTTATGGCTGCTTTGTTAATTATTCTGGATGTTGTTTCTGGCTCCTTTCTTAGAGGGTCTGATAAATATGTGTGAAAGTCTCATCATCACAACGCGCACATCGCAGTGTTTCCAGCATCGCATTTCCTCGGTGACTGCCTTTCACAAGCCCTTTAAGCCTCTTTCTCCACTTTGCCATGAGGTGCGAGGTTACTGCATGGGATTGTGGTGGTGGCGTTTCTTTCTCAGTCGATAGTTGTAGTCACTGAGAAGAGACACAGCGTATCATTGTTCCCAGTTCTTAGCTCATTTCCTTTGCTGGTTTTAAGATCAATTTTTGACCTATCTTACATCAAAATCATTTTGGCTGAAGGTTACTTGGGGACTCTGTTTTCATTTCTGTGTCAAAGGTGTTTTTGTAAAAGTTCTCTCTGATCTTGTTTCCAGGCTTTTGATGTTTTTGTGGCTTAAAGTGCCTGGGTATCAAATATAGTTTCCTATATTAGATTGCTAGATCATTTAAGGATTTGTTTGCAGAACTTTGGGGTTTTTTTGCCCTATAGTGGTACACGATTCCCTGTATACTGACAAAAGAAAAGAAGTGTCAACCAAGAAATATTAAAGTGAATTGTTGCCAGGCTGTAAGATGAAATGGTAATCACATTTATTTGCCTTGGGAAGAGTTTTCTTAAAAGTGATTGTGTGGATTCAGACAATAGGTGAAGCATAGGCAGGCTGACTTCCTTTTTTTATATATAAAATATTTTTTTAAGGACAACAACTATGTCACACCCCTTGGGCGTATACCTCCCATTAGGGCCTAACTATTCAGATGGGGTGCAACACAGAGAGCCAAAGGATAGTTAAGAACACACTCACCCCAGAAAACACTGCTCTCCAGTTATTTCTAAAAAGGTAAATTCATCTGATGCTCGTGAGAGGTCGTTGTGGAAACTGAAGAAGTTCTGGCACTAACAAATTTCTTAAAAAAAAAAAGTTAAATATTTTCATATTTAATTGTAGATATTTTTGACACAGATATCTGTTACTGTCTCTATTTCAGAAGTAGGAAAATGGAAGACTAGGGACAGTGACTGGAGGGTTGAAGGTTTCTCGTCACGTTCAGGCAGTTCAGAGGGTAGAACATATGATCAAAATCAGCTTTAACATTTCTGCAGCAAAAAACATTTCTTTTCTTCTTCCGTAGTTTCCACAACAAGAAAATCCACCAAACTACAAAGAAGATTAGAGTTCCAATAATCCTTTTCTTTAACCCACAGTGGTACTCAAATTTATGTTTGGTGAGACCAGCTCTGCTGTGTTACAGCTATGCCTAGCTCTGAATTGTGTCAGTTTTGGAGCAACGAGCACATAAACAGTGTTGCATGAAGATATGCAATGTTATGTTTTTGGAGAAATGCAGACTGTGAAGTGTTGTTACCATAAGCAGGTTTATTATCCTTTTGAATTAATCAATATTCACCTTGAGCATTAGCATTCTGGGTGTTGTGTTCAGTAGGATTTATGACAGGAGTACAGGTAAAGATGTGTGTAGATTTTGTGCAGGTGCAGTTCTAAGAGGCCAAATAATGCTAATTAGGAGTACTGGACTGAAAAGGGAGGGTATGTAGGTTGTCACTTGTGTAGAGATTATCCAGGGCTGCAGAGAAAGCATGGTGGGGAAGGAGCTTGTCACATGTTTGGCAGCGAAGAAGGCTACGGGGAGAACAATGACTGTTGCATTTGCTGGAGGAAGCTTGTATGATGAAAAGCTTCAGAGAGGACAAAAGCAAGGGATGAGAAGACTAGCTGAGGTATGTAGGACAGAGAAAAAAAGCAAAGTCAGAGTTGCCTGCTGGTTGTCATCTTTGCTTAAGAGTTTTGGTACGTGCCAATGTATTAAAGAAATACAATCTAATAGGAAAGAGAAAGTACTGAGCCAAAAAAGGCCAGACCCCATGCTTTGCAATACACGTTCTCTGTTCGTGAACTGCAGAGTACACATCCACCTGAATTATGCAGTATTTATGAGACCTGAAGTCAGATCCAGCAGCAAATCTCGATGTTTGTTTAAATACGGAATCATTCTTTGTACTTCTGCAACCGATTTGATATACTTGTGTTTGTTTAAGACAGAAAAGGCTTGTTTCGTTCTAGTGTGTAATGGGCACGTGGCTGTACCTAAATATAATGTGTGTGGATTTGTGCATGTGTCTTTCAAGAATTTTTATTTAATGTGTAAGGACCATTCCTTACCTGGTAAAAATGAAATGATCCGACGTAAGTCGCAGGACCAGATCCATGAAAATAGTGATTCCATGGATGTGAAAGGAGCTACCTATACTATTGAGTTCAATGGTTAGGTTATGATCAACATGTATTTTCTGCCTATATACATCTATACTTCTGGATATAGTTGGGCATATATTTATTTAGGTACATGTTTCCACTTATATAGATGCATGTACCTGTATATTGCTTACGTAGATTTTTCTTGAAATGCTATATATCATTTCTTTCCAAACTGTGTGCCTGAAAGCAATAAGAAAATACTGTCTGAAGAAGTTTAGCAGACTTGGCTTCTGTAGGAACTCAGTTTGCTAAGCCCGGATAATGACTCTTATTTTTCTAAAATGAAAGATTTTAACAATAACAGTAACTACTTCTTTCTGTGGTGGAGTTCAATATATTCAGTAAATAACGTCTGGAAGATTTGAGACTTTTTTGCTTAGAAAGTAAATGAAGTGAAAGGCGCCTGTTTCTGAGTCGGTGGAAGACAGCTGTGAAACAAGGTGGCAGCGAGGAGGGAGGTAATGCAGCTGGCTGCAGAAGCGATGATACAGATGAATTAGCACGGTGTCATTTTCTCAGACCTAGTATCATGAATCAGGAAAATGGTAGAAACTGTAACTGTGAAACTAAAGTCTGTTATAGAGAATAGGTTAATACAGGTATTTGGCCCTTCAGTGAAACATTAACTTTGAAATACTCCGCACAGTGCGGTGTTAAAGCAGTCGGGCAGAAAGTGAACAGAATTACCTAGGCGCTGGCTAATATTGTGTGCAAACAGAGGTGGTCTTTGCCTAATTTTTTTTTTTTTTTTTTAGAATATGCCTTTGTGTTAGATTTCAAAGCAGTTCTGACATACCATAGGGAAATACGAGCAGCTGTTAGCGTGCAAAGTGTGGTGAGCTTGCGTGCCCCTTGCAGTCGTCTCTGGACGGGAGAGGCACCTGTGCCACAGCTCCGCTGAGCACCTGGCAGCTTTGCAGAGCTGCTGAAGCTGCAGTAAGGTGTGAAAAGTCCAGTTGTCCCTTACCAGGACGTTTATCAGTGATAATTTTGTTAGTTGGTGTTGGGTGTGAGCCGAATCATTCACTGAAATGGAGGAAATTGCATCTTCTGCCTCTCACTGTGGGAGCAAATCGTGCAGGTGAAGGCAAGTGACGGCGTGGCGTGTCCGTGGGTGAGGCGCTGCGGGGGGTGGTCGGCGTGGAGAGCGAGCACAGCGCAGCACGCAGAGGCACTGAAGATCTGTCCCGCTTCCCGTGGGAGCGCGTGAGAGGCTGTCCGTCACTAGGCAAAGTCAGGCACTGGTTCCAGGATTTGGGCAGTAATTCAATTTGCAAGAATAGGTACTAAAAAAACCTGGGTGAGACGACGGATGTTGTGGAGCTGTGCTGTAAAGCTAAGCTTGTTGATTTGAGCCGTTACCAGAGCTTCTGAAGTGTTGCGCTGTGCAGGCAGATGGCTTGGCCCTGGCGTGAGGTTCAGATAAATGAACAGACTGTGGGAAGTGGCTGGATGTGACACGAAGAGTCTCTGGACGCAGCGCATAGGAGGGTGAGGCAGTGCAGAAGGTGCGGGCTGTGTTGTGAGGGATGGCTGTGTTGCACCACGGGTAGCGTGAGAGGCGGTCAAGCTTCACAGGCAACGGGAGGGGAGCGGTGTGGGCCTTCGAGAGGCAGTAGTCTGGCAAGGCCCACAGAGCCTTGGAAAGCTGTCAGTAGCACTAGGTAAAGCCGTCTTCACTTTGGTAACAATAGCAGAAGGACCACATCTGAGTGCAGATACTGGGTGCAGATACTGCAAGACCGGAGCTAACGGAGAAAAATAATTAGGGGCAGGAGGTGTCTTTGGGCGGCAGTTACAGTGGGGAAGGGCAGGGGTCAAGGCTGAAGAAATGAGCCTGGGAAAAGGGAGAGAAGAGGGATGAGAGGCGCTGGGAGCCAGCAGCAGCCGTGTCCATGGGCTGGGGGAGGAGAAACTCCCGGGTATGAGGGTGCCCATGCCAGGCTGCGACGGGCCAGGAAGGAGGGAGCCTTTCCAGCCCAAAGCCCACTGAGCTTGGCAGCTTCCTTACTGCGTAAGCAGCGATTCATCAAAGGAAGATAGCTGAATATAATAAAAAGTTAATGAGAGACTGAGATGGATCTGCTGAAAATTTTGCTTTGCAGACGTGTTAGCAATCAATAAGAAAACATGAATTTATGCAGTTAATAAGGCAAATGAGACAGAGATAAAGTATACGGTAATAAATGAGTGAAAGACTGGTTGAGTAGACAGAAAAGAGGGAGACAGATACACTGTAAAATGAAGATGGTCAGTAATGTTTGTTGGTGCCCAGTAGCAGTAGTTCAAAGAGTACATAACAAGGCTTTCAATAAAAGTGTTCGTGTCAGACACTACAGGCTGCTAGCAAACTGAAAGACAAATTCATGAACATATAGCTAGAAGACAAATGGATGACGAAGACGCAGAAGTCTTGCTGGGGCACTTAATACATTCACCAAATGCAGCAGTGCAACAGAAATAGCCGCTTGTCACCTCACTTGAAGTAGCTTCGCGAAAAAAGGGATTTTTGTTTTTTAAATACTTGCTACCTACGGTGCATCATCACAGCAGGCTTATAAGAAAAGATTAGTTGCTGCCTGATGTTCAGATAAAATACTAGTGGAGGTGTTCACAAAGGCTAATTTTAGTTCTGCAACATTAGGTGTCCTGTCTTGTTCAAGGCAGGAGCTTGTGCCTTCTGGGAGGTAGTCCGGCCCCACACGCAAATAAATAAACCCGGTAAAACATCACCAGGCAGAGCAGCGCCGCTGAGCTCTGCCGACCCCAACCCCCCTCTGCTGCAGATCGTGGTGACTGTCTGCAAACTGCTGCCCTGCCCTCGCCGTCGAACAGAGCCTGGCTGGTGCCTGGGATGGTGCTGTCTGCCACAGGCCACAGTTACACCAGGGAGTGGCAACCGTGAAGAACCCGCTGTCGTGGACAAGTGCTTGAGACAGTGCTGTGACCCAGATACTGTACCCTGGTTTTGGAGGACACCTAGGAATGTGAATTGTGGCTTCTATGAGGCAGTTGTCCTATCCGTAGCCTTTTTAATGTAGGGTGTCACTAGCTTTCTGGGCTTTGATGGAAAAGAGTGAGTGAAGCACCCGCTGTCGCTCGTCCAGAGGTCGACCTGGAGATGCTACACTCTTCAGATTTCAGTGCAGATGAGGAACCCTGACTTTGCCCTGACAGGACCCTGACTTTCCCTTCCAGGTATACGAGCAGAGCACGGGATGAATGGTGTATCCCTTCATCGCTCCCATTCATCAGGTGTGGGCACGACAGCATCCTGGGAGAGGATGTAGAGTATGGAAGTGAGAGAAATGCAGCCACGGTTTTCTCTGCAGTCTACTCCTGAGACAGCACTGCTGCAGATTAACTGTATGTGGGAAAGCTCCAAGCCTGCCAATCAGAAATGCTGAATGAGACCTTTCAACAAGGCTGTTCTGCTTGTGAATGTGATGGGAAGAGATCTTCCAGTACGGAGTGGTGAATTGGGAAGTGTTTTACCCTCTTCAGTTGAAGAACAGGCTGATGATGCCAGAGACTTGAACCATTTAGAGAATGAAATGAGAATGGCCTAAAGGGACGTGACAAAATGTTAAATTGACCTTCCTGATTTACAGGGGCCTGTAGTGAGAACTGAAGAAATGATACATCATGTTGTTGCTGAAAGCAAGGTGACACTACAAATACATGGAAAAATATATGTGCCATGGAAAATGTGGTCGTTAATGAGAATAAAGTGAAAACACAGTTTTAAGCAAGAAGCTTAAGATAGTGAGGAGCAGTGTCTGCGGATGAGACATGGTGTCTGTCTAACAGAATCAAACAAGTGTAAGCAATAGATGGATCCAGAATGGTTTGAACAGGTTCCCAGCTGAGCACCACTTAGTCAGTTTTTCCCTGGGCATGAAAGCTAAGCGTTTGCCTGTTCTGACTCATGGGACTCTCTAAGATCCATTTCAGGGTCACCGTCGGACAAAGGAAGATAAAGAAAAAGGTATCTGTTTTTTTGACTGGAATGGAGATAGTCGGTAAAGATCTTACGCCTTTGTGAAAAATGTTCAAAAGTGTAATGGCAGACAACGACACTATGTTCTGCATTTTCTCAGTGGGAAGAGCCCTGCCATTGAAATGGCCGGACTGAGTGTTGGGTGTGCTGGACACCCAAAACCATGACAAAATACAGTCCTATGGGTGTCTGTGTGTGTGTGCATGCAAATGAAACTATCCCCTAACTGGGACAATTCCCTGTGATGAATGCCCACTCACATCTCTCTCAAGTCACGTGTGACTGACAGGGGTTGATGCTGTGCTCAGATCCCTGCTTGAGAACATCCAGAACCGATGCTGTCGGAGCGCGCCGGCTGAGCTGCGCCACAGCTCACACAAAGTCAGCGGTGGCGAAGAGCCCTGGGAGCAGGGAGGGCTGCGGTGGAGAGTCCACCTCTCCCTGAAAGAGCCGTTGGATTCGGGACTGCTCTGGGAACAAGGAGCTGTCAGGAGGGTGTCGTGGTCTGTCAGTAGTTACTGAACTTTGTCCACGCAGCAGCTGGGGGTGGTGACAGGCAATACTCTCGCTGTCAGCCGAACGGAGGGAGCGCGCTGAGCCCCCGCCTGAGGCTCTCTGCCTGTGAGGGACTCTCCATGGCCCTCGGTGACTCGCTGTGAGACTCCCCTGTCTCGCTCTTTGTTAATGGCATGAACGACAGCTTGTGGTTACTTAGAGTTAGCATTGCTTTCTCTACATCCCAGTAAAGCAGAATAAATGGTACAGATGTGGAAATAGCAACTGATACGATGGAGGGTCTGGTGTGCCGTGTGATGAGAGCGCTGCTTTTTTGAGGGCTTCAGATGTGCTTTCAAGTGAACAAACTTACAAAGGGCCATTACTTTTACGTGCAGTTCTCTTGGTCACACCTCTATGAAATTCAAAGTCTGGGTAAGATTTTCTCTGTTAAATTTGTGGTTTAGGGGAAATACATTTTGTACCTGAGTGTATTTTTCTTTAGTTTTGTGAAGAAGGTTTGTACTTCCAGAAGGCACCTTAATAAGAAGGGAATAAATTATGTAGTCTGTGGGAGTTTGGGCTGAGTAAGGAATTGAGGATTTTGGAATAACAGTAGTAAGGAAGAATATCTCATCAAATGGTCATTTTAAACGTCCCTTAAGCACCAGCGTGCTCCGACCCATTTAGTAACGGGGGAATAAGTACTATTTAATCCTAATCACTTCATTGTTGCACCAGTACCTTGGAAGCCTGTTAATTACAGAGATTGCCATTTAGACATTATAAAAAAAAATAATAAATAAAAAAGAGCCAGGGCACTGCTTCGCCCTCTGAAGCAGGCTTTTGTCTCCTGGGAACAACTGACACCAGCTGTCTTCTTGACTCTGTTAGCTGAGGCAGCCGTGAACAGCAGCACATTCCCTTTGGGAGCCTTTATCTTTCCATCCTTAACAAGGAATGGAGTTATGATACCAGGGTGAAATGCTCGGAGACATGCATTAAACCATGGCAGCTGTCCTCCCCCTTGACAAGGCAGTTGGCTGTGGGCCTGACCCTGAACCAAGGTTGACTTCAGGAGACAAACACTGATGACAAGTAAAGACTCTGCCCCTGAGAGCTGGTAGCCAGTAGCCCGCTCCTTCCTGCCCCACCGACATTCAGCAGCCAGTCTGTCTTGATCACCTCTTGTTCTCCTAACCTTAATCCTACCCCCTAAGCCATGAAGAAGCACAAGACTGGAGCATTCCTCACCCCCTCAAAAGAGCAAGGCAATTTTAGTCCCAGGTGATGTCTTAGACATATTCTCAGCCCTGGAAAAGTGAAGAGAAGCTAAACTGGGGCACCTTCCTTTCTTACCACAAAGGAGCAGGCGCCTTCTACCCAAAGTGATGCATGCCAAGCTCTTATTTCACAGCACCACACTCCTGCACAGCTCTTTCTGCATTTTCAACTCTAGCTGATTTTCCTTAAGAAAATCTGATCCAGGGCTATCATCTTTCAGTGTAAATTTGTGTCCGTCTTCAGCATGAAATGGCGCTGTCAAACCTGAAAGTTGCGGTCTTTTGAATTTACTACTGTGGTTTCACCTCTTGAACCTTTTGTCAGATTACCTGACATAACTAACCTCAAACCCAACCCCAAGCTGGTGTCTTCCCAGGCCAGAGTTCCTTTCCCTTTGGTCTAGCTAAAAGCATCAGCCTTCTTCCTAATTCTGTACACTTCTCCAGAAAAAAACCCACAAACTTTACAGAAGTGCTAATTCTTTTCTAAGATGAACTGGAGTGCAGTCCCAGGTAGCTAGAGAGCTATATTTCAGTGATTTCTCACCAAAAGAAATATTTCTTCGACATCTGACCCCTCCTCTGTGGCCCTCAGGAGGGTCTGTAGTAGCCTGTACAGGCTCTTACATGGACTGAACCCAACTGTTTCTTCTTCATCATATTTCCTAAACTTAAGCCCAGCCTTAACCCAAGACTAAATCTGACCTTAGGGACTAACATGTCCCTAAGATACCGTTACTACCCTGGGGACCAAATGATGTCTTTTACTTCTTCAACTCCAGGTACATAAGTTAGTAATTTTGCCTTCTGAACTCTGAACGTTCGTTTCGTCAGAGTCTGGCTTGGTGCATCAAGCACTTTCCGTCTGAGTTCTTTGTGCTTGACCAACACCAGCTCTCTTCCGAATCATCACAGCTCCCTTGACATGAAACACTAAGATCCTTTGTGGAGCCTTTGCTTGTTTATAATGAACTTGCTTCTTTGTCATGAACAACATATACAACCTAAAATCTAAGCAGTTGCTATGGGAGACAGCTCCTTCTCTTGAATCAGCGATACAGTTTCAGCTCCGGGTTACACCCAGTCTCTTCCTCAGCCTTCTAAGTACTGACATACTGAAATAAACTCGGGCCTTGATCCTTTAGTTTTCTTGACCCTAATTCAAATCTTAGCAGTAGCCCTAAACAGAGTCTGAGCAAGAGAAAATGCTGTTTCCAACTAGTAACCCCCAAAATATGTAGCAAGAAATTCTCCTCTTGAATCTTAACATTTTCTAATCCTGGTCTAAATCTGAACCCTCACCTCAGCCTGCCACTGCATAACTCCTGATTTTTAAGTTCTCACTGCTAAAAAAGAATGCTTTTTAATAGCATAGTATTTGAATTTGCTGTCAAAGTGATTTTACGTGGCTTTCTGTTGTGTAGCAAACGAGCAGGAGAGAGACAGCTGTGTTTTAGCTTTGATGGCTGTGATTGACTCTCGTCTGTTTTCTGGAAAGGCAGATTTTGTAATAACTGGATTAAGCGGAAGGGTCGTTGGCTGTATTTGCTGGTATAGTTCTCTTTCTCTCAGTACTTCATTTTTTCTTTTTGGCAAGTTTCAGTTTCTGCTTCAGAACATCATAAATTTCAGATAAACTCTGTGCAAAACATTTATGAATTGCCATAAACAATGCTTGAGGATGCTAAAGCCATATTCGGTTTCCTGTTCTGAATCTGTTTAGTCTCTGGTGCCACAATAATCTGTCTCACTCATACGCACAGCGGCACTGCTAATTGTCCTGAATTGAGACTAGTGGTATCTAATATGCTGCAGTGGTTTTCTGCTGAATTTTGATTGTGTGCGCACTGAGGAGGGAATCCAGAGCCAGGCATTCTACCTGCCTAGTGCTGTTTGGACAGTCACAAACAATGCAGCACGAGAGACCTCCTCCCTTATAGGCCATATTTCCAGACTCACATAATGGTCGACAGTTATCTAAAGATTTTAATATTCCCTTACTTCCTTCTGACTGCTGAAGTGCAGTCCCTGTGAATATAACGATGAGGAGGCAAATTAGTTTCTTTCTGTGGAACTAGTTTTCCTCAACATTTGTGCTGGATATTAAGAAATAGAGGGATGATAAAAATATTTCTTGCATGGAAAGCTGAGCTTAGCAGAGTTTTACATCCTCCATATTTCCCAGGTGGGCATATAAAGAAAAGGAAAGACAGCATCATGGATTTAATAGTTTCCACTAACACAAGTTAAGGCATGGTACAAACACAAGTAATTTCACAGAATCACACAGAATCACAGAGTGGTAGGGGTTAGAAGGGACCTCTGTGGGTCACCTAGTCCAACCCCCTGCTGAAGCAGGGTCGCCTACAGCAGGCTGCACAGGACCTTGTTCAGGCAGGTCTTGAATATCTCCAGAAAAGGAGAATCCACAACCTCCCTGGGCAGCCTGTTCCAGGGCTCCATCACCCTCAGAGTGAAGAAGTTCTTCCTCGTGTTCAGATGGAACTTCCTGTGCTTCAGTTTGTGCCCATGGCCCCTTGTCCTGTTGCTGGGCACCACTGAAAAGAGTCTGGCCCCATCCTCCTGACACCCACCCTTCAGATATTTGTAAGTATATATTAGGTCCTCTCACAGCCTTCTCTTCTTCAGGCTGAACAAGCCCAGCTCCCTCAGCCTCTCCTCGTAGGGGAGATGTTCCAGTCCCCTCACCATCCTTGTAGCCCTCCGCTGGACTCTCTCCAGTAGCTCTTCATCTTTCTT
>Ga0065711_1050029_pt1 | contig 11020 bp, 7 predicted proteins | sample Hoacrofraction12_FD_59098 | JGI IMG/M metagenome (GOLD analysis project Ga0065711, IMG submission 59098) | Hoatzin crop microbial communities from Cojedes, Venezuela - Epithelial fraction 12 v2 (version 2) | ecosystem: Host-associated > Birds > Digestive system > Esophagus > Crop | place... | reverse complement strand
GACAGCTCTGCTGAGCTAACCAGTTACTGGCTCCATTTATACTGACACAGATGTAAATTTGGCCATAGAATTCAATGTGGTGTTTTTTTTCTTTTACCTCCCTCGGGGGAGCTACTGCCTGGAGAAATGCTGAGCTGTTGGAGCAGGCAATGCTCCTGTTCAACGTGGAGTTTTCAGTAGCTGGTCTTTAGGATTTGGCTGAGGATTTTTGTGCTTTATGCTCTTTGCTAGCTTTGTGCCAGGGCTCATGCATAAAAGAAATCAGGAACAGCGAGTGCAGGACGAGAGCAGACCTCGGTATAATTTGGAATGTGTGTGTTATGGATGGGGTCTATTATGATAATGATGATTAATTCGCCATTAAGCCTGTCTGATACTTCCCCTTCTACAACCCTATGACGACCATAAAAGCTTGCACGGTAATGCATAGGCACAAAGGGAGGTGGACTGAGTTGCATGGGCAATTTGAATTTTGGCATGCTGGGGTTTCCAGTGCTTGACTTTACAGCCAAATAATGCGCTTTGTTCAAAGTTCTGTCCTACGTGTGAAAAAAAAAAAATAATAAAACGAACCCCAAGCAGGGTATACTTTGAAAGGGGAAAATCTCTGTCTGTAATTTTCTGAGGCTTCTGCTTTTAACAGTCCTAACACAACAGCTCAGCAAAAGCGGGGAAGGCAGCCCGGTTTATTTTCTGACTCACAGAGATGGCGTCTTTGGATTGAGTGATTTAAGCCCTCTTGACTTCTAAGACAGCACGGAGGTGACAGACACCCAGCAGTCACACGCCGTGTTTGCTCAGGGCTTGAGCGCTGACGGCCGATCTCTTGAGCCACCGATAAGCTGCCTCTTGCTCAGGCTTTGGTCTGGGAGAGAGCAATGGCTTTCCGAGCCGGGAAATGCCCGAATGTGCCGACGCAATTGACTTTGAGTCTTTTGGCTTAGAGAACCTGAGCTCCAACTCGGCTACGTCTACTGCAGGTGGGGTGGATGCGGCTGCTGGCTCCGACGGCAGAGCTGCTGGGTCTCAGCGTGTCTGCAAAATTCGGGTGCAGAATCTGAATGTGAAGCCAACTACCTGTCAAAGTGGTAGGATTTCCCCTGGGAAAACTCACAATGATATCTGTTTATTGTTATTGTTATTTAAACATTCTCTGAAGAGAACGGCCCCCAAGTTATGATTACTTTTATCAGCCGGTGTCAGGTTAACAGTTATCTATAAAGCAATATATCCTGAAGTCTAAAAGGAAGACGCTATTTTGGAAAAATATTAATATTCAGGGCGTGCAGCCTAAGCCAGTGTTTTTATTTGTGCTCATATTTTTCATTGCTTTTCTTTTACGTGTCAAGGACACATTTCTGATGGTATTTCACTTCTGAGGTGACGGTGATGCCTTGAGGAAAACCAGATCACATTAATGTGGCCCCCAAAGCCATTCAAGTGCTTATGGAACTGGGAAACGTGACTACAGTTCTCAGATACTTGGCTGTATTTATCAGAGATTTGCTATTTAGTGCTTTATATCTGCTGTATCAATATCTGCAAAGGCCTAACATTGGGGTAGCACATGTTTTCTTTAGAATTAAAGGGAGAGTCAAGCACTCCCTACCCTCCTGGAAGCAGCATCTCTGAAGGATTTGTCCATTACATAAAAATGTAGGATACTGTCTGAACACGCCAGAGAAAACAAAACCTTCACCTTTTTGCAAGTAGGGTTTTACCCTCCAGAGGAGGAAGCAGAAATGCTGAGGTGATCCGCCAGTAAATGAGGATAATTACTGATGAAGAATCATATCGCTTTGCACTTGCAGGATACGTTTCACACTAGGCTTTTCTAGTACTTGTCCGGTGGTGTTATGTCTCCTCTGTGGCTGAGGAAAACGGGCAGAGAAGATGCTCAAGATCACCTGCAGAGGTAGCGGCACAGCAGGAATGAAAATCATCGACTTCCAAGTGCCAGAACATGCTTTAATGAATAGGAAACACAGCTTTTTGGTTTGAAGACAGGTCTCTGGCTGGTTTTTCTGCGCTCTTCAAGCGCTTTGTGGGCAGCGATGCAGCACCTGTAAAATAGGAATTGCCCTTGATTTACACACGGGAAAATGAGTCGTGCAGAGAGGAGACCACCACACCTAACCGCAGCTCTGCAGAAGTCAGGTGTCGGTTTGAGGCAATAGTCTCAGCTCAGGAGCAAGGAGACCGACACTTGTGGGAGCCGAGTTATCCCAGCCGGTATCCCGGGGGGGTTTCATCACCCTCCAGAAATGTCCGTCTCCGCTGAGGGCTGTGTTTGGAGGGAGGGGCTGGGCAGCAGTGTTGGAAGAGTGGGCTGAGGCATTTGAGGGTGCCTCTGCAGCACCACGGGCTCCGGTGCTCAGCACACATGGTGTGGTTATAACTGGGGTGCCATGACCGAGGCTGGACATGGGAACTGCAGGAGGCACTTGAGGATCTGAACTCAGGGTACTGAAGTCACAGCAACTAGACCCTTCTGTCTTGACATGGAGCTGGTATTAATCTGTAGTTTGTCACAATCTTGGCTTTTCAGTATCTCGTATGTGGAAAAAAAAAAAAAGGCCCATCAAGCAAAGACAGACAACCTTAGGTTCAGGAAAGAAGGAATTTCCCCAACCTGAATGGTGGCACCAAGTCTTTGCTAAAATAGGAGTGTATTGCTTTGTATTTGTTTTCCAGAGATCTTGTGTTTGTCTGGAAAAGGTGATTGTGACTCCCCTCACACGCACCTTTTTATCTCTGGCAGGCTAAGCAACGCCAATTACTTCTAGCTTTCCTTGTATGCAATTTTCACAGGATGCGAGCACCATTTTTGAGGAGGGTTTTTGTCTGGAGGGTCCCCACCTTTCTGCAAGTTCAGCGCCTTAAGCTAGATCTAGTGCTGTCACTGAATCCTCACCAGTTTGGAGGAGGGCAGAAATATTCCTCCACGTACATGGCAGGCCCTGCCCCACCAGGTTTGTCCACCCCGGCGTTGTATTATTGACTCGTGTTCAGCTTGTTACCCGCTCTGCCTGCTGGGTCTTTTTCTGCAGAGCTCCTAATCAGCCTGGGGTTCATTTATGCTTTTGAATATTCCTGCCTATGTCTGCTATCTTGTACTTATATCCCTATTGGATTTCATTCAGTTATTTCAGACAATTTCTCAATTTATCCAGATCGGTTTGAAGGCTAATTCTGCCCCTAACATACTAGTGTTCTCTCTCTGCTCTGCGTTGTCCAGAAATGTAATAAACATATTCTCTGTCAGGTCCTGACAGGAAACGTTAAATAGAAACAGGAGCACGACAACTGCTCAAGTTTGACACCCACCATGCAAAAATTTCCCCAAATCATGCTGGTTTTAGCATTAGGGGAATGTAACTTCTGCTGGGAAAATCAGAAGATAGCAGCTCTCCCAGATACTTCCAGTGCTGCTTTGTTGTCAGATCTGAGTTTCACCTTGAAAAAAAACCCAAACAAAAACAAAACCTCCCTGAAATGACTGAAGTATTATGAGATTTTTAAATAGCACCTTTTCACTTGCAAGTAACGGGGACTGCATATGTACTTCAGATGACATTTTCATTCATAAAGATTTCAGGATCCACTGCAACTCTCGCTAGCATATTTTACTACCTCCAGAGTGGGGTGTGGCAGTCATTTTACTGATGCACAATTTAAATTTGCACATGATTCACTCAAGTCATGGGTTTATAATTCCGTGGAGTTACAAAGTTCTTGTTCTGTAATCAGTTGCTTCCTAACTTGAAGTCATCTCAAATTATAAATTGCTTCTCTAACCAATGCAAAATACGGCAGCATAATATCATGATTGATGCTATAGAGAAAACTCTGGTACAGTTTGCATGCTATCAAATATAATCCTGGTGCAGGTGGGTGACTGAAGCATGGGGTAAATGCAGTTGATTAGATATTTTGTCTCATTCAGGATCCTTTTCTGTGAGCACTATATGACTAAATGCATATTGCATGAGGGGCCTGTTCCAAAGTCCATTGAAATGAACTGAGAGTCTTCAGTTTCCCTCCACGTGCTTTGGATCAGGGCAAAGCCACTGTCAGGCAGACAACAGAGATGTTGCATTTTGGCTTGCGGAGGCTGTCTCTTCTAATGACAAAAGCAAATGTTTTGTCCATGATGTATGGAGCTATTAGTGACGGTAATTCCTTTGAGAGCCTGACGATTTGCAAATATTGAATATATTTCCATTTTACCGGGGAATGGTAGAAACTGAAGTATGGAAAAATAAGCGAGATGGCCAGGTCCTTAGCGAAGAGCTAGAGCTTTGACCTCTGCTATAGCCTAAACACACAAGGATGCTTGTCATAGCAGCATTGCCAGGAGGTTATGGCTGCGATCGTGTTCCTTGCTTTAGCATCGCTCCTGCTAGGGAACCGGATGCTCTTTTCTTCAGACACCCAGTAAGCGAGTCCAGCCGGGTCGCTGTTAGTCCAGCCAAGGCTGTGGTAGGGCAGACCTCAGGCCACACCAAACGACACTGTGCTCCAGGAAGAGAGCGGGAAAAACTGAATGTTGGCATTTTCCGCGTCTGTTCAATAGCCGACGTGCCATGGCAGGGACAGTCCCAGCCTGCAGCAGACCCCCAGCAGAATGCTCACCCCCTGCTCGTGTCCCAGCGAGGCCGCATCCTCAGCTGGCCTGAGAGCAGGGGCTGGAACCCAGGAATTCCTCCTGGAGCCCAGATAGGAGGTGCAAAGGCAAGGAGTTGCAAAGCTGAGTTTATTTTTTTAGGTGTTTTGCAACTATGTCGGAGGGTTTTTCTGTTTTCCCTAGAAAAATGGCTTTACCTCGCTTGTATTTTAGTTGCCAGTGATGGGGAAAACAGTGCCGCCTGAACCAGGCTGCATGCCTTAGCCGCTCCTGCTCTGCAGAGGCTAAGCCGAGACAGAAAAGGCACAAATGGCCAAGAGGGAAGGGGAATTAGTCACATTTTGTGGGGATCTCAAGCTCTCAGATGGGACCATCTCATTTTGCTTTAGTACCCGCAGCCCATGACGGAGGGAGGGGTCCGCTGCTGGGATCTGGACGAGGAGCTGTGACGGGGCACCTCAGGCTGGCAGCCGGGTCTGCTGCCCTAGCCCACCGTCCCCGACACACTGCATTTCGATGGGTTCTTGCCTCTGCTAAATGTTGGTATTTGTATGTGCGACATGTCTCCTTCTCGAGCCCCTTCTTCCTCCTCTCGCCTTATATAGTCAAGCGAGGCATGGCTTCAAGGAACAGGGGCAGCTTGCCAGAGCCTCCGACCTCCTCTGCCAATGCCGATTGCTCTCAAGAGCTGAAAATTTAGTCAGAGCTGTGGCGCTAATGTAACTATTTGCTGCATTGTGAAACGCTGTTTGTGTCGATGCCCAGGAAAATAAATACATAAAGCGCTGGATACCTAGAGCAAAATGTGCATCTGTAGCTGGAGGTGCAGCCACCGCCCTGCAGCCCTCATCGGTGAGCAATAAATAAAACTTTGTTCTCCCGAAAGGCGTGTGGGGTTTTTTTCCCATTTGCTTGTCTCTGGCGGTGCTTGAGACCTCCAAGAGGTCCGGGCGCAGATTGCAGTGACTTCCAACCTCGGCTCCGGCTCTTTGTGCCAGTCTGGCATTATCTGCGGCTTTTCTTCTTTTTCTTCTCCTGCTTTCTTTAAAAAGCCATAAAACAGCAAGTACTATTTAATGATTAAGATTATTTGGGTTCAATTCAGTCCTGGCATGGTGCTAATTAAAAAAAATGTTAAAGGGTTTGTTCTCTCATTTGCAGAAGAAACCGTCTCACTATGGGAATGAACAACTAACAACATTTAAATGAGCTGAACTTGGTCTTTTTCTTCCATTGTCTCTGTGCCTTTTGAATCATCTGGAATTGGATTTTCTCTGCTGTATATTTTCCGGTGTGCTAGAATGTTTTACATAAATTGTAGACCAATCCTGAGATGTAACCCCCTCATACCCGTGGTCTACAACGCCTCGAAAAATTAGGAGATGTTGTAATTAATCACCTGGATCTGTTGTACGATTACGATCTTTGCTGATCGTGATTTTTTCCCTGCCATTTTTTTCCACCTAAAGGAAATGCTGTACAAAGATGGGGAGGGCGTTCTCTCCGATTCCGTGTCTGCAGGCATTTCTGCCTTCATTAATTAAATATGATAGCAAGGAAGGCAAGCAAAGGGTTTTGATCTTTGCATCGAACAAACAGTATGCTGCCTCTGCTCAAACCGTTTCGTGACAGATTTAAGCTCTCCTTTCACACGCTGCAACCTCAGTGGGCTGTTTGTAGCTTAAAACATTGCCTCCCTTCCCCGGGAGCACGGCGGGACCCGGTGCGTTCGGTCAGGTGTGGGGTAAGCTGGTAGTGAAAACACCTCGCAGGGTTTTTGGCTGTCTCATAGGTGCTGCCGCAGGTATTCCCACCGGTTTATTTGAGCTGGAGCGCAACGTGAGAAGCGGTCCTTAGTGCCTTGGCAGTAGCAGGGGACCGCGGAGGGGTGTTTCGGCTGGGCACGTTCGGGTCTGTGTCTCAGCGCCAGCAGGCAGCGGGAGGGCAGCCGGGCGGCATCGCGCTTGGCTGGCGGGAGCGAGACGGGGAGAGGACGCCGACGTGTTTTCTGCAAACCATTAACCCACATACGGGGCTGGGAAGCGGGGGAAAGGCGCAGCCGGCGTTCGGCGCGGTGTGGCTTTGGGAATGGAGGCTGAAACACCTTAAATGAACTCTGCAGCAGACAGCTGAGAAAAGCGCCCCGGCCGCGCTGCCGCCCGCTTCTTCATGATGTCATTTTTCAGGTGTCCGCGCGCCGAGCAGGCCTTGTTGCTAGGGCGTGAATGGGAGAGCGGCTGCCAATTGGCTGGCGGGGGCTTCCCGGCCAGCCAATCGGGGGGCAGCAAGCGGCGTAGAAATGAGAAGCGAAAAAGCTGCTGGCCAGGACAATTAATGTGTGCGCAGTGTCGGAGCAAATGGTGGCGCAAAGGGCGGTGCGGGTACAATTAAACCCGAGATCTTCCCCTGTGTCGGCTGGTGACGCTGCCCTAATGGGCCAGCCTTGGGTCTGAGGCAATTAGTGGCCATGCCGCCTTCTGTCAGAGCTGGCAGCGCGGGGCGGCTAGCGCAGAAAGGGGACCTTTTGCACTTGCACGGTGCTGGAGATTGTATCACTTTTTTATTGCCTCCAGCCTGCAGAAATAGAATAGGTAGAATCCGTTCCTTCTAATTTTTGTAATTACTGTCATTGAAGTCCATCACACGTAGAGAAAGAAGTACCAGTGTGCTGCAGCGACTCCGTCTCGGCGGAAGGAGAGAGGGGAAGGCAGCTGGTGGGAAAGGCTGGTTTCCCTACCCTGCGCGGGCCTGGAATAAACACTGCGGCAGCGACAGCAGAAAGCCGGCAGGAGCCTGCTCTCTGCAAAGGTCTTTGAGTAGAAAGTGTCGCTTTATAAAGAGTAGTTGAGTACGGTTCTGTTATTTCAGACCCCGGCTATAAAAAGCGTTCCAATTTAAGTTGTTAGCGGTGCCTGCCTGACAGAGGAATAGCCAAGCAAGCAGATTTGCCCGCCTGTCATTCTTTACTGTTTGCCATCGCTGCGCTCCTGCGGTGCTGCTGTAGCAGAGTAGTTTTTCTTACATAACCGCCCGGCTTTTCCGCAGCCTTCCCCCTTCCCGCTGGGGCCAGGCACCTCCTGGGTCGTCGCATCCGGTCCCTCGCTTGTCGGCAGCCACTGCGCGCAGTCTGTCTCAGAGAGGGTTGGAGCTCCCTCTCCAAACTCCTTTGGTCTGGTGCCTCTTCTTCCTTCTTTCCCCCCTCATTACTTTTCCTGGAGAGTCACCCCAGCCTGTCCCCTCTCTGTCACGTGCCTGGACCCGCTGCCAGGACATACCTATGGCCTCCCACGGCTCTGCAGTGGCACGTGGTCCCCCTCCGTGGCCACTGCCGAGACGGTTTTGCAGTGCCACGCACACCCCGGGGAGGTCAGCGGTCCCGTTAACAACATCATGAATGTCACGGGAGTGCTGCAAAGCTGTCAGAGGCCAAAAGTCGCAGGTTGCTCTTGCGAGTCCCTGAGGGATGTAGGGTTAGAGGGGTGACTCCTGGCCCTGCCGGTGACGGGAGGTGGGGAGCAGCACTTCTTGCGGGCTCCATGCTCTGGTCTTGCTTGCCAAAACGGTAGCAGGTACCATGCTGGCCGACACCAGCTGGCATTATAAGCCTCTGGCTGCTGAGGAAGCCTTGGGGCTGTGGGATGGAAGGAGTAAGTGCCGTGACCTGCCCCTCTCCTTCATCGCTCGGAGGACGGCTCACTCTGCAGCCCAGGCAAAAACCCCACCCGTCCTCGGACCACTTATGAAACTGTCCATTTTGTTTATACTAGCCCAGAAGCACTGGGCCTCACCTACATCAGTTCCAGTTTCAGAGTATTTGCATTTGTGGCCCATGTCCAAAACCTAAAAAAAACCCCAAAATAATTTTCCCTGTGTAACCAGAGCTCATCCTTACAGCAGGCAGTTAACCATTTCAGTTCGTGTCTTTTCCCAGAGCAGAAGCTATTTTAAATGGGGGGTTTATATGGGTTTCCCCAGAGGAGGAGGCGTACTGAGGCACTCCCACCCCTGTTGGCGTGCCCGTGGACGTGTGCGGGCAGCCACAGGCTTGCTCTGCCCGGCTTTCCCGCAGCAGCCGGGTCGTGCCCTGTCATCACATCCCTGTCCATCACCCGCAGCCTGGCTGCCCCGAGCAGAGCCCGCAGAGCCGCGTGGCTTGAGGAAACTTCCGTTCGCAAGGTCACCGTGTAAAAATAAATGAATTTCCATGTAAGAGGCTGGGAGGGCGAGAAGAGGGAACGCAGACACAGAAGGCAGAGTCCTGCTGCAGAATTAGGGCAAACGTCTGCCCTTGTTTATTCTCATGTAAATCAAGAGTAAGCCCAGGCAATTTTGTCATTCTCCGCTCTGACGCATTACTGTAAATCCTACTTTCGTAACTCGGTCATTATTTATGAGTATTACCGCAGTGCTATGTGAGCTCAGGGCAGAGCTATGTCTGGTCACGTGCGAGTATTAAGGACTACAGCTTGTACGTTTAAGTAGAGGAGACAAAGGCAGTCGATCATCTTCATTTTACAAATAGGGGCGTAGGATTACACGATCTGCTGGAGAGCGTGCAGGAAGCCAGTGTCTGGTCTGGACAGGAAACGGTTTTCCTGTCCTGAAAAACTTTTCTTTGTAGGGGGAAAAAAAAAAATATCCCGTTTGATGTTTGGGTGAAGAGTTTCGAGGGCAGGAAAATGCAACAGGTAACTGCCCGATGCCAGTTGGAGATTTGAACCCCTGGTCCACAGGGAGCGGATGAAGGATGTGCCCTAGCAAATCCCTCCTCACTCAATGGCTTTCTCCTCATTGAGGGGCCTTATGGATCCTCCTGGCTGCCAGTGCAGTCAGGCCTTCTGCTATCCACCATCCAGGATGATCGCTTGAGGGGGATCGACTCATCCTCAGTACTTGAGGTTTTGTCTGCTACATCATGTCCAGAGCACGGTGGAAAAGATTAAAAAAAAAATAAATTTGAGCAGATCATCACCTGCTAGGACAAAGGCATTTAAAAGAAAAATCAGGTCTCAAGATAAAAGGCTATATGTCTACCATATAGATGCTGTATGTGTACCATAACATCTATTTAGTCATCTTCTGCATACGAAAGTGGCTCGGTCGAATGTTCCCATCTCCTGCTCAGGCTCTGGCTGGCGTTGCGCTTAGTCTATGCTCACAAGCTGAGCTACCGGGAAGGATTGCCCTTGTGACTGTACCAGCTTTGCCATCTCCAAATTGCCAGTTTGTGCCACCTGCTCCTCCAAGACTGGGGACTCGGTTGGTTGTTGTGTGCTGGGATATTTGTTGCTAGTATTCGAGGACTTCCTCCTGTTTTGCTTTGCTCTGTTATTTTCCAATACGTAGCCGGAGGACTTAAATCATAAAGGACAAACATAAATACCGTACAGTAGCCTGCCTTTCCCTGACGAGGTCACGCATGCAGCATTCACACAATCACTGCCTCTCGGTAATCTCATGTTTCTGAATAAATCCACATCCCCCGTCTGACTTCTCCATCTCGAACGACGGTATCTGCTAAAACCAGATCAGGTAAATGTAACGCCTCGGTATTGACCTAGGAGGAGAAAAATGACTTTCTAATCTGTTGAAGACGGTGTTTTCTTCTCAGATCAGCCCGTCCCCTCCTCCTACCATGATGCAGTGCAGTAGCCAGGAAAGACGAGGTCTCAGCCCAGGTATTGCAGAGGAGCAGTCTTTGTTAGACACAATGTATGGATACTGCAAAATACTTGGGAGAGCTGAGCAGGTATCCTTTAAAGGAAAAAAAGGCAACAAATTAGACTAAATAAACATATATTAGGGTTCAAAATATGCACAGCCAAAATGAAAGCCACATTCTGGTTCATTAAATCTGAAAAGCCTTCACACATTTTAAGCCTGTAATCATATTCACAGACGCATAGCCCCTTCCCAGCCTTCCCCCCTCCCGCGGGTTTCACACCTTGGTACTGGCTATTGTAAAAAGGAGCTGCCGCTCGCAGCGAGGCAAAGGTTTGCAGCGCAGGCAGCCTGCTGCAGGGGACGGGCCGGGGGAGCGCACGCACGTGCGGCAGGAAAATGACTGTTTACTGTGGCGCCTATGTCAGGTCCTCGCCGCAGAGTCTGTCATTACCAGGAGGACGCGGGCTGGCACTGTTCAGGTGCGTGAGGAGGAGGGGGCAGGAAACCTTGGCTCGCGCTCTCTTTTCCCACCCTGGTCCCGCATCCTGAACCGCCTGGGCCGCTCGCGGAACCCCCTGCTTCCAGCCTTGCCTCCCCCCCCGAAGGGCGGTATGTTACCAGGGAGCTGAGCTAAAGAACATATGGAAACGTCACGCGTGTAGATAGAGAAGAGGAGCAAAAACGGATGCTCTTGGGGACAATAAACATTAGTGTATCTGCGGGGGGGGG
>Ga0065711_1050032_pt1 | contig 11021 bp, 10 predicted proteins | sample Hoacrofraction12_FD_59098 | JGI IMG/M metagenome (GOLD analysis project Ga0065711, IMG submission 59098) | Hoatzin crop microbial communities from Cojedes, Venezuela - Epithelial fraction 12 v2 (version 2) | ecosystem: Host-associated > Birds > Digestive system > Esophagus > Crop | place... | reverse complement strand
GCTTGGATACTGCCTGTGCTTGGTGGTCAGTCACGATTTTTTGTGGTGTGCCACTGGGCAGCAACAGGCTCAGCCCAAGGAGAGACACATGTCTATGGGACTAAAGCACAGTAGTGTACTTTCTGTCCTGCAGGCGTTGCCTGTAAAATCTGATTTTTCTGGGAATTAACCTTCCCCATAGCCTATGCCAAGTGCTGTGGTTTGTGTGATGGGCAGAGAAAGCGTTGGGCGTATAGGTCCTTTGGGAGAAATAGTGGGCAGGATTTTTAGGGCTTACCAGCAAAAGAAAACTGTGGGTTTTGTTTTTGTCTTGTTCAGCATACAGGGCTGAGAGTGGTTAATTACAATGGGCCTTTCAGCCTCTGCATGAGACACACACTTTGTTTCCTGCTGCCTGTGGCTAGTTATAATGCAGGTCCTTATGTCTGAAGTCAGCGCAGCTGCTGGCTGAGGGACAGGAGCTTTAGCTGAAGGGATGCCTTGTCTAGGGGGGCTTGTTTGTGAAGGGCGGTGATGTTAGTTTTGTAGTTGGTCTCACCCGAGGTGCGCAGTGCAGAGTGCCCACTGAGCTCAGCTGTGCTCCTGCAGGAACCTGCTGTGTCTCGTGTTCTCCAGCTTCCGTCCAAAGAGGGGTACTGTGGCCCCAGGTTTGTATTTCTGTCATCAAAAGGGGGTATCAAAAACCACATGGCTAGCTGGAGCCCTTGGGTCACAGTGCCGTGATGCTGGTCTAGGTTGGGTTTTATTTTGTTTCTTCTCTTGCTATAATCTGTGATATTTAATACTATTTAAAAAATTATATATCGAGGGAGGTGGCTTGGGGTTACTGAAAAGCTCTCCCATAGTCTTTGGGATTCAAACCCACCAGCTTAAAAGAATCCCAGAGCAAAGGCTGAAAAGGGAAGATATCAAGTATTCCACGGAGCTAGATAAACGGTTCTCTTCCAAGAGTTTATTTGCTCAATTGAGGCCACTTCTGCATTGACAAATCTCTCTGTGAATGAATGGATTCCAAAAACAGCTTGGGAGTTATTTGGTGGCTGTTGAAGTTCGGCCACACTAGCAAGCCATGTGCTAGAGGCACAGCTTTGTGGGTTTGCTGTGTCATTTGGCACAACTGTACAAGCTTTCTCAAATGCTGGCCCTGTACAGAAGTCCAGTGTTCGCTGTGGATGAGGATTCATCAAGGCTGCTGTGTTGCTCTTAATCTCAGTGCTAGCTCTTCCTGGGAAGGCAGAAGTTTCAAATTTCTTCTCGCTCTGTCTTGTGGAAGCATTTGGGGCTTATGATATAGCCTCTTGTAGCTGAGGTGGCATTTATTGATTGGAATTGTTGAGCTTAATTCAGTGCTGGACAAACTTTTTGCCAGAATTTTTATTTTGCCTGTTTATTCAAATAGATCCTTAGTGAATTACTGCAATTGTGTATAATGACTCTTGGGAAATATTGGATGCAGCCTCTAGAATCAGTTCTGCACCGTTTTCAAATTGCAAACTCTTGAAGTATATCTCTGAACAGTGCCCAGGGTCCCTTGTCGTTATCTGAGTTTTCAAGATGCTCCCACATTGGTAAGCTGCAGCTTTGGTATCCTGTGGGCAGGTATCCGGTGTCATTATTAGCAGGGTAACAACTTGGAGGTAAATCTGGATGCAAAGTTCTCTGCTTTCACTTCAATGCTGGGACTGGAGGGTTGCTGGCAGGAGAAACTGGTTTGTTTTTATCCAAGACGCGGTATTTTTAATTTTTGTCAAGCTCGGGGCTTGAAACCAGGAATCTGCTCATTTGGGATTTTGAGTCAAGGGAGGGAGAGTGGGAGAGTCTGAGATGGAGGTAGGAAGGCAGAATTTAACTTCTCGGAGAGTTCCTTTTACATATGGAAAAAGCCCTTCAAGTGGGGCCGCAGCAAATGGTCGTTATATGGCTTCATTGAACTGGATTTCTTTAGTGGGGAAGCCACCGTGAGTCTGGGAATCAGTATAAGGTTGTATGGTCTCAGGTCTGGAAGTTTTTTCCCAGGCTCTCCTGTAATGTCCCAGTTCAATACTTCTGTGTCCCCATCTTCAAAATGACTCGCTCTGAGATGGCATTACTGTTTGGAGGAGTGGTTGGCCAAAATGAAAAAAATATTCTGCAAATGGCCTGTGCCAAACTGGGGTCTTCTGATGTAGCTAACAGTGCGTTTTGGCATGAATGGAGCGTGTCTGGTTACTCCAATGTTGAAATTGGTTACTCCAGTGTCAAATTTGACCAAAACATTACAGATTTCTGTTAGTCATCACACTGAGGCTTCAAGGTGTGGGGTCTTTAAGGGGTGCACAGAACTTTGGTACACTGGAAATGCAAGTTGAAACTCAAATGACCTTTGCTTTCTCCTTTATTTGCCCCCTATGGTGTATAGTGTATAGAGTCAGACACTTTCAATTTGATTCTCAGCATCCTGATTATGCTCAGGACTCTTGGTATCCAGACAGCGTCACGAAAAATTGAGTTCATGGAGTGTTTCCAGGAGTCCATGTCACTGTGTATTTCCCTGCCCTCTCCCTCGCCCCCGCTGCTCACACAAGTGAGGGATTAGACGATGGGGGAACAGCAACTTGTTTCCTCTGAGCCAGCACTGGCGAGGCAGACTCTGTTGATGGTGGCATCTTGGCAGGGATAGAGGAACATTCCTGCCACACATGGGTAGTGTTTTCAAGCTAGGTTCTTACTTTGCAGCTGTCTGTTCAGAGCTGTCCTGTCCAAACTGACTCCCTTCATCAGTCAAGACTAATGTTTGTGCCCAAAGAAATCTGTTTTCATTCGCATTTGGACAATGCAACATGTGGCAGACTTGGGAGAGGACAGCTTTGCCTGTGGGGTAATGCTTGTTGGCTGAGGAACAACTACAATTTGTATTTTCTGGGGATGTTTGGGCTTATTTTCTGGCTTTGTCTTGGACTTCCCCAAGCCTTCTTTGGGCTTTGCCTGTCCAGCAGCAAATGTGCTAGCTATGGTATTGTCTGGCTTCATGGGCATCTTGCAGGGTGGGATGATGGGCACTCAGCTGCTGCAATGACAGTAACTGGAATGAAAGAGGCATCCTGGCTTGGACCCTGAACCAGGTCACTTATCAGCTACCGTAATAAGTCAAATTAAATGAATTAATGGGCTGGTAATTTTGTGTTGTGCTGCGTGTGGTTGATCTGTGAGGCTTCTCCCTTCCCCCTGCACTGTGAAGCAGCCCTGTTGCCAGCTGAATGGTATCCCTGCTTCCTTCACGCCTGCCTGAAGCCACGGGATTGAAGCATCTAGCCCTTCACTTTTCGAGCCTTCAGAGGAGAAGACTACTCAGGGCCGCTTTCCTTGTTCTTTGGTAGTGGTGGATTTTAAAAGAGCCTGAGGGTGATATTTTTCAAAGATCCATTCTGAGCCGTACTCTCATTGACAGAAGGGACTTACTCGAACTGTCTCTTTGAAAACGGGACTCTTGATCCCAAGCAACTTAAGTGCTTTTGAAAAATCTCCTTCCCTGTTATTAACTGCAGTGGACTGCTTCAGTGGTGACTAGCTTCATTTAAAGTAGGCCAAATTTAGAGTCTAAATGTTATGTGCCTGGCTAATAAACTGTATCGTAATTAGTACCTTGGGGAGACAGGAACCAGGGAGAAGCTGAACATAAAGAGAATGAACTTCATGTAGAAGCTGTCTGCGAAGGATGAGTGAAGACCTATGGAAGGAGATGAAAACGCGGGATTTGAAATGGCCGTGGGGCATATGTGCGATGGGAAGAAACTGGGCATAGTGCTGCGAGGAGAACTTTTTAATAGGCTTGGATTAAAGACGACAAAAGATCTAGCAATGCAGGTAATGAGACTGGATGAAGAATGATCCTTCCACCATTCACACCCTCTCAGTCAGTGTAACCTGCAGACAGGCTAACGCAGGTGCCCGTTTTCCAGCTTCCCGCATGCACGCTGTTCTGGACTCATCCCTGTTCTACATCACAGGTCCACTAGCGTTATCTCCCAGTTTGAGAAAGCCATGCTCAGCGACTGCGTGGGCAACTTTGCTGAGATATCAGGGACTTTGTCTTGCTTGGTTTCATGCATAAGGCTTTCATTTCCCTTTGCTTGCTGTGTATCTCCCGGTGAAGCCTGGCGTGGCTTTGGGCAGTGTGCCTGGAGGTGACAGATTCCTGCTGGTGGTGGGAATACTGCAGCCACGTGTGCAGCTCCTGTGCTGGCCAGTCTGTCGTGCACCTGCAAAATCAGGGTTAAGGAGAAATCAAGAGGTTGGGCAGGTACAAGCAGAAAAGAGATAGCTCTGGTGTGGGCTGCACTAACCAATTGGCTAGCGAATGTCTCTGCCTTGGCGTTGAACACTGAATGCAAAACCATTCCCACTCTGCAGTGCTGAATTCTGGATTCCTCCCAGAATTTGATGTGCCCCTGCTGTAGGAGCAACGGTCCTCCATGGGACCCCCGCTCATATTGTGCTTTTGGTCACGTCAGGCTCTAGTAGGTAAGTGGAAGAGGTGGTGACTTCTGTTTCGCTTGCATGTGCTCACTGAGTTCTTGCAGGGTCTGGTCATTCTACAGTGAGGGGACTCCATCAGCTGCTGTTTGGTGCCTCTCTGACACGGGTTATTGTGAATCCTGCAGACACAGGGGTGAAATTCAGCCATCTGTGTGTACAGCCTCAGCAGATGCATTTGTTCATTGGCTTTTTGATAGCTCATTTCATAGCGAATCCCAAGGAACAGAGCTCCTATCATCTGGTGAGGCATCTTGTTGCCTGTTTCTGCATTTTACAGGGAGCATGTTGAGACAAGTGAGACGATGACAAGTCTGCAAGTTCTAGCTAGATCTCACATTTAATTGTTCTTTAACTATGAGAATTTTTTTAATTCCCTATATGCTATTTTGTGTGTGTTTATTTTAAAAGACACTTGTAAATCGCGTTCTGTTCAGGAATAAAAGGGCTTGCTACCTTTGAGAAGTGGCAAAATGGGGAGAAAATATGATGGTACAGGATATAAAGTTGCATGGCTTGTGTTGCGCTCAGGACTGCCAAACTTAAACGTGTAAGTGTCGCAAGGCTGCCCTGTACAACTTCCACCCCCATTCTTCACAGAGGAAATGCTCAGATAATAAGCAGGTTCTCGGAGGGGAGCAGGTTTCAGATCACCTTCAAGCCCAGCCCTGCTGTCTGTCCACACCGCGAAGCCCTGCGCTCACCTCCCAGCCTGCCCCTTTCTGCAGTGGGAGGTTTGGCACCTCCCGTTCGTACCCTTGGCTCTGCGCAGAGACAGCGTGGAAGGAGAACCGAGCCGTTTGTGAGCAGCCTCGTAGGAGGGTGCTACTTGGCAAATATGCAAGATGACACGGACAGCTCTTGCGTGGGCTGCAGGCTGTGAGATGGGAGTAAGCAAGCAGCTCATGTGGCTTGGGGACAAGCTCGGGCATTGCTAGTTAGGTGCTAGAGAGACCCTAATTCCACCTGCAGATGCCTACGGTAATTTGGTGTTTCTTTGAAGAGTTGTTACGCAGTGCTGCGGACTGACAACACAATGTGGCCATTTTGTTGGTTCCCTTTTAAATGGCTGCCTTCCTCCCAGGGCTTTCTAAATGAAAGCATTTGATGTACTGCTGGATGGGAAACGTCTCTAACTTCTCCCTCAGCTCAGTTCACATTTGCTGTAGCCAGGCAGCCTAGCTATGGGGTAGGGAGATAGCAGCAGAGCCAGAGCAGATGAGGAGAAAAGTAGTAGGACTTGTCAGAAAACCCCCTCTCTCAGTATATAGCCTTTATATAATCACCGTTGTCCTCCAGCCGTGAAAACTGAATTCAGCTTCCATCAAAGCTTTTATTAATGCTGCTTCAGAGTGTCCTGCCTGCGTCGCTTCTGCCCTGGTTCGTGCCTGGCAGCTGGGAACGCTTCTGCAGCCACCTCCGCGGGCCCCTCTTGATCTGCACTGTGGCGTAACTCGGATGCAACCCTTAGCCCTGAATTCAGCCCTTGATCATAAATTAAGATAACATGAAGTTGTTCGCATGACAGGTTTTCTAGTCAGGCTTGCACTGTGGTTTCTGCTGTGGTAAGTAGCCCTGTTTATAGTAGAATGCCTTCTCTGCAGGCATAAAAGTGGTGTGTTAGGAAGTATCTTATTCGATAAACAAACTTGCATTGATTTGGGGAGGTGGAGAAGTGAGGGTGTTGCAGTGTGACAGCTTAGGATCCTTCCCCTCTAGTGCTTTGATAGTACATAGGGAAGGGGCTTTTTTCCTCTTAAGAGTCTTCCAGAGACAAGAGTTTCATTTCTTCTCCACTGGAAGTGAACCCAAGGCGACGGTGCCCTGTTCGCAGAGTCCCGGACCCAGGTATGAATCTTGTTGCCAGTCCTGCATATGCCCAAGAGCGCCTGTGGTGCTGTAGAAGCCTACATTTCAGTTATATGCAGTTTAAATTCCTCTTTATCTGGCTTTGTACACCTACTTGGCGGCCACAGGGAAAAGGAGCTCCATCTCTGAACATGTCAAAGATGCTCCGACTGCTTTCCCTTGGCTGTTTGCTTTGACGGAGCTGAGTGGCCGCCCCTGCTCGCGAGCCCCTGCTGCCGCGTGCTTATTCCGCATGGAATTCTTCATCCTCCGGGTCTGAGATGTGCCGGCAGCACTGCTCTGTGCTGTGGTTTTTAAAGCATGCAAAAATGCAGTTACAGCGTTGAAGTTTGTGCTTCTTTGCATGCTTATGATGCATTATTTTGCTGCAGGTGAAAAGGACATAATATTTAAAAATAAGAATTCAAATATCCACTCACTTCATTGTATGTGTGCAACTAAAGAGCCGTGTAGGCTACAGGTGGATTCTGGTGCTGGATGTGTTTGTGTAGATACCTTGTCACAGACTAAAATACCGCCTGCCTTCACACAGTGAGGTGAATCTTGAGCAGCAGACTTGGAGGCAGAAAGCTTATGTGGACACTCGGTCCGCGGTTGTGATATCACTGTAGGTTGTGACTTCAGAAGGTTAAAAAAAAAGTGCAGATCTCAGCCATGATGCACATCTGTTTCAGAGGAACAGAAAAAGCCTTTCAAGTTCTGCTAGGCAGTTCGGCGTGGCCTGGTGCTCGGTACCTGGGTCTATTTTGAGCTGCCGGTGACTCACGCTCACTTTCCGTGATGGATGTGAGGGGGTAGGTTGCAAATAACACCCCTGACGGTCTTTTTGTTCGCACCTCTCTAAATGGGGCAGCGCTCCTTCTCTTGCTTAGGGGAGGCGGGAGAGGGGTCAGTGCCGTGGGTCCCGTGCAGGATCCTTATCACAGCCTGCCAGTACCTGAAGGGGCCGGCAAGAGAGCCGGGGAGGGACTTTTGACAAGGGCACGTAGGGACAGGACAAGGGGTAATGGCTTTAAACTGAAAGAGGGTAGGTTTGGATTTGGTATAGGACAGAAATTCTTTACCAGGAGGGTGGTGAGGCCCTGGCTCAGGTTGCCCGGAGAAGCTGTGGCTGCCCTCTCCCTGGCAATGTTCAAGGCCAGGTTGGATGGAGCTCTGAGCAACCTGGGCTGGTGGAAGATGTCCGTGCTGATGGCATGGGGGTTGGAACAAGGTGATCTCTAAGGTGCCTTCCAACCCAAACCATTCTATGATTCTATGATCCCAAGGAAGCAAGTGGGGAAGATACCGACAGCCCAGTTTCATTGCTGTTTGCTGCAGTGGTTGCCTAGATTAGAGGTTAGGTTTTTATGTTGCATGTTTTATCGGTGTGGATCCCAGTTTCGCTAGAGTAGTGGAAAATACACTTGTTTTAACTTCAAGGGGCACACGATTTTTTTTCTGGTTTAAGCTGTTTTGAAGCAAGCTGTGGCTTTGCACTGGTGTATCAGCTCCTGACCAGACAGGATATCTTCTGTGGGCGCTGACTGCTCTTTGCTCTGTTTGCAGTATGCGACACCCTGTAGCATTGCTGTGGGTGCCTGCGGCGTCGCTGCGTCGCCCAGCAGAAGGGTTACCTGGGCGCGCTGGCTTTCTGCCCTGCGCTGGCTGAGGGCAGGCAGCACAGGATGCTGCGGCTGCTGAAGTGTGGGGAGGAGATGCACAGCCGGGTACCAGAGGTGGCAGAAAAGTTTTCTGCATGGTGCCAGAGAGGAGACGTTGCCAAAAATCCGTGTCTTGGCTTGGCCAGGAGCGCGGTGTGCTGTTTCTCTCGCTGCACGGTGTAATACCCTTTCTGCTCAGGCCCCTGAAAATCCTGACCTTGAATGTGTGCTTGATTTGGACCGTGTCAGTAATCTCGGAGCTGGTCACTAGAATATAAAATGAATTTTTCACACCAGTGAGGCATAGATCTGAGCTGCAAATTCCTCGTGGCACCAGTACAGTAACTTGCAGATTTTCCAGTGCTGGCCTAGAAACAGCATAGGCACACGCAGCAACAGCCGAGCTAATAACACCCTGCTTCTCAGCAGTGGTTCAGCTGCGGCATCTATTATCCCTCTCATGTGAATGCAAATTTCTATGCAGAGATGATTTCCAGAGCTTGAGCGGAGCCAGCTTGGGTGTGTTTTGTATCGCCACCCTTTCTGGCTTTCCCTTATGTTCACGTGCCCAAAGCCAGCACGGGTGTTGGTGCCTGCGGTGAGAACATCTTTGAAGTTTCCACTGACTTTGTTGGACTGGGACTGGTGTTGACACAAGTGATCAGCAGCTTCGGATGGGAGGTCCTGATGCCCTCACCATTTCGGCAGGGTGGGGAGCAGCGAGGGGTGCTGATGCCTGGGGCTTGGCAAAGGGCGTTAGGCTCGTTGCCCTCCTGCCAGCCATCCTGTACGGAAGGAGTGGGCAAAACGCCAAGGGAATTGTCAGCATTTTAAAAAAATTGCGCTCCACCACAAGCGATCATCTCAGCGCTGGAACTGCGGAGCAGAAAAACATCAGAGCAGAGCATCGGCATCGTTGCCTTGGGCCTGCAGCTTGTCAGCTGGGAGGGTGGGCGGCAAGGCGGGCTGAGCCCCCGGGTACCGGCTCTGCGGGGAGGAGAGCTCGCCTCCAGCTCGGGGATGCCCTGCGCTCCATCCCGCGTGGCTGCTGGGCGAGCGGGCGCGTGGGAGCAGCGGCTTGCTTTCTGGGATGGTCGCTTTGGCTCTTCGAGGAATCTCCTGTTTCCCAGCTCCGTAATGGAGGCTGTGGGAGACGGTTTGCGTTTGTTTTACTTTGGGAACATAGTTGCCAGGCAATTATTTTACACCCTGTAGCACTGCAGACATGTCTCTTCAAGTCCAATCTCTTACCACATAACTGAGAAAATGTATTTTGCATTAAAAAGAAGCCTTTTAAAAAGGCCCTTCAGGCATAAAGTCAGTGTGTTTTCTATATATAACCCTGTATTATTAATACAGTGAACTTATCTGTAGACTCTGTGGGTGAATATGACTTGATCATTGGAGATACGAACAATATGATATTCATTTTCAATGCACTGTGTCTCTGATTCCATAACAGTGCCCCCAGCCTTCAGTTCATTTCTTAGTGATAAAATGGGGCAATAGCGTGAAACAGGTTTGTGGATTGCATTTTTGCTGAGCATTAATATAAAATAAACAGCCTATAGAGAGAATAAATTTACCTTGGTTCAGAAATGCCAAGATCTATAGATTTGGGACAGACGGGAATGATGAATGTGAGCATGTATTACGGAAATAAGTCCAGAATGGCGTGGCAAAAGCTTCCCTGGATTTAGTTATAAAGGTTGCAATGAGTTGCTTTGACTGGAAGATTTGAAGGTGGTGATTGATTTCTTTTTTTTTTGTTTGATGTGGGTCATTTATTTCTCTGTGTGTTATGTGAAATTATTTTCCTTTTTCAATCTCTGAAGAGTGATTTAGAGTGGATTTAGGAGGCCTCTTTAGCCCAGGTCCGTTTGAGGTTCGTCTTCGCGCAGTCGCCCGAGGTGAACGCATGTGTGCAGACTGCTGCGGCTCTGTGAGCAGAGGAGAGAGTGCAAGCACGGTACAAGTTTTAATTACTTCTTGTGATTGTATGTTGGGCGTTGTGTTCCCATCCCAGAAGGGCAGAAGGCTGGGTTGGTTACGTGAGCTTTCTAGGTCCCGAGCCTGCTTTCTGTGTGAACAAGGTGCGCAGATGCCCAACCTGATTTATCTAGTTTATGGTGGTCCAAAATTGACTGATCTGGTGTAGACTTAACCTGGGGGAGCGTGAACTTGTGGAGTAACAACAGTTGTGCGGTCCTGTTGATCTCTCTGATGCCATAGCTAAATCTTAGTGGGGCTGCTCTTAAAAACTGGATGGGAGATGTCTGGAGTGGGTGAAACTGGAATCCCGCTGGGGACAGAGGGTGAAGCGAGAGACAGAAAGGCAGTTCCAGTGGAAGAGGGTGGTGGAGGCCTTGAGACTTGGAAAAAGGCAGCAAGGCTGGCACAACTGAGGGCTGTGTACAGTGCTGCAGCTAAAGCAGAGCCTCGGTGACCTGCTGAGGACTGATCTGCAGGACAGACGTGAGGACGTAAGAGTAGCAGGCAAGGTTGAGTTGTCTGTGGTGCAGGCGCATACCCGTATGCAGCTGTGGCTTCGGGGCTGTTTCCCAGCGTCGTGGGCGCTGGCGTTTGCCACGATTACAACGCTGTCTCTGCCCCTGTCCTCTCTGGACTTGTCTGGTGTGGTGGGTGGTTACACACCGCTAACTTCTGGGGGTCAAAACCGCGCATGTGTCTCATTCCTGGGCACTTGGCCCATGTATCTTGCCTGCATGAATGTTATTGGGTTGTTGTAGTAGCTTCCTGGTAACCATTTTCATCCTAGGTTAAAAGTTTTTTTAACTGAATATCACAGAATCCCAGTGTGGCAGGGGTTGGAAAGGACCTCTGTGGGTCATCTAGTCCAGCCCACCGCCAAAGCAGGGTCACCTACAGCAGGCTGCACAGAACCTCATCCAGGCGGGTCTTGAATATCTCCAGAGAAGGAGACTCCACAACCTCCCTGGGCAGCCTGTGCCAGGGCTCCGTCACCCTCAGAGGGAA
>Ga0065711_1050031_pt1 | contig 11021 bp, 6 predicted proteins | sample Hoacrofraction12_FD_59098 | JGI IMG/M metagenome (GOLD analysis project Ga0065711, IMG submission 59098) | Hoatzin crop microbial communities from Cojedes, Venezuela - Epithelial fraction 12 v2 (version 2) | ecosystem: Host-associated > Birds > Digestive system > Esophagus > Crop | place... | reverse complement strand
CCGTCACCCTCAGAGGGAAGAAGTTCTTCCTCATCTTCAGCTGGAACTTCCTCTGCTTCAGTTTGTGCCCATTGCCCCTTGTCCTGTCACTGGGCACCACTGAAAAGAGTTTGGCCCCATCCTCCTGACACCCACCCTTCAGATATTTCTAAGCATATATTAGGTCGCCTCGCAGCCTTCTCTTCTCCAGGCTGAACAAGCCCAGCTCCCTCAGCCTCTCCTCGTAGGAGAGATGCTCCAGTCCCCTCACCATCCTCGTAGCCGTGTGCTGGACTCTCTCCAGTATCTCCTCATCTTTCTTGAAGTGGGGAGCCCAGAACTGGACACAGTACTCCAGATGGGGACTCACATGCAGTGATGACACAAATGCACAGAGCGAAGCTGCTGCTGGGAGCGGGACGGAGATGGTGCACAGCTTTTCTTTGCACCAGAAAAAGGTGAAGGCAGCCAGGAGGGAGCTCCAGCCCAGGCTGGGAGAGAATCTTGGGAGCAGCACAGTCCCGCCAGGCAGCGAGTGCCCAGCTACCCTCCTCCCTCTTCTGTGCCAGGAATGATGCTCAAGGCAAACTAACAGCACCGTGTCTGGTTTTTCTCATGGGTTTTTACTTTTTCAAGAGAGCCTTGAGCTTGTCTGTGCTTGGTGTGACGGCTTCTCTTGATGGAGCACAGCTTCAGAGGTATGGCCCTCCTCACATTGATTATCAGCAAAAACTTCACTCAGCAAAAAAATTCACTTTTTATTTAAAGAAAGGTACTTGAACTAAATAAGGCAGACTGTTAGTACTGCTAATACCAGCTGCAAAATTAGGTGGTAACTACGGTTATACTGCTAAACACTTCCGCTGTGGGTAGCTGCTTAAAGGTTTTCCCATTTTTCACTGAGCTGGGAAGTAAAACTGTGGTTTAGTGGTATTTCTATGGTCAGAGCTGGTTTGGAGTCAGAATTCCTACTTGGTGGCAAACTTTCTTTTCATATCAAATGGGAAAAAAAAAATTGAATTTTTAAATTTGCAGTGAAATAACCATTCCCTTGTTCCAAACAACAGTTATTTGACCGTATATACATTAATCTTTTCAAATGATGTCATTTCAGTGTTGTTTAATACAGCATTTGGATAGTCTGTATTCTAATACATAAGCGCTGCTTTTATAAGAATTAAAGTTAAGGAGAGAAAGTGCATTTTCCTTTCCGACAGTCCTTTCTCCCAGTGTCTGAGCCTGGGCTCTCCCATCTCCGCCAGCTACGGATGCCACGCATTTTGTGGGGCAGCAGCTTTGCAGCCCTCAGCATCGGGAGGCAAACCCCGACTCTGAACTCAAGGGCGTCCATATTCGTGGTGGGGGAGCACGATCCTGCCCCTGGCACTTGTTGCAGGCGTCTGGCTGCAGGGCCAGGTGCGGTTTGCTCTTTACTCCGGAGCAGATCAGTTACTCCCTTATTGCTTTGCTTTATGATTATTGCGCAATTCCTCCTTCAGAGAAGTGGGTTTCAATCTGCAGCTGAAAAGTATTCCCAAAGTGCTATTTTAATATTTATTTTCATCTGAGTTCCTATTACTGTGGCAACATGCACTTTAAATTTCATTAGTGTTATGCATTTAAGTTTCCATTTTAAATCTTTGTAAGGTCAGACCCTGCTTGGATAAATCAGCAATTTATTAAATTTGAGATTCTGAGTAATGTTTTTCCTTAAACAGCTGTAGATCACAGGTAGTAAGGGCACTAGGGCTTCTGCATTTTTGAGAAATATTCGAAGAGCACGTGCCCTGGCTGATTCTGTTACCTAAAACCCCTCTAATTACATATACACCTTCCATTGGAGATTCATTCTCGTGTGCTCGTAGTCCATCAGCAGCACGCTGCGGGGTACCTGCCCTGAATAACGTGAGAGGTGGGCTGTGTGGGACCTCGTGCCTTGCTCTCCAGCACGAGAGCTCAAGGCTCTCGCAGCCGAAGCTGCTCCCGAGCTGCCTGGAGCTGCTGGACCCTCTCCCCGAGCTCTGGGCTGGCATCCTGCACAGGCTCTGGGGGTGGGTGGCTGCCTGTCCGACAGCGGGCGCGACGCCGAGCTCAGCACTGCTCCATCTGGGTAACTGAGGTTTCATAGGGAGGTTTCACAGCCCTGTCCTGGCAACCTGGTGCGTCCCTGCTGGTTTTCTGCCCAGCCGAGACCTACATCGCCCAGAATAGGGTTCAGCTGGGGGACAGCCGCTCACACAAGCCCCTCTTCCCCATGCTTCTCCTTGTAGTAATGATTACTAAAGCAGAGCTGATGCCTTCTCTCTTAATTTCCCACTGCTGCAGCTGGTGGGAAACAAGCCCTCAGTTGCCTTCACCTGTGACTTGCACGACAGGAGAAGGTATAAGTAGCTCTCCTCCCAGCTTTGGGCTTCTGGAGGGGTTTTTCTTCAAGAGAGAGAGCTCTTCACAGTCTTTTTCCTTCACAGCAACTCCTAAAAGTAGGTTGTGAGAAGATGGTTCAGCGCGCGTTGGCCGTCTCCCCGCAGTCTGCGAAGCGAGGTGCCGCTGCCTGGTGGAGCAGGGGGCTGTGCTGGAGGAGGGCTGACGGGGAGCCCTGGCTGGCGGGAGCCTCAGCTGCCCCACGCTTCTCCTTCCCGTTCTCTGCGCAACTTTCCGACTCAAGTTCAGCTCGGAACATGCCGAATAATTTACTTATATCCCTGCTGCTGGGTTATATAAGGGAAAGCTGAAATTGCGCCTTGTTTTGTAAGGTGGAACGTGTCCTTCTGCCCGTCTGAGCAATTTCCCTGGTTAGCAGCGTGGTTTTGCTGTGCCTCCTTGGCTGAGCTGGGGCTTTGTGGGCAGAGAGGGTGCTTTAGGTGTTTTCTGCTTTGACTGTCATCATTTGAATGTACTAAACCTGGCTTATTCTGTGTATTTTTAATGATGTTTCAGCACGGTGAGGAGACCAGAGCAGCTGGATCAGGCCGCAGGCCAGCGGGCAGCGTCCCCCTCCCTCGCTCAGACTGCGCCCAGCTCCCAGAGCCCCCGGGAGATGAGGGGCCGGGGCCAGCCCGGACCACCGGCGGAGGGACCGCGGAGAATGCTGCAGGTGGATGCCAGGAGCCAGGGCTCGGGGAGGTCTCCCTCGGCGTCGCCGGACCGGGGCAGCACCCCTACTTCTCCCTACTCGCTCCCGCAGATCGCCCCGCTCCCCAGCAGCACGCTCTGCCCCATATGCAAGACGACTGAGCTCACCTCCTCCCCGGGCCAGCCGAACTTCAACGCCTGCACCCAGTGTCACAGCAAAGTCTGCAACCAGTGCGGCTTCAACCCCAACCCGCACCTCACCCAGGTATGGCCGCCTGGTCCTCGTGCAGCCTTCCCAGCTGGGTTGGGTGGGCAGTGGGGTCTGCAAGGGGAGGTTCTTCTTTTCTGCAAGCACAGAAATTCCCCCTTGCTTTTGGCAGCTGTAAAGCGTTGCCTGAGAGCAAGGGCTCTGCTGGTTAATCAGGGGATAATTGTGATAATGTGAGCTATGATGAGGTGGGGAGGTAAGTTAGTTAAAGGGAGATGGTAGACCAGCAGAGAGGTTTAGTCTCTCTTGCTGGGACTGCAGAATGCTTGGCTGAGGTGAGGTCCATGTACACAAAACTGCCCTGAAGTCGAAGGACTCGGCAGCGGGAGGAAGGCAGAGGGGTTGTTGGCAACCCCAAGGTGTCGATCGTCTTAGACCCTGACTCATCCCAGGCGGTGATGGTTGGTGGCAAGTGAGTTTCAGATGGCATCAGGCTTGGTGGCAGGAGAGAAGTGCAAAGTCGTGCGTGAGATGATGCCTTGCCGGGGGAGTGTTTTGCGCCGTGTGGGATGTGTGAAATGGATGCGCTGGGTTCCCGGGGGTGGATCTGGCAGCGGCGGTGAGGGGGGGAGGGTGCTGGGGCTCACTGGGGCAGGGGGCTACCTGTGCTGACCCGTCGGGTTGGAGACCTCCAGTCAGGGTGGGAAGGGATACGGTTGCTTTTTGCAGCTGTTAAGAGCCAAACCATAGAGATTCCTGCTCTCAGGCTCAATAACAGAAGCTTAAAGCCACTGTGCCGCTCCAGTGTGTGACAAACAGGGTTCGGGCACTGAAGTCCCCTGGGTACCCATGTGTTGCTGCCAGTAGCTGTTTCTGATAGGCACACAACGCTTGGTCCAGACAGAGTGGTTTCTAAACACCGTTGTTTGAGAGAGGCTCCTGCCTTCCAGTCCCTTTTCCCGGTGAAAGGAGAGGTGGGGTAGCAGATACGTCTGGTTTAGTGAGACATAATTAGCTGGGTTCTGCTTTTGTACCTATAAAAGAGGTACTTGCCCCTGTGAAGATCAGTATAAGGTCTCAGACCTTAACAAAGGGCCCTCAGGTGGAAATTCAGGCTCCTGCTGTTTCACTTAGATTGATTTGCTAAACAGTTATTTTGTTGTCCAAACATTGCATTGAAAGTTGACCAACTACTTGGAAAAGTAGCAGTTAAAGAGCAAATAAACAAACAAAAATGGACCAGTTGCTCAGTTTCTGGCCAGCCTGGACCTGTCTCCACTGCCTTGCCCCCAGAGCTTTCCTGCAGTGGCCCCTACCCCGTGTCTCTCCTGCAGATACTCGTGTTAAAATGTGTGTGCACGGAGTTTCTGCTGAGCGTCTCTAGGCCATCTCGTAGCATCTCTAGGTCTCTGCTCTCTGAAATGTGGTTGACTGCCAAGCATTTTTAAACATCAAATCTGAAAAATTGGACCTGGGATGAAAAAAGATACGGGTTGTTTTTTGTTTGTTCTGGGTTTCATATGCATTTCAGCAGCAAGCAACCTTATGACTTGTAAGTAGGTCGCTGAGGGAGCTGGGGGATGAGAACAGTTGTCCAAGATTGCTGTCTGCAGCTTGTGTTGGCAGCCTGTGTGGTGGGCTGGCTGCGGAGCGACGGTGGTTACTGCCTGCTTGGCATGTGACTGGCGTTCCTTGGAAGAATCGCTGGTGGTGCTGCTCCGGAGTCACACGAAAAGGTGTCTGAGGTAAAAAGGTGTTGTTGAAAAGGGTTAACGGGGGGCAGCTTGGAGGTTGCTCTCTTTCTTGGTGGTAAGAGCCAGGTTGGAAAGGAGCTCCACAGGTCACCCAGTCCATCCTCTGCTCAGAGCAGAGATCGGGTGAGGGAGCTCCAGGCTTTGTCCGGTTGGTCTCGGAAATGCCCGAGGATGGAGCTGCAGGTCCCACCTGCTCCGCTGCTTGACGTTCCTCACAGGGCAAAGCATCCGTCTGGGCTGGTCCCTCAAACCCTGCGGGTGCTGCGGGGCGACCGCGCAGGGCTGCTGCTGGGGTGATTTGTGGGGTGTTACCTCCCATCTGCCTTTCCTTGTGAATACATTTTCACCTGAATAGTTGATGTTCCTGCTTTGTGCTGCAGTAGATAGAGATTTGGAACTTCTCTTTCCGCTTTTTAGCGGGGTTAAATAATCAAAAATATCACATTTGCTGAGAAAACCAAACCCAAGAAAACCAAAACTGCACAACCCGTGGGACTGCCAGAAACCGCAGCTGGGGCGAGGTGGGAATTCTGGTGGTGGCTGGGTATAACACAGCCATGGGCATTGACTACAGAAAACCTGTTGAGAGCCTGGTGTTTATGTAAGCTTGAAGTGTCTTTTATATATATACACACACACATTATAAAATAGGTTTTATTTATCTCTCTATATAAGTAAAATAACAACAACAGATTTAGTGTATGAGCTGTAGTCTCTCACATTCCATCCTGCTGCTTGCAAGTACCAAGAGCAGCTTTTTCAGAGGAGGGTTAACGGTACCCTCTAGCAAAACGCCTTAGCTTAACAATTAGGGGATACTCTGCCCAGAAGCGTGTACATTCCTTTGAAATACTATTTTTCTTTGTCTTCTAATTTATTCTTTTTCAGGTGGCTTGGTGGTCACTTTGTCTTACAGGCAAGCAATGAATTTCTGTCATGACGAAGCAGTTGGCCTCTATGGCATCTGGAGTTGATTGCTTGCTGAGGGGGGGAAAAAAAAGTATTTTCTGTTTTTTTTTTTTAATTCACTGTGTTTTTATTCCTTTGAGCACCAGCTCGTTCTTGTTTCACAAGACTGGGCAAACAGAAGTTACTGTCTGCTGCCGGTGTCAGTCAATATTTCATGTGTAGATAATCGTATTCTTCCCTCTGTTCATCTCCACGTTCCGAAACAGCCGCTGTCATCGTGTTCAGTTTGGTGGCGTGCTGGTTTTCTCGTTCATTCACTTATTCCTGAAGGTCAGCGCTCTTGCCATAAACGGTTATTTTAAACAGGGGGAAACGTGAAGCAGGGAGCTATGATGGCACCATCAAAGAAAAGCAGTTACGAAATAGCGTGGCAAAATTTAACAGTTTGCTTACCCGCCTGTGTAGGAAGTAGGCTTTTGAGTGGAGATGTGTTATTTGAAATGCAATATTGCAACCCTAACATTCTAGTTGGATTTTTAATTTCCCATTAAAACTTTTTTCTAGTTTTTCTCTGTGTTGTCTTTGAAGGTTTTTTTTGGACAGCTTGTTCCGCAGGACCGTACCAGCAAGGCTGTCATCTCCTCCGGGGGAAAATAGCTCCGTTTCAAGCCAGTACAATAGGTTTAGAAAATCCCCTTTTTATACATCTTGCACTTTGTAATGCTGCTCCTGTGGCTTTCGCCTGACTGATCCTGCAGCGTGTTCATCTGATTGGATTTGCTCTGTTTGGCATCATAAGGAGTAACCTGCAGGCATCCTTTCTGTTCCTCTGGGGTTTGGAAGTGCCACTGCACATTGCTAATTTGAGAAATTAATTTTTTCTTCTGTATTCTCTTAATTTTTTTTCTTTTAATTCATTTCCTCCCCATTCTCGGTGCAAAACTGAAGCAGTGTAGAACCTGGTTTTGGTTTTAATCAAGAGCGGTGGCACAGCATTAAAATACGTGTTTTAGTTAGTGCTGAAATGAAACTCGAAATGTCTGGCTGCCTGATAGGTCTACTCAGAGCTGCTTTGGGATTATAGAAAATCTTTGCATTCTTCCTTATGTTTCTGTTGTGCTTTTTTCAATTTGAAATCATGTTCAGCAGATGCAGTTTCAGAAGTATTCAGAGGCATGCAATAGGGGTTTTTTCCCCATAATGAAAAAAAGCATATTTATACATGTATGTTCTTCCCCAAATGCTTGTTTTTTTCAAAGTCCCTGCATTTGTCTGCGAGCTGTTCCGCGTGTGTTTGCTGTATTTGTGACTGTAGGAAGTGGTGATACTTGTTAAACTTCAGTTCTGGCCCACGTTTTTAGCTCTACTTAGGGAGATTGAAGAGATTCTATCTACTTTTTTACATTATGAATATAATATAATGTGATATAAAATATTTAAAGTATTTGAGACTAAATCTGTTCCCTACATGCCCCGTGCCATGTAAGATCATCACCAACCTTTGATCACGGACCTTTGGCAAGTGAAACGTAAAAAGTCTCAGTGAGGATTAAAAACTTGCTGGTTGGTTTCCCAAAGGTCAGGGCCGTTTATCAGGAGAGGAGAACCTCTCAGCAGCTCTTGAGTTATCTGTAGTGGAATGAGCCACAAAAATGAAGTTTTTTAGGTAAAGGTTTAAATTGTATTAATGGAAAATAGACCATCAGCTGAGGAGAGAAGAATGAGATGGTGTAAGTATGAATGTACAGTGTAGGGCTGTATTTATCCTATCATAATGTACCAGTAGATGGTTTTCTGTTCCATAGCGTAAGAAAATTTGGGTAAAGTGGAGCAGAGCGGGAGGAGTTAGGGGAAGCGGGGGATGACACAGTGCTCAGCAGAGCATCTCTGGCTCGTCAGCACTGGAGGGACAGCTGCAGTCCAAAGCCTTCTCCAGCAGCAGGAGTGGTGCCTGCCCACAGCATCACCTCATTCAGTTAGCAAATGGCTTCACAAAAAATTAACGACCGAATGTTAGGGAAATTGTGAAGGCGTGCAGATGCTGCTTTTCCAAAGAGCCCATTTCTCATTTGGTTCATTGCCTCGGTTTTATACCTTGCAGCCTGTTAGTGTCCGATTTCCGGTAAAACCTCCCATTTTTCACAGTTTCACAGAATGGTCGGGGTTGGCAGGGACCTCTGTGGGTCATCTAGTCCAACCCCTCTGCTGAAGCAGGGTCACCCACAGCAGGCTGCACAGGACCTTGTCCAGGCAGGATTTGAGTATCTCCAGAGAAGGAGACTCCACAACCTCCCTGGGCAGCCTGTTCCAGGGCTCCGTCACCCTCAGAGGGAAGAAGTTTTGTGAATTAAGGGCCCAGCCTGAAGTATTTGCACTTTGGGAGGCTTTGGCTTGCCTGGTGACCGCTGGTTCAGCAGCCCGGCGAGCAAAGGGCTGTGCCAGGGGCGTTAGTAGTTCTACATTCAAGCGATGGCCATGGTGAAGAGCAGTAAGCCCCCGATCTCTTCCTGTCATCCTGCTCATCTCCTGCCTGTCATTCGCTGAATGTTCAAACAGATCTCTGACACCCACTGTGTAAGCGGAGCAAGATCCCCGTTGGTGTTGGTGGTTTTGCCCTGGGGTCTAATAGATGCCAAAATGGTTTGCTGGGGAGTAGCTGGGTGCGGGTCTCATGTGGCCTGGGTAGCCCTGAAGTCATTAGAGCACGACTGTAATTAATGTTTCTGTCATTTAGGTGGCGTGAAGCCACGTTTTACAATATGTTGTGCTCTGACACGCTGCCCGTCCTTCCTGGATATTAATGCAGCGGTTTCTGGGACTCCGACTGCGTCCGGTGAGCTCGGGAGGCACCAAGGGGTGAGTGCTGAGGGACTGGATGAAAACAGGTGAATATATTGCTTGCCGATAGATAATTAAACATGATTTTTCCAAGAGATTTAATCTCCTGTGTCTCTCTCTGCCTTCTCAAACAACCAAAGCAGTGGCCCTCCTTCCTGGTTCTTGGCTGAGAAGCTGCGGGGCGATGCTAGCGTGGCATCTCCTAAATTTCCAAGTTTTGTCCGGGTGCGTCAGCTCCGAGGTTGATTTACCTCTTTGCAATGGGAGTGATGGCAGAGGAGGAGCCGCCAGATGACATTTATGCTGTCGCTCCTCTTGCTGAATGGCAAAGCCGACAAGGTTTCCGCCTGCCCTTGGGACCCCGCTGGCTATTCATTTTCCCGGCTGCGAAGCAGCCTCTGGCCTCAGCTGTCGGCGTGTGCGCAGCACCGCGTCTCGAAGATCCGTTATTGCGCTTGTGCGGAGAGGCGAGGCTGTATTTAGAGATTGTAGTTCTAAAGAATGAGCTTTGGGTCTGAAAAATGCTGCATCCGAAGAAAGCAGATCCTATAGCAGGATTATATTTGGCAAGAAGTGTTTCTCTGGTCTGGCATCTCCTGGGGGTTTTGCCCCGGGCGTCGTGCTCGTGGTGGCCGTGGTGGAGGAGCGGGTAGGTGGGGAGGTGAGGCTGGAGGGCTGGCTGTGTAAGCAGTGATCCTCCCTTCCATGCACCTCTCAGCAAGTTCAGCAGTATGTTTTTTTTCTTCCTGTGATCAGGTCGAAACCCCGGACGCCCTCGGGCAGGCAGGATGTGTGCTGCTGTGGTGTTAGTCAGCTCTGCGTGTGTCTGTGGTAAGGCTGTACCCTACATCCAGGCAGACCCCTGTGCTGCTGAGTCAAGCTGCCCGTTTCAGGATGATTTCCCCATTGAGAGCATCCTTCTTCACGATACAGCTGTGAAAATAAATCTGTCATTAGCATTACAATGCAGATCTGGGAGAAATTTTCCATTGGATCAGGCTGCACAATAGGAGAGAAATGCGAGTTTTATTCCAATTTGTTGTTTGTTTTTAGCAGCGCTTCGGCCAGCGGTGACCGGTATGCGCAGTGTGTGATGCTCTTTGCGTGAGCCGGGGCTCGTCATGGCTGCTGCCTTCTCGGAAGGGTGCGGCGGTCTGGGCTGTGTCCGCCCCGAGCAGCACCCGTCCGGGCAGGGTGCTTGGCTGCCGCGGGGCAGCTCCCGTCCCCGGGACTCGGGGCTGGCATCTGCAGGGTGGGCTGCCCAGGACCAGCGCTTGCAGAGGATGTGCCTGCCTGAAGAAGCCCTACAGCTCTCCTCGGGATCGCTTCAGGAGCTGGGCGCTAAAAATATGCTCTTTGTGATTGCAGGGAATATTGTGTGTGGTTTTATGGTGAGAAAATATTGATAGAAACCTTGATTTTTATTTACCTGGACCAACAGGTTGCGTGTGTGTGTGTATTTCCCACATTTTAGCCGTTCCTCACCATTGCCCTTTACCTCTTAATCCCCTTACCCCTACACCAGGTATCCCAGCCCTCGTTTTGTCCTGCAGTGTTGCAGTGATGGATGCTGCTGTTATCCCATGCTTGGACTTCTTTTTTTATTTATTTCTGCTCTATCTTTTTTTAAATATTTCTGCTCTATCTTTTTTTTAAAGGAGTGATTAGCACTGAGTAAAGCGACTAATATGAAGCTGGAGAGTAGCATACTTGTACTTGCCGAGGCTTCTTCCACATAAATGCTCGCTTGCCTTTTTGGCCCCCACTGCAGCCCGAGCAGGGGCTGCTTACTGCTGGCTGCAGCACCGTGCGACTTGTCTGCTCGGCAGATCCCAATTTAAGTTAGAGCCAACAACAACAACAAAAAGCTCATGAGTAATTCTGGCTGTTCCTCCCGGTATGCTGCCTTTTGCTGGGCTCCGCGTAGATGATTCAAATAATGCAAAATTCACTTGCGGAAAATGTCAAGAAATATCTTGGCTAAACGGTTTCTGGTGACTAATGGGGTTGGTCTTGCTCATGGCAGCTCCCCGCCAGCGAGCCGTGGCAGCAGGGACCTGACTGTTACGAGTCCTCTACTCTGCCCTAATGAGGCCCCATCTGCAGTACTGCATCCAGTTCTGGGCTCCCCACTTCAAGAAAGATGAGGAGCTACTGGAGAGAGTCCAGCACAGGGCTACGAGGATGGTGAGGGGACTGGAGCATCTCTCCTACGAGGAGAGGCTGAGGGAGCTGGGCTTGTTCAGCCTGGAGAAGAGAAG
>Ga0065711_1050030_pt1 | contig 11021 bp, 12 predicted proteins | sample Hoacrofraction12_FD_59098 | JGI IMG/M metagenome (GOLD analysis project Ga0065711, IMG submission 59098) | Hoatzin crop microbial communities from Cojedes, Venezuela - Epithelial fraction 12 v2 (version 2) | ecosystem: Host-associated > Birds > Digestive system > Esophagus > Crop | place... | reverse complement strand
CATCGGCAGCCATCCGCCGGCACGGCGGCCCGGAGGGGCGCGGGGACAGCGGGAGGGGGAGCGGGGGGCTCCTGCGCGCTGCTGCGGCTGTTTGTAGGTTTGCGGCGAGGCCTCCATGTCCGCCAGTGGGAGCGTAATGGCGTGTGTCCCCCCCCCACCTCCCCCCGCCATGGTGGGTGGCGGGAGGCAGGGCCGGGCCGCGCTGGGCCTTTGCGCGGGGCTCGGGCTCGTAGCCATGCTCGGTACCGATTCTTCCCCAGCAGCGCCGGTGGGAGAGCACTGGGCGCGGCGGCGGGGGAGGGCTCAGCGGGCCGGGCCGTACCCGCCGGGCGCCATCGCCGGGCCAGAGGCACGGCAGCCGCACAGCCGGGAACGGGCCTGGGGCTCCGGGGCGGCCCTGCGCGCTGTGGGCCCGGCTGCTCTGCAGGCTGAGCGAGTGATGAGAAGAGTTATCCCTGTCTGAACTCATCGTTCCTCTGTGGAAGCACGACTCTGAGGCTCAGCGTCAGAGACGCGAAGGTGAAAGAGCGGTCCGTTACGTGAACTAACTCTGTCCCTTTCCTCTGTTTCAGAGCGTGGCACGGTGCCGAGCAAGGGTGACACCACTCACCTGCTCGGGCAGCCCGGTGCTTCCCTCAACTGGCAGTGAACAGGATGTTTCTCACCATGGTGAGAAACATCAGCGTCGGTCTTGTCACAGTCCAATCTTCCCCTCTTGCTGGGCTACAGTAGCAGGGCTCACTCTGCTGTGTCAGATGATGCCCTTCTGTGTCCCTGGGGCTGCTGGGAGGAGATATAAAAGCCCAGTGGCTTGATTAATGTAATTAAGCCAATCAACGCTGTAGCTTTGTTGCAGCTGCTACATGAGCGTGCAGCCCTCTGCTGCCAGGGAGCACAAGCTGAAAGGCAGCACAGAACGAATGGGAATTTTACGGTTGCTGGTGCCCAGCAGAACACCTGCTTGTCAGCGTGGTCAAAGGTGAGCAAGAGTGGAAGGGTTTAGAAGTTGCGGGGATTGGATGACAGCCTGTTGTGGAAACACTTGAGACAGCTCATCTCGTAACTGTCACAGAAACAGACCTAGTGAGAGAATGCTTGGTCTGTGTGCTCGTCTGGGAGCGCACTGGGGCAGTTTGAAATCTGCACCACGGTGCTGGGGGTGAGGAGGTGCAGTTCACCTGTCCCGAAGGGTCATGCTAGAAGGACACACCCTGAAGAATCCTTCCCCAGAAGGGATGTGTCTGTCTTACGTCTGCTTGAAGGTTCATTTCTCAAGATAAATCTCTAGACAGTTTACATCCTGGATGAATGGGTTATTCTTGTGTGCAAGGAGGGAGTTGGATGATAAGTGCAATGTCTGCCTGAAATGGTTAAAAAGGGTCTAAAGTCCCAGAGCTGCTGGGTTTTTTTTTCTAAGCAAGGATTTAAATAGCACCCACCTCCCAAAGTTTCTTGTCTCTGAGTGAGACAGCTTGCTGGCAAACATGTTCCTCTGTCTCCAGGGGACGAGTTTCTGCTGTGCTAAGTATGTGAGACAAAAATCACCTGCCTCGGATAACTTCCTGTCTTTAATGCTTGCTCTGTAACCCGATGCTGGTTTTTGTTGGAAGGGGTGGCGAAGAAACAAGTGGAAGACAATCTTTATTTGAAGTACTGTTGCTAACAGTGTTCAGTGCACCTTGTATTTAGGAGGAGATTGTCCTGCAGAATCCTGGGGTTGTGTCTTCTCCCAAAGACAGCTTTGGCAACAGGACAGTTGCTCAGTTGGGCATGAAGCTGGTAAGAGAATGTTTCAGTATTGTATGCTGCTTGGTTTTAAATTATTAATTGTATGCCAGGTGTGTAGGCAGCATGACTCATTTGCAGAGCAGAATACCTGGTCTTTGAACACCTACCGCGAAAAATACTGGTCTTCAGGAGGAACACCGGTCGTGAGCGTGTCGGCATCTGGGTGCCTTTGCTGTCTGTAATTTTGTGGAACTTGAGGAGTTTATGTAGCCCAGGGCAGGAGAGGAACGGAGCCTGTGATGTGCTGTTATCCCTGTCTGACAGCTTGGCTGTGAGGGAGAAAAAACTGTCCACCGAGGCTTGTGTGTTCCCTCTGCGGGTCTCCTCCCGCGTAGAGACGCAGGTGACGGGAGCGGCAGCAGCGGGGCAGAGGCAGCGTCTGCCCCCCTCCCTCCTGCCCTCGCCACGGGCGACGGCAGCGCGAGCGCTGGGCTGTTGGGCAGCCAGCTCTGGAGCCCCGACACGGCAGGGCTCGGTACGGGGCTGTGGGCGCTGCCCGCTGTTGCCGCAGCGCAGTTTCGGTCTGCGAAGAGCTTCCCTGTTCTTATCCGGGCAGCGAGGCACAGCGGCAGGCTGAAGGGCAGATCAGAAATGCGTTTGTATCGCACCTGGTGTACAGTCCCTGCATACACGCGCTGCAAGAGCACTTTGTCTCCAGGTAGCTGACAGCTGCACTGCTGAACAATTTCACGCTTTATTTAACAGAATTTGGATTTGTTTGCAGAAGATCAGTAACTTTCACTGGGAGGCTGAACAGGCAGACATGACATCGACACTGGACTTCCGTAAGAGATCAAGGTTGGTCTGCAAAAGGGGAGGAAGGGGTGCTGCGAACCAGCGGGCACACTGGTTGCTCTGTCAATACAGCTGTGTTCCCAGTAGGACCAGTCACTGGGAAGAGCTCATGGGGCTTTTGGCTTCTGAGGAGTAGGGGGAAAAAGTGCCGAGGCAGCCTGGTGATAAAGAGGAAAAGTAAATGCTGCTCAGCGCTTTGAGAGTATTACAGAGAGGGGCAGGAGCTGTTTCGGGACAAGCTTGTTTCGGACAGCCGTCACAGCCTTGCTTTGCGGTGTCTCCCAGCTCCAGAAGCGGCAGGAGGAGGGTGGTTCTGGCGTGGGTCTCGCAGACGGCCACCGACACGCGGTGCAGGACGGTGTAACTGCAGGCTCCTGCGCGCCGCTCGGGGATGCCGCAGCCGCATCATCGGTAAGCTCCCAGTAACGCCGTATAGGGGGTGGGCACGAGTGCCACTGGCGTGGAGGGGGAGCGAGTTCTCGTCTCCTGAGACCTGTACTCCTGGTTAAGTAGTGCAGATCGGCAGCTTTTCGGCTGACAGGCACTCTGCCCTGACACTGTCTGTCTGCCACTAGGACCTGACCTACTGCTGGGGAGGAAAGAGCGGTTCCCTGCTGTCCTGTGTTCCAGAATAAAAGAAGTTACGGAAAATCTCGGGAGCTGAAGTTGATTTTGAGTACGTTCAACTCCAGGGCTAGGCTACACCCTTGGCTGGAAAAGCTCCCGTTGTGCAGTGGGAAAGGAGGGTGTGCGTAGTAGTTCCTGACGTGCAAACAGCTCTGCCCGTGAGCTGGGTGGGAGGCCCAGCAGGATGCTCCCCGTGCCAGCACTTGCTTCTCAAACCTGTTCGTTTTGCCCTGTACATCAAGGTGCCGCCGATCGCCATGTTCCACGTCGCTTGCGTGGGCCATGCTGAGGCTTGGCCAGGCTGGTTCGAGGAGGTTTTCAGCGCTGGCTTGGCCAGGTGATGGGAGGATCGGGCTCAGTCTTGTCATGGAGGAGGTTTTGCTGGGCGCTGGTGACAGAAACAGGCCCGACAGGCTGCTGTGGCACCACTGTAAGGCGGCTCCGTGGCAAACAAAGCTTAATTTGAGACCTGGGAACAGAAGATGGGCTCCAAGCTAAGAGATTACATCTGAAACAGGCTTAGAGACTCATCTTCCGTAATGCTCGCTCGAGCTGGCTGAGAGCGGCCCACCGCGAGCTGCAGGGGGTTTTGAGGTTCCCTGGCTCACGGCCGGGCGGGCTGCGCAGTAAGCGCCGCTCCCCAGCCGGCAGCATCCCGCGGGGAGAAGGGCTGTGCCCGGAGCCGCTCCCAGGTCCCGCACAGCGCCGGGCAGCGCGCCGCCCTGCCAGCCCCGCGCGCCGCAGCTCGGCCACGGCTCAGCCCCGCGGCCGTGCCCCCTCGGAGGCCCCCTCTGCTGCGGGAGGTTGGGGGTCTCGCCCCACCCTGTTCCCCAAAGCAACAGAAAGGTGTCGGAGGTGGCAGTGGTTCAACGTTGATGTAATTACACCGAGTGGGGAAGGGTCTGGGAGCGCACCGCTCCCACTGCGCTGTGCTCCCACCCCTGGGCCCCACCAGCTGGAGGGGGGCCCAGCGAGACCCCCCCAGCCTGCACGGGGTGCCCGGAGGGTTTGAGACCTTCCCCTCCCTCTGGGGTTTCTGGGAGGAGAAGAGAGTGATGGTCACAGACTGGCCCAGCAAGCCAGCCGGTTCCCCACCCCCCTGGCATGGGGCTTCCTGCGCCGAGCTCTCGGAGGACAGTGAGGCAAAACCCACGCGTGCGGGCTGCAGGCCAGCCGCGCTGCCAGCGGCCCCCCGAGCCACAGTCACCCCGCTCTGCGCCAGCGGCTCCCAGACCCCCGCTTGGCTGAAGCCGCCATGACCCAGGGAAGGAGACGCTACAGGGCAAGGGAGCGGGCAGCCAAGCCTGGTCGTGGAGGCCAACGGATCCTTCTGGAAAGGGGTGCGCGTGAGCCCAGCAGCCCGGGAGGGAGGGGGTTCTCCAGCCCCCACCTTCCCACCGGCAGGACGAGCTGCTCTCCTACCCAAGGACTCCGTGCCTGGTGTAGACCCCTGTCATGAGGAGGACCTGAGCGTGATGGCAAGGCGACGGGCATCCTCCTGCCACACGTACACGCTTCCGCCAGCATCCCCCCGCCCCTCCGGGGTTCCACAGGGGCCACTGCTGCCCCACGGCCGCACCCCTGGGGCCGGGAGCTGACAGCCACCTGCCGTGGTGCTTCTTGGTGCCCCAAAGGCCACGTTTGGTCACACCGAGCCAGAAAACACTGCTGGAGACCCCCGAGGAGATGCAATGTTTCTCTACCAGCTTTGGCTCACCCCTTGACGTCACCGCCGCCGGCTGCGGTGCGGGGCTCTGTGCCTGGGGCCGGCCGGCCGGGAGAGCCCTCGGCAGCGAGGTGGTGGCCTTGGGGGAGAGGAGAAAGGCCACAGGAGTCCTTGGACGTGCCCCCGTGGGCCACCCCCCGGCCTCACCGCTGGTAGAGGGTCATGATGCCCGCCCGGTGCAGGCTCTTCCACAGCGCTGCCTCCAGCATCATGTCATGGTTGGCGTAGAACACCAGCGGCTTCTTCTCCAGCTCGTAGTAGTGGTCCGAGAACTGCTCGTAGTTGGCGGTGATGAACCCGTAGGCACTGACCTGTGGGGAGGGAGGTGGGACAGACGGACAAGGGATGGGGTCAGGGCTGCCCTCGGGTGGTCCACGGACCCCCACCACCCCTCCAGGGACAGGGTGGCCCATGCAGGGACACGGCTCTCCCTGGCGGGACCCCCACGGCAGCGAGCTGCCCGCCCCAGCAGCCACGGGGGTCCCAGGTCCCCAGCGGGAAGGCGGCCCCGCGGGCTCTTACCCGGTCGCAGGCGTGGAGCGCGGTGAGGAGCATGAGCGCGCCGGTGCTGGGCATGTAGAGCGCGCCGTACCGCGTGCCCAGGAGCTCCGACCGCAGGAACCTGCCGGCGGACACGGCAGGCTGGGGGGGCTCAGCACCGCCGCCCCCACACCCGACCCGGCAGCACCCGTCCAGCCCCCACCGCGTGCTGGTGCCCGGTAAGCACCCCATGAAACACAGTGCTCCTGTGGATTCTCCAGTGGCTGCTACCGAGGTTCAGCTCCGTCACTGCGAGCTGCCGCAAGGCACCTCCCTGCTGCTCGAAATCGCCCCAGCCCAGGCGCCTGCGTTCACGAAGGGCAGGAAGAGACAATCCCTTTGGGCTCCCCCCCTTCTCCTGTTCATCCGGACTGAACTTCTCTGGGGAAACGGGAGCTGCGGTGAGGCTGTGGGCACCTCCCTGCCGGGGGGAGGACACGAGCTGGGCCGCAGCGGGTGGGAACGGCGGGGGACAAACCTCTCTGCTTGATCTGCAGAGAGCACGGCAGAAGTGGTTCCAGTGCCGGGGGAGGACTGGGACTGCGCTTTGATGCTGGGCAGCCACCAGTCTGTACTGGAGAGAGCAGCGGTGAGAGGCAGGCGGTCTGAGCCCAGCTGGGAGCAGAGCCGGGCAGCAGCCGCGGTCCTCGTCATCCTCACCTCGCTGTCAGGTACTGCAGGAAATCTGGATGCAGCAGCTTGAACTTCTCTGCAGACACCTCCAGCCCAAAATACTTCTGTGGCCTGCAGCGGGGCAAGGAGAAGGGCAGAACGCGCGTCACGGGGGTCTTGGGGCTGCTTGGGGTTTATCCCACCAGCGGCAGAGGTGGGGCGAGGGCAGGCAAGCCCTGCTCCCTCCAGACCATCACCAAAGGTGCTGGGAGGATCTTGGGGGGCTGCTCACCTGTCCCCCTTGTCCGAGCCCTCAGGCACCGGGCTGCCCTGGATGGCTGACTTCAGCATCACGTAGTCCCGGATGTCCGAGGGGATGAAGATGTACTTCAGGTCCTGCCGCGGGGACACAGAGGTGGCACTTGAGGGGGCTTTGGGGCACTGCCCACACCAGGAGGGCGAGGGCTGAGGGCTCCTGAGACAGGGAGCAACACACAGTTTGGGGTCACCTCCTCAACAAGCCCCCGGGGTCGCACCTTGGCCTGGGGTATCTGGGTGAAGCCGTACTCCTCGTAGGCGATGAGCGAGTTCTTCATGGTGTTCACCGTGAAGCCGTAGAAGGAGATCTTGGTCCCGACGTCCTCCTCGAAGCCTTTGATGACGGCACCGTTGAGCCTGCAGGAAAAGCGTGGGACGTGTACCCAGGGCTGGCCTCCCCCCAGCACCCACCGCCCCGTCCTGCCCGCCACGCGCCCGCACCTGAAGACCAGGTCGTGCGCATCGATGGCCTTGCCCTGCCGCGAGCCGTTGAGGATGCCGCCGTTGCCCACCACGGCGCAGCGGACGCAGCCCCCCGGGAAGGCGTCCCGGTCGAAGAGGTGCCTGTTGGCGGAGGTGTTGAGGAGCCGGAGGGTGCTGCCCACCACTGCGAAGGAGCGGGACGGGGCCCGTCAGCGGGGACAGGGTGCGCAGCAGCCCATGTCGGCACCGGCGCGCAAAGCACGCACAGACAAGCTCGCACATGAGCGCGTCCAGGAGCAGCACGCGAGGCTGCTCGCACCATCCTCGTGCCGGTGGGATGGGGGGACACCAGCCAGCCCCTCCTCTCCCAGGTGCGGGGTCCCCCCTCGTAGCCCCCCATGTACCTAATCCCACTCCAGGCAGCGGCCGTCGGAGGCTGCGCGAGGCACGGGGATGCTTCCGGACATCTCCAGCCCCAGCCCTGCGGATGCCGCTGCCCACGCTGCCCACGTCCCTTCCCGACAATGTCTCCTTGCAAATGCCACCAGCTCGCTCCCCCCCACCGTCCCCAGCCCAGGGACGGGGGCCGGTGGCTGCTGGGCAGAGCACAGAGTGGGTTTGGGGCAGAAGGGCGAAATCTCCGTCCACAACAATGGAGCGGGCTGTCCGAGCTCCTCCGGCCCCGGTTCATAACCGTGCACACACTGGAGCTTTTATTCGGGGAAAATGTCACAAGACGCAGCAAGCGGCGTTCGCGAAGCCGTCCCCTCCGTCCCACACCCTGCGAGGTGGACTGGGGAGGGATGGAGTGCCCCGGCTCCTCCGCAGGGCTGCTCTGCCCGCCCTGCGTCTTCAGCCCCTTCTGCTGGGGGCTGGGGCCCCTCGAGCTGCCCTGCGCCCTCCCATCGCCCCCCTGCCCCATCCGCTGCCCCCCGCGCTGGCGGTGCCCCTACCTGCGTGGGACAAGCCCTGCCAGCCGTAGGGGACGTGCCGCGTCTTCAGCCTGTCCCAGGTCTGCGGGGTGAAGTGCTGGTCCCACATCAGCACGGGGGTGTCGAAGCGGAAGATCTCCCCAAACCTGGGGTCTGCCTTCGCCCTGGCCGTCACCGAGCGGAGGCACGGGCTCGGCTGGGAGGGACGGGGACCTCAGCTCAGGCTGCAGCCCGGGTCCACCTTCCCTCCAACGCCTCCACCCCTCAGCAGGCACCGAGGAGAGGACAAACCCGGGGACAGGAATGCTCCTTGTCCATCCCGGGTCACCCAGGCAGGGCACGGCCGCACGCCTCGGTTTTCTGCAGCAAACCCCTCTGGTTCCCGGCTCGCGTGGGCAGAGGGACCAGGGCTCACAGAGCCGCCCGCAAGCACGAGCCCCACGACAGACCGAGCACCTTCGAGTGCGGGCACCCCGCTGAAGGCCTTCGCCGTGCGAGAACAGCCCCGGAGCCTCGCAGAGCCGGGCTCACCCTCCCGAGTCCCCAGCCCAGGCTGGTGGCCCGGGCATCCCGGCGCTGGAGGCAGCGGGCGATGCTGGCTCCGACCTCCGGAGCGGAGAATCGCTCGGGGAGCTGCGGCGGCGGCAGCGGGGCGGCCGGGGGAGACCCACGTGCATGGAGATGGACGGAGGGGGCTGCTCCTCGACACCCCCCAACCCCCTTCCAGCCAGCGCTGCTCCTCCTCCGTGTCCCCACCAACAGACCCAGCGAGCAGCGGCACCGGGGACGCTAACGATCGCCTCGCTAACGGTTACCTGCTTTCTGCTGGGCTTGGGCTCCTCCAGCGCGGCGGAGGGCTTCGAGGACGTCCCACTGCAACGGGGAACAGACAGTGGGGTTAACCCCCATCGCCCGGGCGCTGGGGAACCCCACAGCGGGAGGGGGCTCCCGGCTCGCGCCGGGGGCTGCGCACGCCTCCCCCCTCACCTCTCCGAGCCGCCATCGAGGGTCTCTCCGCGGCCACCGGCCCGGCGTGATGTCCCCGGCATGGCCAGCGCCAGCGGCTCCGGCTGCGGTGGGCTGGAGGAGAAGCTGGCGGGGGCTCAGGGGACCGCAGCACCCCGACACCCCCCGTCCTGCGAGAGCCACGGGGCAGGACCCCAGCACCTCCGCTCAGCCCCGCTGCGCCCACCCCCCCGTTGGCCTGTCCTTCTGCAAGTGGGGAGCCACAGATGTGCAAAATACCGGACTGATGCAGAAAGCAGCTGCCGTCTGCTGGTGGGTCCCACCCCAGGACCCCACCAACCCAGCCCCACACCCAGCCCCGCCTGCAGCCTCGGGGGGCCCTGCCAAGACCTCCTGGCGCCTCCAATCATTCGTCACAGAATCACTTTGGTTGGGAAAGACCTTTAGGATCGTTGAGTCCGACCGTTCCCACCACCCCTCCCCTCCCGAGCGCGACGGGGACGGGGCTGGGACCCCTTTAGTGGCTGCGCTGGAGAAGCAATCGGCAGCGGGGGTCTGGGGGCTCTCGGGGTGCAGGCCCTCTGCCACGGGGCCGTGCCCTGGTCCTTCACTTAGCGCTGGCGGACGGAGGTCGGGGCGTCCCACCCTGAGCACCTCGGGGAGCACCTCCGGGGGCCCTGCAGAGCAGACCCGGCCTGCCGGGGGGGCTGGGGGCCGGGCAGGGTCGCAGCCTGGCGAGCAGGAGGTGGGAGCCCACCGGCAGGGAACAGATTCCCATTCATCCCCACACAGAAGGGCCCTTCAGAGCCCCCCGCGCCGCCCCCGGCCCCGCCGGCAGGTGCTGTGGCCAGAGGGGGGGCATTGTGGAGGGGACAAGGGCCCCCTTGTCACCGCACCCCTGCCTGGGGGCCGGGCACAGGTAGAGGCAGGTGGGGAGCGGAGCTCTGTCGTCCCCCCCCGCTGCGATGGGCGTTGGGTTTCTGTCCCTGCCGCAGCGCCGGTCGACGCCGGCAGCGCCCACAGCCCTGCCGGGAGCGGATCCAGACCTGTCTGCCACCAAAACACCGCCGCACGCCACGCCGGGGTACGGCACGGTGCGGGGGGACAGCCCTGTGCCCGGCTGCAGCGCGTCCCCAGGCGCGGGCGGCGAGTCGGGGCCAAGCGGGCATCGCCCCAGCAGCGCCGGGCAGGGGATGCCGAGGGCGCGGGCGTCCGCGCCGCGCAGGGGCTGAGCTCTGCCAGCACCCCAGGGCAGCTCCTCACCTCCAACCGGCGCGTCTCGCCCCGCTGCCCCACGAAAAGCCAGCTCCCCCGCAGAGCCCACCCGCTCCGGCCCGGGGGTCCCCGGCTCAGCCCTGCCCCATGGCCATGTCCTGCCCCCCAAACGCGCCAGAGCCAGCGTGCTGGGTGCAGGAGTGCTGACACCGGGGCTGACACCAGGGCTGGCCCCCGAGCTGGCGAGGGGTCAGGCACGGCGCTGCGCCCGCTGCCCCCCACTCATCCCTGAGCGAGGGCAAAGCCCCGGGAGGGTCTCAGTGGGACCGAGCCGTCCCAGGCAGCGGCAGCGTTCTGCGGCGCCTTTCTGGCGTTATCACCGCCGGCATCGGAACAGACCCAGCCCCACCACGCCCGGTGGTTCCGCCGGCTTGGGGCCGGGAGCAGAGCTGCCCTGCCAGGTCTGCGCAGCGAGGCGCCGGCTGGGATCGGCACCCAAAGGCTCCCAGACCTCCTGGTGACGCTGGAGGCTGCTCCATCAGCCACCGCTGCCGGGTACCGGCGGCAGACGCCGGTCAGAGCAGGGCTGCCTGTCCAACCATCCCGCAGCCGCTGCCAGGGGAGCCCGCAGCGCCGAGCCAGCTTCGCTGGGGTGAGCTGTCGGGGGCCACCCCGGGAGCCCACCTCCACCAGCTGCCCAGCCCTGCCCGCCTCCTCCATCTCGTGATGCCACAGACCCCCGGCCCACACGCAGGAGCTTATCGCCATGACCCACACTCGCGCAACGGACCAAGGACTGCAGAAACCTCCCTGCTCCAAACCCAGAGCCAGTTTGCTGATGACACCAAACTGGGAGGTGTGGTGGATGCACTGACAGGCTGTGCTGCCATTCAGTGTGACCTGGCCAGGCTGGAGAGCTGGGCAGAGAGGAACCTGATGAGGTTCAACAAGGGCAAGGGCAGGGTCCTGCCCCTGGGGAGGAACAACCCCAGGCACCAGGACAGGCTGGGGCGGACCTGCTGGAGAGCAGCTCTGCGGAGAGGGACTGGGAGTGCTGGGGGACGACAGGGTGACCATGA
>Ga0065711_1050013_pt1 | contig 11022 bp, 4 predicted proteins | sample Hoacrofraction12_FD_59098 | JGI IMG/M metagenome (GOLD analysis project Ga0065711, IMG submission 59098) | Hoatzin crop microbial communities from Cojedes, Venezuela - Epithelial fraction 12 v2 (version 2) | ecosystem: Host-associated > Birds > Digestive system > Esophagus > Crop | place... | reverse complement strand
ATCTAGTTAGTGGTGTCCCTGCTCGCTGCGGGGGGGTTGGACTAGATGACCTCTAGGGGTCCCTTCCAACCCAAAACTTTCTATGATTCTATGATTCTATGTTAAAATAAGAAATAGTGATTTAACAAAAAAAAACCCATAAAAGGTCAAACTTGATACAAAACTGAAAACTACGGCCAAAAAGCATCAAAGACCTTTTTTATATAAGAAGCATTCTTAAAATCTAGCATAAATCTAATATGTTGTCAGAGGGACATAAGTCATAGTGGGGAAAACATCTATTTCAGTTTTTCAGTTATTTGAAAGACAGTAACTTTCCTTTTTTTTTTTTAGAAAACAAACATATATGGGAAAAATGAAATCTGGTAATAGTAGGAGACATATCTTTTTTTTTGGCATACTTTTTAGCATCCAAGGCTGGAGCTCAGTCACAGTAGATTCTATCACCGAAGTCCTTCCTCTGGGTCCTGGGAAGATAACAGAATGAAGGCCTCAAATTCATCAGGAATTGGTTTTTGCTAACTTTGCAATGAGCTAATCTGGCAACACCCTTAGGGAGGTGAGTTCAGGGCTCACAAACAAGGGCTAAAGTCTCTGGAATTAAAATAGTGAAAAAAATAGTTATTGGCCTTCCTGATGTTTGGATTTTGTGTCCACTTGTCCCTCTCAAACTGCCTTTTTACAGACCACTAAAAAGGTAGTGACTATGGGTAGGTGTTGAACGGACTATTTTTCCAACACACCAATTTTGGTTCATTCATTTCCATGCTGCTTTTTTTTACCAAAGATGGCTTCAGTGCAGTCCTTATATGGTATCCACGGGCTGATATAATTTGTTATTAGATTTTTTTTTTGTCTTTTCTCTCTCTTTTGTACTTTTCCCCCGCAGTATATGTTATTAACAGTTATTGGAGCATTTTATAAACTTTCTTTGACTTTGCAGCACCTGACCTCACAGCTGGGATAGATCTCATGAGCCTCAGTTATTACAGTTGTCAGAAATAGATCTGTTATTTTCTCCGTGTAAAGCTGATTCAATACTACAGTTAACAAAATTGAAAAAAATGAAAGCACTTGCTGCTACATCGCTGGGCTTGACATTTCTAAATAATCTTAGAGCTTCCCTTGTCATTTTCACTGTCGTTTAAAGGTCCAGGCTCTGGAAAGTTTAGTCAGGAAATTACTCCATTACGCAGGAGACTACACAGAGCAAGTAAGGGTCAAATCTGGACCAAAAGGTGCTTTTCATAAAAAGTGAGTGAAGATTGTTGGTTATCTTTGTAGTATTGCGTAAATATAAAAATATTATATCTCATGAACCTAAGCTATTATGTTTGCTGATGACTAAACTCTTGAGTTGCAAATAAAACTTTAGTGAAACTCTGAATTAATGCCTGACACTGGAAGTTTGCTAGGACTTAGCCAGATAATGGCGTCATCCCTTTTTGGAACAGAACTGATTCATTAGCATACTCAGCATCTTGTTTAAAAATACTTATTACAGGTGGTGTGGGAATCAGTCCAGATACAAAAGAGAGGGAACCCAGCTATTATTTATTTATATATATATTTTTATATTTTTTATATGTATGTTGTGCTTGGGCTTGAAGTCTAGAAAGCCAAAACTTCGAGAAAATTTACTTTAAAAATTCAGCAGGAGCCTTGCATGACTAAGGCCTGCACTGTTAGGCCCATAATTGCATAATCTGTTAATTAAATAAGACACCTAATTCTGAGGTGTATTGCCTGACTGACAGTAGCTAAGCAGAAGTAAAGAGCAGTTGCTTTTTGGGACTCTGCCATAAGTAGTCTTCATCCCACTCCAGCGACAACTTCCCATATTTCCCTCTCTTCACTGCTGAATGGAGGCTCAAACCAATAGCTCACAATTCTTCCCTGGTTTGGCTTGGCTAGTTCTTGAGATAAAGAAGTTTTTTTGTTCCTTGGGGAACAAGCTTTGCTGTGCTGGAGAAGTAAAAAGAGAGTCAAGTAGAAGAGAGGATAACAAGGACAAGGAGAAAGAAGACTCTTTCCATCAGAGGAGAGGAAAAAGAAAATGGAGACAGCTGGGGGGGGAATCAAAAAAAAAGTTGAATTATGTCAAAGAAACTAGAAGAGAAAACTGTAAGTGAAATACTTGGGAAATATAAGGGACTCTTGCAAACATTACAGATCTGTGTAAGTTTTGTTAGTGGGGACTGCTGTTAAAAACCTGACAGTACTGAATCAAAAAAGAATCAGAGTGGAAGAATTAACTGCCTGCCAGACAGAGGAAGAAGAAGAAGAAAAAGAAGAAGAAGAAGAAGGAGAAGAAGAAGAAGAAAAGTGGATATAAGGTGAAAAAAAGGAAAAGAAAAGGATTCTGATGGGGACAAAGAAAAATCTATTAATTGCTATTACCAAGGACAAATATTACTACTGAAATTGCTCAAGCGTGATGGAGCTACATGCTAAAAGTAGCAGAGACCCTGAATTAATATAATGGTCAAATTAATTTTGAGAAAGGATTGCACAAGATTAATACTGCTGCAGCAACATAAAAAATGTTCGACAGAATCCAAGAATTTAAATATGTTGTTCTTCATATTATAAATACTACAAGTATTTTTTATACTTACCAGATTTTTAATTTCCTGGATAGGGATAGCAGAAAAATTGCTAGTAAGAATAGCACTGTTATTTCGGTTTGGGACAGCTGAGAGATTTTGTCATTAAAGTGTGATACAACAAGAAATACAGCTCTTCCAGAAGGCCAATAAGTACTAAGTACACAATCCAATACCTTGAGCTGGTTCAGCTTAAATTAAAAGGAAGGATAAACAAACATGCTGCTAAATAATGTTTTCTGGTTCAAAATCATGGATCCGAGGTATATAAAAGAATTCAGAGAGGTCACACTGAAAAAAATCATGTGTCTGGAATGAGGTGAAGCAAACATGCACAGACTACTTGGAGTTTGTTGCCAAGCACAAGGGAAATTCTATACAGGAGAGCTCCAGATTTAGCTGGATAACTAGAGAGCCGAAACAGGATACTAAGAAAAAAATTTTAAAACTGTAAGGATGAAAAGATTAATCATCAAGGAATCTCATCAAGGAAATCAGAAATTCAAGAAAGAAGACGGTAATTAACCAAAGTTGAACTCATCCTGATCCGTGATGAAGGGATCAACATAACTACAGGTGGGGCTCCAGTTTAAATTAGTCCTCTGCTTCTGTTCGCAGAAAACGGCACATTGCTGAATATGTATCAGGGGTAAGACAGCTGTGAAAATGGTGGTTTGGAAGTGGAAACAGACATATGAAAAGACAGGAAATATTGAGGATGTCAGTACCTCCTCATCAGGTACCTCTTCAGTGTAAGGAGCTGACTACCTGGTGGGATGGATGACATCCAGTTTTTAGATTTTTGACTATAGAAACATGTGAAAGCACTGAAATGGGTATGGTAGCAAAGATTTTTACTGATAGTCTGATGTTGTATGTGTGGAAAATAGTTCATGAAGCAGTAACTTTTCAGAAGGAAAAAGTTAGCAAGGCAGCTGCAGATAAATTACTTTGACCTCTGCAGTGTGCAAAACTTGGAATATATTGTCAAAAAAAAAGCAATTAAGACTAGAGAGGCAAATAGAAATTGGTATAAATGCAAGAGCAAGAAGGTCTTGCTAGTAAGGACTGATAAAAGAATTTTCTCCTGTAAATGAAAGGTTCATGAAAAGGAAATGACAGTGAAGGAAAAAAGTTTGAGTTCATCAAGATGGGTTATAAGTTATCAGTGTGATGTGGCCCAGAGAAGGGAAATGCAATTAAACATATCAGAAGAATTTGCAGGAGAGTAAGAAGTATTAATGCTGGGCCCTAGAAAATTATAATGAAAAGTACTATGTATATTGTGATCATCCACATTCAAGAAAACTGTATTTGTATTAAAAGGAGTACAGAGACTGCTCAGAGAAAGGGCAGAATTTTCTGCAAACAATGACTAACAGAATATGGTTTAATAGTCTCACCGAGCAAAGACTGAATGACACACACTTGATCCCTCTATGAGAGACCTCCACTTCCCTCTCTACTTTTCTAGAGTGAAAACTGTGGAGGAGTTTCTAAAACCAAAAGATAATATTGGCACAAGGAGAAAATAAGATAAGGCAATATGCTGTGCACAAGTAAGTTTAGGCTGAAAGTAGGAAGGTATTCTTTAACAAAATTAACCATCTTTACAGGAGGAAGTGGGGTGATAAAACTCAACAGTCTTCAGAACAGAATATGGTTGGTGTATGAAATATTCAACACAGCTGCCTGGCATAATTCAGGACTCATTTTTTTCCTCGATATTTTTATTATATGGTTTTTACTGTACCAACAAATCATTGCTTCATATTACTATCGAATTGAAATGACCAAATAAGGTCAGGTATTGTTTGCAATGCTAGCGTTCATTTATTTATCCCTAGTGGACATGTAAAGTTTCCATCTGAAAGATGTGATACTGGCTACCGCTAGATCTAAGGTGCTGGGTGGTCTAGATAAATTTGAAATTATTATTCCCATGTTTCTCTACTCTTATTTGTAAAAGAACCATTTGTTTGAACAAGGGGAGAACATAAGTCCTCTGATTGTCACAAGTATTAGACCCTCCATGAACTGATTCGTAAAAAACTTTGAATACCTAGTTTTATTTCAGTTGTCAAAAGTAGTGAAAATGCACTGAAATGCTCATTGACTATATAAGATTAAATAGATTCATGTTATATTGTACTAATTGAATTGAGAAAGTATAGAAGAAGTTGAATTCTTATAGGTCATAATTTAGTGGCAAGAAGTAAATAACAAAACATCTCCAGCTATATATGTGTATTAAAATGACTACTGTATACTTATAGATAAATATACTGACTGATATGTGGATGTAGGCTAGTTCATTTTCTGAAGCTTGCCATCAGGAATCACACATGTATCTTAAAGATCCTGACAGTCACAGAGAGATGTGTCTAAGTGGCAACTAGATGCTTAAGAAGCCTTTTTTCTAAGCAGCAGAAGACTGACTTCTGTGTCAGTGGCAGCATGAGAAAGAGACTTGCTCAAAAACTGAAATTAAATATACTATAGCTGTACTTAGTGCCTTCTGTTCCCCAGAAGACACTTTTAGTCAGGTTTCAACAAATCCTAGTAATGCTGTATGCTATCAAATAGTGAGAATAAGTTCATAAGCCAAGCTTGACATAGTGCACTTCTCATTGCAGCACGTATACATGATAGAGAGAAGTATTTTAGATGCAGTCTGTCTTTCTCTTTTTTTTCTTTTGACAGCTAAGCATTTGGAGCCCCAGCATCTGATGGCTGAGCTTCTGTCTTAGCCCTCAAAGGTCATTAGAAGAAGACAGCCACAGCAAGAAAAGACTCTGGGTCTAAAAGGTAAGTGACTGAGCGCTAAGCAAGTAGGCACCAGGAGCAGTACAGCGCAGTGTTAAACATATATATATACACACAGTATTTATATAAGCCTACATACATATTAACTGTATACGTAAATATACCTTATGTACACACACACACCTATATATATATACTGCATATGCAGTGCGGGCGGAGATGGAGGATCATGTAAAGTTGATCCAAAATACCAGAACACCAACTGAAAAAATGTTTTCAGACAGTTTTCATGTCACCTAGGGTCTGAAGCAGCCACCTCTTGACTTGAAGCTGTTTCTGAGGCATCTGAATGCATTGGGACACACTAGCTATTTTTTAAGCACGCCTACAGGAGATTTATATGCCACTTCTTTCTTTCTGAGTTTTTGTCTGCTCAGACCAAGACCTGAGTCACGACTCTAAATGTTTAGCCAGACAGGATTAGGTATATACATTTTTGGAGAACTTTCAAGTTAGAAAAAAAAAAAACAAAAACAAAAAAGAAAAAAGAAAGCTCTGTGGAGCTTTGTTAGTTCCAAGGCTATCTGGTCATTTGGGTGTTGGAATCTACCTGTCCCCGTTGCAGGTATTTACAGGGTAAATTAAAATCTGAATTGCATTATGATAAAGAATATTGCTTAAAAATGAGTGGATATGTATACCTCTTTTTCCCTTTTTTCTTGTCATGCATTTAGATCCATCATGAGGACAACTTTATTACAGAAATCTTGCATTTTATATCTCTTCCTGGTTAGTGAAACAAACAAAAAAAAGCGCCAAAATTTATTAAAAATTAGTGGAAGTTTTAAGTAAAGTTCTGAAAAGCAAATGTACTGTAGTGTTCTTTCAATACTTTGTTTTGATAGATATCTTTTTCCTTTCATATCTAGTATGTTATTTATTTCATGTGCTTGAGTTGGTAAGAAATGTCACCCACTCTTTGGTAAAACAGAACAGGCCTCGTGGATAGATACATTCTTACATGAGAAAGAAGTTAAGTCAAATGACACACTATATTTTTAACTCAGGACACACAGAGTCTCATATCTGTAGTTGCTCCAGGACATAAATTCGTGTAATCACAAACTTCAGCAAAACTTTAAATGTCTTTTAAGATGACCAAAGTTGCGTACCATTAGAAACCACCTGGTCCATAGTGAGGAGATGCATGGAAACATGGATTATGGTAAACAGAAAGAAGCATTTGTAGAGACTGTAAAATTCAACAGCTTTTGCACTGCTCAAGCGCCAGCTTTTTTTGTGTGTGTATGACTGCTTCCCTGTCTGATTTCAGTGGCTGGCTAAGATACGTGTGTGTTATACCTCTTCTAGGGAAAAAGCTATCATTCAGTACCTTCAGTAGACTCTATCTATCCACAGATGTGCCTTAATGATACGATCTGGCCTGCAGTATTACAGCTTTAAAAACCTCAATTTTGACATAACAGTTGTTAGTATTAGAATTGGCTCTGTGCTACGTTAAATCCTCTTGCATTCTACCGCTTCTCTTTTTTTACTGTTCTGCTTATTGGGGTGACTAATTTTAATTTAATACATTTATCCAAAACAAAGTATGTCATAAATAAAAATTCAAAATGGAGAGACGTACTTATAAACAAATTAGATAATGTTTGCAAAGTACTTGAAATGTGGTGTGCTAAATCAACGCTACATATTGCCGAGTTGAAATAATTATATCACAAATAACTAGGATTTCTTGTAATTCTGCTTCCATTATGTAGTTGTCGTGAACCGTGGTTGATTCCTGTTTGTCATCAAAGCACGGCATCTACCATTCAGCGAGAAATAAAATGACTTCTACTTTTCACCAACAGGTGGTACTCTGAATTTCTATATTCCTTAAAATATTCGTATTGTAATATGGATTTTACTTAATGTGGAACTAACTCTTAGGGAAACTACTTACGAATTCCATTTTTTTTGTTAGTAACCGTAAATGAATTTGTACCTTCTAGTGAAAAAGAAAAAAAAGGCCCACATATATATATCGGTTCTGAAAATTTTACTGTTTTGCTGACGTTTTTATGGGTCTTCCGAAATGTTTTTGCATACTGTAAAGCACAGCTAGATACTTCATCAACAGCCAGCCATGATTAGCTGTCACTGTATAATCTTTAATGTACCCTCTTTTCCTCAGGCAATTACATTCTGTATTTTGTGCCATATTCATATAAATTCTGAACCCATCCTACTTTGTTCAGTTACAAAGTACTTACTGCTTGAAAATGTCAGGATAGTAAGAACTAAAAGATTAAATTATAGTCTAATTCACTAAGTATACTACTTACAGTAAGTATGACATAGAGTGGAAAATAACACATAAGAAAGTAGAAACCAGAATGTGAAGTAAATGGTAGAGGTCAGAATAAGCAGAATTTTAGTTTTGATTTAAATTGGCATTAGACAGCAAAATATTCTGAATGATGATTCTCTGGAAAGCATTCCAAGTTTTATGTTACAAATTATGGAGGATTTGAAAATACCAACTGTAGTAAAATTATGCATGTAATGCTGGTTTTATACTGACAGATCACTCATGAGGAAAAATAGCTTAAATGGACCTTGTCCAAAATAGAATTCCAATAATTCAGAACAGGGACTCATATCGTTCATCACATTTACATGAAGAAAAAAGTATACTCCCTTGGTTCCATAGACTTTAGGGTTAGATAGTCAGCAAGATGTGTGCGTTCAGATGGGCTGAACTCAACGTTTCTTCCACAGATTTTGGGAATTCAGGTCCAGACAATCATTCATATGCACAGAATGGTAAAGCACACAGTATTTTCACAGTCCTTCAGGCCGCAAAGCAGCTTTTGGCTGAAATTACCTCATATTTTAGAACTGAAAAGACCAAGATGGAAAGAAATTAAGGAAAAAATAAATCACACTGCTCCTAGCATTACACTTTTGATTTATTGCCACATTTTGAGACCGTATCATGTCTTACAACTCATCACTTCACTGAGTAAATTACCGAAAGTGATTTTCAATAGTTTTCTGTGTATGAGAATTCATCTTTCACTTCAGAGTCACGTGGCAATTTACAAACTCTATCATTGAATTTAATGCATTAAATGTATCTGGGCAAGAAATTTCCTTTTAAGCATATGATGGTCATAACACTCTTGTTCTGCAATGCAGTAATTAAGGTGAATTACCACACTTTCATACAAGCAACAGATTCACCTTTAGCTCAAGCATAAGAGTGTTGACTCTGAATCCAGAGGCCGTGGGTTCTATTTTCCCCATATGTGTACTCACTGGCAATTGAATGCTTGTGCATAAGGTTGCATCACAGCCTACTTCAGGAGGAGAATGTAGTTCACGCTAGATCTACACAAACCTTTCAGAAATTAAAACTCAGAGGTAGTCAAGTGTTCTGTGTCTTGGGATTTCACAAAGAGTCATGGAATCAGGCTAGACCTGCTGTACTCTTGTGCATTAAAGAATCTACCTTAAGTTTGGGGCAACCTGGGGCAACCTTTTTCATTTCTGATGCATGCATCATAAATGTAAATGTTAGGCACATTCAACACCCAAAGCATCTTCCTACAATTCAGTTTAGAAAAGTTCACTGTTTTGAAAAAGCCATGGCTTTAAAAAGCCATTTTCTTGTATTATGGAAGCATTCTTATTCTTGTTTGATTTTTTTTGGCATTGTTTTCCATGGATACCAATATATATCTCTAAAAAGCAGTGAGGAAACAGGAAGATCTACACAAATATAGACTAGTTTATTTGCAGGTGTAAAAAAAATAAACATGGTATCACACAGCATGGATACTTCAATGAGCAGGGGAAAATTGCTCCACATTCTTTCTTTTTGTATTTTTTTATTTCCTCTGTCCAAAATGTATTTTTCTGAAGGTGTGTTATGGAATTAGAAAAAAACCCAACAGGTAGGTGTATCCTGTCTCATAGACCTGAAGACATACAGGGAGGGGAAATTACTAGTACTGTGTGCCGCCCTGGTCACTGCTTGTAGCCAAAATACTTAACCTGCCTCTAGCTGGATGGCTGCTTAGAAAGCTTTGGGTTCTTTTCAGCACATCAGCTACATGCTTTCTGCTAACATGTATGCATTTTTTAGACTTGTACCTGCTGTATGCAGCATATCACAGACTATCTGCTTGGAAATCACATGGTTAGCTGAGTTGTCACCCTGTTTCCAGTCTCCTGTTGCTATCTGCATTGCCAGGTTTCATGAGGATGCTGTGATTTTCAAGCTATTACTTCATTTCTGATCTCTCGGTCTGAGATGACAGGCATCTGTTTTAGCTAATGTTTCATAGATGGAAATTTTCCAAGACAAATAGTAGCTGAGAATCAAGATTCCCTGCAATGACTATCATATGTAGTTTCTTGAGGAAGGTGTGGAAGACTTCAGAAAGAAAAGGAAAAGCACACTTCAACAGGGTGGTCCTGAATGTCAGTACTAGACAACAGAGGGTAAATCGTCTCAGGGAAGGCACTGCTCTGATTTTACTGTGTTAATTCCAGTACTCCAAGTAATTTGGGTAGCTGGGTCTGTATTCCATTATATTCTGGTGTGTGACATTCGATAGGTGTGACCAAGGAGAGCAAAGCTTTGTTGGTTTTGGTTTTTTCCTTTTTTCTGTCCAGGCTTGTCAAATGCCTTAACTACCCCTGCAGCTTTTTTTCCAAGGGTCTTTGAAATTCTGTTCCCTTTCAAATAAACAGGCATTTTGCCACTACTTTAAGTAGATATAGGTATCTGCAGCCAACTAATGATGGCTTGTGAAAATAGCAGTGAGCTTTTATTTTCACTTCTTTTTCTCTTTCTTTGAATGTGAACTTTGCTGAAAAAGTAATAGTAAGGCTATTTTCTCATCTGATTTTTCTTAGTTGCTCTCAGTTCCTCTTCCTTGCATCTTAGAATATCCCTGACAATGCAGTAGCTTTTTTAGCAAACTTTTTGTTTGTTTGTTTTTAAGAGCAGATCTTCTGAGAAGCTCATTCTACTTTAGATTCAGGTGGACTCTTTATGCAATTATAGTCCACACAGTCAAAAGCAAGTTTAGATGAATCCTCTTGCATTCGCCAACAATATTTTTGTGAATATTAGACTTAAAAATGGCTAATCAAAAAATATGCAGGAACCAAGACATATTGAAATCTTTAATCCCTGAACATGCAGACTATATCGGTGCTGTTCTGTAATAAATACCATTTTTTTAAGTTCAGCATATGACCAGGTTTTCTTGAACTTTTTTATCAGATGGAATAAAGAATAGCAAAACCAGTCTTGGTTGTGGATTGTTGGGGGTTTTTTCCATGGAGGAAAATCTATCTATTTCAGAACTTGGTGTTGAAGTTGATTAACAGCTTTTTCCAGACAATGTGGAAAATTATCCACCAACAATCTCCCTGATAGTATACCTCAGTATTGGACATTGTCTTAGAAAAGATCTTGAAGGAAAGAGTGAGTAGGGAAAAAGAGGGAAATGCAATTATCCCATTATCAGCATATTTTTAGTAAAGGTAAAAGGTAAAGGACCAAAAAAGATAAAGGACCAATCTCTTTTCTTTCTTTCTTTCTTTTTTTTTTTTTTTTTTTTTTTTTTAA
>Ga0065711_1050028_pt1 | contig 11023 bp, 4 predicted proteins | sample Hoacrofraction12_FD_59098 | JGI IMG/M metagenome (GOLD analysis project Ga0065711, IMG submission 59098) | Hoatzin crop microbial communities from Cojedes, Venezuela - Epithelial fraction 12 v2 (version 2) | ecosystem: Host-associated > Birds > Digestive system > Esophagus > Crop | place... | reverse complement strand
ATCCAGACTGCACTGGAAAAGGGTGAAGCTCCAGAACATCTGCAGTACATCAATGACATCATTGTATGGGGTGACACAGCGGAGGAAGTTTTTGAGAAAGGGGAGAAAATAGTTCAGATCCTTCTGAAAGTCGGTTTCGCCATTAAGTGAAGTAAAGTCAAGGGATCTGCACAAGAGATCCAGTTTTTGGGAACAAAATGGCAGGATGGGCGCCGTCAAATCCCAAAGGATGTCATCAACAAAACAGCGGCTATGTCTCCACCAAACAGCAAAACGGAAGCCCAAGCCTTCTTAGGTGTTGTGGGTTTTTGGAGGATGCACATCCCAAATTATAGCCAGATTATAAGCCCTCTGTATTATGTGACCCGGAAGAAGAATGATTTTGAATGGAGCCCTGAGCAACGACAGGCATTTGAACAAATTAAACGGGAGATAGTTCATGCCGTAGCCCTTGGTTCAGTCCAGTCAGCACAAGATGTTAAAGACGTGCTTTACACTGCAGCTAGGGAGAATGGCCCAATCAGGAGTCTCTGGCAGAAAGCAACAGGGGAGACTCGAGGTCGACCCCTGGGGTTTTGGAGCCGGGGATACAAAGGATCCGAGGCCCGCGATACTCCCACTGAAAAAGAGATTCTGGCAGCATATGCAGGTGTTTGAGCTGCTGCAGAAGTGGTCGGCACTGAAGCACAGCTCCTTCTAGCACCACGATTGCTGGTCCTGGGCTGGATGTTCAAAGAGAGGGTCCCATCTACCCATCATGCCACCGATGCTATGTGGAGTAAGTGGGTCGCACTGATCACGCAGCGCGCCCGAATGGGAAACCCCAGTCGCCCAGGAATTCTGGAGGCAATCATGGACTGGCCAGAAGGCAAAGGTTTTTGGAGTATTGCCAGAGGAGGAGGTGACACATGCTGAAGAGGCCCCACTGTATAACCAGCTGCCAGAAGATGAGGAAAAGTATCCCCTGTTCACGGATGGGTCCTGTCGTATTGTGGGGAAGCAGCGGAGGTGGAAGGCTGCTGTGTGGAGCCCTACACAACAAGTTGTGGAAACTGCAGAAGGAGAAGATGAGTGGTGCCAGTTTGCAGAGGTGAAAGTCATCCAGCTGGCTTTAGACATTACCAGTCGAGAAAAGTGGCCAACGTTCTGTCTTTACACCGACACATGGATGGTGGCAAATGCCTTGTGGGGGTGGCTGCAGCAATGGAAGAAGAACAACTGGCAGTGCAGAGGCAAACCTATCTGGGCTGCCCCATTGTGGCAAGATGTTGCTGCCCAGTTGGAGCAGTCGACTGTAAAAGTGAGTTACGTGGATGCCCACGTCCCTAAGAGTCAGGCCACTGAAGAACATCAAAACAACCACCAGGTGGATCAGGCTGCCAAGACTGAAGTGGCTCAGGTGGATCTGGACTGGCAACATAAGGGTGAACTATTCATAGCTTGGTGGGCCCGTGACACCTCGGGCCACCAAGGAAGAGACGTGACATACAGATGGGCTTGTGACCGAGGGGTGGACTTGACCATGGACACCATCACACAGGTTATCCATAAATGTGAAACTTGCGCTGCAATCAAGCAAGCCAAGCGGGTAAAGCCTCAGTGGTATGGAGGACGATGGCTAAAATATAAATATGGGAAGGCTTGGCAGGTTGTCTACATCACACTGCCACAAACCCACCAAGGCAAGCGCTATGTGCTCACAACGGTGGAGGCCACCACCGGATGGCTGGAAACCTACCCTGTGCCCCATGCCACCACCCGGAATACCATCCTGGGCCTGGAAAAACAAGTCCTGTGGAAACATGGCACTCCCGAAAGAACTGAGTTGGACAACGGGACTCACTTTCATAACAGCCTCATAGACACCTGGGCCAATGAACACGGTATTGAGTGGGTGTATCATATTCCCTACCATGCACCAGCCACTGGAAAAATTGAACGATACAATGGGCTGCTAAAAACCACTTTGAGAGCAATGGGGAGTGAGACTTTCAAAAACTGGGATACTCCTTTAACAAAGGCCGTCTGGTTCGTTAACACCAGAGGATCCCCCAACTGGGCTGGCCCTGCCCCGCTGAAAACTTCCACGCCCTATAGAAGGGGATAAAGTCCTCACAGTGCACGTGGGGAACATGTTAGGGAAGACAGTCTGGGTTAGTCCTGTCTCGGGCAAAGGTAAGTACATCTGCCGGATTGCTTTTGCTCAAGGACCTTGGTGTACCTGGTGGGTGATGCTGAAGTATGGGGGAGTCCGATGTGCACCTCATGGGGATTTGATTTTGGGCAAGAACAGTCAATACAGAAATTGTATAATGATAATTGCTGAATAAGTTTCTCACTGCCTGTTATCACTACTATAGTTGTTATATGTTACACCCGTCGTACCACAGTAAGTATCGCCCAGACTAATGAAGGATGGACTTTAATGAAACCTAGCAGAGCACAGTGGTGATGGGACTGGACCTGACTTCAACAACTGGCACCCCACAACTTCATCAAGATCGACATCTTTAACCCGCAGACTGTGGGCACGGGCTGCACCAGATACATCAGCCACAAGCTCCAAATGCAGCATGCGACCAGTCGCCTATCACCACACATCACCTCTCCTACCCTGAAAAGACAGTTACGAGAGGTGGACACCAAAACTATGGATTAGCTGAACTCATCGGACATTTTAGAGGGATGGTCCATAAACTAAGGGAATGATCTCTGTTTGTATGTCTTAAAGACAGGAAAAATGGTGGTGATTAACTGGAAAGTGGGGAACCTGGGCATGACGTAAATGGTATAGAATAAGGGCTGGATAATGTCCTGGGTTTGGCCAGGACAGGGTTAATTTTTCACCAGAAACCAGGAGGGGACACAGTTGGATAGGCTGACTGAAAGTGGCCAAACAGAACAGGGTATTTGATACCATGTGCTGTCATACTGGGTTCCGGGTGGGAAGCTGGATGGGGGGAAGTGAATCGTGGCTCAGGAGCGCGTGGTGCATGGGGCGGTGGCTCTGTGTATTTCACTGTTTCTTTTGTATATTCTCCTTAACAGTGTTGTTAGTGTCACTGTTCGCTTTGCTTGCTGTTCTGTTAAACTGCCATTATTGCAACCCACAAGTTTTTTGCCTTTTCCTTTTCCATTCTCCTCCCCACCCCAGCAGGCAGAGGGGTGATAGAGCAACCGCGTGGCCCTTTGTTGCCAGCCATGGCCAAACCAAGGCAGCATCCAATACATAAATCTTCAAGCAGCTAATTATGACGTGTTTTAAGGACAAGGTGGACTATTTTTAGAGCCCATATTAATGTTTCTGAAGTTTAAATGCTTCACAGAACCAAAGTTAGATCTTTAGTCTCAATATTGAAATTAATGTCACTGAATACTAGTCAGTGCTCCCATGTTGTCATCCTTGTGTCCACCTGTACGCTCTCCACTGTGAGAACAGAGGTCATAGGACTGAAACGAAAGCTGACAGCGAAGACAGATGTTCTTAATAATGATTAGACAATTTTGAAGAAGTGGTTTCAAGAATAAATAAGAGGATTGAAGTTATATGTAACGGGATTTTCCAAATTGATTTGAGACCCAAAAAGTTGGAAAATACATTATCAGCCCAAGATGCCATGGGGGCTATATTGATATATGAAGCTAAATCCTCTCAATGCCAAGTAAACAGAAAGGTGAATATGATGAAGGTGAATGAAGTTATTTGCATTCCAGAAGGTCTGGGAATCCAATGCTATCGAACTTCTTGCAATGATTAGAGAAACAACTCCTGGCAAATATTTTGCATTGTACATTGCAGATTGTTCAGGCAGTGGCTGACCCACATAACAGCTCCACTGAGAAGTCACTGCAGGAAAATACACTTACTCTCATTGCTTCCCTCTACAAGAATTCAGGACTAAGTTAACTAGTTAATTGACAACTGAAAGATATCAGCAAGTGAAATACAGGACATGCTGAAAAAACAGAATGCACAAATATGAAACAGATGGGCTTGATTCATGAATTAGGCTGGCATAGTTCTGTAAAAATGAAGAAGTACCCAGATTTATAAGGTTTGTATTATCTACAAAACAACTACCTGCAAGATGTAGCCATGGTAATTATTTTGCTTCCCTGCACCATTATTCTGTGGGACTAACAGCTTCTCTGCGAGCCGCAGTTGAAAATTCACCTTCTCTGGAAGGTAAAGGAACTGATTTCCTATCTACTTAAGCTGGAATGCACAGATGCCATGGGCCTAGTAGTCCCAGTGCCAGCCTGAGAAGGGCAAAGAGTCTTGTCCTGGCCATACCGGACGGGGATAAGTTCTCTGGGGCTCTGCCAAGTATTCTGCTACTTAACTGAGGCAATAGGAAGAGCCAGAGCTTAAGTGTTTAATGGCAGTCTAAATAATGTATCATAATGGCAGCAGGTATTCATTATTACATAAGCTACCGAAAGAAACAGCTCCTTGGTTACCACATCTTTAGTGCTGCATTAGGAGTATTTAAGACTCTGCTCCCAGGACTCTACAATACTAGATTAAACTTCTTTCACATGGTAAACTTTCCTAAACTTAATTTATTTTAATAACATTAGTTAACTGGAGTTGGAAGGGTTTTATTTGCTATTGATTCTTTTTAATTGAACAAGTTAGTTATTAAGTAGTCTAGAGATACTGGTTTCTTTCAAGCAGCCATTTTATTGTACTTCACTCTCATGGCACAGTTTAAAGAAAGTTTCTTCTGTTAGTACTTGTGTTGCTGAAGGGCAGACTGTGATACTGGAGGAGCTCATGTGGAAATACTCATGAGCCTGCTTCTGAGTTGATAAAACTGTTGTACATTTGTTCTAGCACTAATGAAGCTCGTGTAGAGGAGATCATAATAGGGACTTAAAAAACAAAACAAACCTTTGTCTTTATTATACCTTAAAGTTTAAGACTTAAAATGAATAGCTTAGAATCAGGTGGTTTAATTGCAGTCTAGTGGCCTCACTGTGTGTGTGAGTTTTGCTGTATAACACTGTGGACCCTATTACCCTCTACCATTGGTAGTATTGGAACATACATTTATCAGGTTCTTCCTCCAGCAATTTATTGAGATATATTTGAGTGTAGTAATCTGGAAGAACATGGAAAGCGTTGTGTATCTCTGCAATTTATGGTTCTAATCATGTTTCCTAGGTTAAGGGTTCTTTGTACCCTTGCACTGTCTCCTTACAGTCTGCTGGGCATTGTACAAGCATTTGTAGGAGACATTCTAAACAGGTAAGACAGTCCAAGAGAGTGTGTACAAGGAAGATTTTTCTAGTGTCAAATGCAAGTAGACCTTTAGTGCAAATAAGAGCAGAAATAATTACTTTTCCTGTTAAGGCCTTCCTGATCTTTTCAGCTTTAGTTTGCTTTTTATACTCAGAACTTTTGTCAAAGAGAAATCAAATTTATCTGTGACTCATTTGGAATCTGATAAAGTATATTGGAATTCCTGGATAGTATGCTATTCTAAATCCAACAGTGTAAAGACAAAAATGAAATACTACATCTTGGTTTATCAAAGTTACTTGAAATTTGTAAGCAATCTTATAACACTAACAATAGATTTATTTATTATGTCATGATATATCAGACAGAAAAGAGACTCTATCTGATCTTCCGTGTGTAGTTTTGGATGATATGGACAATAATTAACGTGCCCTGTAAATAATAAGAGCAATAAAAGCTGTGAGACATTGACATGGCCTACGCACCAGTTTCCTCATGTTGTATCCTGTGCTACACACCGAAAGCAGGAAGGGTTCTCTCTTTACAGTAGTTTAAATTCTAACTTTTTCTGTTTTTGCAGTTAGCATTTACAAATCCATAGGTTTAGAGATATATTACTCCAAGTAATCATGAAAAACATTGCAAGAGGTGGGTGAATTGTTTCCTGATTGTGCATTTCGCCTTTTGGAAGAGTATCAGTGTTTGTTTGATATTACACTTGCAGAGAGAATTGTTGATAGGAAATTTTAGTGTGGAACTTTGTTCAGAAAAGTAGGCATTTTCATCTTCTGAAATACTTGATGAATTTTAACTTTAAAATGTTTTAAAAATATTTTTTTCTTTGGCACATCATTATATTATTTTTCCTATAAAACTTCGAAGCCACTCTGTTGAGTATGCAAAGTCTGCATCACATCTTAAAATATTGCTTTCTCAGGCAATATTTTCCAACAGCAGTGTCACTTTAGATTTAATTTTGTTCATCCATAGGCTTTAATGTTGCTTCACCATCATTATGCTTGCCAGCACCAGTACTGGTGCTACATAGCTATGCGAAACTGTATCACTTACCCAATGTCATAGCAAATTGCTGAAAATACTGATCATTCAGACCCAGGCTTTGCAATTCCTCTCATCTAGCCTCTCTACAATAAAGTTTCGCTTTGATCCAAATTTTCCTTCACTGCTGATAGTACTAGTATTGCAAATCACAGACTTCCAGACTGCTGAATCATGAAAACGGGTTTGTGGGAAGGTGATTTCCATAAACAAGAAATGGCTGTTACATTAATCTGTGGGTACATCCAGTATTTTTCTCCCTCTTTTTCTTTCTTCATCTTTCTTTTTCTATCTTCATCTGATCTTTTCCCTTCTTTTGCATCTCACAGTTCCTGGTCATGTTTAAAAATATGCATTATACATGTCAAATTTTTACTGGTAACTTTATTGATGATCTAGATACAGAAGAAATGTGAGGTAATTCCTACTCATAGTTTTCTACAGATCCATGCAATAATTCATACATATTTTTTTACCGGTTGTATGCATAAGCTTATAGAAATGCCATGAGTTTATTTCGGTTTTAAGTTATGTTAGGGAAGTACAGGTGTTGTAGCTGACCAATACCAGCTCAGCACCTCAGCACATTTACTTTTCCATGTCTGAAGGGATGACCCCAAGAACGTCTTAACTTTTGCATTCCTTTCCATGCTACATATTCTTTTCTGTGAATAGTTTAGCTGATATTCTACAGAATTAAATGGAAGAGATGCAGACAATATTGTGAGTTATGAGTCTGGAGTTACAGTGGAAACTGAGAACTCCGAGTTTCAGTACTATGCACAGCTTTTACCTGAAGTATGACACAATTTAAGAATAGTGTCCTATCTGCATATATCTTCATACTTTTGCAATGAAAGATGAAATAGAGGCTAGAGCATAATGAACAGTCCTGCCTCTGATTATAGTTGCAAGAGGTAATAGAAAACACCAAAGTCAAGATAAATCTTAATTTAAATAGGTTATTGAAACCTAATTAGGCCTTAGGAAAAAACTGAGAATAGATTAGGTTTTCACGAAAAAATTGCATTATACAGAATAAGCATTCCTGTTTTTCAGACGCTATGAAATGCTGCTGACAAACATCCCTTTGATTCTCTAAAATAATTATTTTCTCTGAAGATTTTATTCTTCACTTAGTTTTATTAAAAAAAAAAACCCAAAACATTTTAAAAAGCCACATACAGAACATTTTAAGTTGCATAGGCTTGGTCTATTGATTGCAATGGTATAAAGCTTTTGGGTTTTGTTTGTGGAGGAATTAAAGAGATATTCATTAAACCCTAAAATGAAAAGGTAAAAGTAATCAGATAGGTGAGCCAAGAAGGAGGAAGAGATTTTATGGTTCGTGAAGTCATGGTCTGATGTATAAAAAATTCAGCATGTATTACATTAGTCTACGAATTAAAAATAACATGCTTATCTGACACACATTCCACCAGGGACAAAACCAAAGACTTTCCTGTCTTTAAACCATTAGTATAATAGAGATGAAGGTCATTATTAAAAGACCACAAAGAGAACTACGATGTTTTTAATCACAAGGTACATCATTATCTGCCTTAAGAACCTGTGCCGTCAGTCATCTTTTTTCCCAAATGTATCACCTTATTCTTTCATCTTCATAGTTTTACTTGAACATTTCACTTCTTCTTAGTCAAGAGTATAAAACATATGCTCAAGATGTATCTTGCAGGAATTAGTGAATGAAGAGGTTTTAAGGTGAGAACAACGAAGACGTTTTTCCCTTTTTTGGTGTCCTTGGCTAAAATAAAGCAGGTGCCTAGACAGAGCTAAGCATGTTCAGCAGAATCGCACTGAATAGTTTTGTTCCTTACCTAATGCTTGTTGCTCTAGTAAAATAACAAGAGTTCACAGCAGTTCTGTGAATTCAAATCTGGGTGCCTAAACAGAGGTTTAAGGAGAGGGAGAGGGACACGAGCAGAAACAGCTTCAAGACTGTCAGATCCAAACACTCTGAACTAGGATCTACAGTTTAAATGTCCAAGATTTCCACCTGATGTTATTAAAAACAGATGCAATTCTTTTTTGTGCAGTGTGAGACTGTTAACGCATAAAAGGTCGGGAATAATGAAGAAAAATTGTGGCATTCAACCCTACAGGAAAAAATACTTTCTCAATAATAGGGATCCAAAGACCCATTTAGTCACTTGATCAAAAGAAAAAAGACGATTAAGAGCATCTTGTACAATATCTTAGTTTGAATTATTTCTTTTTCCTTTTAAATTTTTAAAACAAAAATGCTACCAGATAAAAGTAGCATTATGGAAATATCTTAAAGGACATACACGTGGAGAGATAGTTCTTGTTCTGCAAATGAATATAGTTAATAGATAAATATGACTGTACTATAATAAAATTATATTTTTTCTCATTAATACATTCTGTCATGCTCCCTGCACTACAGTCCTTCCCCAGAACAAATTCCCATTATGAGCCATGAGATGTTTGGCTCTTGGGTGCATACCTAGTCCTTTGTATGCAAAGCAACTCCATTCCAGTAATGTGAAAATGAAAGTTTATTTCAGCAGTATATTTTTTGGCACCTTGCGATCCAAAGGTAGGAAACACCTTCTCAAAGATAAATTTCTCTCATTTTGTAAGCAAGCTAATTCATGTATATGCATGCAATTTTTTCTTAATTTCTCTCATCATACACAGATTTTGAGTATGTGTATCGTACAGACACAGACATTGAACAATGGGCAATTATGTGTTACGCACTGTGAGAAGAAAAATACATATCTTTTCCCTGTCACCTTTTAACCTGGCTGCTTTAAGATATGAGTAGTGGGAAAGTATTTTAATACTGGTATTGAAATGAAAAATGTAATTTTTCATTTGAATGTTTTCCTTCTTCCTTAGAATAAAGTGTCAGCTCTGAGCAGTGTGAATAAGGAAGGTACAGCTATGGGGAGCTTGTGCTGATGAAGCTGCATCACACAAATTAATGATGTGAAGATATCAAGGCTTCAGAGCTGCTTGCAGGCACCTGGTCTTTGCAGGAATGGTCCTTTCTGCTTTCCAGGTGGTGACAAGTTGCTGAGTCATCTTCTCGGTTTCTTGCAGGAGATGTTAAACTCTGTTTTAGGGAAGAATACCCAAGAAGATTTTCACAAAGGATTTCTTGCTGTGTTCTTTCCTCCATATTTTCTATTCCTCTTCTCTCATAACTTCTATTTTGGGATGGGACAATTCAACCTCTTTTTGTTCACTGTGGTTATAAGTATGCTACACACCATGGAGATGTTAGTCCACGAAAAGTAGAAGTCTGACAGCTGAAGTTGCTTGAAAAAAAGAAGTTTGTGTACCCACAGAGACCTAAAGGTGGATGTAAAATAACATGATATTTTGCATGTTAAAACTGTCAAGTTTGCAGTTTTCCTAGGCTTGCCTTTTCCTTTGCACAAGCTTTATTATCATTATTTTTGAAATACCCAGCCTCAGCCATACTTTTCATGGTTTGCTTGCAAAAAAAAGAAACGGTGTCCAAAAAGAAGTGCTGGTGATGTATAAACAGTATATTTACTAGTAGAACTAATTTCTAAAAAAGCGGATGTGCAAATCACCTTTCCTCCCATATCTTAGTTGGGTATAGGTGCAGTACTGGCTCTGTGTTAAACTTAGTTGTTTCAAATGATAGGTGTCGTAAGATCTGGCAGACACTGTAGCTTGGAGATTTTCTTAATTCTGATATATTTTTATTTCTAAATTAATGTTTGGAACATTTTATTTTTATGTCTTGTGTACTTCTACGTGATTTTGCATCCCTGTGGATTTTCTCACAATTGCTCTGAAGTGAGCAGCTTTGCAGCATTTTCTAATGTTGAATTCATCCCAGCCTTCACAAACTTTAAAAAGCGTAGTCTAATGCTCAGGATGCAGAAAGGGTGCTTCATTCGGGCTTCACATAAATTGTGGCAAAGTGATCTTTTAACATACTATACTACACAAAGCTTTGGTGCTCGTGAAAGGTAATATATATCAATATATTACAAATTGCAGAATGTACTCCTGTGAAGAAATTTGCAATGAAATGTAGGAAGAAGACATAGTAAGCTGGAGCAATCTAAGCAAAGAAAAAATAAAGGGAGAGACTGAAGATCAAAATGAATGTAGGAATGGAAGATCCGTAATTCCAATTTGATAAGGAGATGTTAGAATACTTAATTTTGTAATGCATTTAGCAGTGTTTTACTGTTTAGACAAAATCAGCTTTACAGGCATTAGCGATGCCATATGTAAATTGAAGCAATACTGGCAAGTGATCTACCAAAGGGGAAAACACCACTGGGTGGAAATATTTACCTTGCTCCGTCGCAGTAAAGGTGCACTCTACAGCACCACAATTTTCAGGCTCCTCTTTTTTTTTAAAAAAAAAGGGGGGGGGGGGGAATATCTTTGCATTCTTCTTCTTTTTTTTTTTTTTTTAACCTTTCCCCTTTTTTTCCCCCCCAAAGTCTGAATCTTCGAACTAGGTCAAACTGAGTTGTCGTGAAGCCCGAAGGCAAACCGGCCGTGTCCAGCACCGGGCGCACCGCCTGGCACCCCCTTTTCAGGGGAGTGCTCCGGCTTATGCCAGGCTCACCTCGGTGCCCCAACGACACCTGCGCGCGAACGAGGCGCCCTCCGTCACTTCCAGCACGGGAAGCTCCTACCTGTCCCTTTTACGGGGTGCAGGCCGAGCGCTTCCCCCCC
>Ga0065711_1050022_pt1 | contig 11023 bp, 5 predicted proteins | sample Hoacrofraction12_FD_59098 | JGI IMG/M metagenome (GOLD analysis project Ga0065711, IMG submission 59098) | Hoatzin crop microbial communities from Cojedes, Venezuela - Epithelial fraction 12 v2 (version 2) | ecosystem: Host-associated > Birds > Digestive system > Esophagus > Crop | place... | reverse complement strand
GGGGGGGATGGAATCGATTACCACCACCATGGATTCAACGATGTCCAGTGATGTCCGATCAGTCTCTGTGCAGGCGTGGAGGCCCTGGTGAGGACAAGGTCTGGCGGCAAGGAGGAGAGCAAGAGAGCTCCGAGGAGCATGTGCTGCCCTTTTATAGGGGCATTTGCCCATGCGCAGAGCATGTCCGCGTACATGCAGTTCATGCCATACGTGCTGCCTGCTTAGACAAGTCCTCTCTTGCCGGTCCACGTGCTACTCCATGCGCAAGCGCTTTCATGCAGGTCGTTGTGGTGGTTTTTTGGAGGCCAGGAAGAGACAACAATGGCAATGTCAAGACAAAACCACTTTGTAGTGGTCTTCTACAAGTGCAAACAAAGTGTCTGAAAGATGGGGAGGATTTCTAGTCCCACCTTCACACCTTCGACAGACAAAACAGGGATGAAGGTTTGGTCATATGTATTTTCTAGGCAAGCACAGATCATTTAAGATGTGGTTATAAAGTCATCTCAAGTGATCACATGGCTGTGTTTGTACCAGAGACTGGTCTTGAACTTCCCTGTTCCTTCTTGGCCATGTGTTGCCACCAAGTCCCTTTCCCTACAACTAGTGGTTACTGCCTGTGGAGTGAGTTGCACTGATTTACCAGAAAACTAAGCCTGCAGAAGGTTTGATATATCTTGGATCAGTTCAAGGTGATCACAGAGCTGAAGTATAAAATCTGCTCCCATCACTCCATGCACAGAAAGGAGAAAATAAGACTGAAGAAAATGAGCAGATTTACATATTTATTGATGATAAACTTGGCTACAATTTTCCCTTCCATGCTATTCCCACCATAAAATAACACATAGAACAAAAAATTGAGTACTCAGACTAAAATAGGGCTACATCAGCGCTGCAGACCGTGATGTTGCAGAGGGATGCTCTAGTTGGCTTCTCAGGCATTAACCTAACCATCGGAGGAGTTGAGCGTTGCAGTGTGGAGCCCAGCATGGGCTCATTTAGTCTCTGCAGCTCTTCTGAGTGCGGCTGGTACTCACTCCAGCTGTCTAAAAGTTGGGTCAAGTCTCTGTGCTACAGTTTAGCGCAGTGCTCAAATGAAAGCACAAGCTGGATGGGAAGCACAGGCTTGCAGAGCCTCAGCAGAGCTAATTGCATCAGCAGGAGGCTGTGAGAAGTTTGTGGAGGACACTGATTTCTCACAGGAGCCCTGCTAGTTAGTCTGGAAGCTATCTGTGCAACCTCACTTAACAAGATGTGAACAGGCTGGTGAAGAAAGAGCAGCAGTGACCACCTCCAGCTCCTTTGCTGCACTCGCAACAGGAGATGTCAATGCGGTCCTCAACATGGTTAGCTGTTGGTGTCCAGGGTGTTAATTTTTTTGTTCAAGTCCAAAATGACTCTCGCTGCTCTTGCTTATGTTGCTTTTTTTCCCATTTATCAGCATGACCTTTCATGCAGCAAATACAAGAAAGGGTTCGCTGCTGTTTTTAGCAAGGCCTGTTGTGACAGGACAAGGAGTAATGGCTTTATACTAAGAGAGGGTAGATTTAGACTAGATATAAGGAAGAAATTTTTTATGATGAGGGTGGTGAAACACTGGAACGGTTTCCCCAGAGAGGTAGTGGAGGTCTCATCCCTAGAAACATTCAAAGCCAGGTTGGACGGGTCTCTAAACAACCTGACCTAGTTGAAGATGTCCCTGCTCACCACAGAGGGGTTGGGCTAGATGACCTCTAAAGATCCCTTCCAACCCAAAGCATTCTATGATTTGCTGTAATTAGCCAAGCGAAACTTATTCTGAGTGAGACTGGGTCCTGAGCTGGGTGCTGGTAACAGAGTGCTCCTGCACTCCCAGACACAAGGAGGGAATGACCAAGGTCCTGAGTCCACCCAAGGAGTCCTGCCCAGAGCAGCAGGAAATGGGCAGAGACTGGGCTAGAAACCAGGCTACAGCATCAGGCATGGTCCATTTAGGAGATGGGACACGAGCTACCTACATTGTAGATCCAAGGTCCATCCAAGAAATAGGGCTAGAAACAAGAGACAGCTCTGTACATACAACTGATGGTCCCAGACTGAGCTGAAATGGAGCTCCTGGACAATGGGCAGAAAATGTTGGGTGAAGGTCCCAGTGAGGCTGCTCAGGGCAATTAAAGCCTGTTGGCATGCTCAGGGCAATGACAAACTATATTAATATAAACTGAAGTCCTTGACATCAATGACAGCATTTGGGTGCTATAGAAGAAAGTCAAAGGATTTATGGAGTAACAGAGGGATGCAGTGAATTTGGCCTGCAGAGTAAGGAAGAGATGGGTAGCTGCGGAGGAGTTGGTAACATGGGGAAGAAGGTGAGATGGGCACAGTGACCAGGGTGGGGGCACTTGGATCCACTGACACAAGCAGAGCAATGGCCGTGTGAAGAGGTAGATCAGAGTATGGTGGAAACCACATGCCTTAGGTGAGATTGCAGTGACCTGTAGTATAGGGGAGTCAGAATTTGGTACCCAGGAAGCCTGGTGGCGAAGGCTGGTAGTGCCAGTCAAGGACAAGCAGTGGTGAATGATTAGCTGCCACGGCTTGTCATCTAGGTGCTGCTGCTGGCATCCATAAAGGCAAAGCCATAATCTCATCACAACTCCCCTTCCCTTCTTCACAGTGCTTAGGAATTTAACAAGACCATTGTTTAGAATACAGTTGTTCTTAAGAAAAATAAGTCATGAATTCATGATAAACACTTAAAAAATGTTCTCAACTGAAAAGGCCTCTTGCTGTTTGCAGATAGGCCAGATATCCTTGTGATGAGATGTGGTTTTGATAGCCAAGTACATTGCTTATCACTTCAGCGTGACAGAGGATGTTTGTCCCATTGCTCTCAACACACAAAAAAGCCAAGCAAAAAAAAAGAGCATAACAGTCGTATAAATACTTGAAGGGAGGGGAAAAAAATCCAGCTACGTAAGCACCTCAGCCTGTAAGAAGACTGCTTTGGATGCAGTCGTTTCCACTAGTCTGACTGAAGAGACTCCTGTGTTATTGTAGGGTTTGGGATATAAATACAGTAGCTACAGATAATAAGGTTGGTATGGCACAGTTCAGGGATGATCTGACCCCTGCCTCTACAGCAATCACATGCATGTGGCTTGACGACCACGCCAACACAATAAAGATGTTAGGCCAAATGAATGTGGCCTTGTTAGTTCTTGAAGAGAAGCCAGCTGCCCATTCTGGTAGTACTGAAGCTAATTGCTGCCTGTGTGCATTGGTTTACTCACCTATAAAATACATTTAGAGATATTATTGTATACTTTAGCTGCTTCAGAGATTTAAATGTGGTCATGTGAACCTCTTGCACTTGGTTTAGAACAACATTGTGTAAGTGCAGTGTTGATATTATTCATGTGTAGTAGATGTACCCTGTTCCTTCAACTCTCTGATCACAGTTTTATTTGATTTTAATATAGCTGAGTAAATAATGGCAAATTAGTAACTTAGTGCTTGTGAGTTAAATTAGTCGTGGCAGAGGTCATAGATTATTTCCTAAGTAGTTTGCAATTATCAATTATGGATTAAATATGGTGAGAATATACCAAAAGTTATCTGTTCTTTATTAATGTTGTGACCCGTGTGGTTCATAACCCTTTCATGTTGTTGCAGCCATGATTACCTTGCAGCCAGAAATTAGCAGAAGAGCCTGATTATGCCTTGCAGCAAGGGGAAAATCCTCATGCTGACTGTCAAAAGAACAGGTACCATCAGATTTATGCCAACTTCATGGTAGAAAGGCCATTTTTCTCTGCTTTCAGATCACGAGGGCACATACCTTTCTCTTCTCAGAATAGTTTTCAGAGGACACAACACCCTCTAGGTTTCCTGAGTTGCTGGCAGCTTATGAACATGTATGTAAATGTGCAGGTGGCTAGCAGGGGCTGATTTTACACCAGTTTTTAAAAATGCAGCAGAATATCTCTGTATTTTCAATACTTGTTGCCCCCTGCATCTCCCCATTTGCTTCCAAGGGGCAGGATTGGGTTCAATATTATCATATTATATATGATAGTGCCTGTCATAGTGCTTCTGCTTTAATTAATGCTATTTTTGGCACCATTTATCTTCATTACATCTAACAATATCAGCATAGGTAGTCGATAATGTAACACTTGTTAATTCAGAAGCATCACTATGTCAGATCTTTATTTCCAATTAAAATAACAGCAGCCATCTCTTGTGTAGTTTCTTCTGTCTGTAGACCCAGACAATCACACAGTAAATTAAATTATTTTTGTCATTGGAATGTAGGAATTGGGTAGTGAAATTTAGCCATATAGTGAAATACAAGAAATTTTCATATATCTAGAAATATATTCCTATACAGGAAAATAATGGAATGTAGGAATATAGGAATCAGATAGTGAAATGGCTTGTTCAAGGCTGAGCTGTAGGCAGTGGCGACGCAGACAAGGGAGCAGTCACAGTCCAATGTGGTATTTGTAACAGCGGTTGTTTCTCTAACTACATACAATGACTGCAAAAATTATGTATATATATGTCTTTAAAATTAGGACATTGGCATTAATACCAAAATAAATTGTATTTTATATAAATTGGACTTGATTTTCTATCATTCATGAAACTTGAAAGAAGGAGAAGCCCTCCAGGTGATTTAATTTTAGTGATATAACATCCGTCATTAATGTGAAGCAGAAAATAATTGTCAGACTTCACACAGCATCCTGAAATGATCCCAGCACATTGTGACTTGTTGGGAGAGTTTTGAGTTAAAACTTCACATAATCTTCGTAGCTGTTCGGAGTTTCATTTGCTTTCAGAAGTGTTAGTACACAAAGGACAAATCAGAATTCTTCTGACCAACAGAGTCTTGAAAGACCTGTTCACCATTTCTGAGTCCTTAACTTTGTAAATATTAAAATGAGTAATTAGGAAGGGCTTTTTTTTGTAAATCCTGTTATGCAGTCCTTGCCAGGACTTAAACCTTTCAGTTGGTGCCACTGGGAGTATAAATATGTTTTAGAAACATATTTAAGTAAGTGGTAATGATATGCTCACAAAACATTAAAAAAATTATGAGATGAGGTTGGTACATTTTTCTAGCCAGTTTGGAGAGTTGTACATTTTGCTTATATTGAATAAAAAACCTGTAAAATAGTATTTCTAACCCATTTTGTCTGAACAAACTGAGCTGTTGTTCTGTAAGAGATGTTTCCTTTTCACAGTAGCCATATAGCCTAAATTACACAGGTGTGCAACTGGTTGTGTGTGTGTTTTGATACATGCCTTCAAATTGGGGTACCCTGAAGCAAAATCTCTTTCCTATCATATTTAATTCCTGTTACAGAAGGTGTGATTTTAATACCTTCTCCTATGCAACTATGGGATTTTCGTAGATTTTATTCAATGCCATAACTCTTTTCAAGTGAAGCTTTTTAAGTTGCACATTGTATTAAGTTCACGTTAAAATTTTTAGAAGTTTAGTAGACTACATTGTATTTGTTAATTCCAGTAATGTATTTTTATAGTCAAAACCAATGGCAAATCAATGTTATATTCTTAGAAAGCTGAGGTGTTGGGAAACCAAACCTCAGTCTGCACGGGGTGTTTTTTCCCTGTAAAAATCAGACAATAGATCCAGGTAACTGGTACAGACCATGGCTTATACCATCAGTCATGTTGAACCACATCGCTGTTCTGTAGGTCTGCACTGACTTGACTTCAAAAATGGCTACCGAGAAAAATAGGAAAGAGGGTGCAGAGTGGCACATACTGTACCAGTTTAGGGTAGCATAAAATTAGCCCACATTTTTGCTTCCTTGTGTGTTAAGGGATCACATCATTTACAAGGATAGTCCTAGTGTTTCGGGTAAAACTTCCCACAGGTGACACCTGCCTTGATCAGAGTGTGTTTCCTGGGAAGAGCGATGGCCGTGCTACCTAACTGAGCTTGTAGGCTGCAAAAGGGCTATTGTCTGCAGAAGTATCTCAAAAAGTATATTTAGGATTGTTGAGAGGTTTTTATTTCTTTGTCTAAAAATGATGATGACAACCCATTTTTCTTTGACCGAGTACCAAAGGGCCTTGACCACCCACCAAGAGTAGATAGGTCATTGTCTGGTCCTTGGAGGTTGCTCTGCAGAAGCTGCAGCTGCCTGGGAGAGGTCTGTGGCAGAAAGCTCAAGTCCCGTGGGACTTATGGAAATTAGTGTTTAGATCATTTAAACTTCAGAATGGTGTTAATGAGGGCTTTCAAAGAAAAGATGAAAAGAAAAAATTAGATCTTCCCTGGTGGGTTTTAAAAGTTTGCTGCAGGAAGGCTGTCCGGAGGTTCCTAATTTGCTGATATTTTAGTTCTTTAATGCATTTTACCACTTTCCGGCACTGTACACTTGACCTTGTTATGGTATTTTTAATTAGGTTGATTTAAAGTATTTAGGACAAGGTATGTCAGAAAGAAGTGAAAGGAAAAAAATTATGGGCAAAATCAGGTAACAGCTTGAATTTAGTGGTAATAGCTCAAAACCCAGCATATCTACCTCCCTGTATTATTTTGTTGGGTATTTTCTGATTACACCATGACTTTATATGGGAGATAAAAATTATATTTATTGGGTATTTTGAGGAGCGGTACCCAAATTTGGTGATGTTCCGGAAAACCAACCCTAGCTCTATCCTTTAAAGAGAGGGTTTTGCCTACCTAGAGACCTACAACCATCTGTACTATATTTTAGCTTGAAATCAATTTTGATTGACAAAATGCCAGTCAGGAGACAAGCAGAAGAGGCTCAGCTATAAACATGGTACTTCATGCAGCAGCATACTTGCACCTCCTAATAAATGCTATTTTGTGCTGGGAGCCTGTGTCTGGGGGGCACCAATCCCAAAAGCTGGGCAGACGTCATGCCAAGGTTGCACCAGTTGTGTCGTTCTTCTGGGGAGACAGCAGAGCAGTGTTTGTTGGTGATGTAACAGCAAGTTTCAAGCAAATATAATGATATATTGTTGAATTAAATCATCCAAATACAGTTTCCATTTATTCGAAGAATTATATCAGCATTATTAAGAGGTTAGGTGTGGCAGGACCTGTGAGAGCCGGTGTTGGAACAGGACTCCAATGAATTAGGGGTTGTAGGAAGGTAAAAAGTACAAAGATGGGAATAATTTCAAAGATTTTAAAATCGAAGTTGGATTTTTACAGCCTAAGGTAAATTCAGAGAACAGAGGCTGATGTATGACCTTGTCTCTGGTCAAAGCTGCCTATATTTTTCATATTTGCGTTTTCCAACACAGCCTTATAAATAATTGGTTCAGTACACTTTTAATAAAAAAAGTTCCTGGAAATGGTTAAAAAAACATGTCATTCTTAAATTAAGTTGTTGGCAGCTTATCATAAGCAGAATTTTTGAAACGTTACAGGTTGTATGTGGTGAACTGGGCCCAAATTATAATGAGGAAAAAATATATATGCATTTCATCTCTTAAATAATATACTCATGTTTATGGTGATGTGATAAGACACTTTGCAACAGCGTTAGGAATGTGGATAGCATTGCCATCTCATTCCACCATGGGGTTAAGGAGCTATGAAGCGCAGTGGTACAAGGTCTTCTGCCCCGTTTTTCAGATGCGTGCTTGTGGCAGGATTCATGGGCACTCGTGTGCAGCCTTGTACCTCTTTGTTGCTCCAAAATGCCTTCTGCTTGTGTTTCCCAATGCTGCACCCTAGAAACGCCCCCCAGCAGCTGTGACCTTTCTCCGAGTTCTAAAGTTTGAAGCTGGAGGGGCTGTAAAATACCAGAGTTCGCCCAGAGGACAAAACATAGTAACGGGCTGGAAAGAATCAGGCATTTTCGTGGGAGGAAATGGTGGAGGCAAACGTTAGCGATGGAGTATATGGAGAGTGAAGGCGATTCCTCTGACGAAGAGTGCTGTTTCTCGGGAAGCAGTGATGAGTACTCCTGCGATGAAGTCCGGACAGTATCTGAGTCAGTGTTCGCAAGCAAGGCTTTCACATAATTACTTGTGGCATTTAGTGCTGTGCAGTTCTAATAATTGTTGCTTTTAATGCCTTGCACTTCTAATAATTACTTGCTACATTTATTGCCATGCATTTATAATAATTAGTAGCTACATTTAATGCCATGTGCTGGTGACCGCCTGTTGAAATATTGCCTTTTAAAACATGGACTGAAAATTTGTTTTGCTTGAAGGTGACTGAGGTTAATTCATAGATCAGTGGCATGGACCTGGTATGTTTGTCATTTTTACGTGTATGTGAGGTACTGTCAGTGTTTGGAAGTCTGAGCATGTGTTGTATTTCATAGCTGATGCACACAAAGGTTTAATGTTCATATAGAACTGAAAATATGTTGATTTTTTTCCTCTGTTTCTAGAAACTTGATGAGATTTTTAATCCTGCTTGCAGCCTGGTTGGTAAAGACCCCCTAACAGGAGAGCATGCGAGGTTTATAAACCCATTTACAATCAATTTAAACTGTGGAAACAGAAAGCTGCTTTCCCCTGTTGGTCCCTTCATTCGGTATTTGCAGGACGAGGGGCCTGCAGCGATGGCAGAGGGGAGTTTGTAGGCAAGGATGCACAGGTTGGCTTTGGAGATAACCAAAGACAGTGATTTCTTTATTTAACACTTCATATATGAACCACATCATCATTCATTTACAAAACCCTGTTTTTTCCCTGACTTTTGCAGAACATAAGGAAACCTCAGAATCGCATGACTTTCTGCATTACAAAAACCCCACCGTCCCTCTGGTTCAGGTGTTTGTGCTATGTGAGGTGCCCTTTGGGAAGGTGCCTTCATTCTATGTTAATTTTGAGCTGATTAAAAGGATGTATTAAGTAAAAGATAGTGGAAACCATAACAGCTACTTACGCATTTTAATCACTAATGTTAAGGTTTATTGAAAATGTTTTAACTGAAGCCACCAATGGCTGTATTTTACTTTTCTGTAATCATATAACTATAATATAGTAACTCTAATCATGTCTATAATCTATAACTATAAAGGTATAAACTATCTTTTTGTTGCAGAAAAGCATCTGAGATAATGGGACAAATATGTTAAGTTTTAACAGAAATTAATGAACAACGAAAAAGTTTGCGTACTCATTTTAATGTATTAATATACCAGCAAAAGTTGGCTACAGCAACTTAATGGCATATTAAATATTATCATTCCTTATCCTGTCTATATTTACCAAAGTTTGTCAAGTTAATAGGGATAATTGAATTGTCTACCGCTATTCAGCTACTTCTTCTACACGCTTTAAATTACCATAATCTTGTTTATCGTTATGGATAAATTAGCAGTAATACACGCTTAATTTCATCAAAAATAGACTCAAAGACAGTATTTGAATATAAGCTTGAATATTAATGTTTCTTTCATTTGTATTTCTGCTTGCTCTGTTTTGAATATATTAAAGATAGCTCAAAAGTAATTAAAGTTGATTGATGATTACCTTAAAGGGAGAGTGCACATTCCTGTATGAGTGCACATACACCATACTTTTTTTACTGTATTAGTGCTTAAATACCTCCAGTCTTTAAACAGGGGAAAGTCTGTTTCTAATAGCTTTTTTAAATCTCATTTTCTGCTTCAGTGGAAACTTGCAGTGTTTTTCCAGTCTAAATGAATTATGTGTGTTTGAAAGAGGTGGGTCTCTTTTGCCTGTAATTCACTTACCTTTTATATATGGAAAGGTTTGGAGTGGATTTGAATAAAACAGTGACTCTGAATCCCATGCATTTGTTTGGCCAACACAGAAAATGCAACGACAGCACCATAACCCTGATGAAACACCGAATCTGCTTGATTAGAATGAATTATCTTCATATTTTACAGCTTTTTTTCAAAAGCTCCATCCTAATCAGGCCCCTTTTATAGGCACAATCCCAGGCTCCTTCATGCTCAGATAGCAAATGCATAGTGTAACAGCTCTGAGTAGGAGCTGATGTCCTACTTAACTGGATGCTTCATATTCAAACACTGAGATATTATGTAGGTTTTTGGGGAGAAGGACCTGAGCAGAAGTCTAGATGTTCATAAATAAATCTATGCAAATAGCTAATATTCTGATAAAACTCTGTGCATGAATGTGCATAGTAAGAAACAAGACTGTGCCTGAAACAGATGAAAATCATTTGCTGATGCTTGGGTGGATGTCTTATTTACAAGGGCAACCTCTTTTTCTGCTCATGTGGAGTTTTTAGCTTTTGTGTGCTTGAAGTCTGTACAGATGATGAATATCAAATCAATGTAGGGAAAAAGCTGTGAAACCAAGAAATTTATTGTTGAAGTGCTTTAAGAATGCAGTATACTTAGAAATATAAAATGGTCATGAAAATAATATGGCTTACTGAAGAAACGTATTTTTGCTTTCAGGGAGGATGTCAGAACAGCCAACGTCATTGCAGCTGAAGCAGTAACTTGTCTGGTCATAGACAGAGAGTAAGTACCTCATTTTCCTCCCTTGGGGTGGGGTGTGTCTCCAGTTCACGCCTTTTACAGTTTTTAACTAGACCCTTTGATCATTTTCTCCAGAGAGGTCTTTTAATTTTGAGTAATATAGTAGTCACAGTATATATGTGTCCTTGATGAAGTAGAGGGAAGGTGCCCCTAAAGCAATAAGACAAAACTCAGTAGTGACAAATGCACACAATTAAGAAGTGTAGAAAGACAAAATGGAAATTAAGAAGTGCAGAAAGAAGAAATGGAAATAAATGGGGAGATAGCATTGCTGTGGAAACGGATCCGGGCATTATGGTGCAACACAGATTGAGTCTGTGTTGGCAAAATGTCATGAAAGGCATCAAACTTCTGGCAAATGTTACAGCAAGATGTTGTTATTCTATCCCTCGTGGGGATGGAGAGCCCTTGTCCAAAGGATGTAGCCCAGCCAGAAGCTCTGCAGCTCAAAGGAGATGGAGGAGACGAGAAGAGTGAAATACTGTCTTCTATAGAGAGCTTGAAGGAATTGCGGGCGGGGG
>Ga0065711_1012749_pt1 | contig 11023 bp, 9 predicted proteins | sample Hoacrofraction12_FD_59098 | JGI IMG/M metagenome (GOLD analysis project Ga0065711, IMG submission 59098) | Hoatzin crop microbial communities from Cojedes, Venezuela - Epithelial fraction 12 v2 (version 2) | ecosystem: Host-associated > Birds > Digestive system > Esophagus > Crop | place... | reverse complement strand
GGGGGGGGGGGTACAGCCAGACCTGGATCTGCAACTCCTCTGCTGTCCTTCCAAGTATCACAAACCAACCGGTCGGCTCTCCTGCATCTATCCACTTTGCTGCTTCCCTCCTGCTTGTTCAGATGCAATTAGGAGATGCAGAATAAGGGGGAGCCAGGGGTCAAGAAGGCAGTAAAGTGATTACAAGATGCTGCAAATGGCTGTGCCATAAATACTCCAGTGATGAAAAATTACATGCCAGTCATCTCAGGGTTATTGCAGGCCTCCATCTTTCTCTTGTTGTGAAAAATGGTAATGAAAGTGTATTTACCCCAGAGAGTGCAAGCTTGCCGCTGGCTGTCATCCTGCACACCCCAGGTATGCCAGGGACTGCAATCCCTGCACTGAATGACTTTCTGAAAATACTTTGTGCCTGGATTTCTTCACTTTAAGAGGAGGAGGAACTGGTTTTGCAGGGTGTTCTTTCCAAAGTGGGAAGTCCATGGTGCTCAGATCTGGGCCAGCTCCAGAACCAGACTGCGGCCCTGAGTCAGGGTGGGGAGAGGAGAGCAGCACCCTCTGGTACTGCCTCGCTGTCCATGTGCTGCTTCTGCCTTGCCCTCCTAGAGCTGCGTGTAGAGGCTGCTCAGCTGTTGGCTGCGCCGTGGTATGTTGGATGCCCAGCAAGATCATAGCTTGCAATGACATCAGCTGGGACAAGTACGCTTGTTTGCTGGATGGGCAGCCAAAAGCAAGCTGCCATCAGCTGGTGCTGGACTAGAACCTTGGAAAATTCCTAGATTGTATTCAGATTCACTGAACTGAGTAGCTTTGGGGATACAGGCGCTTCTTTCCATCCCTTGCAGAACATCTTCCATTTGGAAGAAGCACTGGGATTGCTGTGGCACAGGACCCATGAGAAGCAGCATCCGGCTAAATGGGTACCATGGGTGCAGGTGGGCAAAGTGCCTCTTGCTTCGCCGGCAAAAACTGGCCTGGCAGCAGCAGAGGTCTTGGTTCTTGGGGGATACCTCCTCTCTGCCTTAAGATACTGCAGAGAAGGGTGGGTGAGGGCTCCTTAGTGCCAGCAAGGTGCTTCGTGTGAGTTATGAGTGTAAACCTCTGCTGGGTGTCCTGAGAGCGGCACGTTAATTACCGGAGCTGCTGCGGCAGCAGATGCCTGCTGTACTCCAAGCACAACTGCCCTTGTTTCTTTATCTATAAATATTCCTTGTGGGATGTCTGGCGGTTGCATCCTCCCTCTGTTGTGACTTCCTGACTCTAGGGGGGATGTGGAGGTTGAAATCCCTCTTGCCTCTCAACTTCTTTGACCAGTCTTTGGTCTGTTGCTGGTTTATCTCTTTCAGGCAACTTTAAAAGCTTCATAATTGCTTGTCTGCTGATAACTTGCTGCCTATCAGCACAGCCCCTGCTGCAGCCCTGCCTCCAGCCTTAAGAGGCTGTGGATCTTCAGCTTTTTCTTTTTTTTTAGCTCTCTAAAAAGCTCCTTCCTGAACAATCAGACTCCTTTCATATATTTATATTTGTACTGTCCACTGCAAGGGGTAAAGCTTTACCAACGGAAGCTTGGATTGGCGCCCTCACTAATGTGCCATCTGGCTCTCTAGCTTGAGATATGAGCTCATGCAGGACAGAAACATGGCCTTGTCACCCTCGTGAAGGGGAGGAGAGATGGCAGACAGGGCACCGCGTAGCACTCGAGACCCTTTTTCCTTGACGTATTTTAGCTGAAAAGCACTGAAGCCCTGGCACGAGCAACTGGAGCTCGCTGCAGGGTAGCGTGGCAGTTTCCACAATTTGAAGTAGGTGCAGAGGAGTCACCAGAGGCTGCAGGTAGGTCTTTGTGTAGCTGCAGGTAGGTCTTTGTGTAGCTGCAGGTAGCTCTGAAATATTGTAAAGCTCTGCTTTCTTTATCTAGGAGTCCCAAATGGGAGTGGGGAAGCACCTTGCCTTTAATATTTCTCTCCAAAGTCAGCCCTGAAAATTCCCTGAGGATGTGAATGGAACATCAGTTCATAAAAAACTGCTTTACTGAAGACGATAGGTCTGGTTCAAGCTTCCAACCCAGGATAAAACCTCTGACCTGTCTCAATGCTGGTAAATCAAGTTTTGCTTTCTGGTGTTTTGTTGTTTGTTTTTTTTTCCCCCCCCAGATGTCTCTTTAGACACACTCTAGAGGAGAGTAGCTGAGGTGGGAACAGAGCAGCCAGACCCTGGCTCTCCGAACATCTTGTTTGATCTCTGTACTTGTGCAGTCTGGTTTGGTTGTATTGTGAGTTTTATTTTTTTCTTGTTCCTTCTAGCGCTCATCTGGGTTGTGAAATAGCTCTGAGCTCAGGGACGTCTTGCAGAAGCAGAACGGGTGTCGGAATTGCCACTCCTGACAGCATGTATGAAATGTCTGCCTTTTCCTCCCGTGCTCAAGGAGACTTTCCTTGTGTCTGAGCACTGAATCAAACAAAGTTTCCTCTGGGAGGTGCTCGTTCAGTAGAGCTTGTGTCTTCCTGTTGGTGTCTTGCCTTGCTGCCTGAATGCTGCGTACCCGTAGTCCTGTGTGAAGCACTCAACTCTCAGCTTTCCAGCCAAGGTGTCAGAGTCTACCAAGGACAGTGATCCATTTTGTTAAACCAGTAACTTTATTTTTAAATGTCAGCTTGCCCAGCATTAGAGTAGGGTTATTTGCTGTACTGGCTTGTGGGGGGAAGAGGTACTATAGCTCAACAGTTGTGACATGTAAACACCAATATCTGCAGAGGTGGAGCTGATACTATCCTGAAATAAAGTTTGTGACAGATGTTGGCCCTTCTTCTATCAGGGGGAAGCAAGAGCCTTCAAGGGAGGATTTGGCTTGGGGTGAGTTCTGGTTCTGAATGACTGTGAAGAAGGCTGGGAGGAGAAGGAAAGTGTGATTGGGGTCTCAGCCTGAAGGGAGATATTTAAGGAGAGAGCACTACAAGATCTCTCTACCATCTTCATATTATAACTCGGGGATCCTTGCCCTGATATCTGAAACTCTTTAACTTTGCATTGGTATGATAGCCCTGTGCTACCCAAATGCATTTATTCAAAAACTCTCAAACTCTTTTTGCTCTGCTCCTGGACTGGCTGCTGCATTTAACAGGGTTAGTCTTCATGGTCTCAGTTTGCTCGGGTAAATACCCTGCTTCTGCTCAACCTGTTTGAAAGTTTCCAGGCTCTGAATCAACAAGAAGCAGTGGCTACTGTTTTTAGTTCACTACTCAGCAAACACCAAAGACAGATGCAATTCTTACAGATGAGTTTGTGGAGCATGAAAACAAGCAAGTTCTGATGACAGTTATGAATGAAGCTGGTTTTCAGATGGTTCTCTTGCAAATGTATGCAGGCAGTAGCCATAATGCTGTAACTACTGCATCTAATACATGAATCAGCTATGTTTGGGATGCTAATTGTGCTTCCTGAGCTGCATTGGCTTCTCCTGTAGAAGCCGCACGCTGGGAAGCAGGTGAAAGCTATTGAACTGTACTGGTTCAGAGTGATAGATGGACCCTTCAGGTCAATAAAGAACCCAGTCAGTCGATACAGCCCTCTGACTGACTGATCTAAAGCCTGTTTGTGTGGTCTGAAAGACTCTTGGTGTTCGCTGGCCATTGCTTAGTGGTTGAGAGCTCTCTCGGTGGTCCTCTTGGCTGAAACTAAGCTGATAAAACCAGCCAGATGTCCTATTAACGCTTGATCTTACTTTTGCTTTTGTAAGATAAGCCAATAAACAAGGTTATGTAACCAAGTTTTAACATAAGAGCTTTATAAAATATACTTTTAGCAATACCAAAATATATATAAAAATATATTCCAGGCAATGGTAAGCCCCAGCTAGTTTCCCCTGTGGCAAGAAGACTCGAGTTGACCAGCCTACTTTTCACTTTGAGATACTAAGAGCTGACAGGCACAGAGGCTGGGAAAGTGGTGTCAGCTGAGTAGCTGGCTCAGAGAAGCTCCTAAACCTTGGTGCCTGTACTATTGTGGCTTGGCTTGATGGGAGGAAGGGGTTTGAAGATCTTTCTAGGGGCTGAGCAAGCTGCTGTGCTGCTTGTGGCTCCTACTAGCCCACAGAGTGTAATTCAGGGTGACAAGCTACTGTTCTTTCATCTGCACTCACTGGCTTCTAACTTTCTGGCTGGAAACATCAGTAAAAGCAAGAAATCCACTGTTTGTTCGGACACTAATGTGCTGGATGTTCATGCTGTTTTTCAGTGTGAGAAAGAAAGGAGAAATAAAGAATTTTGTGTCTACATTTATTTGCTGTGCGTGGGTTCCGTGTACCCTCCGCAGCAAGCCTGGTGACTTGTCTGGCCTTTCCCGTTTCATGGAGAAGCTTGGAGAGAAATTAGGGAACCACTCTTAATAGCCAGTCTTGCACACAGTAAGGGTTTATCTCTCCCATCCTGTGAATATAAACAGCATTTAACAGATCTGATCCTCCTTAGCCGAAGGGAGGATTGCTTTACCTTGTTTAAGTTTAGCAATGAATCAGCCACATATGCCTGCTTGTTTCTAATAGGAAAACACTTCACTAGAAGAAAAATCTTTAATCAAAGCAGATTATGCTCATTCTGCCTTGAGTTAATTTGCTGAAGCTTAGGAAGAGAATGGTAAACTCCTGGAAAACATGTCAGCTAGCTCAAGAGGTGAAGTGGAAAACCTGGGAGTGCTTTTTGATGCGCTGGAGCTCTGCCTGTTTGCCTTCTGACAGAGCTGACTTCAGTTTTCTGTGTAGGTTTTGGATTGTTTGAATTGCACATGTAATGAAGCACTTTGTAAATTATATCCCTCTGGGGGGGGACTTGAGCTTGGAAAACATCAGGTGGAAAGTTTAGGTATATGTCTGAGGTGCTTATTTGGGCTTATTTTTTCCTTAGGGAGAATTTGTGAAACTAATTAAGTTAATGGGTCGGAAGATCATTTAGGTGTCTGGCACAGTGAGGTAGAGAAGGTAGACATCCTCCTTCTAAACACCGCTGTCTCTTCTCATCCTTTTGGGGATGTGTTTTAAAATAGGCTTCCTGGCCTTGGGACTCTTCTGGGGGTTGATGATTAGCTGTAATCCAGGGACTGAGTCCTTGCCCCTCGTGTCCTGGTTACTCGTGAGGAATTGACCCCCCTGTCCTGCCCTGTGATGAATCCTGTGGAGCTGTACACAGTTTCACTTTGAAGTGATGTTAATCTGGCTGTGTAATGTCCTCTTCTGCCCTGCCTTTCTCCTCTTAAGCAGCGCAGTGTGCGCTGTGGCTTCCCTTCCTAAAAGTGCTTGGCACAAGTCTTTGCAAAGCGGGGCAACCTCAGCTCATTCCAGGCCTTCGCATCGTTTGTATTGATCCGTGGATATCCATCTTGGTTTGCTAGTGGGCGTCAAGTGGAAAAGGTAATACATTTCTGTTGCATTGGAATTCATCTCTCACTTGGTTCCTTTGGACCAGCTCCAGGATCTTGTTAAGAACAGAAGACACGGATCATCTTAAAGGATGGGGGAGGAATCCGACTATTGAGGCGTAGGCGCTTGTATCTCTTCCCCAGGAGTTGAGCAGTGAAGCCCACAGAGGAGGGGGAGAGTCAAGGGAGTCACTCAGTGGATTAAGTAGTTTAAGATGCAGCAGAAAATGGAGTGTAACATCCAGAAGAATGCCTTCTTGCTTCCTTAGCAGGTGCTGGGGAGCGCATAGGAGACCCACGTTCTTCCAGCACCCCATGATGCTTTTGACACTTTCCAGCAACTGAGCCCCAAATCCACCTTAACGCAGCTCTTTCCTCGGTGTTCAAGACAAATCTAGGTTTCAGACCCAGCTGCTTCGGTGCTCAGCAATCTTGTATCAATCCTTGCCATGGTTTGAGGTGCTGTTTTGCCAATTGGTTCGGGTGCATTCTAATTTGCAGAAGGCACCTGTTCCATAATTATCACCATCCTTTGTCTGTCTCTGTTTCTGCTCCTCCTGATGCATGAGCAATTAATGTGACTTGAAGGGAGGCTGTGTTGAGCAGTGTGTGCGTTGGTAGGGGAGGCTGAAAGAGATTAGTCACTAACGGGAGAATAATTTCCAGTAAGAGTGTTGGTGTCTACTTGGTGTGCTCTGGGTCCTTGACCTACATTCCACTTCAGCCTAAAGTTTTAGTCTTCTGGGGTTTGTGCACTGTCCTAGGACAGAGTGGCAGTCTGTAGAGGGCAGGAGAGGATGGCAGGAGAGTGGAGTTTAAGCTCCTGCTTAGAAGAAAGGAACAAGAAGGAGAAGAGTAAAAAAAGACTTGTAATTGGCTGGTTTGCTTCTGTGTTAAAACTGGAAGTGTCTTAATAGTTAAGGCTGTTTTAGCTCTTAGCCTTGCCAGTCACGCCTTTGTTGTATTCAGTGTGATTTCAGAGTTTCCTCCAAGGATCCTCAATTGCTTCACAGATCCGAATTCTGTGCATGCTTTCTGTCTTGTTTTTTCTACTTGCAAAAAAAAAACCCAAAAAACCAAACGGTGTAAATGGTGGCCTCGGGTCAGAATACATCTTGACCGAGCGACGTGTGAAACCAATGGTTCTCTCCTCTCGTCCCCTTCTGGGTTTACTTTGGTCGTCTGAGAATACTTGTGATGTGAGGCATTTCCAATTTGCCTTGCAGATATTCTGAAACTGTCTGAAAAGAGGTTTCTTGGGGTTGTACTAGTCTTAAAATAGCTTGGATTCTGTTCTGTCACTGACTCTGTTGGGGTTGACAGAGACCTTGAGGCCCCGCAGCCTGCCCTTTTGAGTCCCAGTTCTTCCCTTCTGATGACACCTTTTTTTGGAACTGCTTTAAGAGGTTATGGAAAAGAGCAATGTGTAAATATTAATGTTGAGTTTTTGTCTTTAAAAATCCCTTTGGGATGCTGAACAAATCTGTACTGTGTGTGCTGTGGCTTTCTAGATACTGCTTGCTTACAGCTTTTGGACCTGTTAGAGTGTCGCTAGCCCGTGCCATCTCATGGATCGTGGGCAGGGCTGTCTTCTGTAATGCCCATTTTGCCTCCCTGTCACAAATACCTTCTCTCAGTTCACCATCAGACCTCAGTCAGGGTCTGTTGTCTTCCTGCCTTTCCTTTTCTCTGCCTGGACTGGGTAGAGCCCTGAGTGCCACTCGGTGCAGAGGCAGTGGTGCTGCACAGGACACTGCTCCTCCAGGCATGGGCTGAGAGCATGGATGCCTTGCGTGCTGTAGGAGAGTGCCAGAGGAAACTCACGTGGGAAACAGCATAGTCCTGATTTTCAGCTTTGTTGGATATATTTTGCAAACCAGCTGAAATAAATGCAACGGACTGGTACTGCAGCGTGCCCCAGTTTAGTTTAAGAAACACTGGTCTCTTAATATATATCTAAGAGGGCAGGGAAGAAAGATCTATCTTCATTGACAGTACCTTTAATTTCCACACTGGATGAAGTTCTTTCTTACGAATATCTCTTTGATTCCTCTCCCCGCCTCACTTTGCACAGATTTTCAGCATCCAAGTCAACAGATTAACTGTTACGCTACAGGTTCCCACTGTAAAACAAGCAACTTAAAACGTGGGAAAAAATGTTCCAGGCAGACCTGGCTCTGTTGCTGTTGAGCCTGGGACCCCCCTGAGCTACCCCCTCAATGTTAATGCAAGCAGACTGGTCGTGGCTATTGCTATCCAGACCTCAGCTGAGCATGTACCCGGACAAAGAGGCTACAGTTTAATATTTAATGTTCCATAAGGCTGCACGGTGAGCTTTTACTGAAATGTGTCAGTAAAGGCGTGCTGCAGCAGCGATAGCAAGCGGCTGAGAGCCAAGAGGATCCTGGACTTTCCTTCCGCCCGAGGCATGTTCTCTGATACCAAGCAGCCTGCTTGACCCCCTGTGGCTCAGCCAACTTAGCTGTAAAATCAAGCAACAAAGAAAGCTTCATGACAGACAGTCGTGTCTGGAGGTGAACTTTCAAGGCGAGCTTTGCTTTACTGGTAATATTGTCTTACTATTGGAATTTCTGGTTTTTAACCTAATGTATGTTTTTGTTGTCCTTCCAGGCAGCATTCACTCTTCTCCTGGGTCCTTTCACCTTCTTCAATGTGCAGAAAACCAAGTATCTTCAAATCATGACATCCCTCATGAGATGGATAGGTGAGTCTTGGCCACCTCTTTACAACAGATGAAACCTGAGTCACACTACCGATGCATCTTTTTGGCAAGATGTTCTTGTTTGGAAGCAAGTGCTTGTGAAAATAACCTCTTTAAGGAGGACTGTCCAGGCCTGATAAATCTTTGAGGAAAAGGATTTTTGTTCTAGGATGAAATTTCTGATTAAAATAAAACAAATTGTTCTCAATCAGATATGAGCTGGTAGATGAAGTTGTAATCTGGTTTGTGTGAGAGGCAGAAGGGATTTGGCAGTCTCCTGTGTGGGGGCTAACCATGACACCCCCCAGTTGCTGTTCAGCAGTAAGTTTCTCATTCTGTCAGCATGTGTACAACAGACTTTGAAAAATCTTTGTTTTGATCTAAGAACAAAGGGCACTTCATCAGACTTCCTGCCCTTAGTTTTATCATCTGTTTGCATTTTTTTTTTTTCTGGATCTTGCTTTAGCATAGGCTGCGCTGCATTGGAAACCCCCAAACCAATGTGTGTTGTCCTTGGGAAGCCCTGTTCCCGTGAGGTCTCTCCAAAATCTTACTGCCAAGAACTCCTGGGAAGACAGATAATTCTCTTAAGGGAAATAAGGCATGGCTGGTTTGTTTGTTTTTTTTTTTTTTTTTTCTTTTGCAGTGCCTTTGTCATCCAAAGATGCAGCTGCCTTGCATCTGGCTTGTATGTGTGCATGCCCTTAAAGGCTGGGAGGGGGATGGGTGTCATGGAGGCTTATGTTGAGGTTTGTCTTGTTTTATGTAACCTAGACAGAGTAACTGATATTCAGGGCTAACAGAGAGGGTGTTACAGTACCAGCAGCATTTCTGCAGGCTAACAGTCTCCTGGTTTGTGGGTCCAGACCATTCAAGCACAGAATCAGCTGTGTTTATACCTGTCACTGACCTGGAATAGGAAGAGAAGCCGATTCTGGGACTACTTCCCGCCACACACACACTCGACCTGACTTCAGCTGGGTACGCTCCCTCTTCTGTGAGTTCAAAGGCCTGTGATCCCATTTGGAAGTGGCTGGCAGCCACTGCAGAGGAATAGAGATCCTCTGTTCTAGAGAACATCTGAGATGGGGTTAAGCAGTTGTCACTCAGGAAAATGAGGTTGGATTTTAAGCCCTCGAGTCTCAGATGCTGAACAGCTTGAGTTAACGAATCCTGACCTCAGATGGTGTGAAAATCCTGAATGTCTGTTTTTCCCTTTTCTTGTCTGAGCACATGAAAGGTTTGAAAGTCCCCATGTTCTTCAGAGAAAGAGGTTATCTCATTGAGGGGTATTAAAGGAAGCAGTTTTCTTTTTTTTTTAAAAAAAAAAAAAGGGAAGAGTAATCTCTGCTCAGCTCACTAGTTTGTTTCCAATCACCTTGCCTCCTCTTTCCTGGTAAAGACATCAGTTAGACCTCACCCTGTCTCTGTGACAAGCTGCCGTCCGCCTGATCTGCCATTGGTTTCTCTTTAGCTGGCTCCCTTCAGTATGAGGATTGCTAAACCTTGGCATAAAGGCAGAACTGCCTCTCTTTTTCATCGCTTGATGGGGAGGGACAAAGGCAGTGTTTGGAGAAGTGTAGGGAAAATTCATGCTTTAGCCTGATTGATTCTTGCATCAGCACGCTGGGGAACAGCTGCCCCAGATAATGATATTTAATGACCCTGATAGCACCTCGGTGGCTGCTTAGAGCAATGGATTCCGTATGTGTACAATGAGGGATAGATTTATTAGGAAAGACGATTTATCAAATGGCCATGTGATGCAGGGAACAGAGAAAAGCTCTTGCTGCAGATTCTGGGATAAGGATGGATCCCATACTGCTGAGACTTATGAAGCTGGCTTCTCCCATGTCCTCACATCACTGCTGTCCCCTCCTCCGAAAGCAGGGCTGGGAGCTAAATGTGGTTTGGTCTTCTGTTGGTGCGTAGAGAGCTTAGGTCCTAAACAGCGGTCTTGGCTGGTGTTTTGTAGTCTCCTGAACTTGTCCTGCCTGAATGCCAGTGTCCAGACGTGGGCTCTCTGTCCTGCTATAATCCATGCCTTTTCTTCCATCTTCCTGTAGCTGAGTTTACCTGTGTGGTGCTGAAGGTGGTTCTCCTTCTGCAAAGCACTGAGCCACAGAGCTGAATGCTGGAGCTGCCAGCCTACCTGTTTGTTGTGCTGGGTAAAGACTTCCCACGTGGGCAGTGGCTTATTCAGCTTACCTGTGCCTGCTGGCCTGATGCAGATGGGAAGCTGACCCATGCTTTGCGTCGTGATTTGAAAAAGATCCATCCCGTTTGAGCTGGGAGGCCAGTACAGGCTTTGCAGCGTGCCTGCTGCAGGATCCACCATACACCCTTTTCCCCAGCCTGGTGAAAAGCCCTTGGATTTCGGAGCAGCAGTGGCTGATGTAAAGCTGCACTGCCCCAGGTGTACTGGCAATTCAGATGACAGTGGCTGAGAGGATGGTTCTTGGCAGCAGGGAGAGCTAGCTGTGTGTGAAGGTCATTTCTGCTGGTGTTTGTAACGGTGTCAGCCTTGCCTTTGAAAGTTGCTTTCCCTCTTTCTCCTGATCTAAGTGATAATCAAATGTCACTAGCCTCTTTCCAGAGCCTCACGCTCATTGCAAGCAGCACATCAGCTAACACAGCCTACAGCGATCTCTTTCCACACCTCAGGGACAAGAAAAATGTAATTCTGTCTCTGAAAAACAGTCTTAAACAGCGGGACCTGAACTGGAAATTAAAAATGGGCCAGTTCAAAGAATGTGGAGATGGTGCAAGGATCAGCCTTTCATCTGCAGTGTTGTTCCTCCTGGGCTGAGGGGCTAGCCAGGACAGGCACCTCTGAAGTCTCCAAAAGGAGAAAGTTGAAGGAGGAGCTTGAGAGCCAAAGTGCCATCCTGC
>Ga0065711_1050027_pt1 | contig 11024 bp, 5 predicted proteins | sample Hoacrofraction12_FD_59098 | JGI IMG/M metagenome (GOLD analysis project Ga0065711, IMG submission 59098) | Hoatzin crop microbial communities from Cojedes, Venezuela - Epithelial fraction 12 v2 (version 2) | ecosystem: Host-associated > Birds > Digestive system > Esophagus > Crop | place... | reverse complement strand
GGATGTTTTCAACATTGTTGATACAGTGTCGCAACAGTGTTTCCTACAGCGGAATGAGCAGTAGTAAATAGGAGCATCCAGATGTACAATCCTTCAGTCATATCTCTTGTGACGGCAGCAGAGCAAGAAACACAACAAAATTTATGACAGGAGAAAAGAGTCTTTTTTCTAGACGGGCTCTTGAAAGACCACCCTGTCCCTTTTGCTGGCTTTGGTCAGCAGTGCAGCTCACGCAGCTGGAGCTCTGGCCCACGCCCTTGTAAGAGGGTGAGCTCAGGCTTCAGTTTGCGCATTGCACCCTTACCACTTAACAAATCATAGAAGCTATGAAGGTAGATTTGAGACATCTAGTCCATCACACCGCCTTAAGACTACATGTATCTGTACACTCTGGATGGATGCTCACCGGACTGGATCTCCAGAACATCAAGCACATCCCCAAAGTGGAGGAGGATTCCTAACCCCAGTAGCAACTGGCCTCCCCTCAGAGGCAGGGCACCACGCTGCCATCATGTCACCACAGCCACTGCTCCTCAGCTGTGAGCCAGGAGCCCCTGCCACATGCTGAGCTTGAAAAGCTGCTTCGTGAGTCGAGTGCTCCCAGCTCCTTCCAGACGCCCACGGGCACGGTGGAGCTGTAACCCTCCTACCCCTTTCAGTGGCAGCCGGCCCGATGCCGGCAGGGAAGCAGGAACTGCTGCTGCCGTTCTGTGAGACAGCAGGTCCTGTTGACTTCCCCTTTGTCTAAAAGATGGCACAATGCTGCTCTTCAGCTCCTAGAAGTACCTGTGTGTTGCATGCCACCTCACTTTGGAGTAACTTAAGTTTCCTTGTACTCCAAGCTCATCGCTCTTTAGCCTATTCATAGTAAACAGGAAGAGTAGTTTATTTCCTTCCTCTTTGCAGTACTTTTTGTATATTTGTGTGCTGCTGTTTTGCCTCTCCTCAGACTTCTTGAGACTAAACTGTTTTTCCTTGTGCCTTACAGTTCATACCTTCTGAACTTCCAGTAGAGCAGCAGTTTGACATTTAAATGAATATAGAGTTTTTGAAATGATCTGGACTAACAGGCATAGAAACAGACACTTCACTCTTCACAGATTAGATACCACAGTGGTAGGTGTAGTGAGAACTCCATACCTAACTTGTGATCTGGAACATCTCTAAAGGCAAGAAGATAATGTAGTGATGAAACTTATATAAGTGGTTCAGATTTGCTCTTTAATCAATAGCCTCTAGGCTGTTTCTGCCTGCTAGGATTCATTTGTGGTAGTGTTTTTGTGATACAGACGTAACACTGCAATAGTAACGAACAGCGTTCACCAACCGATTTCAGACAAATCACCAGCCTTGTGGAGGTGGAGCATTCAGGCAGGGTTCATGTAATCAGCTGTAGATGGCTCCATGGAAGGCCCTCCAGGCAGCCTAGTCACCTCAGGCCCCTATGACAGCCACAGCGGAGAAAAAGACACTCTGAGGTCATGAATCATCTTGTCCTAAGGTAGATATTTAAAACAGATCAGATAAGACATGCCTTTAAAGTGCCTATGGGGCAACAGGCTCAGGTGTAGAGATAGACGCTGTAGACATCTAAGATTAGGGTGAGCTGAATCTCACCTGTGGCATTCATTAAACTGGTGATGTGCAGGTCAAAAGCCCCACTTCCCGTGGTGAATTTTGAGAGCACACCTTCTGCCTTTTGAATTTACAGCCACCTCAAACCAGCCAGATGTAATGGCTGCTGAGAGACATACGTATGAGAGTCTTCCACCACATGGCTGAATCTTCTTACTGATTTTCAAAATTTAAAAAAAAAAATCTTTTTTTTTTGTGTAGTATTTAACTAATCATTTTTCAGAACAGGAATAGTTGCTTTTTCACTTCTGCTCATGCCAGCATGTGGAGTTGGAAAAGCAAAAGCTTGGATTAGGAGGCACTGATGTTCATCATAGCTAAAATAATGATATTCGGCAGAGAGGAATTTTTAGGTTGGATTCATCTGATACAGATGAACTCTAAAGATTTATCTTGCAGAATATTTGGAAAATGCGTACTTCAGAACAATCTCTTTTACTACCATAGATTTTTCTCCCCTACCACCTCCTCCATTTTTATTCCTTAGTTAATACTTTCTGATTAAGGAAAAAGGTTCTCTTGATACCATAGCACATCTCCTGACCCACTTCAGTGCAAATGCATACATAACCACTTGTTTGTTTGTACCTCTACAGGTGTTGGTGCTGTGCAGATATGGGCTGTGGTTAAAGTTTCATAATGGAAAATCTGACAGGCGGTTAACTAATCCATGAGTCATATTTCGTAATAGCCTAAAGGTCTCTGATGTTCGACCTTCATTTGATACCCTTGCCATCAGGGAGTTATACATAACCCATCTGAAGAACATTCTTTATATAGATGACTGTATGTTGCCCTTTTATACCTGCAAGAATGGGCATTGCACTTACTGAACTAGGGAAGTCTCCTGTTTCCCTGTCGACCTCTCTGTGAGTTTGTCTATCTGCAGGACTGCAGAGGTGCACCGCAGGTGACTCACCTGATGAAGGAGAACAGTGGCAATCTCTCTGATGAATTTCAGTCCTTGGCAGAGCCTAGCTGAGAGGTGAGGAGAGGGATGGGGAGCTGGCTTTGGACTCCATTCACCCTAGCCCTTCTGAAGGGATTTCTCATTGGTACAGCTCCAGTAATAACAGTAGCAGGGGAACTACCAGTACTGACAGAGCTCTGCTCATTTTACCTGTGCATCGCTCGCTTCTGTTTAAGGCAGGCCAGACAGATACACAGCGAGACACAAGACATCCTTTTGTCAGACCATCCCGAACAGGAATCCCACCGTTGCTTACACCCGCGGAGCTGAGCCAGCATTAGCAATGCCAAGGTGTTTATAGGAAGACTTCATTTGCAGAGGGCTCGTCTAGAGAATCTACCCCTTTATTTTCTAGCCAAAGGAGGAAAAAGCAACACATTGCTTATGACGGTTATTGTCGTCTCTAGGGACTTCTCAAGTCCTCCCTCAAAGGCAGCAAAGGATGTTGGCACTGCTGCTGTTTCCAGAGCTAAAATAAGGCAGACGTGTGACTGCAGCAACTGCGTGTGAAGTTTACCGACTATGACTCGTCATAATAAAGAAACCGAAACAAAATCCCAGTGTGTCATTAAAGTTAGAATATGTTTTCCATACTAATTTCTTTTAGGTTTGATTTGGCTTCTTTTTTTATAGCTGTAGAATCGTAGAATGTCTCAGGGATATTCACTCTTTGCTATTGCAGGATAGAAAGTTCTTGTCTTCATGAATGGGCCCAGTATAAGACACAGCAGAAGGTTACATTATTTTTTGAAACACTGGCACAACAACTTTTACAGCAGTGCCAAATAATAGACAACAAAGAGAGCAGCTGAGAAGACAAATGGAAAGAAGAAAGCAGAGAAGAGTTGTATCCCAAGCTTTAACTTAGGCTGTCTTTTTAAGAAACTCTGGCATTTCCAAATAACTATTTTATGATTGTGTCGTAAGAGATCAGCAGACACCACAAGTGATGTATGTGTAGCATGGGAGTTGCCTGCTGTATATGGAAAACTGCCTAGCGAGGGTCTGGCATGGTAGGAGGTGGAACATGCCCAGCCTGACTGCAGGCACCACTGGGGAGGTTAGTCATCCTGCTGAGTCAACAGGAGACACAAGCACCTCCAGAGGGTGCTTCTGCCTACTTGTCGTCTAATGTTAGAGAGCTAAAGTTACGTGGTATGACCCTATAATGACAGGCTCATATGCCTGCTCATTCATGCAAGAAATTCATCTTAGGTTGATGATCTGGATTATCAGATCCAAACCTCCTCATCTGGAGTAAAGCTGGTGTTGGACTGGGCAGGGGCTTGCAGTGGCTGGTTTTTAGGGCTCCTTGTAGCCCTCCTCAAGCAAATGCAGAAGGCAAGAAAAGGCCAAACTAAGGTCCCAGCAGGATTCATGTTCATGCAAATCTAGCACCAGAAGCAGGGCAGCAGTGTTTGAATTCTCACAAGGAGGTTGCTAAGAAGGGGCTAGGAGAAGGGAAAGGATTACACATCAGATGTATCTGCCCCGCTGCCAGCAGTTCTACATCTTCACCCACCTCTGCCTTCCGCTCGCATAGGAATTGATTCTTGGGTGGTGTTTTAATGGTGTGAATTCCCACTTATCAGGACATGGCAATAGTTAATGCTCCTTATCTACACAGGTCTAGGTGTACAAGTTTCTGTCTAGTCGGTCACTTATCTCCAGGCATCTAGACTCTGTTCCAACAACAGGAAGAGTTAGGGTTTTTCCATGTTCACAGATAACTTTCCAACAAGTCATCACCAAAATCTGGATAAACACACAGTTATCCTTGTCACACTCCAGGCAAAATCATAATATAGCTAGAATCAGAAATATAGAGGGTTTTTTTTCTGATGTGGTACTAATGATATGACTAGTACTGAGATAAATCTGGCAGAAGCAGCTTAGTTTAAACTCTAGCAGCTTTAGCTTTAGAAGACTTTCTATCCTGTTCAACTGCTACCTTGTTCCACCATCTCAGGCCAAAGCCTCTTAGTGTCATCCTCACTAAAAGATTTCTGTTGCTGTCATTTGGGGTCCCTGTGAGAAGAAGGGGCCAGCCACACAAATCCCACTGGCAGGATAGGGCTGCTCAAACAAATGCAATATAATAGAATGCATTACAGACTTACACAACTCTTGCCTGATGACCTGAGGGACTCCTCTCCCGGTCTGGCCTGCAGTACCCACTGAAATCAGTGTAACTGTCATCTCCAGCATCCCATCCTGGCATTGGATCATGATATTCAAATGACACTTAAAACGTCTGTTGTAAAGTTCCAAGACAGGGGAACTGTATTGTATGACTGTTCCACAACATGCTGCACTCTTGCTTTGGCTGAATTTTTGTCTTTTTAAAAATACTTTTCCTTTTTAAAAATCATCTTAATGTCAGAAAAGAGTTTTCATTTTGTCCATCTTTCCTCTTGTTATTGCACTGTTGGCTGTAATTAAATGTTAAATTACAGGGACATCATTACCTGCCATTTTTCTCTCTTTTCCAAGCAATTCCTGGAACTGAAAATTAATAAAAGGAGATATACCTTTTCAGTTCTTTGTTTAGCTTCCCTGGCTTATCTTCAGCTTTTGACAGTGCTTTCCAGGCTCTCCGTTTCACTGCTTCCTCTCTATTTTCTGGTCCCCTGAGCTTGTGTGGAGCCTTTGATGCTGCAACAGGGCAAGGTAAAGGCACGGAAAAAAAAGTAAAGTACTGTGACAAAAGGACAGGCATTGCCCCAGGGATTCATGTACTGAAACATCTTTAAAATTCTTCTGAAAAACTGACTAGTTGGGAGTTGGCAGTATGCTTTTAAGAACAGTTTATGTTAAGAAATCCTGGTTAGTCTTATGAGCAAGTTTTGGCTGAGCACAAATGCTAATGACTTTTTTGAAATGAAAAACACTTCTAAAGACAAAAATAGCTCGTACTGAAATCTCTCACAGTCATTATTTACAATTTCTGTGTGATTCCTTGTCCAGATTTATAATGGTTGCTTACCATGCCAGCAGACCTTATAACTTTGTGGATTTGTCTTTAATGCTGTAATTAAAACCAGGATGATTTTCATGGGCACAGAATAATTTGTAATTCTTGTGAGAGCTCTGTCTTTTAAGTGGCCTTACATAAGATACAATCTCCACTGACCTAAGCATGCAGGCACATTCTTCTATACTCACTGATGTTTTCGTCAAGGAATTGCATACCTTTGGGGTTATTTCAACCTGATATGTTTAGGTAAAAGTACAATTTTCCCAGCCTTTCTCAAGATTTTATAATGTGTTTAAGTTATCTTTAAGTAAAACACTCCTCGTCTTTCTTCTGCCAGTATGTCTCCAAATAACTTGCCTCTTTAAGTCCTTCTGTAAGAGTTAATGACATGCCCTTTAACAGTCCTTTCGTAGTGTCTTTCCTCCAGCAAAACATTTTCCATTTTGCTGTCCACCACTCACGACATAGGCTGAGGACACTGCAGTGACTCCTGAGCATTCCCAGAGCTGAGCAGTCTAAAGACTAAAACCTTCTTGTTCTTCTCAAATATGGGATCATTATGTAGTGTAACCCCCAAAACCTGGTCTTCTACTAGTTCACCATATTTGTTGGAGAGGTGGATGTTCCTCACCATACAACAAAAAGACCAGACTGGCATCACTCACACGCTCAACAGGGCAGAAATGCACTATAGCTATAGTCAGTGAGGGGTAGTTACATGGGAATAGGTGGAGTTAGGTCCTCAAAAGTGAATTTCTTCTTATCAGAACACACAGCTATTTCTGAAGTCAGAAGTCTCATTAACATGATTCCTCTACGGACAACTTGTCCTTTTAACTTGTCCTTAAAGCTTTTCTTCTGGGAATATTTCATGTAAGGTGTTTTGAGTCTTGAACCTGCTTATGCCTGGTAGTATTAATAACCTGGGGCAGAGAATGTTTATATAGTGCTGGGCACCATGACAGCACTTAGTAAATAATGAAATAAATCACAGGCTTTGTTTCTGTTTAAATACAGTGTTTGCCCTCTGTGGATACAGATCTTCTGGATCCTGCTCAACAACCTCATTTGGGTGAAACTGGATATTGTGCCAATTTTATTCCAGCTCCTTTAACATATGGCACGAGTACAGACAATACACTGGCTAGCAAAGAACTCAGAATCCCTCATCTAAACCCTTAAGAAAAAGACAAAGTCCCTGGAACCCAGACTAAAATATCCACCAGGATTCTTAATTTTTATACAAATACATGCAAGAATTATTAGGGTTCAAATTCACTGCCCCATTCCAGAGTTCTAGACGTGCTCCGAAAATACCAGGCTTGGAAAGTTACTCTGGCTGCTACAGAGGGGATGCCCAAGCATGTGAGAGCCAACAGAGAATTAGCGATGTGAAGAAAACCCATGGTAGTGAACTGTTCGGAAGCACCGAGCAGAGAGAAGTTGGGAGGACAAGAGTTACTGCGCTCTGTGAACTTGGCCTCCCAGACCCGCATGCAGGTGCAGAAGCCAGGGGGACATGTGCCGTAGGCAGGAGATGTGCATTTCCCTTCAGAACAGCACGAAAGCTTTTCAGGAATCCCAGCGCTTCAGATATGTCTCAGAGAAAACATACCACGGCTGACTGTGCCTAGCTCGAGTATGTTTTCAATAGAAACACTGAAAATCATTTCAAGATTGAGGCGTATACATGCTAAACTTTGAGTATAAGCTGAAGAACAAATAGAGCCATGCTAAACTGGTTTATAGTACAGCCTGAACAAGGTGCCACCTAATCCAAGTGATCCCATAGAAACCACCAGTATCTATGTGATCTCCTACCACCAAATCAGTCTTAAATTTGTAGATTATTATAATGACTAGGTTCTCAGTCTAATTTAATCTCTTTTCCATCAGAAACTGGCAAAGCTGAGAAATACTTAATAGCTAAATTCAGAGTACTTTATGTGTCTGTAACATTCATACTTTTCTATTTTGAACTTCAAACATAAATAAAGATACTCCCTACAAATGTGTAACCTCATCATGCATTTATTATGGAGTAATAATACTTATACTAATAAAAAAGTTTGCAACATTTGTCCATAACTTCATTACTGCAGAGTGAGCTGCACTGAGGAGCCTTGAGGTAGACCAGAAGACAGGAAAGGACAAAATCCAACTCCAACAACCAGCAAATGAGGAGTTAAGATATTACAAACTGCAGCCTCTGCAAAACCAGACTAAAATGCAGAGTTAAAAGCCTCTGCCAATTCTGGAACAGAAACTAAAGTCCGCTTCTACCACCGGGAAGCCATAGCAGCCAGGGGAAAATGGGAAGGGATCAAGAAATGGTGGGGTGATGGACAAAAGCTAAAAGACCATCAGGATGGAAGGTGAACATGCCATGTTAGGCTGCATGCCCTGTGAGTCTTGATGGTCCATCAAGGTGTTAGGTCCAGCAGAGGATATCTTGGTCAGAGGTACGCAGGAGGCTAAGCTAGACAATCTGGGTGGTTTAGGATGTGCAGTTGGAGTTTCAGCACTGTCTGCTGCCTGCTTTGTGACAGTAGTGGTAGCAGTATTGAATGGTAATGGGTGAGCGAGGAGCAGTGTGCTGGCAGCGCTGTGGTTGCAGTAGGAAGAGAGATAAACGTGTATCCTGCTAGTTCAAACATGCCCCGTGTCAGCAGCGAATTCTGCAGTTTGTATTAATAGGAGGAGAAACACAAGTGTGTCTGCTTGCCACGGGGGTGGCCAGCAGTCAGGCGGTCTAGGTGAATGGTGGCTGTGGGGGCACAGAAACGAGGAGCTGAAGGTACTGCCTGAAAAGAAATCTCTGTGGAAGAGAAAAAGGGAGATGCCATTCTGCTAGTCTGGGCTAGTGTGAATTCATCAGGCTCCGTGTTTGAAAGGCAGCCAGGTACAGTGTACAAGTAAGTCCTGTTTGCTGTGCCTGACCTAAATCCAAGTGTTGCTTTGTCAGATTTTGTCCGACACGTGTTCTGTTTCCCTACTGTGTAGTAACCCTGCTGGAGGCTGGGTGTTAGCACTGGAAACCTGATGATTCAAACACAGAAGTATGAAGGCTGTATTGCGGCAACAGGGAGGAAGCGGGGACATGTAACCTTACCATGTGTTTTATTGTGGCCAGAGGTTTCAGTTCATGTCAAAAGAATTCTTATTTGGGAAGTTTCAAAGGATTAAACATACACCATCTTCACACGCTAGATTGCAGTGAGGCTTTGCAAGCAGCCCGCTTCTCTGCTAACAGTGCTTGTGGGGATACACAGTCTTGTCTGTTTATTTATTAAATAGTTGCTTTTCAGGATTGACGTCTATCAGAGCCCAGCCATGCACCTCCACTGCCTCCCACTCCTTGGCAGCGGTCCTCTCGGTGAGAGGGCACAGCCCGCCCAAGTCCTTGAGCTGCCTCTGGATCCTTCCTCATCCTCAGCCTCACTGGTTTTGGGGAACACAGGTGTGTCATACAAGGGGTCTTAGGGCGGTAAGACAAGCATCTGCTATTTGAGCCTCTGCCTTAAACTACTGCATTGCTGTGAATGAGTAAGTCTCCAGTAGCAAGGAGCTACTGGATAGGAAGATGGCCCGCTCTTCTGTGATACTCGCCTCTGACTGGGGCGTGAGCAAAGCCGCCCCGGCATGGCATCTGTGTGAACACTGAATCCCACTCACCCCTGCTGCTGATGACAAGGTTGAACAGAGCAAATGCACTCTATCACAGACGATGCCAGGGTCCTTTTCTCAGTAGAACAGCAGGTGAGCTTGGTGTTGAAGGCGGAGAGCGTGACGGTATCATCGGTGAGAGATGAGAAGACAACAGGCAGTTGAGATTGTTGCAGTGTAAGTCCCCTAGACCCCCAGTCCCTGGGATGTGAGACTCTTCCAGGCACTGAAGGCATTAAGTGTCAAAGATCCAGGTTTAAAGCCTAAACAAACAAACAATTAAATAAAAAATAAGCAGTAATGAAATGGAAAAGAAAATCCACTAGCCAAAAAAGGGTCACCAACAGGTAGCAGGGAAGGGAGGAAAACAGCTTCTGGTCTAATTAGGTGACAAATGCATAAATCTGCAAAGAAGCAGTGGTTTTGCTGCAGCAAGAAACTCCCATCTCAAGTCGAGTAGTGGAGGTGAACCGCAATGAGCTCCGCGCCCGTTCCCGCTCACGCTCGTCGCACCAAGCGTGGCACAACGTGTACACACAGTTAGCCACGCACACGCACCCGGAGTGCACCTGCCACCACAGTGCAACGGCTACAAATGTTGTTACTCAAAGGAGAAGAAGGAAAATGCGTAAAATTACCTTTTTGGAGGAAGGAGGAGGGGAGAAGGAGGAGGAGGTGGCTGTAACTTGACAACCCCAGCTCAAATGACGTATCAGCATTATTCTATTCCCTCACTTACTGCAGATTTCAAGACAGCACGACAGATGTGAACTTTTAGACAACATAGAATAGTCCAAACCAAGAAGCAGTCTTCAGCTTTAACTAGGAGAGTGCTGCTGTCCTGCTGTGGCATCACTGGGGCCCTGAGTGCACAAATAGCCCCCAGCGGCCCTGAGGAGCCCGACCTGGGACCCCCACCCTGGCACCCACTGGCCTGGAGCACCGTGCCTGGGTCTGCACTGTGGTGGTGACTGTGCTGCTGGCGCTGGGGCTATCGGGGCTCCCAGCTCGTCCCACTGCACGGAGCAGCTCCGCTCCTGCTGCTCCCTGACTTCTATCTACGCATAAAAGCAAAACCATCTTGAAAGCATAGGCTTTATTTATGAATGCTGTCATGCTTGCAAAACAAAATTAAAATCAGTGCTATTGCAGGATGACAGATGTGGAATAATACGCCAAACCCGAATCTCAAAAGAAGGAAAATATATGCCTACAGTACCTGAACCAAGATCTCAGTGTACAATGTTACAGGCAGAGAGGCTGTACAAAATCTTAAGATCTTTAACCACTTGTGTGTGTTCCTGTGGCGAGTGAAATGACAGATTACTTTTCCTGTGAAAGATTCATTAGTATTCTGTCATTGGCGAGTCAGTATTTCTAGCTTAGTGAGCTCAAGATGTATTGCGGTTTAGGCTTCAGAAGTTACCAACTGTGCTTAAAGAATTAAAAGAAAAAATATGGACTGCATTAGGAACTGTGGAGTGATTTTCCGAGATCTTTTATGAACGATTCTCCTCGCTTGCTGGTTAGCACTAAGCACCTATTAACTTCATTTCAGGAAGGTGGTGATTAAACCTGGTCAAATGGAAGTGATTAGGCTGGATTATGCCTGTCATGGAAAAATTCACTGGAAGATCTATGAGGGAGCAAATTGCCACACAGAGGGACCTGGGTGTCCTGGTGGACGACAGGTTAACCATGAGCCAGCAGTGTGCCCTGGCTGCCAAGAAAGCCAATGGGATCCTGGGGTGCATCAAGAAGAGTGTGGCCAGCAGG
>Ga0065711_1009468_pt1 | contig 11024 bp, 4 predicted proteins | sample Hoacrofraction12_FD_59098 | JGI IMG/M metagenome (GOLD analysis project Ga0065711, IMG submission 59098) | Hoatzin crop microbial communities from Cojedes, Venezuela - Epithelial fraction 12 v2 (version 2) | ecosystem: Host-associated > Birds > Digestive system > Esophagus > Crop | place... | reverse complement strand
AGATATTTTTTTGTTTTCAATCCATGTTTATCCCTAGTTACATGGCAGCCTTTTGGAGGAAGAAACAGTTCTCCACAGGAAAATTAATTACACGTAAGATCTGGACGGTGTGTTGATAGCAGGAGCTGAAGAAGACCAGGTTCCTAATACACGTCTCAGCTGCCCAAAGTTCCTGCACTTAATGTCCTTATTTTTCTTTAGCTGGGTGTTGCAGGTCTGAGAGCTGCTGATAGTTGTTCCATGTGTCCTTGACATATATTACTTCACATCCCACAAGCTCAGCAAGAAAAGCAAGTAACTTCATACTCACTGTTTATTGAAGCAGCAATTTATAGAGCTGTTGCAAATGAAACCCCATATCCCAGCTATGTGCATATACACCTGATGATTTACCCTAGTGTCTCTATCTAAACATTTTTATTTTAAGTGTCTGGTTTGGAAATATAATGACACTTCGGCAGTCAGATCAGGAGATTCAAGCAACACTGAGTACTACTTCTCTTACACATGCTGCAGCTTTAGTTTTTGATAACGAAATTTTTATTTCATTAATTTTTAATCATGTTCTTACCAATTTTCCACTAAATTAATGGTGTAGAACCTACAGCCTGCGGAGCAGCATAGAAATTTTTTAATAATCTCATTACAATGGAGGGGAGAGAGGCATTCAAGCCTCACAAATCAACTTGGCAAGTGACACTCATCCCACCTTCAGCAGTTCCCTGACTGACCACTGCTCCTTGAGTGCCTTCATTGCCTTTTTTGTAGCTGGTAGCCCCACTGAAAACTAGGGAGCTTGTCTGGCTCTACCTGAGTACTGGGGGAAGCTGGCAGCACATTGCTCCTCTTCCCTAAGTTCTTCCTGACTGTCCTTCACTGTGAAATGAAAAGAATGTTATCAATCAGCAACCTGTTCCTATTCCTTGTTTCTTGGTCCCAGCTCCAGCTTAGAAGGACCTCTAAAATTTATCAGTTCTTAGTGATTTTTGAGGGCTCAAGAGCCGGTGGTTACTGGAACGTAGCATATTCCAGACCTCCAACTCCACGGTGCCCCTCCCCCCCCAGGAAAGTGAGGAGAAAAGCAGATTTGTAGCATAATCCTTCTGTTGGCCTCTACGTGCAAGATGCTTCTCCAGGCAGGACCTGTGCCTGGCTTGTACTGTCATTATTCCCTGTTTACTGAGTCTAGCACCTTACCTTTCTGGAACAAAATTAATTGAATGTTTCTTTTATCTTTCCTTGACACAAGTGCACATTTCACTTTGCTGTGTTATCTACCATGGCAGCATTGTTGTCTGGACAAAGTAGGGCATCTTGGAATCTAATTTTATACCTTTCAATACCCAAATGATCAAAGCAGATTATGTTCAACATATCTCAATACATATGGTATGGTATTATGACACAACATCTCTCTTCAAAGTCCCATTATAATCTCATTATGTGCAGTGATTTCATTTGACTAGTCCCTGTAAAAATGTATCCTTTGAGATACTTGTTCTTTTTTCTGTTGATCCTTCACATGAAGAAATCTACCACCTTATTTTAAGGTCATATCACATCTTATCATCTTTCTTCCTCTCAAATTAATTTAGAAACAATTTACATTTTATTCCTGTTTGTTTTAAACCATTCTTCCTGCAGTTTCTATGCTGCTGCTTACAGGCATTCCTGAAAGCACTAACTCCACTAAAATTACTCTCGCAATATCATCTTCATTTCTGGAAACTCACAAATTCCACTCTGGCTTCTGGAGTAAGATATCCATTGACTGAAGTGTACTAAGCACTCATGCGGCTTCTGTCTGTTGACTTGCACATTGTTGCCTTTACAAAATAACCACCAGTGCAGGATACTAGAGCATGATCCTCAGTATCAGCAGTTTCTAAGAATGTTACCTTAGGTCTTGCTTACCTCTGACATGATGTAATGAAACTTTGATGCATAAAAATGGTAATTGTATTTATTTCCCCAGATATGTGAAATAAGTCCCCACCTAGTGGAAGGGAGCATACCATGAATTCTTGTCATACAAGGCTAACTGTGCCAGTATCCTATTAGTTTGCACTGATGGGAGAATCAGGAAATACGAACGGCTTAGAAAGGTTTCTGAGTTTTGATGGTACAGTGTAATTAGCTGCATCTAAACAAGAATTAAGAGCAATGATCTTTTAGCATTTGGGAAAATCTTGCTGCAGAATAGAATGACAGACTAATTTATCCTTAATTAAATATCAATATAGAAAAGAAAAAAATGACAGCAGTCAATAATAACAGTAATATAAACTACCGAGTAACAGAAGAGCCTGACTCCAAGCTGACACTTCCCACTAAGACGTATGCTAGTATACTATGTCAAACCAAAGCTGTTGGGCTGGTACAAAGTGCAGATAGTCATTGCGATTGATGCATTTCAAGGATGATGAATACTGTCATGTAAATATTCCAGTGGAACTTTTTGACACTAAAAGCAGCAAAGAAAATGTCAGACGAAAAGTGCTCTCTCACAGTCATACAGTAAAGAATGGAACAAATCTGGGACCAAATTCAACTGTTGTGATAGAAAAACAGAACAAATCAAACATGAGAACATATCTGTACCTCTCAGGGAAGTATCTGATGAAAGTGATAAAAGATATGAGAAGACAAGAAATAAGTGAGGGCTGTGAGTTAGGTACAGCAAAAAACAGGACATTAGACATCAAAAGCTGAAAAAAGACAAAGTGGTCTCCAGAAATGCAGTATTTTAAAAATAAAACATACACAGAGTTCACTGTATTTTTATGCCATATCTTTGGCTATTGGAGCAAAACATAACTCTACTAGTCTAGTCTAAGTCAAAGACAATATATGCCTGTTCTGTGTCTAGCTGTTCTATTTAACCTGGGCTCTTGGAAATGGGACTACTCTGAAGCATTTGGATAACCTATAATCCCTGATAAACGGCAGTAGAGGAAGAACTTTTTATGCTTTCAGTACTTGAGGGTCTTCATGTGGGAGGGAAAACAAAAAGACGTCATCTATTTCATTTCTCTTTTACATAAGTGGTTATTCTAGAAATTACTAGAACTGGCTGAAAAAGATTTGCTATTCTTTGTGAGAAGGGGGGTAAATGAAGTTGGGAAAATGTAGGTATAGCAAAAATTTGTCAGCTTTCCATTGAAAAAAATGGAATGTACCTAATTTATTACATGCTTATTTTATATTTAAACTGTTGGAATATTAACACATATTCTCCTTAATTATCACTGTGTCTCAGGGGAGCTGAAGTTCAGTTGGTTTATGACAAAATTCTTTCTCTGATCTGGATTTTAGACTGGATTACTTGTACGTCATGCCCGAGTGATCTGGGTTTATTTACCACAGTTAAATTTGGATAAAATAGTCTGAGTGGGCTATAAAATACTTCCTTCAAACATAACTTCTAGAAGACACAGTGAGGACCTTGATGGGACAGTGGAACACCACACAAAATGGCTTGAATCAAAACTTCATCCCGAAGTGAAATGTTATTTATTATGCTACAGCTCAAACAAGATATTTAGATGTTTCCAAACCCCTTCCTTATTTTTCATTTGCATTAATAAAAGCTTGATATCTTGCTTTTCAGGCTAAAGTGAGGTGCTGAGAACCATTTTAACACATTATGATATTAAATGCATAATATCATAATTTCTAGTGGGATGAAAATCCCAGTTTTTATCAGCTGCTAATGGCCTCTGGAGATATTCTGGCTGATGAGGTTTGTGATGTCAAGCAGCTGTAGATGAAAATAGGAGAAACAGTTGACTAATTAAATAATACAAGTGTAAAACTACAAATCTGAGACAAGCACATAATTATCGTGGTATTTCTTCATATGATTTTTATATGATATTGAATAGCATTAAATTGTCATACTCTTAGCAAAGTCAAAATAGGAACACACTAATCTGCAGATTTATATTTTAGACAGTAAAGAAATAAAATAACACAATATTTAGTTAGCATGAACAAACTTCTGAAGCTTTTCTTTTTTTTAACGTGAAAACGATTATCTGAAAAGAAGGTAATTTATTGAGTTTACCCAGCAATTTAAGGGGAACAACTCACAGAAATGACACAATGGTAACCCCTTTTTTGTGTATGAATTATCTCAGAGCAAACTGTGGAATTCTGAAGTGTACCTGTAATTAAACATATTTGCTGAACAATTCTAAATCTGCAGTTTATTTGCAAAAGCTTTATATACAAATTCAATATTCAAAATTCAAGCTGCTTGATTAGGTCAGCAGGCACATAATATGTTTCCATCTCAGAAGGTTTATTTTTCATATCAAAAATATGATATGAACCATTCAGAATTTGCTTTTTGCAAATACTCTTCAATAATATGCTCAAAATTCATCAAACATTATTGTTAGTACCTCTATTCAGCAGAATAGTTACAGAAAGCAAACAATACCCAGCTCAAATTACTAAAATGTCTATATATCTTTCCGGTCAAAGGAGACCTTGTTGATAAATGGAATTTAACAGCATAAAAAAACCACTAGATTTACTTATTCAGCTTTTGAAGGAAGAATGATATTAACATACCTGCAATATATGTAAATCCCTTAAATATATATAAGTAACTTATACTGCTACTCCTACATATTTTTCTAACAAAACTTATTGTTAATCTAAATTTTAAATATGAAATGAAAGTATATTTACTTGTGGAGGCTGGATGTATTAGATTTATCTGAAATAATCTGATTCCTAATTTGGAAGATACAGTTTTCAGCTGTTAAGCTATACACCAATATGTGAAGCTGCTTACTCAAGCTTTTCTTCAGTGCTACAGAAAATACTAACAGAACAATTAAACCATTGCTTCAATGGGAGTTGCAGTGCATACAGGTAATAAATATATGGAGCTTGCTCTTTTATGTCTTCATTGTCTGAGTTTCTTTCCTTTTATTGTCAGGCTTATAGAACTACACAAGCCATGAAAACTCAATGCTAACTTAAAAGTGTGACCTCTGTTACTTTAGTATTTTTGGACTGTGTATCAAAGCAGTGTTTACATTAGATAATGAAATGGAGATGGGGCAGAAAACACACCTCTGAAAGACCTTCTACACAAAAGGATGAACACATCGTTCTTTGCACAAAGCATTAGAAAATACTGTGATATTTTATTATTAAAAATGCTGCTGAAAAGTTTATACATATGTGTCCAGCCATATATATCTTCTATCATTACTTAAGGCAAAAAACAAAAAATTGCAAAACAATAACAGAAGAAACCATTAAACCCTGCGTGCCTCTGAAAGTCAAGAATATAAGCCTGGGAAAGTACTTCTGTTTTTCTTTTACAGTTTGCAAAGTATATTTTGATATCATTATTATAGAATTCTATGAAGACCCTATAAATCTGTTCTCTCTATAAATAATACATCAGTCCAGATGTATCAAATTATTAAATCAACTTGATTGTAATTACTTTTAAAAGCTAAAATCGTTCACTTACAGAAACTTTTTTTTACCCAAATGTCACAAGCCTGACACAGTACTCTACATATTGCTAGCAGAAGACAATTGGAAGTACTAAACAAATACTGTAATTCACATTACAAACATACCCAACTGATTATGATGCCAAGCATCATTACCTTTTTTACTTTTTTTTTCTTTTTTTCCTTTTTTTTTTTACCTTTTTCTTAAGAGTTATGAACTGCTGCATCTCAGCTCAAGCATTACATAGGTGGTGGAAATGACTTGGTATAGAGTCAGCATTAATCAACATTATGCGATGGATCAATGGAAAAAAAAAACAAAACAGTTTTCCATCTGCTACTAGCTGTACTTTGCAGGTGTTACTTCATCAGATTCCAACCTGAGCATCCAGGTCACGTTTATAGCACATTTATTACAGATAAAGGATTATATCAGCCACATGTTGCATTTTTATCATGTCATTAACTTTCTTTTCATTTCTTTCCTTCAGAATCTTGTTTTACTCTCTGCTACAACAGGGAGTTGTGCAGATGAATAGACCTCAGTGAATCACCTTGTGTTTGAATTTATTTGTAAGGATGATTATTCCAAGACATTTTATTAAGGAAAAAAAAAAGGATAGAAAACAAGAAGTACAAGGCATCTTGTGTTAGATACTTATGGGACATACGATATTGATGCAGATTAGCTGTGAATTAATAATAGAAAATACATCTGGGATAATCATGTTCAAGTGCAGACCAATTTGTTCAAATATCTTTGGTTACTATCTCTCGATGATGGACTAACTTTCAAAGACAAAATATAAAGCATTCTTCATCTGTGAGAACTTATTTCTAGCTCTTCACATTCAAATCAGTTGTTCGAAACAAACTGCTAAGTTCCTTTGTTTGATAGCTCTGCTTGGCCCCTGGTTTCCTAGTGAAGGAAGGGCAGAAGGGAATAATTAGCTAAGAATTTTGCCCTTCCTGAGAGTGATGCTCTCTGGGATTTTCGGTTTTATTCAGATGCAGAACAGCTGACGATGTCTCCGCTTCTCTCTCCATAAAGTTCACTGGCTATGGGACTGCTGTGTAATAAATCAGCAAAAAAAGCTTTTTCTGACAGGTATGCTCTCAAGCACAAAACAGGATACTATGCAGAGAAGTTCTGTACACACTGATCATTTCTGAACACTTGAAAGAACAGTCAGCCAACCAACCTACCATTTCCCCACTGTCAAACTGTGTTTTTTTTTCATTTAGCAAAGCTACGAAGTGCTTTCTCAACTGAGATTCTGCTGCAGCTGCTGGTGAATATAGAGCTAGTTTTCCTCAGGAAAGGCTGACCAAAACACAGGCTTTTGTTGCTTTTGTCAGGGCTCAGAACTCTTTCTAATGTACCACAATAACCGAGAACTACAAACTGGACTCTGAATATATATTATTGGATGTTTCTTGGTTCAGTTCAACAAGCTTAAAATAGAAATTATTTTCTTTTGGTTTTTTTTCCTCCATTTTCCAATCCATTGCTTGTGTTGCAATTTAACAAAGGCTAACAGAAAATTAAATTACAGAAAAAAAGTTTCAGAAAAGAACAACAGTCTCCTATGAATACTTTAACATGCACTAGTGTAACCTGTAAGAGAAAATATGCAGGTCACACAGACAACTGTATCCTCTGCATGACACCATAAAAATGAAACATGTTAGAAAAAACTCATGGTTTTTGTTTATCACTAGTAATTAAGAAGTTCCTCCTTTGGACTTGGAGGAAATAGAGGTGATATGACTAAAGTATATACACATAGGTCACAACCGAATGCACAATCTTTCTAAAAGCTCTTTTCAAACTGAAAACATCAATAAAAGCTTCTTCTTTTTTTTCTTTTTTCTTTTTTAAACTCACAGCTATGTACATTTTCACAAAGTTTCTTTAAATATAGTTCAGGCTGGCAAGTCATCTCTTTGCACAGAACTATACGTGCTTTACTGCATAGTCAGTCCTCCTCTTTTTTTGTCATTTTTGTTTTTAATAATAAAATTCTATTTCCCCCATCTGGATTACAGCTTCATATGTTGGGTAAAAGCCCATGGTGATGTCTTTGTTTTAACAAGGGCCATTCATGGTATGGCACATAAAGAATTTTTTTAATTATTTTATTTATTAAAAAAAAACCCAAACAAACAACAAAACAAAACACCTGTACAGTCACTGGCTCTGTTCCAGAAGATTCTGCTTTGTTTGTTACACTCAAAACACCATTTTAAGTGACTTCTTCTGGCCTTGACTTTCAATCAAAGTGGCTGAGATCTTAAAGCAGTATCGTAACAGCAATGTACACTTTTCACATTTCACAGGGTTTGTAGTTGATCTTTAACATCAGAGAGTTTCTGTGGAAGGATCAGTAAGAAAATAATGACTGTCCTTCTCTTTCACTTGTTTTTACTTTAGGTTTTGACAAGGTGTTCAACGGATGTTATTATAACTTTTTCCTCTTCTTTTTGTTGTTTTTTTTTTTTCTTTCTTCCAAGTGGCTTGTGAGAGTAGAAGGGAAAGGGCTGAGCTATACCCTAGTGGTCGAATGTCCATGGGGCAAATTTGTACTGTTTTGTCCTCCACTGAAGGTGTTGAAAGTATGCAAAGGCTGCATTCCTGTTAATGTATTTGGAATCATGGTTATGGTATTGGGTGTCATTAGCGGGATGTCATCTGGGGACCTTCTCAAAGTAAGGGTGTAGTCAGGCGGACAGGTTAGTCTCAGTGTGTCATGGGCCTGCAGCGATTCACACTCATGGTCATGTTCTAGCTGTTTCATCTGCAATGACATAATCTCTTCATTTTGTATGTGTGCGATATCATTAGTTGTGTTCCTCTGGGGGCTGGGGCGCCTGTGAGTCTCATGACGCCGCTTGTCCTTCTTGTAATACAACGCAGCAAAAGCTAAAATATTGAGGAACAACAAGGATGCTCCCACAGCAATGGTGACGCTCAGCTCTGTGGAGTAATCTCGCTTGTTTTCTATTAGAACTGTCGTATCCTCTGGAGCTGTTTTATGGGTGTCTTTTGAATGTTTGGGATTGTTAGCAGGTGTCATTGCTGGGCGTTTGGTGGCTGGCCACAATTTACCAGGAGAACGTCGCGTCACATAAGGAAATGATGTCATGTCAGGAGGGGGGACTTTAGTTGTTGTGGAAACGTACTGAAATATTTCATTCAGATTGTGAAGGTGTGGTACGAGCTCCAACCAGAAAGCAACTTTTGTTGCTCGGTAGTGATCTCGAACTCGAGGTTTCAGGCCGATATGCAGATAAAGCTGGTCTTTAGGATTGTATTTGGACCAGGCCACTTCTTCAAAGCGATTGGGTTTGGTGTGGATGAACTTTGTGTCCTGTGGAACAGGCTGGTTTGGATCTCTACAAAAATAAAAACAGGCAATATTACAGTCATTAAAAAAACAAAAGCAAAAGCAAAAAAAAAACAACCCTCTACCCTTTAGTTAACACTTTATCTGGTAATAAACATAACCTAGAAACAGCAGCTAAAAAAAACTCCCTAACTTAACAACAAACGTTAATAAACAAACAAAAGGAAAGTTATTTATTGTATGGTGCATCTCAGACATTACAACACTTTTTTACATGAAAACACAGAAAGGGTTGTGTTTCAGCTTCCAAAAGCTCGTCTGAAGTTCTGTGATTCAGTATCATACTCCAAAGCTGTCTTAGAGATGTACTAAATACCTTTCCCCATAGTAAAGGTGAAGGTTCAGCTCTTCTTAAGGTTCGACATTAACTCTATCATTTAAGTGACATTTAAAGTACTACTGGAAGTAGTGGATATAGGCATATAATACCTATGGCAATGCTGGAAGTCCATATGACCATAAGAATTTATACTAGCTGTTTATACTACCTAAAAAACTTCAAAACATGAAGTAGCAGGGCTAATATGTCTAACTGGGAACTCTTGCTCTTTGTGTTCCTTTACTGAGCAATTAGTCCCCCTTGTTCAAATATCTACTTCAGGGGAAAGCCTTTAAAATATTTGTATATTGCAAATCTTTCCATCATTTGCATTAGCAGATTACTATTTGAAAGTTCTGTGTGTTTACTGCTACTAAATAACTACTTTTAATGGCTGTAGGACAGTGAGCCTTAATTCTGTCCCAGATTGTAGGGATGAGAAATATATTAGCTGAGATCAACAAGTTTTGTAGTAGTTAAGTAGCAGTAGAGATAAGACTAGTAAACTACTCAGAGATAATTTCAAAATTGGTAACCCAAATATTTAAATTATGCTTTTCCCACCTTCTCTTTTTTCTTTTATTCTTATATGTTCAGAACAAAGAAAAACCAGTGGCACAAAAAGCATTTAAATGTGGTTAGTGTCTATGTATCCTTATAATTTTGATGAACTTTATGTACTTATGACTTCCTCTTGGCATGAAAAAATACAGAAATTAAAATTAGTAATATTTCATTTAATATTCTGTTGTGCATGAGTTTGAATCTTCTTTTGCAGCAAAGAGTATTTTCTGGGAGTTTTTGATATACCGAGAGTACGTGATTCATTTTCTGTGCATTACACTGAGAACTTTCCAATTTTCATTTCCATTCCCATAAGTATTAGTTTATTTCCTGTGAAAATAACTCGAATATTTTCCTTTTCTTCCAATATACTGTTACGTACGTTATGGGAGTACCAAGACCCATCCCTACATATTTTAAAGCATCTTGTTTTTTTTCTATTTCCAGTTTCAAAAGCTCATGAATGTGATTGCCTAGATTAGTATTCCTTTGCTGTTCATAAAAAGCTATTCTTCAATTCTTAAAACAGACTGGTAATTTGACTTTAGTAATCTTATGATTCCTGTATTAAGCTATTTACCTGAAGGGTTTTAGCTTACCTTTTATTGAGTGAAAGGAAGAATTCTTTTCCTATATAATTTTGGTACTTCAGTTTACCTTAACTTTCTTCTCGTCTGTTGATACTAGATTGCCATTCTTATTCATTAGAAAGTGTATCCCCCCGATGAACAAATATGGCGACCTAAGTGTCAACAGAAGGCTGAGGTACTCAGCAACTTTTTTGCCTCAGTCTTCACCAGCAACTTTTCTCCTCAGCCCTCCCTAGTTGATGGACCACATGATGGGGACTAGGGGGGTGAAGTCCCTTCTACCATAACAGAAGATAAGGTTCATGACTACCTGAGGAACCTGAACATACATAAGTCTATGGGACCTGACAAGATGCATCCCACGGCCCTTTGGGAATTGGCTGATGTAGTTGCCAAGACCCTCTCTACAATATTTTACAAGTCATGGCAGTAAGGAGAAGTCCCTGGTAACTGGAAAAAGGGAAACATTGTGCCCATTTTTAAAAAGGGTACAAAGGAGGACCCTGGGAACTACCAACCTGTCAGTCTCACCTGTGTGCCTGGGAAGATCATGGAACAGATCCTCCTAGAAGCTATGCTAAGGCACATGGAGGCCAGGGAGGTGATTCGAGACAGCCAGCATGGCTTCACCAAGGGCAAGTCCTGACTGACCAACCTAGTG